>ERZ779889.551-NODE-551-length-46210-cov-6.125750_pt1 | contig 46210 bp, 44 predicted proteins | sample MGYA00511030_ERZ779889 | MGnify/ENA primary metagenome ERZ779889 (study PRJEB29588, sample SAMEA2160616) | human gut metagenome | biome: human gut; feature: human-associated habitat; material: faeces | place: Denmark | collected 2008/2010 ... | reverse complement strand
AGGTAACGGGCAAGGGCGCAGATGCGCTCGCAGCGCATGGGGTTGCGCTTGTAGGGCATCGCAGAGGAACCGATCTGGTTCTTCTCAAAGGGCTCCTCCATCTCCTTGAAGTTGGCCAGCAGGCGCAGGTCGGTGGCAAACTTCATGCAGCTCTGGCCGATGCCGGCCAGAGCATTCAGGATGAAAGCATCCACCTTGCGGCTGTATGTCTGACCCGATACGGGGATCTTTACAAGCTATTTCCTAAAGAGTAATTCTTTACTCCTTTATTCTTTTCTTCTATAACCTGTTTTATTTGTTTTCTGCCCGTGAGCGCTGCAGCGTAAGCGGGCAACTTTTTTTACAGACATGGATTTTTACTTGACTTTTTCGAGTCTCTGGTGTATAATTGGGCCATACGGCGTACTGTAAAAGAGCAAAAGCCCAGAACTCCTCTTCCGGATATATCCCAAAAAATCAATTCAGGAGGAACAGAAATGAAAAAATTATTGGCAGGACTTCTTTCTCTGATATTTGCGGCAGGTTGCCTCTGCTCCTGTTCGGTAAAAGGCGGAAATTTATACAAATACAGAAACCCGGACAGATACTCGGTGGGAAATACCGAATTCTCAGGCAAAATCACGAAACTTGACGTGGAATGGATCAGCGGTTCGGTAAATATTATCGCCGCCGGAGAAAGCGTAGCCATAAAAGAAACAGCACCTGATCCTCTTGAAGAAAAGCATCAGTTACGGTGGTGGCTTGACGGGGAAACACTGAGAATAAGATTTGTAAAAAATGAAGCACTGAGTCTTTCAAAAGTCACTCTCCCCAAGGACCTTACCCTGACCCTTCCCGCGGAAACTGTTTTGGATGAGATTGAGATATACTCCGTCTCCGCAGATGTTTCCGTTGAAGCGGACAGTAAGGAATACGAAATATCAACAGTATCCGGAGATCTTGATATCATATCATCCGCCGGAAATACGGTCAGAGCTGAAACGGTATCGGGCACACTCAGCATTTCCGCGGCAAAACTGGTCTCCGCCGCTCTCAACTCCGTGAGCGGAGATCTTACGCTCAGGTCCGAAGTTTTACCGGAACGCATTGAATTCAACAGCATTTCGGGCAACACGGAAATTTTTCTGCCGGAAAATGCCTCTTTCAGCGTAAATGCAGGCTCGGTCTCCGGCAATTTCACATCGGATTTCCCCTTTACCAAATCCGGAAAGTATCTCATAAGCGGCGACGGACTCTGCAAAATTACAGCATCCTCTGTCTCCGGAGACATCAGCATAAAGAAAAACTGAAAAGACAAAAGGAACGCCTGCGGTCAAGCCGCAGGCGGTTTTTCTGTATGTACAGGCAGATCTATTTGGTGCCGAAAATACGGTCTCCCGCATCGCCGAGACCGGGCACGATATATCCATGCTCATTCAATTTTTCATCCAGAGCCGCACAGTAAACATCAATATCGGGATGCTCGGCATTGATCCTCTCTACGCCCTCGGGAGCCGCGATAAGGTGAACACTCTTTATGCTCTTCACTCCACGGTTTTTCAGCGCCTGAATAGCGGCGCAGGCAGAACCGCCGGTGGCAAGCATGGGATCCACAAGAAGAACGTCACGCTCGGAAATGTCGGAGGGAAGCTTGCAGTAATATTCAACGGGTTCAAGGGTTGCGGGATCACGGTAAAGACCAATATGCCCGATTTTTATTGCGGGGATAAGATTGACTATTCCGTCCACCATGCCCAATCCGGCACGGAGAATCGGAACGACCGCCATTTTCTTTCCGGCAATGACTTTTGCCTTTGTCTTTGCAACAGGAGTCTCGATTTCGATCTCTTCCATCGGAAGATCTCTGGTTACCTCGTAGCACATGAGCATGGAGATCTCATTGACGAGTTCACGGAATTCCTTGGAACCGGTCTCCGCTTTACGCATTATGGTTATTTTGTGGGTAATAAGGGGGTGATTTGTAAAATGGACGTTCATCTTTCTTACCTCTATGAAATTTAATTTAGTCGAACATATCTATGCGACGCTGATGCTTTCCGCCCTCAAAGGGGGACTCAAGAAACGTCTCGGTTATCTTTTCCGCAAGCCCGGAGCCTATGACCCTCGCGCCCAGGCAGAGAACATTCGCGTTATTATGGCGGCGGGTAAACTCCGAACTGAATGTATTTTCACAAACAGCCGCGCGGATCCCTTTATGCTTATTGGCGGCCATGGACATACCTATCCCGGTGCCGCAAACCAATATTCCCAGTTGGCAGGTGCCATCCGAGATGGTCCGGCAGAGCTTGTCCGCAAACACAGGGTAGTCACAGCTTTCGGTGCTGTCCGTTCCCAGATCGGAAACCTCATACCCTTTATCGGAAAGGAATTTCACAAGATGCTGTTTCAAAGGAAACCCGGCATGGTCAGACGCTATGGCAACTTTCATTTTTCCTGCTCCTTTTTAAGTCTTTCGGCACGTTCCCTTTCAGCCTGAGAAGGTCTCAGGTAAAGTGGGACAAGCGCATCCGGGGTGGTTTTTGTCCCGCAACCGGCAGAAACGGCTCTGACTATGCTTTCAGCCTGGATATAAACTCTTTTTTCATCGGGAACATTCACAGTAACACCGTTTTCGGCACATTTTCCGGCAAAAAGTGCCGCCCCGTCACCGATAACGGTTACCGGCCGATCCTTTATTTCGGAAAAAAGATCGTCAAAAGACACCTGCCTGTCCGGGCAAAGCCTCGTCATTCCACCGTTCCGGAAAAGGAACAGCGCATTATAAAACATATTTCTGCGGGCATCGAGAACAGGGCATACAAGCCCGTCGCGGATCCCGGCGTTATAAGCAAGGGCTTCCATGGTGGAGACTCCCACCACAGGAATATTTCCGGCAAAACAAAGGCCCTTTGCCGTCGCTACCCCGATCTTCACTCCGGTAAAGGAACCTGGACCGACGGTCAGACAGACCTCATCGATGTCCGGCATAGCGAGTCCCGCTTTTTTAAGAACACCTTCCACCGAAGGCAGCAGTGTTGCGCTGTGAGTCAGTCCGGAGCGCATATACGATTCGGCTACGGTTATTCCGTTTGCCGAAACACAAACCGAACAGGAGACGCTGGAAGCGTCAAAGGCGAGTATATTCATGTTATCAGCTTTCCGCTATCCCGGATATTATGCGTTCGGAAGGGCTCTGACCGTAGCTGAAATCCAATTCCACGGCATCATCGGGCATTCCCTCGCAGTTACGGGACCATTCCACAAAAATCAGGTCACTCGGGTCGTCAAAAAAACCGACCGAAAACAGTTCATCCTCACCGTTTATCCGGTACAGGTCATAATGGGAAACAGTTTTGTCTCCGCATTGATAGACGTTGCATAAGGCAAATGTCGGACTTGTGACCGGTCCGTCGTAGCCTAATCCCCGGAGACAGCCTCGGACAAAAACGGTTTTGCCTGCCCCCATTTCGCCGTTAAGGCATACAACAGTTCCGCTTTTCAGAGTACGGACAAAATCCCTGCCCAAAGCTTCGGTCTGCTCGGGACAAGAGGAAACGAATCGGGTCATGTTCCGTCCTCCGTCATAAAATCTTTCACGTAATAGTATAACATATCCTCCGAAAAAAAACAACCCCTTACGACAAAAAAAATTGTTAAATTTCCGTCATTGCCGCTTTATGTCGTTTTTTTCGGAGTGTCCCTCCCATTACTGCCATTATTCCGACATACACGGAAACGGAAAGGACAATTCCCGTCACGGCATTACCGCTTCCGGCAACGTTCATTATAGTATGGATAAATGAAACGGAGGCAAAGGCGGCGGCGCAGGGAAGAAATATACAGCGTTGAGCCGAAAGCTTGAGGTTTATCACCCGAAGGAAACGGTCCAGGCTCATAAAAGCGTTAAGACAGCACGTCACATAGGTTATCACAAAGTAGCCTTCAAACCCGTACTCTGGAAGAAGCACTGCAACGGCAACGGCACTGACGGCGGAATCTATGATATTGACACGCATAGACGCAAGCTGTTCGTTTATTCCTTTGAGCATGGCGTCAATTATGCCGTCGAGGTAAAGCAGCGGAATCAGGGGAGACATGAGCCGCAGCCATCGTCCGGCCTCGGGGCTGTCGAAAAGCATGAACCCCAGACTGTCGGCGAAAAATATGAAGACCGCTGTGGTTATAAAGGAAAAGGACAGTGTCAGCCGTATGACCTTCGAAGCATTCCGGCAAAGCGCTTCCCTGTCCCCCTTTTCAAAGGCCTCGCTGAACTCCGGGACAAGAAGTCTGGAACAGGAGGACAGCATTACGGAGGGAAACATGACCGTAGGCATTACCATTCCGTGAAGAATACCAAGACGGCTATATATCTGAGGATCCGTCATACCTGCACGCCGCAGTCCTATGGGGATCATGAGATTTTCGAAAGCCGAAAGAGCGGACCGGATATACGAGCTTGCGGCGGCGGGCAGAGCTATACCGAAAAGCCTCAGAGTCAGCCCTTTCTGGCTATTCCGGGACTGGCCCTTGTCAAGGCGCAGTTCCACAAGATACAGAAGCAATCCGCAAAGGCAGCTGAGAGTCTCGGCACAGGCTGAACCGACCACCAGCGCAATACACATTTCCGCAGGACTTTTTCCCCGGAGAAACACAGTCAGAACGAATGCCGTGACCGCCATTTTCGAAAGATCCTCGGTCATCTGAACCGCAACGGAGCGTGCGACTTTCCGCAAAGCCGTAAACATTCCGTGAAAGGCTGAAACGGAAGAAAGAAAAGGAAGTCCGAAGGACAGTATCCGAAGGCAAAGTCCGCTTCCGGGTTGCTTGAGAAGATGGGTCTCGGCAAATCCGGAAAGAGAAAAAAGAACTCCTCCCGAAAGAAGACCGAACCCGAAGGAATATCCGAGACACCGCCACATTACCGACCCCAGGCGTTCACCCTTCAGCTGAGACGAGGTAACAAGCCGGGTCACGGCAAGATTTATACCCGAACAGGCAAGAGTACAGGCGGGGAGATATACGGAATACAGAACCTGATGTATTCCGAGAACCTCAGCCCCCGCGGTTTTTGACAGCCAGACCCGGAACCCCATCCCGATAAGATTAAGAACAAGTGAAGACAGTGTCAGAAATATCATATCAAAAAGAAATTTCCCGTTTTTACGCAAAAAAACCACGTCCTTCCGTATTAATATCTATACACGGGAACGCGGTTTTATGAGACGTTGGCAAAGACTGTCTTCCCGGGGAAAAATCACGGGTACAGTGAAACTTCCTATACGGAAACAGGGCAGAACCGAGGTTCTGCCCTGCAATTACAATGTTTGGAACCGGAATCAGTCTTCCACGAGGTTGTAGCGCAGCCAGTCAACGATGGTGAAGGACTTGGAAAGATCAATATAGACCGCGTCGTCAATGGAATCGGCTATAACGTCACGGAACAGTATTCTGCCCCAGTCATCGGCATCATCACTGCTTACAACTGCCTTGAGACTTCCGTCGGGAGCGGTGACGATGGAGCCCATGGTGTAACCGCCCATGGTCCAGAGGTATCCGCCCTCTTCATAATTCGGGAAAACGAAAGAAGCATTGTCCAGATGCATCTTACCGGTAAGAGTACCGTCGTTGGAACGGGCCACATATATAGCCATGCTGCGGTCACGGACGGCTTTCTTCGCGGAGTCATAGTCGGAGAAGAGTATCAGGAGAGTCCCCTTTTCAGTCACGTAGACATGAGGTCTCTCTGTATCGTTGGTGACGGAACCAACCTTGACTATGCCTTTGCTGAGGATCAGGAAAGGTTCTTCCGCAGCGTCGGTGAGGTCAGCGTTAAGCTTGACGCCCCAGACATTGCCCCTGTAATCGGTACGGGCGAGCCAGTCGGAAACGTAAACGCACCAGGTAACACCGTCTTTATCAGTATACAGAGTGGGATAGTTTACGGTATAAGGAACATTGCCCAGAAGGCTTCCGTCCTTGACGGGAGCAAACTTTCCGGTAAGGGAATCGGACACAAGAAGAACAAGCTTGTTGTCTTTTGCGCCCACAAAGTAGTACTTGCCGTTTATTTTGTGAAGTTCAACGTCTTTGATCTCGGAGACGCCGGCAGGCAAAGTCAGATCAAGGCTGTTGTCATATCCGCTCCAATTTACAAGATCAGTGGAGGTAGCATACTTCATGCCGCCGTTCTGGGAGAACATGTAGTAAGTACCGTTTTCCTGATAAATATAGGGCGCATAACCGCTGGGATTGCAGGTAGAGGTGTACTCATAGCCGTTTTCTATGGGCTCACTGTTTGCGATGAAGTGCTGTATAAAATACTGGCACGCTTCAAGGCACATTACGTTGGAAGAACCGACGATATATATTCTTTCACCGTCGTCGTTGTCCTTACGGACTATGCGGAACTGTCCCCCTTCAAGATCGGCGTAGATCTCGTCGATGCCGGCACGGGAGAAATCGTTGTCAACATAACGGTCGTTATACTTGTCGTAATAACGCTTTGACGCAATGATTATTTCCTTGGGTTCTTCGAAAGCGAACTCGGAGGTGGAGTATTCAACGGTCTTTCCGCTGTTCTGCATCAGATTGTCCACAACATACAGTCCGCCGTCCGAACCGTGCTCGCTGTAGAACACTTTGTAATCGCCCAGAGCTATGACATTGGTTCTGTCAGGCTCGGTGGAGGGGTCGGTTGCAGGCTCGGTTGCGGGATCTGTCGCAGGATCCGTTGCAGGTTCAGTGGGTTTTGTCGTATCCTTGCAAGCAGCCAGCATGGCGACGGACATCAGAACCGCAAGGAGTATCGCAAAGATACGCAGAGAATTCTTTTTCATGATTTTTCCTTTCTCAAAAACCGGGAGCGTTTTTCAGCTTTTTTTCCCCATCCCTTCGGGGATGGTACGGATTTATGATAACATATTTTATCCGATTTGTCAATATATTTCCCGAATTTGCCGAACTATTATCATTTTTTACCATAACACGGGTACAAAAGCATAAACACGGCAAAACAGGGGAATTATCGGAGTGAGACAAACTATTATCAGGAGGCAGAAAAATGCTTACCGAAAAAATCAGCAGGACTCCCCGGTTTTTCCCGCCGGATTCAGACATTGAATGCGATGTACTGGTGGTGGGTGCAACTCTTTGCGGACTTCTGACGGCAAGGAGACTTTCCGCAATGGGGAAAAAAGTATGTATAGCAGAGTCGGACAGGGTTTGCCCTCTTACCGCGGCGGAACACATGGGAATAATCATGTCCGACGGAGCAATGACTTATGACCGGGCAGCCTCGGGATTCGGTCAGAAGGCAGACCTTTGGCATGATGCGGCACGGTCGGGTTTTGAGTCCCTCGTCGGAATCGCACAGGAACTGGGATGCAAAAGCCTTGAACAGAAAAATACACTCCTTTTTACGGACGGAAGGGACACGGACAAGGTACAGCGGGAATACAGGCTGCGGAACTTTTCCGGAACAGATACGGCATACATGACGGAGGAGACGGCAAAGGACATATTCTCCTTTGACCTTACCGCGGGCGTATACAGTCGGGCCGATGCGGCGGTGCTTGATATTTCGGATCTTGCCGGCACGCTGGCAGATCAGCTCTCACTTTCCGGCGCAATGATCCATGAAGATACGACCGTTGAAAGCATAAGTACCGGATCGGGCAGACCATTTCGGTTCTCATGCCTGACAGACGGGGAAAAAACCATTTTCTGCAACACCGTCATGGACTGCCGGAAATATGCAGACAAGGGGTTTTACGTTTCCAAAGGACTTCCCCTTAACCGGAGTACCCTTTTCATTCTCCGGACAGAGCCGATAAAAAAACTCCGGGGATGGTATGAGGGCTGTGTTATCCGGGATCTGTACCGAAGCCCCATGACCTTCTGCGTGAATGCCGACGGAAGCGTCTCCGCATTCTGGGACAGGGGGGCAACGGGAAGCTTTGCGCAAAAGTACAGTCTGTCATACCTGGAGCAGGTTCTGAGAGCAATGTTTTTCTGCACCGATGGCATAGTAGTATCCGAAAAAAGCCTTATCCCTTACGCAAAAAGGGGCGGACTTCCGGTCATAGGAAGAGACAGTTCCATGCAGGGTTTTTTCTACGCATACTGCGGCACGGAAAGCAATGCCGTATGCTCGGAGATATGCGCAAGGGCTCTGGTTAGCATGACTGAGGGGGACAAAGAGGAAAATATCCCGTTTTCCAGGTAAAAAAACACGAACCGTTCTTGACAAGAGCAGTTTTTTCTGTTATACTGGATCCGTAGGATAACGTAGCTCTTTTTACGGTGTACAAAGGAAAAAACATGTCAGGAACAAGAACAGCCGGGCAGCTCCCGGCGACGGAAAAAAGAAAAAACACCGGACGGACGGTATTGTCTGTCTTAGCAAAGACATTTATTACTCTGATTTTGATAATTGCCATGATTTTTATTTTCCTGTACGGGACAGTGGCAAGAATAATCAACGGCCCCTCCCCTAAAGCGAGGGACCTGTTCGTAAGAACGGTAACAGAGACAAGTTCCGGAGGTTTTCTTGCCGGATGGTTTCTCTCCGATGAGGAAATAGAAGTCATATGCAACGGAGACGGCTTTGAACCGGAACAGAAGCCCTTGCCCACAGAGCCGACAACCCCCTCGGAAAAGCCGACCGAGCAGCCCTCAGACCTGGTTCTCGCCGAAGACGGGATCGAAATATATGAAGTCAAAGGCGGAACGTACAAAGGGAAAATGATGATAGTTTCCGACCCTGCCCGGATCGCTCTTGCGACCTCCTACCCATTTACTCCGGGAGGAAAAGGTCTGAAGCTCAAAGAAATGGTGAAGGACACCGGAGCCGTGGCGGGAATAAACGGCGCGGGCTTTGTGGATACGGAGGGGACCCGCGGCGGCGCCCAGCCTGTGGGTCTGGTAATAAAAGACGGAGAACTTATTGCCGGCTCCAAAGAACCGAATGATAAAGGGAAAATCCCCCAGTATGAGGTTTCCGGGTTTACCGCCGAAGGAAAGCTTATCGTGGGAAAAATGACAGCACAGGAAGCCCTTGACGCAGGGATAGTGAATGCCGTATCCTTCGCGCCGACTCTGATAAAAGACGGGGTAGCAAGGAATCTTTACGGACGGGGCAGCGGACTCAATCCCCGGACAGCCATAGGGCAGCGGGCGGACGGAGCGGTGCTCCTTCTCGTCATAGACGGCAGGCAACCCCAGAGTCTGGGTGCCACATATGCCGATCTGGTAGAAATAATGGTGGATTTCGGCGCGGTAAATGCCGGAAATCTTGACGGAGGATCATCGTCACTGATGGTGTACAAAGGAGAGATAATCAGCAAATGCTGCTCCCTTTACGGACCGAGAAGAATTCCCACCGGGTTTGTTGTGCTTGCACGGGAGGAAGAATGAAAAAGAAAAAATTTCCTGTATTCGTAATTTTTCTCCTTGTGCTTGTCGCCGTGGGAGCTGGACTTACCGTATACGGCTGGAATGAGATCGATGTACGCCTTGAAGAATATCAGTTCAGCCTACCGGAAAGGGTGATCGACGAGTATTACAGCCGGCTGGCAAAGGGCGACTACAGCGTTGCGATGGCTTTTGCCGGGTATGAACCCGGAGGTTTCTGCACTGAAGAAAAATTCGCCCAATGGCTTGACGGACGCTACCAGTCACAATATACGGATCTCAGATACCTCAGAAGCGTAGGGGCCTCCGGGGAAGAAGAGACCGGGTATACCGTATACGCGCAGACGGGAACGGAACTGGGACATATATGGGTCCGCCCCTCCGGACAGACCACTGAACACGGGTTTGAACTATGGGAAGTCTGCGGCGCGGATAAAGCCGAGTTTACCGATGAAACAACTGTTACTGTCCCGGAGGGCGCAAAGATAACCGTAAACGGGGTGTCCGTGCCGGAGGACTACCCGTCGGAAACCATAACGATACCGGACTTCCCGGAATACAAAGGTTATCCGTCCCCCACGGAACGGAAGTATACATTTTTCCGTCTTCCGGTAAACTCCGAGTTCAGCGTGACCTCCGCTTCAGGAGAAAATTGTGCGGAGAAACACTCTTCTGTTCATGAACTGCACTACGAAAAACCGGAAAAGCACCGGGAAGAAATAGAAAGCCTTGCCGAAGAGGCCATAACGGTATACTCCACGGCTGTACATATCAAAGGGGAATCCGAGGTCTTTCTCACCTATCTGCTGCCGGAAACGGACTTCTACAAAACCATGCAGGATTATCATAAATGGTGGGTTATTTTTCAGCCCGACTACAAAAGCGCGGAAATACTCGACCTGAGGTTTACGGATTACGAAGAATACAGCGACGACAGAACAGAAATATGTCTTGCCTTTGATTATAAAATAGTCAGCAAAGTCCTCACCGACACTTTCCCCGCCGCCTACAGGATCCGTTTTGTAAGAACGGACGACGGATGGAAGATCGCGGATATGGAAGTCATCTGACAGGATTGCCGCCGAAAACATATAACAAGTCCATGCCCTGAGCCGATGATTCCGGCTCAGGGCATTTGATTCGATCGGCAGACATACCCCCCCGGCAAGACAGGTACACGTAAGAATAAGAATACAAAAAGAGCGGAATTTCTTCCGCTCTTTTATTTCACTTTACGGGGTAAGGGATACTATCTCTTTACCCTGGCATTTCCGCCCCAGACAGCCCAGATCTGATCTTCATCCGCAGGCTGAGCATAGTCGGTAAGGAATGTGGTGGCAAGAGCTCCGCTCGCCCAACCGAACTGTATCCACTTTTCGCTGTCCCAGCCCTTGAGAATAGCGTACAGAAGTCCGCCCACAAATCCGTCACCGCCGCCGATACGGTCAAGAACCGTAATGGGACGGGGTTCCACAACGTGCCACTCATCGCCCACAAGCATTATTGCGCCCCAGAAATGATTGTTGACATTTACGACCTGACGCAGTGTGGTTGCGAAAACGGAGGCGTTGGGGAACTGCTTTTTGACGCATTCGATCATTCCCTTGAAGCCGTCAATCTTGGAGGCGATGTCCTTGCCTCCGGCTTCGGGTCCCTGAATACCGAGACAAAGCTGGAAATCTTCCTCATTACCCACGAGGATATCGGATACGGAAGCAATCTCCGTGAATATCTCGCGAAGCTCCTGCTCCCTTCCCTTCCAGAAAGAGGCGCGGTAGTTCAGGTCGAAAGAAATAAGGGTTCCGTATTTTTTTGCCGCGCGGGCAAGTTCCAGGCAAAAGACACTGGTTTCGTGGGACAGGGCACCTATAAGTCCGGACAGATGAAGGACAGCAACGCCCTCTTCACCGAAGATCCGGTCAAGGTCAAAGTCCTTGATGTTCAGAGTTCTGCCTACTTCGCCGGCACGGTCATTCTGAACACGGGGACCTCTGGAACCGTATCCGCTGTCGGCAATATTGAACTGATGTCTGTATCCCCAGGGTCCGCCCTGCTCTACTTCCTTGCCCTCAAAGTCCATGCCTCTGCTGCGGAGATTGCGCTTTATAAAATCCGCAATCGGACTGTCTTTGACAAATGTGGTCAGAACCTTGACGGGAAGACCGAGATAAGAGGAAATGCTTGCGACATTTGTCTCAGCCGAAGTCGCCTGCATGAAAAATGTATCGGAGCTAGCCACGGGCTGTCCTGCCGCAGGGCAGATTCTGACGCCCATACTTGAAGGAACAACAAGTGCATATTTGCAGTTTTTTCTGATTTCTTTCATGATTTTATCCTTTCAGAAGAGATAAGTTTGCCGGAGGAATTATGCGGGCCAACAACCCAGGATCACTTCAGACAATATTTTTGCAACAAGGGTGAATACTCTCTGTATGTAACCGAAGCGACGTGTCGCCCGCTGACAAAGTATTTGCCGGATTTACCCGGGAAAATCAGGCATTGTACTGTGTCGCCGCTGTATCTCCTCCCATACCCGTCCAATTGGTGTGGAAAAACTCTCCGCGGGGATGGTCGATACGCTCGTAGGTGTGGGCGCCGAAGTAGTCACGCTGAGCCTGGAGCAGATTTGCGGGAAGGCGTTCGCAACGGTAGCCGTCGTAATAGCCGAGGGCGGTGGACATTGCAGGGACGGGAATACCGTTAAGCATTGCCGCAGAGCAGACACGTCTCCAACCAGCCTGATTGGTTTCGATTATGTTCTTGAAGTAGGGGTCAAGGAGCAGGTTGGTAAGTCCGGGGTTCTTGTCAAAAGCTTCCTTGATCTTTCCGAGGAATACGCTTCTGATAATACATCCGCCTCTCCACATGAGAGCGATTCCGCCGTAATTGAGGTTCCATCCGTAGGTCTTTGCGGCACTTCTCATAAGAGTGTAGCCCTGAGCATAGGAAACTATCTTGGAAGCGAACAGTGCATGCTTGATATCCTCAATAAAGGCTTTCCTGTCACCTTTGAATTCGGGCTTGGGACCGGAAAGGAGTTTGGAAGCAGCAACACGCTCTTCCTTCATCGCACTCAGGCAACGGGAGAACACGGCTTCACCGATAAGAGTCAGGGGAACGCCCTCGTCAAGAGCGGCAATTCCGGTCCATTTGCCGGTACCCTTCTGTCCGGCGGTATCAAGTATCTTCTCCACAATGGGAGAACCATCGGTATCTTTGTAAGCAAGGATATCCCTGGTAATCTCTATAAGATAGCTGTCCAGTTCCTGTTTATTCCACTCAGCGAAGACCTCGTGCATTTCGTCATCGGACATTCCCAGGTAATCTCTCATCAGCTGGTATGCTTCGCATATAAGCTGCATATCGCCGTATTCAATGCCGTTATGAACCATTTTAACAAAGTGTCCGGCACCGTTTTCGCCGACCCAGTCGCAACAGGGAGTTCCGTCCTCCACCTTTGCGCAGATGGCCTGGAAAATCGGCTTTACAATGGGCCATGCGGCAGGAGAACCGCCGGGCATCATGCTGGGGCCGTTAAGCGCACCTTCTTCGCCGCCGGAAACACCGGTGCCGATATAAAGCACACCCTTGCTTTCAACAAGAGCGGTACGGCGCGCGGTATCGGGAAAATGGGAGTTGCCGCCGTCGATGATAACGTCACCGGGTTCAAGGAGAGGCAACAGAGCGTCGATGGTGGAGTCAACGGCATCGCCGGCTTTGACCATCATCATGACTTTACGGGGCTTTTCAAGGGAATCTACAAGTTCCTGAAGAGAATAGGTCCCGACTATATTCTTCCCCTTGGCTCTTCCGTTTACGAAGTTGGTTACCTTGGAGGTCGTACGATTGAAAACGGAAACGGTGAACCCCTTGCTTTCCATGTTCATGACAAGGTTTTCGCCCATGACCGCCAGACCGATAAGTCCGATATCAGATTTTTTCATGACAGTATCCTTTCATTTATGCGAACGATATTTTTTAATATTTTCAAGTACCGAGTACGGTATTTTCATATTTCCCAGCCCCGTTCCGATGGAAATATGGGGTTTCATTGTACCGTGGAAATCCGTTCCGCCGGAAATCAGGAGACCCAGGCGCTTCGCCATGGACTGATAGTCCTGCTGCATCTGCGGGGTATATTCGGTATAATAGCCCTCGACCCCGTCCAGTCCCACGCCCTTGAGCCGGATAAGGAATTTTTCCAGTTCATCCTGAGGTTTTCTTGTAAGGTGCAGGTGAGCGACAAAGGACAAGCCTCCGGCTTCCTTTATGAGCTGAACACACTCCTCATCGGTAAAGCACTGTTTGTTGTTACAACAGGGACGCCCGTTGCCGAGCCACAGATCAAATGCCTCTTTCGGGCTTTTAACATATCCCTTATCCGCCATAAGACGGGCAAAATGAGCCCGGCAGAGAACGCCGGAACCGGCATACTTTCCGGCCTCCTCCATGGTAACGTCAAAACCGTGGTCCCTCAATGCGGCGCAGGTCTGTTCAAGCCGCTCTACCCGGACACGGCGGGCATCTTCAAGACGCTGGAGAAAATGCCTGTTATTTATATCTATATAGTAACCGAGGATATGCGTTTCGGTATCGGAAATAGCTGAAAGTTCGATTGCGGGAACGACTTCTATACCGATCCTTTCCCCTTCAGCCACCGCCTCCGCAACACCGTCGCAGTTATCGTGGTCGGAAAGGGCAACCGCGGCAAGTCCGCCGGCCTTTGCGTGACGAACAAGCTCCGCGGGGGTCATTGAACCGTCGGATTTACAGGAATGGGTATGCAGATCTATATACTTTTCCGTAATTATCATCTCCTAAAATCTTTCTTCGGCACAGAAACGGTTTTCATCCGGAAACGCTCTGTTTACTTATCCCAGACCCAGAGTCCCAGGGCCGGATTACTGATGTAAAACACATCTTCTCCGTCAATATTGTGGAATCCGTCTGTGAGAACCCCGGGGTCATACTTTTTCACGGCTTCGGAATAGGGAACATATCCGAAATTCACACCCCGGACCTCTTCTCCGGACAGCTGTTCGGTGCAATAGGTAATATTGAACCTGCCGTCGGAAGAACCGTGGATAAGGTGTGCGGCAACCGAAAGATTATTGCGCAGGTCCGCATTTTCCTTAACAAGTTCCAGGACCTTTTCTCTTCCCACATATCCGTACTTGCGGATAAGACGGTCATTTTCCTCATCTTCGCCGAATTTTCTTACGCCCTTGGCAAGAATAATCAGTTCTCCGCCGTCCCTGATAGCCATGCGGGTACGGTAAACGGCTTTATTTCCGAGCCAGGTACTTTTGAATTCTCTCGGATCGAGGTTCACAATTACTTTGGACAGGGGATTCTTCATATGAACAAGATTTATCTCCTGGCTCTGTCTGACCGCCATTTCAAAGAGTCTGCGCTCTCTTCCGATGTAAAGACCGTGGATAAAAGTATCATCCCCCCTGTTTGTGGTGACGGTAAGAACGTACATCAACGGAATATCGGCGATAAAGTGCTCCTCGGCATAGTCAAAGACTTTGCGGACAGGTGAAAAGTCCTTGCCCATTATCCGCTCCATTCCGTAAAAGGCTCCGAGCATATGAGAGCTGTTTATCATGCTGCTTCCGCCGCAACCGACGAAAATATTCTTTGAATAGTTTGCCATACCAACAACTTCATGAGGGACGACCTGCCCCATTGAAATTATAAGGTCATAACTTTTATCAAGCAGCCTTTTGTTTACCTCAACGTCAATAGGATCCGAAACAAGCCCCTCGGACACCTCGGAAACGAATTCTGAGGGAACCTGACCGAGTTTTACAACATCAGTGCGCCAGTTATGCACTATCATGCGGTCAAAGGGTACATCCGGTCCGAAAAAAGCGTGAAACTCCTTTTCGGTCATGGGTTCATGGGTGCCAAGGGCAGGCATGATATCAACCCGGCAGATGTCCTTAAGGAGAGCATAATACTCCGCCGTCAGTTTTCCGGCACCGGAATACATTCTCGTAAAATCGGGAGGAAGCAGCAGGACCTTTTTCAGTTTCTTCCCCTCAACGGAGGCTTTTACCGCACTTTTTATCTCTTCGGATGTCAGACCTTTTTCTGAAGTATAAAACATTATAATGACCTCTGTATCTGAGTTATTGTTTACCACAGTGTATTTTAACACATATTCCCCTGATTGTCAATATTTATCCCGGGTACAAGGTCAAAACTAACAAGCAAAAATCTGTGATATTCTGTTGACATTTCTGCTCCTGCCCGGGCTTTTGCCGGCATCCCCCCTTCACAGGGCGAAGAGGGGCAGTCTGCGTATCAGACGGTCCGGAAATCACTTCCTGAATTCTCACCGGGGTCCCGGAGGAAGGAATCCCGCGGGATGAGGCCCTCTTTTCGAATTCCGGAACAGCACAGTACTTTCCCTACAAATGATAAATCATATTTTACCGCAAGACCGGCATACCTCAAAACAAAATTTCAACAAATTTCGTAACTGCCTTGACAAACAGAACAAGTCGTGGTATAATTCCTTCATCACTGTAGCACGCTAAAGCGATGAAATCAAAAAAAGAGAGACGGGGAATATCATCATGAAAAAAATCATCACCACTTTACTGGTCCTTGCGCTTGCGGTAACCGGATGCGTTTTCGCGCTGACCGGATGCAAGAGCTCCGGAGAAAAAACACTGACCGTAGGCTTCGACGCAGAGTATCCGCCCTTCACCTATGAAGAAAACGGTGAGTTCGCGGGCTTTGATATTGAATACGCAAAAAAGGTCTGCGAGACCCTCGGTTACAAGATCCAGCTGAAAGCCATCGACTGGAACGCAAAGGACGAGGCACTCAAGACAGGCCTTATTGACTGTATCTGGAGCGGCTTCACCTATGAAGACAGGGAAGACAAATACGCCTGGACCGTAAGGTACCTTGACAACACAATTGTGGTCCTCACAAACAGCGATCAGATAAACGCGGTTGCGGATCTGGCAGGCAAGCTCGTCGGAGTACAGTCCGACTCCTCCGGCGAAACGGCGCTGAAAAAGCAGACCGAACTCGTCGCCTCCTTCTCCGGCGGAAATTACAGCACCGACGCGTCCTACACCACCTCATTTACAAAACTTAAGACCGGAGCATACGACGCCATTGTGGTGGATGTGGGAGTCGCAAACTTCCTGCTTTCCAAAATGGATGCCGCCGAGGCTGCCGGATATAAGGTACTTTCCGAAAAAATATCAGTTGAAACCTACGGCGTAGGCTTCAGGCTCAGCGACACCGAACTGTGCAAAGAGGTTTCGGATGCCATGGAAAAAGTTGCGCAGGACGTGACCTTTGTCAAGGGTCTTTGCGAAAAGTACGGTATAGACTATAACGTTTTCACCCTCGGCAAATAATTACCGCAACAATGAATACCGGAGCGCACTGCGGAAGCCGCAGTGCGTTCTGACCGGTTCAGGAGTATTGAGATGTCATTTTTTGAAATCCTAAAAGCACTGCAGAGCGGTATCGGATATTCGGTCCTGATATTTGTGCTCACCCTTGTATTGTCCTTACCGCTAGGAATGCTCATATGCCTTGCAAGAATGTCAAAAATAAAGCCTGTCGCATGGTTTTTCCGGCTTTATATATCCGTTATGCGCGGAACACCGCTTATGCTTCAGCTGTTTGTAGTGTACTTCTGTCCCCACTACATATTCGGAATCAAGCTCAAGGATATGGGCGACAACTGGCTCATGATCGCGGTCATTATCGGTTTTGCGCTGAACTATGCCGCCTATTTCGCAGAAATTTACCGCAGCGGCATCGCCTCCATGTCGGAGGGACAGTATGAAGCGGCAAAGGTTTTGGGCATGACAAGAAAACAGACCTTTACAATAGTCATACTGCCCCAGGTCATACGGAGGATACTCCCCTCCCTTACCAACGAGATAATCACCCTTGTCAAGGATACCTCCCTCGCCTTTGCAATAGGTCAGGTGGAAATGTTCACCGTGGCAAAACGTCTGGCTTCCGCAGAGGTGAGCATGATGCCATACCTCGTTGCCGCCATAGTGTACTATGTGTTCAACCTGCTCGTGGCTTATGTGATGGAGCGGGCGGAAAAGCATTTCGGCAAGTACAGCATCAAATAAGGAGAACGGAAAATGGCTTTGCTTGAGGTAGAAAATATAACCAAAAGCTTCGGGAACACCGAAGTTCTCAAAGGAATCGGCTTCAGTCTCGAAAAAGGGCAGGTTCTTGCGCTTATAGGCTCTTCCGGAAGCGGTAAAACAACACTCCTGCGTTGTCTGAATTTTCTCGAGACCGCGGACACCGGAAGAATCACCGTTGACGGCACAGATGTTTTCAATGCCGAAGATACGGAAAAGTTATCCCAGGAAGAAAAAATACTGCGGCAGCTCCGCTTCGGACTTGTTTTTCAGCAATTCAACCTGTTCCCCCAGTATTCCGTGCTTAAAAATGTGACTCTTGCCCCCACGCTTATGAAAAATTCCGAGCTGAAAGCCCGGAAAGCGTCCAAAGAAGAGAAAAAAGCGGCTGTTGCGGAGATAGAAGAAAACGGCAGAAAACTCCTTGCGGATGTGGGACTGTCACACAAGCTCAACGCATACCCGTCGGAGCTTTCCGGTGGTCAGCAGCAGCGGGTGGCAATAGCCCGAGCCCTGGCGATGAAGCCCGAAATACTCTGTTTTGACGAACCCACTTCAGCCCTTGACCCCGAGCTCACGGGAGAGGTACTTAAAGTCATCAAAGGACTGAAAGGCAAAGACCGGACAATGATAATCGTGACCCATGAGATGAAATTCGCCCGGGATGTGGCGGACAAGGTAATATACATGGCGGACGGGGTCATTGAGGAAGAAGGAACTCCCGAGCAGGTATTCGGAAATCCGAAAAGCGAAAGGACAAAAGCTTTTCTCAGCCGCTCGGAGGAAGAAAACTGAGACCGAGGGATTTTCCCCATTTTCTTCCGAAGATATCCCGGACAGAATAAATAAGGTTCCGCTGCGGGAAAGGATTTGTCCTGCGACGGAATTTGCGATACGGATTCAGACGCCCCTGTGCCTTTCGGCACAGGGGCGTCTGACCAATGCGGACGACCACAGACCGGTCCAGAACAGCCTCTGACCTTATTCACAGTCAAATATTGCCTTTTTCTCTATAAGGTCGCCGTACTTTTCCTTCCATTCCCGGTGCATCCCGGAAACATCATACCTTTCCAGTCCATCGGGGGTAACCGTCATTCTGATCATAAGATCATACCTGTTGTCCCGATACGAATTACCCGGAAAAATATGAACATCCCTGACGCCATCAATATCAAGGGCTGTTTCAAAGAGGGCTCTTATCGGTGCAAGGAGTCTGACCCTGTCTTCCCTGTTTTTGAACTTGACAATAATGTAATGTTCCATATTCTTCACCCCACTGATTTTTCCGGTTTCATTTTACCATATTCCCGCATATTTTTCAATAGCGGAATCCACTGTCTTTTGCCGATTGAGCAAATTTTTGTTAAAAATAACACAAGGGGCTTTACTTTTCTATATGATTGTGATATACTGTCTGTGTTGAATTGGTACGGGGGCATAGCTCAGTTGGTCAGAGCGCACGGTTCACATCCGTGAGGTCGAAGGTTCGAGCCCTTTTGCCCCTACCAGAACTCCCACACTTTTGTGTGGGAGTTTTTCTTATTCTTTGAATACGGATAATTTATACTTGCAAAATACGGAAACATCTGATATAATGATGACATACAGATAAAGGAGGAATATTTATGACCAGGCTGAATTGTTGCAAAGCGGGCAGTATACTGCTTAAGCTTTTTCTTGTTTTCACCTGCCTGTTCGGAGCGCTTTATCTTTATGACCTGTTGTCGGAACCTTTCGGATTTTCGGAATGGTCCGTCAATAAAACGGCTTTCATCGTCAAAGCGATCCTGGCGATCCTGTTTTGTTCTCTGCTGTTCTGGTCGGGAATAATCCTTACATATACCTGCTGCAACCAACTGCGCCTGAAAAAACGTATTCTCGGAATTATCTTTGCCTGGATTCCTGTTCTGAACATAATAATGCTCGTGGATATTATCGTAACAGCGGACGGAGAATACAGTTTCGAAAAGGAAAAACACAAACTAAACCTTTCCCGGAAAAACCAGCGTATCTGTCGGACAAAATATCCGATCTTACTGGTTCACGGAGTATTCTTCCGGGACTTCAGACATCTGAATTACTGGGGCAGGATACCCGGGGAACTGGAAGCCAACGGTGCTGTCATATACTACGGAGAGCATAACAGCGCCTCATCCGTGAGGGACAGTGCGGAACAGCTCAAGGCAAGAATACTCCGGATAATCCGGGATACCGGTTGTGAAAAGGTCAACATTATCGCTCATTCCAAGGGAGGGCTTGACGTACGGTATATGCTGTCCGACCCGGAAGCCGAAGGTCTTATCGCCTCCTTAACGACAATAAACACTCCTCACAGAGGTTGCAGATTCGCGGATTATCTGTTCGGAAAAGTACCCCGGAAGCAACAGGAACAGATCGCGCAACTGTACAATTCCGCGGCTTCAAAACTCGGAGACAAAGATCCGGATTTCCTTGAGGCGGCAAAGGACCTGACATATGACAGGTGCCGGCAACTGAACGAATTGCTGCATGATCCGGAACACGTTTTCTGCCAATCCACCGGATCTATTCAGAAAAAAGCGACATACGGACGTTTTCCGCTGAACCTGACCCACAGATTCGTGAAGTATTTTGACGGCGAAAATGACGGACTTGTAGGTGCGGACTCCTTTGAATGGGGCAGCAGCTATACCCTCCTTCGTCCGGAAGGGAAAAGAGGTATCTCGCACGGGGACATGATCGATCTTAACCGGGAAAACATAAAAGGTTTTGATGTCAGAGAATTCTATGTACAGCTTGTGGCTGATCTTAAGAACAGGGGATTCTAGAAAACAAATAAGCCTGAAAACATTTGTTTTCCCGATTACGGAAAAAGAAAAAGCAAGTCGACCTGACTTGCTTTTATTTTTTCCTGCCTTTAAATGGTTCTTGCGGTTTCAGTTTTTATTGCCGAAGAAAGCCTTTGCCTGGCGGTAGGATTTAAAATCGGTATGTTCCCCGCTTATATACTCCGCCACAACGGAGAGGTCCTGCAAAGTATATTCCTCGAGGGACATGCTCCCAAGCAATTTCCGTGCTTTCATACTTGTTTCCCCGAATCTCAGATCCGAAATATATTCACATTCCAGAACCGACCGGAGAACCTCAAAAAGATCCTTTTTCATAAACCCTGTCCCCTGCATTCTGAGGGGTCTTTCCTTTACCACATAATAGTAATTATGTGGTGCTTTTATCCACAAAAAGCCCCAGACGCTGTATCTGATGCCGATGAACGTCTCCGGATTCCATGGTATAGATCCGGGTGGTATTTACACTCGAATGTCCCAGAATATCCGCAAGGCGGACTATATCTTTTTCCATCGAATAATAGGTCCGGGCAAACAGGTGGCGCAGATTATGCGGAAAGACTTTGGTAGCGGGAATCCCGGCGGCAGCGCCGAGTTTTTTCATGTCAGCCCAGATGTTTGATCTGTCGAGAATCTTTCCCCGCCTGGTAACAAACACGGCTCCCTTTGTTATTCCGTTGTTTTCGGCATATTTTTTCAGCTCCGCACAGAGCCCCTTCGGAATCAGAACAGTCCGGAGTTTACCCTTTCCGTGAACCTCCGCCGCCATTCTTTCCGTTGCCTGAACCGTGACATACTTCAGTTCGGAAACCCGTATCCCCAGGGCGCATACGGTTTGCATAAGCAGACAAAGTCTCCGGTTACCCCGTTCCCGCGCGGCAGTAAGCAATTTTTCATACTCGGCCTTTGTCAGCTCTCTGGAGGAATCCGAAAATATCTGTTTCTGAATTCTGACACTCCGGATCTTCAGGTCGTCCCGACCGCAGAAACCGAAAAAAGAGTTCAGGGAAGAAATCACCGAATTCACACTTGTATGCCTGTATTTTCCCAGCAGAACCGCCTTATATTCCATCACCGATTTCCGGTCCGGAAGTCTCCCGTTTAACCATAGAGAAAAAGCCGAAACATCCCGGCAATACTTTTCCGTTGTTGCGGCGGATCTCTCTGCGGAAACAAGATATCCGGCAAATTTCTCCACCAGTTCTGCACTTATAATCTCTGTTTTCATGTGACAGTCTCCTTTCGCCATAACGGCGGAACAATTCTACCACACAATAATGAATTAACTCGAAACACCGCCTGTCCGAAAACCGGGACTTTGCCTTAAAGGCAAAGTCCCGGTTTAGATTTTTCAACAAAAATAAGTGTTTATTTCAGAACCTGCCGGATCACCCATAGCTGAACCGGTTTCGGCAGGGCATTCAGAAGTATCAGCAATGGATTCCGGTTTATTCCGTATACGAATCCGGGTTTATTCTTCCGCAGTATATGCAAAGCCTTCCCCGCAATCGCAGAGGGGCTGACGCATCTCGATTCAACACTGTCAACTATGCGTTTGAACCGCGCGGCATTGCACCGGTAAACCTCCGTCTCACGGCAAAACCTGTCGAGTTCATCGGTTGAAACGCCAAGCATACCGGTTTTCACAGCCCCGGCACGGATCACCGAGACAAAGATTCCCAGAAGTTGCAGTTCCATCCTCAGGGAATACGCGTACTTATCCAGCGCACTTTTACTGACGGCATATATCCCGGTAAACGGAAGAGGGTCAAGCGGGGCAAGTTCACTTGTAGTCATAATTATTCGGCTCCCATTACGGAGAAAAGGAAGGAAAGTCTTATTTATCAGGAACGCACCAAAAAGATTGACCTGCAGTATTTTCTCAAAATTTCCGGAACTTACCTCCACAAGGGAATCCAGCATATAGATCCCGGCAAAATGAATTATTCCGTAAAGCCGGTCCGTAAACTCCCGAACCTTTGCGGCGGCGGCGCGGACACTTTCCTCATCGGTGATATCCGTTTCAAGAGGAATGACATTTTCCTCTGCCGGCCCCGTTTTTTTGTCAAGGGCAAAAACACGGAACCCATTTCCGGCAAGGGCTCTGACAGTCGCCTGCCCCATGCCTCCGTATGCACCGGTAACAAGTACATATTCCATATCCGGATCCTCCGTTCCGTCCGGGAACTTCACGCTCCACGGACTTTTTCTTCATTGTTTTCCCTTATTCTCTCAGAAAGGGAGAGACTGTTTTTCCTGCGCGTCATCTGCTCTGTAAAACAGCTTGTATAGGCAAGAAATATCAGATAGATATACGGCATTCCCAAGTTGGTCTCAAGCAGAGAATTGACGACCAGAGGCACAAGCTTTTCGGCAACGGTGGCAAATCCCGCCGAACGTATTCCGCCCACGAGGAGTCCCGCTTCCCAACCGAACTGCACCAGAATGCCTATCGAAAGCAGCCATGGAATGTTGATACGCTTTCCGCAGTCCTTCTGTCTCATATTGTAAATAATCAGCCCCAGGTACCCGGCAAACAGTATCAGTGCCATATATCCGTGATACTGCCCTGTGGTACGCCGGATAATGACATTCGCGATGCCCTCCGGAGTAAATGTTCCGGAAAGGAGCGGGCAGACAAACCACCACAGCAGTATCAGAAGCGACCATTCAAAGAGGTTTTTATCCTTGGATATCCACAACCATATCCAGACGAAATTGGTAAACCCGTAACTCATGGACATCCACAGAAGCACCCAAAACAGGCTGTAACCGTCCGAAATACTGCGCGCATGGCAAACAAGGTGAAATATACCGAAATCCACTATCATATACAGTATCCCGGCAAGGAATCCCACCAGTGCGGTCATATATTTCTTTTTCCAGAGCAAAAGACCGGCAAGCAGGACAAGGAACGCTATATCCAGACAAATGTAAACGGGTGAAAACTCCCGCAAGGCGATTATTTCAGTCACAAAAGTACCCCCATTTTCCTATTATATCCTCCCGGAGAACCGGATCCTTTTCCGGAACAGGAAGATTTTCGTCCCGGCAGCACGGATCCCTGCGCGATAAACCGGAAAACAAGAAATTCTACCCATTCCCCGTTTTCTTATTGAGTTGCGGGGCAAAATAATGCCTTACCGCATACTCAAACCGGGCATCAAACCCTTTGGCGGCAGCCCTGCTCGCCTTCAGAAAAGGTAACAGCATATCAAAGGCATGGAAAAGCCCCGGATAAATATCCATATGAGCTTCAACTCCGGCATTTCTGAGATTTTCAATATAGGTCACGGTTTCGGCGTAAAAAGGCTCCGCAGTACACACAAACGTATAGGCAGGGGGCAGCCCGGCATGATCCTTCCGCCTCGCAGCCGCAGCATAACACGGGACATTTTCAGTCCGGAGGCCCGAAAGGTATTTTGCCCAGCCGTAGTGATTCCGTCTTGTGTTCCAGACCGGGGCATGATTGTCCCGGGAGGTTTCGGTATCTTCGTTATCTATCATAGGATAAAGCGGCATCTGATACGCAATGCTGACCCCTCCGAAATCTTTCTCATACATGCAAAGGGCCGCCGCCAGACCTCCTCCGGCACTCTCGCCGCCCACCATTATCTGATCGTCGCGGATTCCCAGTTCGGAGGAATGTTCTTTGAGATACAGCAACGCATAATGACAGTCCTCCAGCGCCGCAGGATACGGAGCGTTCCCGGCAAGGCGGTATTCCGGAGAGATCACAACCGCACCGTACTTACGCACAAGATCTTTCGCGCGGGACATACGGACCATTCCCGCCATACCCGTAACATATCCGCCGCCGTGGATCCACAGCACCCCGGGCCGGTCTGTCCTTCCCCCGTCAAACGGAGTAAGTATCAGCAGAGTCATCTCCGTATTCCCCGCAGGAATCCTGACTTTCCGGGTTTTGTACTTCATACATCCACCGTCCCGTCAATTTCTGTTTTTATAAATAATCGTTTTATGTTGCAACCGGGCACAGAAGAGAATCAACACCCGGACACAGGCTCAGCCATGCGGTTTCCGGCAGACTTACCGCATTTCCCATGTCCCACGTCTCCCTATTCCGCCAAATGGCAACGTACGCTTATACACGGAGCTCAATCCCCCGGACGGAAAATCTCCGCGGAATAAAAATACCCACGTCGGTTTTTCGTCTGACGTGGGTATTATAGCACATTTGATCATTTTTTTCAATACTGAAGTTCGGCACTCCGGAAAAAACCCGGCCGCAGGCAAGTGCCGCCGATAATCTTTCTTTTTCCGGAAATCTTCATTGAAACGGTATTATATAAGAATATTTGTATCACAGATCCGTTCCGTTTCTGCCCGTGACATACCGCACTGAGAATACCAAGTCCGGATCGGTCAATAATACTGTTATCACCGGCAATCGGATGTCATCCGTATTCCGGTATTTACAAACAGCACGGAGGATCTTTACCATGATGATTCTCATTGCCCTCATCGTTCCGGTAATCGTAAACGCCGTTATGTTCCATTGTCTGCTGACGGTAAGTTCGGCAGAAAGCCGGGCGGAGGAGAAGAGATCCGGGAATTTCAGGAAAATCCGTTGAGTCAAAAACAGACAGCCCCGGCATAATATAAACCGGACGTCGCCATACGACAGACGGGCGGATCGTGTTTGGGGACAGTTTTTATACTCACTCTGAAAGACCGCATTATTACGGTGATTATACTGTCAGACCGTAGAACAGCGGAACAAGTATTATTATCAGGATGTAATTGATCACATCCAGAATAAAATTATGCTTGAAATAATCGTTGAATTTGTACCCGACAACCATAGACATACCCAAAGTCGAGCTTGCGAGCGGGCAGCTTAGGGCAGTACCGGAAGCTATCGTAATACCTATGGCGTAAGCATATGTATTAAGTCCCATTTCCGGAGCAATAGAAAGAAGAATCGGCAGAACGATCATTATTGCGGTGGAATTGGAGATAAACTGACTTGTTACAAGTACAAGCAGAACAAGTATGCAGAACAAAAGGTACGGACTTATTGAGGTTCCGATAATATTGCGGAACCCCAGAGCGATCAGTTTCGTTCCGCCCGCGGCCTCAAGTGCTTTTGCTATGCCCAGACAACCGGCAAGCCGTCCTACAATATCCCAGTTGACTGACGCCACCGCTTTTTTCTGAGTAATGCATCCGGTAATAATGCAAAGAAGAGCCGCACAGGTGCTGGTTATTGCGAGGGGAAGCCATTCTGTGATATAGAACACAACTGTAGCGGCAAATATCACGGCTACGATGATCATCTTGCTCTTTTTGTATTCTTTCACTTCGCCCTTGTGTTCATATTCACTGTTTTCTTCGCTGTCACCCCATATTTTCTTTGCAAGGGTCCTGCCTATCGTAAGGCAGTAAATCAGACCGGAAAGGACTATAATTCCTCCGATAGGGGTAAAATCAAATGTTTTGAACAGTCTTGCCCCCGCATCCTCAAGAAGTCCCTGTGCAGTCATCTGCTGCGTCGATCCCACAAGCGTGGCTGTACCACCGAGAACACAGCCTATGGCTATGGGCATTATCAGATTTTTACCCTTGATCTCACCCGCACGGGACAGACCCATAATAATGGGAATGAAGACGGCAAGGACCGCGGAGTTCGTTAGGAACGCGGACATCAGGGCGGAAACAATATATGTTCCGATGATCAGTTTTGTTTCAGAGCCCTTTGAAACTCTGATTATCCAGCTGCCGACCGACGACGCAAGACCGGTCTCGCTTATGGCGGCACCGATCATCATAACCCCGATCGTCAGAACCACAGTATTAGATGCCATCTGCCCGAAGGCGGTCTTGAAATCGCATACCCCGAAGATGACCATCGCCACACATCCCAGAATTGCGGTCGTTCCCATCGGCAGTTTATCTATTACAAACAGAATAATACATGCCGCAAATATAATTATTGATATAACGTCAATTCCCATTGCCAAATCCCTCGTTTTCGCATTCAATCAGTAAAATCTTTATATCCGTGTATCCGCCGGTCACACCGACAGCATTATTTGCTTCAGCTTCTTCACCGCTTCAGAAAGGTATTGATCCTTCCTGTAAATTACAGCCATTTTTCGCTCCGGCATATCCTGAGCCAGCGAAAAAAAGTCAACATTATCCGCAGGGCTGTATTTTGCCAGACTTGATGGGATCAACGCAACACCGATCCCTGCCTTGACCATACTGTACTGAGTCTCAATACTCCGGCATTCAACCGCGTTGTTGACGGAAAAACCGTATTGGGAACAAAAAGCGTTCAACTGCAGCTGCGTAGGCTGTGATTCGGACAGAAATACATAGTCCAATCCGGACAGCTGCCGTATATCAACAACAGGATAAGCCCTGTTTCCGCTTATTCCCGAAGACTCTTTCAGTCCCTTATAGCACTCCGAAAGCTTCGGCACCGCCAGAACTATTTCCTCCTCCATCATCAGATCATATTCAAATTTTGTCTTATCAACGGGAAGGGTAGCGACGCAAAGATCAAAAGCACCGTGTTCGGCGTCTTCAATAAGATTGTCAATGAACCTTTGTTCGATTATCAGGTGCATACCGGGATATACCTTTTTAAATCTCTTAACTATCTCCGGCATAAGATACTGACACCTCGTCGGCGCTATCCCGATTATTACAGAACCTTTTTCAAAATGGTTCAGATCAGATAGCTGCCGTTGCATCTGCCTTTCGGCATCTATTATCTTTTTCCCGGTCTCCAGATACACCCTTCCGGAGTCCGTCAACCGTATATTGCCGTTGGTACGGGAAAAAAGCTGAACGCCCAGTTCTTCTTCCAGCCGCTTCACATACTGGCTCAGCGACGGCTGCGAAATGTTCAGTTCAGCCGCGGCATCGGAAAAACTTTTCTTCTCAGCAAGGACCAGCATATATCTGAATTGACGCAAATTCACGGCGACGCCTCCTGAAACAATTTTGTTATAAGACATATAACGTTAGCATTATACACCATACAAGCAGAAAAGGCAAGCCCTTTTATTAAAATATCAATTTTTTTTCACTTTCACAAGATAAAAATATCCGTCCCGGGCATAAAATCCTCCGCAGTACGTTTATACAGGTCCGATGCAGCATTTATTGCACAAAAAAACAATGCCACCACGGACATTGACCGTAGTGGCATTGTTTCTGTTCCGGACCTACCGAAGACAGTAAATATGATCTAAAACCGTCTTTACCAGACAAGCTGACAGTCCGCGACTCCGACCAGGCTGTCCATGAAAACAGATTTAAGCCGCTTTTCTATCATTTCCTTCGAAATTCCCTTTTTGGCAACGACCTGCAGAAATCCGCCGCCGCCCGCACCGCAGACAAGCTTTCCGTCAATAAGATCCTCTATGCTTGCAAATATCTGATCTATCAGGGTATTGCTGCTTTCCGCATCAATTTTCTTGCTGAGTTCCCAGTGTCTGTCAAGCAGTTTTGCAAACCCGTCGACATTGCCTCGTTCCAGTTCGAATCTCATGAGCGCTGCGGTTTTCTGTATCTCCTCAAGGGCATAGAGGCTGTCCGGCTCATGTCCCACATATCTGCCTATCACATCACGGAGAAGGTTTCTCGCCAGACGGCGCTGCCCGGTATAGATAAGGACGAACCGGTCGTCAAGTTCTTTCTTGGCTTCTTCGGGGATTTCCACATGGGTAACCTTGAGCTTCTGTCTGATCCCCGGCATTGACGTTATATATTTCAGACCTGGAGTAACGCCCCCTACCTGGTCCTGCCATCCGCCGCCGGTGGACATGATCTGTTCCATAGCGAGAACATGATCATACAGGTCTTCTTCAGTATACCCGATCCCCATGAATTCAAATACGGCTTTGACGCATGCTGCGGAAAGGATGGAGGACGTACCGAGCCCTGAGCCCTTGGGAACGTTTGTCACCTCCGAATGCATTTCGAAGCCGCCGCCGAGACGGGACAGGATCTCGTCAAGACTGTGACCTTCCCGGGGAATAATCCCGCAGGCGAGCAGACACGCCTTCTGAAGCGCAAACGGATCAAAGGGATCTCCGGTTGCCTGAAGGGGTTCAATGGTATCGAACTCTCCGTGAACATCCATATCACGGCTGTCAAAAACGATCTTTTTCTCCGGAATTTTCACCATTGTTACTTCTACCGGTTTTTCGCCGTTCAGCATGATCGCACAATTCAGGACGGTACCTCCGTTTTCATTGCAGTACGGAGGAGTATCGCTCCAACCGCCGCCCCAATTGACACGGAGAGGCAGGCGGACGGTGTGCATATCCTTGACTATACGCGCATTTTCATTGAACTCAAGGCCCTGCATGGCGGAATCAAGCACCGATGAGGAGATGGTTTCAAAGCATGATTGGTACTCGCTTTCGCTGTCGAGGACAACTCCCAGATAGTAATGAAGGCGGATGCGGTCATGCAAAGTGCAGTTCTGAAGCTTTTTCTTCAGCCATTCCGACTGTATCTTCGTAAGAGGATGGCGCTTTTCAAGGGCTGTTGCCGGTGTCTTATTTTCAATTGCCTTAATTATTTCGTCCATCTGAACCAGATCCGTCATGCGTTTATTCCATGCAATGATCGCATCGGGATCGGCTGAGTTGAATCCGGAACAGAGGGAGCACCTTTCCGAGTTTTTCCATTCGCGGAAAAGGGACATTTCCCCTTTGACTATTATATCGTACAGGCATAAAGCCAGACGCAATGCGGATTTAATTGTACCGGCTTCGGCATAAAGATTCGCGTTCCATAGGGTATGAACACCGTTATCCCACAGAGGAACTCCGAGTTTGCGTTCTATTTCATCAAGATCCAGCCCGAACAGTTTATTCTCTTTCGGATTATCCCCGACCCCGAGAATACGGACGACGAACCTCCCGTTACGCTTTTTTATTCCGTGAAGGATGACGTTATCCGGAATAACCTCATCGTGGACATCTATATAGGACAGTATCACATTGCTTCCTACAGTAGCGTTCCGATGAACATATGAAACTTCAAGATAGCAGTTCTCGCCAATAGTTGCCTTGTTGCTGAGAACACTGTTATAGCCGGCGACATTTCTGCTGATGCTGCTTCCGACAACGGAACTCCAGCCGAGGCTTTTGTATTCGTCAACGCCGCCGCTCATCAGCTTCAGAATCTCTTTGCTCGTTCCGAAGTGAATGAATTTCGCCGGCGCAAGACGTAACAGTTTCAGGCGGTAAGGTCTGAGAGCATCCCATACAGCTTTTCGGGCTTCCGATAACTCAGGACAAAACTCACCTTCGGGCTTTTCAAGATAAAAGCCTTCCAGAGTGGAATCCGAAGCAAGTGGATAAAGGAAATCCGCATACAGGGACAGACGGACAGTCTCGTTGACGTATGCGTCATACTTTTCTTCCGTATCGATCAGGGAATAAAGCGATGCCATCATATCCGTTGAGAATATGAGAGCCCCGGTGTCTATATCGACACAGTCATCCTCATTGACCGCGCCCATTTCCCGCAATGTCTCTACGGATTTTTTCTGGAGGCAGCATTTTACAAAACCGTTATCCCCATTGAGATACACTCCGTGATTCTTTCCGGTATCCGCATTTTCCTTGAAAGAAATGGCTGCAGCACCCTGATTGTTGAAATCTATCTGCAAAGGATTGAACAGAAGAAGGACGTCACCGGAGAGAAGCACCATCCCTTCCCGGATTCTCGAAGGAACCGAGCTCATGCAGATCATGAACTCATCGAACAGTGTAGAGGATCTTCCGTCGGGAAGTTCGTGGGGAACCGGGGAAAAGAGCTTTCCGAGAGCGGAATACTGGGGAACTCTTTTGCTGTCCCCGCCGGAATGTATAACAAGAACACGCTTTCCCTTAAAAGAACTGTTCCTCTCATGCAGGTATTTCAGGACCTCAAGGGTTGCCCCTCCCGACCCGACACGCTTTCCGCCTCTGTCGGGAACGACCGCGAACTCTGTTTCAGCCGGAAGATAATTACTTCTCAGCTCTATCTGTTTTCTGAATCCTTCAGCCTGCTGTTCATTTGAGGCAGTCAGAATAACATGATCCCACTTGGGAAAAGATCTCAGTCTGTTAGCGCGCTGATAATCATCCCAACAGTCGTTGTATGCCTGAGAAAGAAATAAAGAAAACAAATTATTCATACACGCACCATTATCCTTGCCGTATATACTCTGTACTGATTCCCGTCCGGAAACCAGCTCAGCTTCTTTTACGACTTTTTGTTTGTTTTTTTGATCTGCCGGAAAATCAGAAACGCATCCGTGATCATTTTTCCGTTTGGCCTCAGATCTTTGATCAGGAACATAATTATGTAATTGACAAAGACCTGGGTGATAAGCGTCGCTATAGCAGCACCGACGGCGCCGCACAAAGGAATCAGAAGAAGATTCAGTACGACATTGCATACTATTCCGACTATTGCCATGTACTTTTCGTACTTTTCCAATCCCTTGGAGAGGATCCAGATACTTCGTGACGTCCCCAAATAAGAGAAGGCTGTGCTCCAGGTCACAACGCGAAGGATCGGAACACTCTGCATATACTCTTCGCCGTACATAAATTTAACGACTATCGGGGCAAAGATGCAGAAGAGGATCGATACGGCGAAAGAAATATAAATTATCGCAGAATACAGAAATACTGTTTCTTTTTCAAACTTCTTCTCATCGGTTTTATATATTTCAAACAGATGCGGCCTTACGGAATCGATAATCGCGACAAGGAAAAACGCCCATATAGTACAGAGTTTTGTTGCCGTCGCATAATACCCGACGGACGCCTCATCTATCATATGCTTGAGCATTATTTTGTCAAACTGCCAATAAACCGCCACCATCATACCGGAGATAATGAAATGATAACTCGATTTCAGTATCTGACGCCCCCGGGACCAGGAGAACCTGAATTCCGGACCGTGATCACGCTTATAGCAGAAAAACAGCAGGGCGGAAAGGACAATAGCATCAACCGTAGTGGAAAAAGCGAACCATTCTATGGATTTCTGGGTGGCAAGAAGAAATACCCTGTAAACAGACATACAGGTGTAGGCGATGATGCCTGCGGTTGAGGACACTTTTGACATCAGTTTGGACTGATACCAGTACTGAACGATCTCAAAGCATTTGAAAAACAGCCCCAGAGAATACAGCAGTGCGATAAGCAAATAAGTCTTATCCCACTTATTCATGAAGCCTACGATCAGCACTATACCGCCAATCGAGCACAGACTTGACGCAACCTGAAGAACCATGGAGGAGCCGAGAGTTTTTCCCTGCTCATCGGGTTTGTGGACAAGTTCTTTGACAATTACATTTTCTATTCCGAGAGTACACAGGGGGGTAAAAAATACGATAAATGAATCCACATAGTTGATTATTCCGTAGTTACTCGGCCCCAGATACCGTGCGGTAATGATGGAGATAAAAAACGACAGTGCCATCTGGAATACTTTCCCGCCGATTATCCATATGGCATTTTTTGCAAATTTGGTTTTTAACAAAGAAATAATTTTTGATATCATTGTTTCTCAATTCCCCGCCCGATATGCGACTGCTCATTTATACCGTAAAATAGCAACAGATTAAAGAACGCAGAAGGTAAAAAGTTTTCCCCGGAGGTTACGACCAGCATAAAAACAAAAATCATACACGCACCGACAAAGCCCCGGGATAACCGCCTTGAGAACCGGACCCAGCCGTAAATGAAATAGCAACCCGCAACAATTCCGAATGCAGAAAAATACTGAAGAAAAGTATTTGTCTGATCAAGGTACACCCCGGACGCAATATCCGAAGCCAGCTGCTGCATTATTACCGTATTCCTGCCGAAACCGGCACCGAGAATCGGATATCTGAGAAAGACTCGCAGGTTTCCTATGATCGAACCGTATCTGCTGTTGAATGAACCTGCTCTGTTTTCAACGAATATTTTTCCGAAAATCTTATTGAAAACATCGTTATTGTTGAAAAGGAAAAACAGCAGGACCGCACCCAGGACAGCAACAAGAACAATATTGACGTATTTATGCCGGCTCATTTTGTATCCCTGCAATAACTGGAAGAGCAGGAGTATAGCCAGCGCAAAGAATCCGGTTGTCGAAAAAGTGGTGATCAGTGTCAGGATCAGAATTATGACCCTGAGATACCTGACAGAATGAGTCCTGTTGATCGTCAGGAACTCAAACAGTATTGAGATATTTATATACGCCTGAAAAATGCCGGGTTCCCAGAATATTCCCGTGTTTCTGTAGAACAGATCCAGTCTGTTTGCGGAAACATTGGCTATTCCGAAAGAGTAATACCTTGCCACAGATCCCGTACTTGCGTTGACCAGGGATACCTTCGGGATAATTGAATGGGAAGCGGGGACGAACTGAACCAATGCCCACAGGACTATGCTGATGATGCATAAGTAAAAGATCACTTGCTGAAACAGATCCGCAAACCGTTCAAACGAAAACATCCTGGATGTAAAGTAGGCAAAAAGGATTATAAATATATATCCAGTCGTCACCCCGGGACTTGTGGAATATATAACACTGGACAAAAAGATTATCCCCACCACCAGAAGGAATACCGGAGACACCTTCAGTCCCGAGTTTTTGACCGCAAACACGCAGACAGCAAGCACCCCCACGACGATCTGGATGATCATCTTGGCATAATATCCCCGGCTCCCGCCGTACGCAAAGAACAGATTTTCGGATAAAAATGCGGTAAGGGCGACAAACAGAAAGGGGATCAGCGTTCCGCTATGTTTTTTCTGAGTGCTATCAGCAATACTCACAGACATCAATTGTTATCCTCGTCAATACTAATATTCGTATCCCGCGCGGGGTTGAACAGCTGAAGATACATAAAGCCGAGCTTTGTCTTACGGCAGATCTTCCTCGCCAGCGTATTCCGGGGAAGTTCGGAATAATACCTGTTCATATCCGACGACAGCTGTCCCTTATGGACCCTAAAACCTGCCAGTACGGTATTCAGCGTAAACAGTGTCGCAAACCCGGCGAATTTAACCCACAGGTGGTAATCCCCCGCCAGTCTGTATTTGCTGTCTATCCCTCCGGCTTTATTCCAGAGATCAGCCTTCCAGAACATACTTTCCTGCTGCAGAAAGCCGGATATACGGTTGTCACAGTATCCTTTTCTTATCCAGCTTGTGGGAACGGCGCGTGCCGCCCATTTCGAGCTGTGAAAATACATTGAACCGTCTTCGGTGTAGTATGCGTTCCTGCCTTTGCACCATTCAACATTCCCCCTCCGCATGACCCCGGCAACGGCCTGCAGTGTCCAGGGAAGATACATATCGTCCGAATTTATCCAGGAGTAGATATCACCGGATGCCATTCCGAATCCCTTGTTTATCGCATCGTACATTCCGTTGTCTTTTTCCGATATCCACTTCATGGGATATGTGCCTTCGTATTTTCTGATAATGTCAAGTGTTCCGTCAGTGGAACCGCCATCTACGATAATATGTTCAAAATTACGGTACTTCTGTCCCTGAACCGAACGGATACAATCCTCCAGATATTCAGCGCTGTTATATGTGGGGGTAACGATCGAAAACTTAAGGGAATCCATAAATCAACCTACCTGTTCTGATAATTGGCAATTTTCCGGTATATGCTTCTCAGCCACTTCGGGGCATCGTCAGACGCCATATAGATCCTCAGCTTCTGCAGAGTAAGAATCCGCCTGATATTCATCCGCATTATTTCTTTATCCGAATAATAGGTCTTTCTTGCTCTCAAAGCCTCTTCCCTGTACCGTTTTTTCTGTTCCGGTCTGGTGGAGAAACCGTCGCCGAGATACTCACACACAATACACCCGGTATGATAAAAGCGGACACCGTTGCTGATACATTTCAGCGTAAAGCAATAGTCCGCAAGGATTCTGTAGGAAAGGTCATAAAGACCGTATTCTTCAAACAGATTCCGGGAAAAGAACATCGTCTGATGGCACATCGGTCTGCGGAACAGGAAAGATCGGGTGATCTTTTCGGGCTGAACGGAGATCATTCCCTTGGTGAAATAATTGCCGTAAGCGATAAGTTTATCGTCGGATTGAGCAGATATGGCTTCATGCACTTTGCCCAGGACATCCGCATCGTAAAAAGAATCCCCGCAGTTGAGGAAGGTTATATAATTTCCGCTGCATTTCAGGATTCCCTGATTCATACCGTCGTATATTCCCTTGTCCGGGCAGGAAAAAACATGTATTCTTTCATCCCGTGGAATCAGCTCCAGAGTCCGGTCCGTGGATCCAGCATCCTTGACTATTACCTCGTAATCGGTAAAACTCTGCATAAGGATGCTGGAAATAGTTTTTTCAATAAATTTTTCGGCGTTGTACGCTGCTACGACTATGCTGAAAAAAGGCATTTTACTTACCCCTCTGTTCTATCCGGGCAAAATCAAGTATTTTGCCAGCCTGAACCCGTGAGTTCTTATTATTCAGAATAAATTCCCGGGCCTTTTTGCCCTTTTCCGTCTGTTCCTCAGGGGTGATGCTTACGGCCTGCTGTATGGCGTTCTTTATACCTTCAACAGAAAATTCCTTTATGGGTATCATATAATCGAAATATTCGGAGGGTATACCCGGAATTATAACGGACAAAACAAGTTTTCCGGTCGCAAGGTATTCGAAAACCTTGGAGGGGAAACAATACGGTGCTGCGGGGGAATTTATGTCCCTTGTGTGGATCAGGATATCCGCCTTATTTTCAAGTTCCAGAACATCCTCTCTTGAGGGAAGATATCCGAAATAGTGTATCCGGTTGTCCCCGGCGGTTCTTTCACGGATAAGAGCATCGGATCTGCCGGAACCTGCCAGCCAGAGTTCGTATTTTCTGTCGGTAAGGCTGTCGAATGCGTCAAGAAGCTGCGGAATTCCCCTGAACTCATCCAGAGCGCCGCAGTACATCAGTCTGACGGTATCATGTTCTTCGTTTGACACATCCGGGGCTGATTCGTCAGTATCAAAGACCCCCTCCATAAGCATCCACTTACCCGCCGGGATATGATAATACTCAGCCATATGAGCCGAATAAAGAATAAACCCGTCAACCTTTTTGAAAAGATCACGCATTTTTTTCGCATTGCGGTTTTTCATCCGGTGAACGATTTTATTGGCACCCAGATTTACCAGTTCCGGAATGTCCGGAATAATGACAAAGACTTTTGCGCCATACTTTTCCTTCAGACTTAAAGCTTCCCTGAGTTTCGTCACTCCGGGTTCGAAAACAAAAACAGTATTGCTCTGAGGATCGGATTCTTTCTTACCCCAGTTGCGGATCGCCCTTGAAAGTGCTTTTTGCCTTAAAAAGTAATTGGCATACTTTATATTCAGAAAACCCACCAGTTTATCGTGGCTTTTCCCGGTCCTGGACCATTCTTCCGTTCTGACTCTCATCTTCGGATATGTCGGATACGCCGGGTATGAAATTGCACCCAGAGTATCCAGCACACAATCCTCGGGCAAGACCTCATCCATTCCCTTTATTATACCTTTTTGCGCAGCATAACTTGAAGCCTGCCCTATATGAGTGGCCAGCATTTTTTCAAACAGAGTTTCTGACTGATAGGAACCGATCCAAAGAATCTTTCCGCTCATTTAATATACTCCTTATAGTCCTTTTCCGTATCGAAAATATAGGCATGAACGTCCATTTTCTGCTGCTCAACGCTCGGAAGCTTCATATAGTCGCCGTACCTGATAGACAAGTATTCCCTGATATTGTCAGGACCCATAAGAACGGTATCCTCAAAGGGAATATCAGTCGGTTTTTCAAAGAAATCTTTCCGGAACATACCCTGGTTGAATTTTGCCTTGGTTATATAATAGCTCCAGACAAAATCCCCCTGAAGGTCATCGTAAGAATAAATATCCCGGTAGCATTTACGCAACAAAAGCCGGTTGGGCAGAAGTCTGAGACACGCGACGGCAAGCTTCTGTTTCAGATTTTTAGGATGCCATCCGCGGTGGCTTATCGCATACAGAACAACATATTTTGACTCACGGTAAATCTTTTTCTGGATCTTCACATCATTGGGAAGCTTATGAAGTATCATTATATCAACATATATCCCCTGATGAAGCTCCTTGTTGTGAAGCTGAGACTTCTCAATGAACGTCGTACCGTTCATTCTGACCTTCGCATATTCCAGATAATCCGGGCAGGTCTTCCACTCCTGGAGGATGTAAGTATCTCCCTTTTCCGCTTCGAATGCCCTTTTGAACTTTTCATATTCGGAGGGAGTCATGAAAATATCCAGGTCATCATCCCAGGGAATAAACCCGCCGTGGCGGACAGCTCCCAGCGCCGTTCCGCCCATGATAAAATAAACGATATTATGCTTTCTGCAAACCGAATCAATGAACTTCATTATTTCAAGGATCTTATCCTGAACGTCCCGTATAGTCTGTTTACCCATACTGTCTCTCCGAATCAAACTCAGATTTTTTTTGCCAGACGGTAGTGCTTCTGCATGAACTTCCTGAAAAACGGAATCCGGTAAATGCACTTGGCTATTTTGCGCACGACCTTGAAAACCCCGTCTCTGACAACAGCGTAAAACCATGATCTGCGCCATCTGTGGGGATGGGTGCTTACAATCAGAGAACCTTTTTTCGCATATTCAAGCACGTTATCAAGGGTTCCCACGGGGACATCTTTTGCCGTGCAGGTCTTCAGATCGTTATTCTCCGGATCCGAAATAATTTTCCATCCGTAGCCCGCATCGGATATGTACAGATAATCCGGATCACTGCACCGGTTTCTGAAATTTACCATTATCTCGGTAATATCCGAGTACTTTGCCGCCAATACCGGATCCCTGAAAAAATCCCTGTTTCCGTTATAGCCGTCGCGCTGCATCAGGGCGTTTCCATGCTGGCAGACCGTTTTGAGAACGAACCCGTTTTTCTCAAAAAGAGCTCTGCACCTGAGGAATTCGGCATCGGCTTTTACCATATCCCCGGCGGACTGGTCAACCGCATCCAGATGATAGGAGACCTCGTGTCCGAGATCTGCTATCTGCCTGAGTATCCCGATATTCGCAGGATTCTCCAACAGATACGCCTGGACGTAAAAAGTGCTGCGGTGGCTGTATTCATGCTCTATTTCGGCAAGAACAAGAGCCTTTGACGGGTTTGTCTCCACATCATGTTTCAGAGAAAAAAATCTCTTCTTGTCCGGGGAAACAACTTCACACAGAGGGACACTTTTAATGCCTGCTTCGGAAAGTTTTCTGCAAAAGTCCTTCCAGTATCGATATACAAAAACCATACTATACCTTCTCCGCTATTTTCTCTCTTAATATCGTGGACGAAATTCCATCCGTATGCGGAAGATAAACCACATCGACACCTATCGCCGCGAACTGCTTTTCGTATTCGTTCCAGGAATCGGTTCCTTTCCAGTCACTTCCCACAAATACCACGTCACAGTTCAGCTCCCTGACCGCACTGAGCTTGTCCATATCGGACTGCAGAACGGTCTCGTCAACATACCGGATCGCACCGACAATCCGAAGTCTGTCCTTTTCGTTTATAATCGGATACTTCTTTTTCCGGGAATAACAAAGTTCATCCGTTGTGACACCTACGACCAGAGTTTCACAAAGTGCTTTTGCGGATTCCAGAATGTTCAGATGCCCCACGTGAAACATATCATATACGCCGGTCGTATAGCCCCGTTTATACTTCTTCATGGAATTTTACCTCTTAAACAAGTCTCTCATTGTGACTACCTGTATTCCGCCGCCAGACGCTTCCTCCGAAAGGTACCGGCAAAAGCTTTCAAAGCGGCTAAGGCTCCAGCACCAGGGGTCCTGTCCCAGGCGCGGGGAATCATCGGGAAGGATACTGTGGAACATAAATACAACACTGTGCCCGTCCGGCATTTTATCCAGGAAATACTGCATTTTCCCGGGCTTGTCGGTTTCTCTTATCCCGATTGAGGGAACTACCTGCCGATCCGGAGTTCCGGGCAGGATATTGGCTGAATTATAATACGCAAAGTAAGATCTGCAATTTGTATATACCCGGAGACCTTTAAGGATCTTCCTTATGGCATTGTTTTTTCCTCTTCCCAGGCTTCCGCCCCGGACATACAGCAATCTTTCTTTCTCATCCTTCATAAACCGCTCAAGGTATTCACGGTCATAATGCGAACCCGGGATGGAAAAGCCGTATTTACCTCCATTTCCCAGCCACTGGGACATCTTTTTCCAGCAGTTTTCAAAATCTTCCTTCTCGGTTTTGTGCCGGTCCCCGTGCAACGCTATTTCATTGCCGAGTTCCGCCATCTCCCGAAGCTGATCGATATTCATCGGCCCCTCGGAAGACTTCCATGTAGCCGGGCAAAAAGAACCGTCTATATATCCCGTTGTAATAAAAAACGTCGCCTGTAATCCGTACTTACGCAAAACCGGAAGCGCGTACTCATAATTATCAAGACGTCCGTCATCAAAAGTAATTATCACTCTTCGCATCGTTGCTCAACTCCGTGTATTTTTTAACTGAACAATGCACTTTCAGGCAAGTCCTCTTCCGGGACCTGCGGAAGCGCGGGAAAACGGAATAAAAAGCATCAGGTTCCGTTTACTGTTCCGGACTGCCGCCGTGCTTCTCATCCTGCAGTTTTTTCGTATTGTTCCGGATCATGCTGTTTCGGACCGTTCCGCGCAGACCGCTAGGCATAAGCACCTGAAGCACAAACCTGGGGACAACATTTTTTATATGCCTTCCCAAGCCGATGATCCCTTTCCTGTACATATATGCCGAAATGCCTGCGGTGCTTTTGAAATACTTCCAGCCACCGCGGCGTTTGTATTGATCCTCTGAAGTGCGGACCTTCACCAGGACCTCAGGACAGTTGTAAAAAATCCCGCCCGCCTCATACATTCTTATCCAAAGATAATAGTCCTCCGCACAATACCAGTCCACATAACCGCCGGATGCGTCGTAGATCTTTTTTGAAAACATGACACAGGCCTGCGTCACGGGACATTTGCTTTTCATCAGCCTGACGATAGCCTCATGGCGCTCCGGTCTTGAACTGACCGCAACCACATTATCCTCTGTTCCGATGAATTTGCTGTGAGCGGAGCCCACAACGTCCAGTGCCGGATCTGCCTCAAAACATCTCATCTGAGTTTCAAAACGTTCCGGAAGATTGATATCATCTGCGTCGGCAATGGCGATATACGGATTTACGCATCGGGATATTCCGGTTTTCCTGGCAATCCCGTGTCCCATATTTTCAGGGAGACGGATTACCTGTAACTGCTTGTAATTGTCCTGAAAATACCGGATAACATCATCAATTGACTCCGGAACCGGTCCGTCAACGACAAGTACAACCTCGTCGGGAGTCCTTGTCTGAGTAAATACACTGCCAAGAGCCTCCCGGAAATACTCCGCATTATCCCCGCCGTAAACGCACATCGCGACAGAAAACGAGAATTTACGTCTGCCGTCCATCATCTTTCTCTTTTCTTCATTTCTGTCTTGTATTTTTCGAGACACTGCATGGAATACGTCAGGTAAGGCAACGGATCTTTCCAGGAAAACACCACGTCGTAAGTATTCCGGCGGTTAAAGAAGGATGGGCGAGCCGAAAAGCGTGTGGGAGATTTGAGGAACCACATATCGTTAGCCTGTGAATGGCGGATCCGTATATTTTCGGGAACATTTCGGGAATACTCCGTTACAGGTTCGCCGTAAGCGCGTTCTATCATCATCCGGACAACATTTATTCCGCACAGCATAGAAATCTTTATACTTGCGGAAATTCTTCCGTTAATCTCCATTACCATGGGAATGTGGTCATGGTCGCTTTCTATAAAGCACACCGAGGCATAACCGTGCCAGTTCATCAGTTTCAGGAGTCTTTCCGCCTGATCGCATATCTTCGGATCGTATGTACTTTCAAACAGGCTGTTTGTTCCCACACCCAGAGGATATGGGCGGGAAGATTTCGCGATCATAGATGCTTTTACATTGTTATCGTTGTCAATGAATGTATAGGATACCCTGTGCACTTCAGCGTCACTGATAAACTGCTGAATCACATACTCTTCGACTTTAACGGCTCCGGAATTGATCAGTTCAAAAAGCCGCTCCTTATTATCAACCTTATGGAATCCTCTGGATCCGGATCCTACCCTCGGTTTCAAAGCCAGCGGGAACGAGACTTCGGCCAGGAACTCCTCCATGGTTTCATTATCCATCTTCGTCCGGGGACAGGAAATTCCGTTTTCCTGACAAAGCTTCATTGTAAGCTGCTTATCGTTCGCATTTACGAAACCTTCATAATCCGCAGCGGCAATTTTCACATATTTACCGTATTCATCTATATTCTTCCAGAGAAGTTCGGTCGCCCCTTCGAGCATGGGCATGACCACGTCGTAGTTTCCGGACGGTATTTCCTTGTCAAGAGCAGCTTTCAGACACTCTTTGTCGCTGTTGACCTTCGGGTACAGAAGTTTTTTGTCCGGATACCGGGAAGAATAGCCGATATCGAGCCTGGAGGAATTCAATGTCGTTATGTGACAGCCCAGATCGTGAAGCTCCTTCAGAATTGTCGGAACCTGCCGTCCCGCAGTATCCAGTACAAGTACTCTTATTTTTGTGAAATCCATATTTTATCCCTTCCCAACAAAGCCAGCTCTTCGGGTTCTCCGGCTTCTTTCTTTCCTATCATGGTACGTATTACAGTCACGACAGTTCTGATGATTATCCGGCAGTCATACCGGGCGCTTCTGTGCTCCACATAGTAGAGCTCCAGGTCAAGCTTCCGGGGTTCAAACTCCCGGACATAATCCTCTTCATTATCGTATAATTCGCCGTGGGTATAATCGTAAAGGCTTGCCGGACTGCTGAGTCCGGGTTTAGCTTTCAGTATTGCCTGATATTTGCCCGTATAGATTCTTTTTGCGTTTATTTCATCCTCCGGGCGCGGACCTATAACACTCATTTCACCTTTCAGAATATTAATGAGCTGCGGGGTTTCATCCAGTTTGCTTTTCCTCAGAAATTCGCCAAACGGGAATATCCTCGGGTCCCCTCTGAGGGTCGTTGCGTGCACGGTTCCGCTGTCGACCCGCATCGAACGGAATTTATACAGCGTAAACACTTTTCCGTTCAGCCCGACTCTTTGTGCCTTGTAAATTGCCGGTCCGGGCGACTGGATCTTGATTATAATTCCTATAACTATCCAGGGAATGATACACAGTACTGTCGCCAGCAACGCCGCAACAATATCAAAAATTCTTTTAAACGTCAGATACCCTTTTTTCATTTTACGACCCTATGAACGATAAAACTCTCGGCACATTCAAGCCCGACCTGCAGACCTGTAGCCTGATCCAGTATTCTCAGTGCTTTTGTGCTCCGCGGATGGGGATATTCCCTGAGCTCTGCGGAATAAGCTTCCATAGCTCTGTACTTTTTCTCGGCGAACTCACCTTTGATATTCACAAAAATATCCGGGGTAAACACATTTTTGAAATTCTGAGGACTCCATTCGGTGGAAGAGGGAACGGAAAACGAATACAGTTCCTTCACCCTCTGTCCCGGGGTGGGCCTGCATGCAACCAACACAGATTGAAAAACACACTGATGATCCCTGTTGACATCCCCGTCAAAATGAGTGTAAACAATATCCGGCGCAAACTCATCTACAACAGCTTCAACAGCAGAATTGACATCGGTATGGGCTGTTACATCCAGCTTCATATCCGGTTGTCCGCCGTAATATATTCTGGAAATTCCGAGAATCTCCGCCGCGGTCTGAGTTTCCTTCTTCTTTTCCGCCAGAATTTTCTCCAGTCGGGGGTCATCTCTGTACTGAGAGGTACTTCCGTCGGTAACGATAAGAAGCGCGACCTCTGCCCCCTCCGATGCATATTTTGCTATAGTGCCGCCCATGCCTAAGACCTCATCATCAGGATGGGCTACGACAACAAGTACTTTTTTCATAATCGATCCTTGGTTCCCGGTCATTGTTTATTCAAAGCAAGCCTTTATTACTTCAATGATTCTTTCCTGCTGTTCGGCGGTCATTTTATTGTCGCTGGGCAGACAGCAGCCGCGCTCAAAAATATCCGCTCCGACATCCGTCACCCCGCCTGCGATATAAGCGTTGGTGCGGCAGCGGAGAGTTCCTTCTCTGCCGATCGCTTCATGCATACGGTACATCGGCTGCATATGCATCGGCTTCCAGATCGGTCTGCCCTCAGCGTTAAGGCTTGCGAGGGTTTCAAGTATCTCGGTCGGACAGGTCTTGCCTTTTTCCGGTATGTAAAGCGCCCGGGAATCGTCCCTTACCTGCTTGCACATATAGTCTTTATCGATAACCAGAGCAGACAGCCAATAGTTCGGTACAGCACCGTCCGCAATCGGGTTCATCCGGATCGGCAGATCTTTCAGTCCGTCACGGTAACGCTCATAAATCGCTTTTTTCTGCGCAATATGTTCCTCCAGATGCGGATACTGCCCGCGGATAACGCCGGCAACCACATTACTCATGCGGTAGTTGTATCCGACTTCCTCATGCTGATACCACGGTGCATTTTCACGAGCCTGTGTTGACCACTTGCGCACCTTGTTTGCCACTTCAATGTCGTTGGTAAGCAAGCAACCGCCGGCAGAACCGGTGATGATCTTGTTCCCGTTGTAGCTGATGGCGGAGTAATCGCCGAAAGAGCCGCACTGTTTGCCGTTCAGTGTCGCACCCATTGCCTCGGCGGCATCCTCAATAAGCAGTGCACCGTGTTTTTCACAGATCTGCTTAATCAGATCAATGCGTCCGGGGAAACCGTACAGTTCAGCGCAGACAACGAGTTTTACATCGGGATACATTTCAAAAGCTTTTTCCAGCGCCGCGGGATCCATATTCCATGATTCGGCTTCGGTATCGATGAATACAGGGATACCCCCCTCGTAAACGACGGGATTGAGCGTCGCATCGAAGGTCATATCGGAGCAGAATACGCGCTTGCCCTCCAATGCGCCATGGCTGATAGCAGGTTTGCCGTACAGTTTTTCACCGGCGGATTTTACACAAAGATGAAGTGCCGCAGTGCAGGCAGAAAGGGCAACGGCATATTTCATTCCGGCTTTCTCGGCGGCAATCCGTTCCACTTCATTGATATTTGCGCCCACAGTAGACATCCAGTTGGTCTCATACGCCTCGGTCATATATTCAAGTTCTTCACCGTGCATCGTCGGAGTTGCGAGCCAGACTTTCTTGTCAAAGGGTTTGAATTTACAATTATACATTTCTTACATCCTTTCAGGTTTTTTAAGATGTATACCTGACTATTTCACCGCTTTCGACCATTTCGCATTCGTGAACCACGCAGTCTTTCATTACCACGGAGGCGCAGTCGCAGTGGGAGAAATCTTCTACAGTTGCGTTGAATCCTATGAGGGAGTTACTTGCGATGATACAGAAATCTCCGATTTTTGCTCCGGTGTTTACAGTCGCCTGGGGCATGATGATTGTCCCCCGGCCGATGCTGATTCCACGGGCAACGGAAGTTTCCGGGCTTATGAGCCGCGGAGTGATAAAGCCCGCCTTGGTGACTTTCTCGGCAAGCTCCTTGCGCCGCTCGTTGTTGCCTATGGCAACGAAGCACATCGGGTATTCGCCTATGAACTTCCGGAAATCCCCGATTTTACCTATGACTCTGTCCTCTGTGACAACATCGTCAAGGAATCGTATTTTCTGGAAAATCCCCAGCTTATCCGCTATTTCGTAAACGGCGTGCCCGTGGCTGCCGGCACCGAGAATCAGCAGATTCATCTGACGCGGAACTGCCGTTTTTTCAGGTTCCGTTCCCGGCACCGAATCCAGCAGTGCGGGGTTGGATCTCATAAAACTTCCGTACCTGGTTCTCAGGGTCTGTACACCGATACCGGTAATTTCCGATACGGTTTCGGCATTTATGCCCTTTTCAAAGCATCGCCGGATAAAAGTTGCCCTGAAGACCTCGGGAGTTATCTTTCTGTCACAGCCGGAAGAAAACCTCTTTGACCAGAGAGTTCTCAGAGCCCTTATGCTTTTGATATGTTCCTCCGTGCCGGTAACGATAAATGAATTCTTTCCGGAATTGGCGGCTCGGAAAAGATCAAGACGATCAGAAACCGCTTTCGGGATTCTTATTTTCCTGAGCCGACAGGCGGACATCATTCCCGGCATATGTTTAACATCCGCAAGGCAACGGCAGACCGTAACTTCACCGGACCGGACATCAATATCACAATAGCGCAAGGCAGCAAGTTCTTCGCAGGAAACGCCCATAAACAAAGCAAAATATGCCGCAAGCCGGAGTCCGTCCCGGCACGTTTCAATGACAGGGATCAGAGAAGAAACTTCCTCCTCACTGAGCGGTGCGGGGAATGCTATCCGGTTTTTTGGCACGGATTCATAATAATCCAGAATTCCCCGGTTATTTTCGGAAATCTCCGTCGCATCCGCAGCGCCGGTATTCTCGGCTTCCTCGGCTGCGGAGCGCAAAAAATCAGCCCGTTTTCTTTCGGCCTCTTCATATGTTCTGCCGTAAACCGAGCCGTAAATTATTGAACCGTCGGACCGTCTGCCTTTTCTGTACCGGGCTTCCCATCGGCCGTCGGCATGCTCGTATATTCTCGGACCGACTTTCACAGTCCACCTCCGGAGAAAAAATTGCACGCAGGAATGAAAACTACAGTGCATTACAAACCTTGTTATATATCATATAATACTACTCTCGTGCATGTTTGTCAAGTATATACAGACGCATTAGCCCAAATTCAACAAAAAGTTTTGATATTTGTCTCCCCTAAATAGCCATAAAAAGACGCTTTATTCTGATTTCGAGACGTAAAAATCGAAATTATACCCAATTATAAGTTGTCATTTCGTTGTCGACGCTTTTTTAAATTACTTGAGCGCATATTGACAACAAGCCGGAAGGCCGATATAATATATTCAAAAGGTATTTCTGAAACAAAGAGACTGTACCCGACAAAACTGTGGGCAGTACGGAATCGAAACTGTGCGGTTAGTCACAAAAAATCATACGGAGATATATCGCTATGAAAAACAAAGTTATATATGTACACGGAAAAGGGGGAATGCCGGCGAAGCAGATCATTACAAGCCTCTTTTCGGGGACAGTGAAGTAATCGGTTTTGATTACAGGTCACAAACACCATGGCAGGCACTGGAAGAATTCCCGGCTTTCTTTGACGCTCAGAAAAGAGATTGCCGCTCACTGACCCTGATCGCAAACAGCATCGGCGCATTCTTTTCCATGATATCTCTTTCGGAAAAACTGGTTGACAATGCGCTGTTTATTTCCCCAATAGTCGACATGGAACGTCTTATCCAGGACATGATGACATGGGCTCATGTTACGGAAAAGGAGCTTTGCAGCAGAAAAGAGATCCGTACAGAATTCGGAGAAACTCTTTCCTGGGAATACCTTTGTTACGTAAGAAATAATCCGCCGGAATGGAAAGTCCCCACCTGCGTCCTGTACGGAGAAAAAGACAGTCTGACCTCCGGGAAAACAATATCTGATTTCGCACGAAAAACCGGGGCATCCCTGACAGTAATGGATGGAGGCGAACACTGGTTTCATACGGAGGATCAGATGCAATTCCTTGACAATTGGATAAAAAAGCTGAGAAACGATCACATAATTATGAAAGACGGCACTAAATGCCCCTAAGCATTCCTTTTACCGTGACATTTTCCTGAAGACCGGCGAAAACACAACCCTTGACTTGAAAACCGAAGAAAATATCCGCCCGCTGCTTCTGCA
>ERZ779889.538-NODE-538-length-46770-cov-10.014214_pt1 | contig 46770 bp, 57 predicted proteins | sample MGYA00511030_ERZ779889 | MGnify/ENA primary metagenome ERZ779889 (study PRJEB29588, sample SAMEA2160616) | human gut metagenome | biome: human gut; feature: human-associated habitat; material: faeces | place: Denmark | collected 2008/2010 ... | reverse complement strand
GTGACGCCCATCCAGGCGTCACCCGCCGGCCTGAACCTCCCGCTGATCACGGTGCCGGGGTGGCGCGGGTCGAAGGTGTTGCGTATGTTGATGTCCGTCCCCTTTTCCATGGCAGGCATGACCGTGGGCGCGTAGAGCACCTTGGCCCCGTTCTCTGCCAGCTCGAGGGCTGCGCGGTAGGAGATGTCCGGGATGGTCTGGGCCGAGGGCACGACCTTCGGGTTTGCGGTCATGATTCCCGGCACGTCGGTCCAGATCTGAAGGGTGTCGGCTCCGGTGCCGGCGGCGTAGAGGGCGGCGCTGTAGTCCGAACCTCCGCGCCCCAGGGTGGTCACCTGTCCGTTCTCGTCGGAGGCGATGAACCCGGGGGCCACGAAGAGCCTTACGTCGGGTGCGGCGGCCACGGCGGCCGCCATCGCGGGATAAGTGCGGCCCTCGTCGACCTTTCCCCCGCACGTCAGCACCAGCTTCCTGGAGTCCAGCCAGAGCGAGCCGACCCCGTCGCAGGCGAACTTCCTCTCGATGATTCTGGTGGAGAAAAGCTCGCCGAAAGATTCGAAGCAGGTGCCGGAGTAGTTCTCCAGTGTGCAGAAGAGCTCCTCGAGCATGGCCTCGGCCGACTTCCTCTCCGCCCCGGTGAAGAGCCTGCGCACGATGCCCAGGTGGCGGTTCCTGAGCTTCCCGATGAGGGCGGCCCTCGCCGCCGGCTCGGAAGTCCGCCCTATCTCTATCAGGGCGTCGGTGCAACCGCTTATGGCTGAGCATACCAGAATCACGCGGTCCCTGGCGAGGGCCGCCTCCACTATGTCCATCACTGCGGAAATCCTGGTCGCGTCGGCGACCGAACTTCCTCCGAACTTGAGTACCTGCATTATATCCTTTCGATTTTGGCGCCGAGGGCCACGAGCCTGCGCTCTATGTCCTCGTAGCCTCTGTCAATCTGTTCGATGTTGTCGATCTGCGAAACCCCCTTCGCCGACATAGCCGCGAGCAGCATCGCGATTCCGGCGCGGATGTCGGGCGAGGTCATGCGGTTGGCCTTCAGGGATATCTTGTGGTCGTGGCCTATGACCACCGCGCGGTGCGGGTCGCAGAGTATTATCTGGGCTCCCATGTCGATGAGCTTGTCCACGAAGAACAGCCTGCTCTCGAACATCTTCTGGTGTATCAGCACGCTGCCCTTGCACTGGGTGGCCACCACGAGCATCACGCTGAGCAGGTCGGGCGTGAGTCCGGGCCAGGGGGCGTCGGCGATGGTCATGATGGACCCGTCGATGAAGGATTCAATCTCGTAGCTGTCCTGGGAGGGGATGTAGATGTCGTCGCCTCTCTGCTCCAGACGCACCCCGAGCCTGCGGAAGCTCTCGGGGATGATGCCGAGGTTGTTCCATGACACGTTCTTTATCGTCAGCTCGCTTTGGGTGATCGCCGCCATGCCTATGAAGGAGCCGACCTCGATCATGTCGGGCAGTATGCGGTGCTCCGCCCCGTGGAGCGAGTCGACTCCCGTGATGGTGAGCAGGTTGGAGCCTATGCCCTCTATCTTCGCGCCCATGGCGCAGAGCAGGCGGCAGAGCTGCTGCACGTAGGGTTCGCAGGCGGCGTTGTAGATCGTGGTGGTGCCGGGCGCGAGGACCGCGGCCATCACGATGTTCGCGGTTCCGGTCACTGAAGCCTCGTCGAGCAGCATGTAGCAGCCCTTCATGTTCTTGCCGGAGGAGAGGTTGTAGGCGCGGCGGGCGGTGTCGTAGGAACATTTGGCGCCGAGCCGCATGAATCCTTCGATATGGGTGTCGACTCTGCGGCGGCCTATCTTGTCGCCTCCCGGCTTGGGGAAGTAGGCCTGCCCGAAGCGGGCGAGCAGCGGTCCGACCACCATCACTGAACCGCGGAGGCGGGAGCACTGGCTCACGAAATCCGCGCTGCGGATATAGAATTCGTTGATGCGTCCGGCGGTGAAGGTGTAGTCTCCCTTGGCGTTGCGGACCACGTCCACGCCCATGGACTTGAGCAGCCCGATGAGGTTCGCGGTGTCCAGGATTTCGGGGATGTTGCTGATTCTGACGGGCTCCGAGGTGAGCAGCACGGCGCTGATGACCTCCAGGGCCTCGTTCTTGGCGCCCTGGGGCTCGATGCTTCCGCTCAGGCGGTGTCCGCCTTCTATGACGAATGAACTCATATATGTTCGACTTCAGGGTGAAGCTCCACGCCGAAGCGGGCCTTCACTTCGTTGACTATTCTGTTCTCGAGGGCCAGCACGTCGGCCGGGGTGGCCTCGCCGCTGGCGTTGACTATCACGAGGGGCTGTGCGGGGTAGACCTGCGCCCCTCCCTCCATGGCCCCCTTGAGGCCGCAGCTGTCGATCAGCCAGGCCGCGGGAATCTTGACCGTGCCGTCGGGGAGCACGAAATGCGGGGCGCTTCCGTCGGGCGATATGCGGGCGAACTGCTCCGCGCTCACCACCGGGTTCTTGAAGAAGCTGCCGGCGCTGCCGGTCTTCTCGGGGTCGGGGAGCTTGCTGCGGCGTATCTCGATCACCGCGTCGCGCAGGTCGCGCGGCGTCAGGTCGGTTCTGTCGCCGAGGGCTTCGCGCAGACCCTTGTAGTCGAGCTTCGGAGCGGGCTTGCGGCTGAGCCTGAAGAGCACGCTCGTGACCACGTAGCGGCCGCGGTTCTCTCCTTCCTTGAACATCGAACTGCGGTAGCCGTAGCCGCACTCCGACGCCTTGAAGCGGCATTTCTTCCTCTCCTTGAGGTCGAAGCACACCACTCCGGAGATGATGTCCTTCACCTCCGCGCCGTAGGCCCCGATGTTCTGCACCGCGGCGGCGCCGACCTCTCCGGGTATCAGCGAAAGGTTCTCGGCGCCCCAGAGGCCGTGGCGGCAGGTCTCGGCCACGAAGCTGTCGAAGTTCACTCCTGCGCCCACTATCACGGGCACCTCGTCGAGTCCCACGTCCACGTACTTGATGTATTCAATGTTGGAGTGCAGCACCGTGCCGGGGAAGTCCCCGGTGAACAGCAGGTTGCTGCCCTCGCCCATGTGGAGCAGGGGCCGGGGGAGGCTGTCGAAGTTCAGACCCTCGAGCTCGGCCACGTTCTCATATTCGACGAAACACGCACAGGATACCTTCATCCTGAACGTGTTCATCGAACTTAGGTCGTAGTTGAACTTTATTCTCATTCGCCTTTCCAGGTTGACGCCAGGCAGAGCTCGTCCAGCTGGCTCTGGTCAATCTTGGAAGGAGAATCTATCATCACGTCGCGTCCCTGGTTGTTCTTGGGGAAGGCGATGTAGTCGCGTATGGTCTCCTGCCCGCCGAACAGAGCGCAGACGCGGTCGAAACCGAAGGCGAGGCCTCCGTGAGGGGGTGCGCCGTACTTGAAGGCGTTGATGATGAAGCCGAACTTGTATTCGGCGTCCTCCTTGCTGATGCCGAGCACCTCGAACATGCGGCTCTGCATGGCCGCGTCGTGGATACGTATTGAGCCGCCGCCGAGCTCGGTGCCGTTGAGCACGAAGTCGTAGGCGTTGGCGCACACCTGCTCGAGGTCCTCCTTGCGGTCGGAGTAGAAAAGCTTCTCATGCTCGGGCTTGGGTGCGGTGAACGGATGGTGCATCGCATAGAAGCGGCCGTCCTCCTCGCTCCACTCGAGCAGGGGGAAGTCGACCACCCAGAGGGGTGCGAACACGTGGGGGTCGCGCAGGCCGAGACGGTTTCCCATCTCGATTCGCAGCACTCCGAGCTGGGTCTGGGTCTTGCGCCTGGGGCCGCAGAGCACGAGCATCAGGTCGCCGTTCTGCGCGCCGCAGCTTTCCGCGATCTCGTGCAGCTTCTCGGGGGAGTAGAACTTGTCCACGCTGGACTTCACGCTGCCGTCGGGGTTGAGCTTCACATAGACGAGGCCCTTGGCTCCCACCTGCGGGCGCTTGACCCATTCGGTGAGCTCGTCGAGCTGCTTGCGGGTGTATTCGGCGCAGCCGGGAACCGCGATGGCTCCCACGTAGTCGGCAGAGTCGAACACTCCGAAGCCGCAGCCCTTCACGGCGGCGGTGATGTCCTTGATGGTCATGCCGAAGCGCACGTCGGGCTTGTCGGAACCGTAGTTGTCCATGGCGTCGTACCAGCTCATCCTGGGAAGGGGGTCGGGAATCTCGACTCCGAGCGCGTTCCTGAACATCGTGCGCATCATGCCCTCGAAGGTGTTCAGCACATCTTCCTGCTCCACGAAGCTCATCTCGCAGTCAATCTGGGTGAACTCCGGCTGACGGTCGGCCCTGAGGTCCTCGTCGCGGAAGCAGCGGACTATCTGGAAGTAGCGGTCGTAGCCGGCCACCATGAGCAGCTGCTTGAAGGTCTGGGGCGACTGGGGCAGGGCGTAGAAGGTCCCCGGGTTCATCCTGGAGGGCACCACGAAGTCGCGGGCGCCTTCCGGGGTCGACTTGATCAGGTAGGGGGTCTCTATCTCCATGAATCCCTGGCTGTCGAGGTAGTTGCGCACCTCATGCGCGAGGCGGTGCCTGAGGGCGAGGGCGCGCTGGAGCGGGGGTCTGCGGAGGTCGAGGTAGCGGTATCTGGCGCGCAGGTCTTCGCCTCCGTCGCTGACTTCCTCTATGGTGAAGGGAGGGGTCACTGACTTGTTGAGGACCTTGATGCCGTCGAGCCTTATCTCGATGTCTCCGGTGGGCATCTTGGAGTTCTTGCTGGCCCTCTCGACCACTTCTCCGGTGGCCTGGATCACATATTCACGTCCGAGGCCCGCGGCGGTCTCCACGAGCGCATGGTCGGCGTCGGCCTCGACCACGAGCTGGGTGATTCCGTAGCGGTCGCGCAGGTCGATGAAGGTCATTCCGCCGAGCTTGCGGGATTTCTGCACCCATCCCGCGAGGGTGACTTTCTTTCCGGCGTCGGAGAGCCTGAGTTCTCCGCAAGTGTGAGTTCTGTACATATATTATGTAATGTTATATTCCAAACCTGCAAAGATAGCAATTATTCTATCCTTTCGGCGGGGCCGGTGAGGTAGACTTCGGTGGCGGCGGGGACGTCGGGGCCGGAGGCGGGGATGAAATCCACCGAGAGGCTGTCGGTGCAGGCGTGCAGAAGGTATTCGGCGCGCCTGCCGTCGAGGCGCAGGGGAGGGATGCCTTCGTACCAGGAGGCTATGGCCGCGGCGGTGATTCCGGTGCCGCACGCAAGGGTTTCCGCCTCCACGCCCTTCTCGAAGGTGCGTATCTTCAGGGAGCCGTCGGGGAGCCGCGACACGAAGTTCACGTTCGCGCCTTCCGGGGCGAATTCCTGATTCCAGCGCAGTTCTGCGCCTTCTTTTGCGATGTCCACTGCTTCCACGTCGCCGGTGAAGCGCACGAAATGCCGCGTGCCGGTGTTCATGAACCAGCCTCCGAGCACCCTGCGCAGCCCGAATGCGTCGATCATGCGCAGCCGGACGGTGCAGCGGCGGCCTTCCCTGGCGAGGATTTCTCCGGTATGCAGCCCGTCCGGGGCTTCGAACAGGAAGGCCTTCCCGTCTGCGGGCTTCAGCCCGAGGAAGTCGGCGAAGGCCGTGATGCAGCGGCCTCCGTTGCCGCACATCATCCCTCCCGACCCGTCGGAGTTGTAGTATTCCATGCGGAAATCGGGGGCTCCGGCAGCCTGCGGCAGTCGGGAGAGTATCATCAGACCGTCGGCGCCGATGCGGCCGTCGGCGGCCCGGAAGCCCGTTCTGCGGTCGCAGAGCCGGCGTATCGTATCAGCGCTGCGGCAGGAGGCCGGCCCGTCCGGCAGGGCGGGTGCGTCGTAGCCGGAGACGGCTTCGGGGAAACCGTCGGCCAGCACGATGAAGTCGTTGCCCGCTCCGGAATATTTAAACAGCTGAAGCGACGACATCGGCTAGCAGTTTTATGCCTTCCTCCATGCGCGAGCGGTCGAGGAAGGAGAAGTTGAGCCGCATGGTGTTGCGGTGGCTTCCGTCGGGGTAGAAGAACGAACCGGCCACGTAGGCCACCCCGGCGCCCAGAGCCCTGTCGTAGAGGGCGACCGTGTCCACCTGCGGCGGCAGGGTCAGGAAGAGGAAGAGTCCTCCCTCCGGATGCGTCCAGCTCACGCCTTCGGGCATGTATCTTTCGAGCAGCGAGAGCATCAGGTCGCGCTTTCCGCGGTAGAGCTCGATGCTCTTCCTCAGGTTGGCGTCGAGCCGTCCGCTGCTCATGAACTCGGCGGCCATGTACTGGTCGAGCACGGGAGGGCAGAGGTCGAGCGACTGCTTGCAGACGTAGATCTTGTCGAGCAGCTCCTCGGGCCCGAAGATCCATCCGAGACGGAAGCCCGGGGCGAAGATCTTGGAGAAGGTGCCGAGGTGCAGCGTCCTGTCGGGCGCGAGCGACCAGATGGTCGGCACGGGGTCGCCGGAGTATCGCAGTTCGCGGTAGGGGGCGTCCTCGACTATCACGAAGCCGTATTTTTCGGAGAGTGCGCAGAGCTGCCTGCGCTCCTCGAGGCTCATGGTGGTGCCGCCGGGGTTCTGGAAGTCCGGAATCACGTAGCAGAACTTGGCGCGGGCGAGGGTTTCGGCCGGGACTCCCGCGCTCTCCTCGGAGAAGCCGGCGAGCGGCACGATTTCGGCCCGGTAGGACTTGAACGACTGCAGAGCCCCGAGGTAGGTCGGGCTGGTGGTCAGTATCACGTCGCCGGGGTCGGCGAGGATTCGCGTGCACACGTCGATCCCCTGTTGCGAGGAGGTGGTTATCTGGATGTTCGCGAGCGGCACGCCGTAGCGCTCCGCTATGGCTTCGCGCAGCTCCGTGACGCCCTGGGTGGCTCCGTACTGCACCGCCTTCGCCCCGTATCTGTCGAGCACGAGGGCGCAGAGCTCCTTGATGTCGTCGAGCGGGAAGGTCGCCGCGTCGGGATAGCCGCCCGCGAAGGAGCATATCGCCGAGAGGTCCACCTTCTTGAAGATGTCCCTCACCGGCGAGCGCATGAAGTTTCCGGTGTCTTTTGAAAACAGTCTTTCGTAATTCATTCTCAACGGTATTCTTCAAAGTCCGGCATCGCGAGGCTCGACAGGAAGTCCTTGAGCTTGTCGATGTCGCGCGGACATATCATCAGCACGTCGTGGGTGTTGATCACTATGAAATTTTCGAGCCCGCGGAGGGCAAGCAGCTTGTCGGGGTTGTCGGAGTACACGATGTTGCCGCGGCACTCCTTGACCAGTCCCTTGTTCAGCAGGTTCATCGCGTTGCCGTTCTCGTCGTGGTGGGCGAGGTAGTCGTAGAGCGTGTCCCAGTTACCGATGTCGGCCCACTTGAACGTGGCGGGGTACACCCAGGCGTGGTCGGTTTTCTCCATGACCGCGTAGTCGATGGAGATTCTCGGCATGTCGGTGTAGATTCTCTCTATGAAGGCCTTCTCGGTGTCGGTGCCGAGGTTGCTCTGCCAGCCTTCCCAGAGGTTGGTGATTTCGGGCACGTATTTCTCGAGCGCCTCCTTGATCACCGAGGCTCTCCAGGCGAAGATGCCCGAGTTCCAGAGGAATTCCCCGGTGTCGATGAACACTTTCGCAAGGTCCTTGTCGGGCTTCTCGGTGAAGGTCTTGACCTTCACGGGGCTTCCGGGCTCGGGCTTGCCGGCCATCTGGATGTAGCCGAAGTTGGGGTCGGGGCGCGTGGGCACCACCCCTATGGTGATCAGCGCGTCGGTGCCGGCGGCGTAGGCGAGAGCGTTGCTCATGGTCTCGTTGAAGGCCTTGTGGTTGTTGATGGCGAGGTCCGAGGGGGTCACCACGGTCACAGCGTCGGGGTCGCGCTGCATTATGGAATAGGTCGCGTAGGTGATGCAGGGCGCGGTGTTGCGGTTGTAGGGTTCGAGCAGCAGGTTCTCGTCCTTGAGCTCCGGCAGCTGCCGCTTCACTTCCTGCTCGTAGCGCGTCAGGGAGATCACCAGGATGTTGTCGTCGGGTATGACGGCGCGCATCCTGTCGTAGGTGAAACGCAGAAAGGACTTGCCTTCCGCCGTGAAGTCGAGGAACTGCTTGGGCTTGTCAGCCCTGCTGATAGGCCAGAAACGGGAGCCTATCCCTCCGGCCATGATTATGCAATAGAAATGGTTATTAAGCATAAGTGGGTATAAAAGCTTGTGGATAGTATTCGATTTCAAAGTCCGGACCGTCGAAAAGCAGGGTGACGACGTCGAAGAAGACTTCCAGGTCGGGAGGCAGCAGCCTCCGCGTGCCGGAGTTCATGAACGCGAGCGCGGCCGCAGTGAGCCTGTGCTGCTTGGCGGCTCCCACGTTGGTCTGCGGCGCTGCGAGCGCCGGGGCGGTGCGGCTCTTGACCTCCACGAAGTGCAGCTCGTGCCCCAGCAGGCTGATGATGTCGATTTCGAGACGGCCGTGCCTCCAGTTTCTGGCCACTATGGTGTGGCCGAGGCTTTCGAGGTGGCGGCAGGCCTGGTCCTCTCCTCTCTTTCCGATGATTTGCCTTGAGTTTCTCATAGTTCAGAATCTTACTATCGTGACCCCGGTGCCTCCGTTGCGGACGTCTTCGTCGCTGACGCTGAGCCCGGGCATGGTTCTCAGGTATTTCTGTATCTCCTCGCGCAGCACTCCCGTTCCCTTGCCGTGGATGATGCGCACCATGCCCACGTTGAGCATGATGGCGTCGTCGATATAGCGGGTCACTATGTTGAGCGCGTCGGCGAGCCTCTCCCCGCGGATGTCGAGCTCGGGGGAGAAGTTGAGCTTCCTCTCGGTGATGGAGCTGTCGACCTTCTGCATGGGGGCGGCGAAGGCCTTGCGGGAGGCTTCCCTGAACTCGTTGGAGGATATCCGCTCCACCTTGTCGGGCGACATCGTGCTGGTGATGTTGCCTATGATCAGCGTGACCGCGCGGCTGGAGATCTTGGAGACCTCGCCCACGAGTCCGCCGTCCTTGATTCTGACCTTCTCGCCGACCTTGAGCGGCTCCTGCTTCTGCTCCTTCTCGGGGGCGGCCTCCTTTTTCTTCTTCCGCTTCTGGAGCTGGCTGAGCTTGCGGTCGAGGTATTCCTCCTTGTTCATCTGGTCGCCGAGCTTCTTCTGCTCGAGTCCGCCGAGGAAGTTCTGGAGCTCCTGCCTGGCGGCCTTGGTCTGCTCCTTCTCGGCCTGGGCCTCGCGGATCTCCCTGATGGTCCTCTCCACCTGGCTGCCCGCCTTGCGCACTATCTCCTCCGCCTCGCGCCGGGCCTCGGCGATGATGGACTCGCGCAGCCGGCGTATGTCTTCGAGCTCCTTCTCGTATTTCTCGGTGAGTTCGGTCAGCGTCCTGTCGCTGTGCTTCACTTTCTGGAGCTTTTCGTCGAGGGCGCGGCGGTTGCGGGCTATCTTGCGCAGGTTGCGCTCCATGCCCACGAATTCGTCGCCGGCGCGGTTCTCGGCGTCCTTGACTATCGGCTCGGGGAGCTTCATCTTCCTGGCGAGCTCGAAGGCGAAGGAGTTGCCCGGCAGGCCTATCTCCAGCTTGAACAGGGGCTCTATCCTGGATGCGTCGTAGAGCATGGCCCCGTTGGTCACGTGGACGCCCTGCGAGGAGGCGTAGAGCTTGAGGTTGGTGTAGTGGGTGGTGATGACTCCGTAGACGCCCCGCCTGTCCATCTCGCTGAGTATGGCCTCGGCTATCGCGCCTCCGGCGGCGGGTTCGGTGCCCGAGCCGAACTCGTCGATGAGCACGAGCGTCCTGTCGTCGGCGTCGGCGAGCATGTCGCGCATGTCGGCGAGGAAGGAGCTGTAGGTGCTGAGGTCGTTCTCGATGTTCTGGTTGTCGCCTATGCTCACGGCGATGCGGTCGAATATCGGGAGTTCGGAGGTCTCGGAGGTGGGGATCAGCATGCCCCACTGGAACATGTACTGCAGCAGTCCGGTCGTCTTGAGGCAGACCGACTTGCCTCCGGCGTTGGGTCCGGAGATCAGCAGCAGGCGCTTGGAGGTGGTGAGGGTGACGGTGAGCGGCACCATGTCGCGCCCCTCGGCCTTGAGCGCCTTTTCGAGCAGGGGGTGTCTGGCCTTGCGCAGGCTGAGGCTGCCGTCGGAGGAGATCACCGGCATGCCGGCGATGAAGTCGAGGGCCGTCTGGGCCTTCGCCATCAGGAAGTCGGTCTCGCCGAGGAAAGCGGCGCCCTTGAGCAGTTCGGGTATGTAGGGCCTCAGGAATTCGGTGAAGTCGCCGAGTATCTTCTGTATCTCCCTGGTCTCCTCGAAGCGCAGGGCGCTGATGTCGTTTTCCATCTCCACTATCTCGGCGGGCTCGATGAAGGTGGTCTTCCCCGATGCGGACTCGTCGTAGACGAAGCCGGGGAGCTTGCGTTTCGAGGAGCTGCTGACGGGAATCAGGAACTTGCCGTCGCGGACGTTCACGGAAGCGTCGCCGTCGGCGATTCCGGCGTCCTGGGCCTGCTTGAGTATGGCTGCGGCCCGCTTGGAGAGGGCGGCTTCCTTGGAGCGTATGCTTCCGCGTATCTCCAGCAGCCTGTCGGAGGCGGAGTCGCGGATGTCGCCGTACTTGTCGAGTATGCCCTCGATGCGGCGCTGAATCTCAGGGAAGTTGCGTATCGGGGAGGCCATGCGCTTGAGCTCCGGATACACCCCGTCCTTGATGTTGCTGAAGAAGTGGAGTATGCGGCGTATGGTGTCGGTGGCCGTCTTGAGCTTGCCGAGCGAGAGCACGTCGATGCAGGAGCCCGGCTTCTCGAGCGAGCTCAGGAAGGGGCCGGCGTCGATGTAGCCGCTGGTCGGGAAGTTTTCCTCGAACATCATGATCAGCCGCATCTCGTCGGTCAGCTTGAGCCTGCGGCTGATCGCGGAGGCGTCGGTCGAGAATTCCTCGGCGGCGACCCTCTCCACTGCGTAGTCGGTCAGGCAGCGGTCGGATATGATCTTGCGGATCTTGTCGAATCCAAGTTTTGCTTCAAGCGTCAGGTCTTTCATTGTCAAGTTCTCCTGCCAGGAGCAGTTTGAGGTTGCTTATGCTGTCGATGGGGCGGACTTTCCCCGAGCGCACGAAGGAGATTCCGCCGGTCTGCTCGCTCACCACGACCACGTCGGCGTCGCTCTGCTCCGAGATTCCCACGGCGGCCTTGTGCCTCATGCCGAAGCGGGCGGGCAGGTCGGAACGGTCGGTGATGGGCAGGGTGCAGCGCGCCGCGATGATGCGGTCGTCACCTATTATCATCGCCCCGTCGTGCAGCGGGGAGTTCTTGTAGAATATGTTCATGATGAGGCGCCGGCTGATCCGGGCGTCGATCACGTCGCCCGTGTCGATTATCTCCTGCAGGGGGTCCTTCTTTCGGATGATGATCAGCGCGCCGGTTCTCTGGTCCGACATCTCGCGGCAGGCCTCGGCGATTTCGGTCACCGACTTGGCGTTCACCGACTGGATGATCTGCTTCGGGAAGATCTTCCCGAGGAAGGAGCGCCGCTCGAGTGTGTCGCCCGCCCTGCGGCCGAGCGAGTTGAGGAAGCGGCGAATCTCTGGCTGGAAGATGATGATCAGGGCGATGGCGCCCACGTTGATCAGGGTGCCGAGCACCGAGGATATCATCTTCATGCCTATCGAGGAGGCGATGATGTAGATCAGGAGCACGATGACTATCGCGACGAAGATGTTGACCGCGGTGGAGCCCCTTATCCAGCGGAAAGCCAGGAAAATCAGGAACGTCACCATCAGGATGTCCAGCAGGTCGATCCAAGTGAAGTGCAGGAATTCTAGCATGTTCTCGAATGTTCGTCGCGCACCGTGCGCTTGCGTCTTACAAAGATACAATGAAAATATGGGAAAGCAAGTTTTTGGATTTTGGCAAATAAATCGTATATTTGCAGCCCGCATTTTAGGCGGACTTTTTAATGTATTTATAAACAATTAATTATCAAACCAATGCCTGGATTAATTGGAAAGAAAATCGGAATGACTTCCGTTTTCGGTGCCGATGGTAAGAACATACCATGCACCGTTATCGAGGCTGGTCCGTGCGTTGTCACGCAGCTCCGCACCGTGGAGACCGACGGATACTCCGCAGTGCAGCTCGCCTATGACGAAACCACCGAAAAGCACACCAGCGCGCCTCTGATGGGGCATTTCAAAAAGGCAGGTTGCGCTCCCATGCGAAAGCTCGTCGAGTTCAAGGCCGACTTCGGCGACGTCAAGCTCGGTGACAAGTACACCGTGACTGACTTCTTCTCCGACGACGTGAAGTATGTGGACGTGATCGGCACTTCTAAAGGTAAGGGTTTCCAGGGCGTAGTTCACCGTCATGGTTTCGCCGGAGTCGGCGGTCAGACCCACGGTCAGCACAACCGCCTTCGTCACCCCGGATCAATGGGTGCATCCTCTTGGCCTTCACGCGTTCTTCCCGGAATGCGCATGGCCGGCCACATGGGCAACGAGAGGGTGAAGGTGATGAACCTTCAGGTAGTGAAGGTGATTCCCGAGCACAATCTTGTCGTAGTTAAGGGTTCCGTTCCCGGAGCCAGGGGTTCTTATGTAATTTTGGAGGCTTAGTTATGCAGTTACCAGTTTTGAAAATCGACGGAACTCAGTCCGGCAAGCAGGTCACTCTCGATGAGAAAGTATTCGGCGTACAGCCCAACGACCACGCCATATATCTCGATGTAGTGCAGTATCTCGCCAACCAGCGCCATGGCAACGCCAAGACCAAGGACCGCAGCGAGAACGCCCACAGCACCAAGAAGCTCGGACGTCAGAAAGGCGGCGGCGGAGCACGTCACGGAAGCCTCAAGGCAGGTATCTTCGTGGGCGGCGGCCGCGTCTTCGGACCCCAGCCCCGCTTCTACCATACGAAGCTCAACAAGAAGGTGAAGGCTCTGGCCCGCAGGTCAGCCCTCTCATACAAGGCTAGCGAGAACTCCATCATCATTCTCGAGCCCTTCACTCTGGAAGCTCCCAGGACCAAGGATCTCATCAAGATCACCGGAGCCATCAACGCCGGCACCCGCAAGGTCCTCTACGTGCTTCCTCAGAATTCAGACAACATCTATCTTTCATCCCGCAACCTTCCCGAGGTGAACGTGATCACCGTTGACGAGATCAACACCTACGCCATCATGAACGCCAACAAGCTCGTTCTGATCGACGGCGTGCAGGACACTCTCGCTGAAAGGAATCTGCGCTAATTGTTTACGAAGATGGGAATTATCATTAAGCCAATAGTAACAGAGAAGCTTACGGCTCAGGGCGAAAAGTTGAACCAGTACGGCTTTATCGTGGATCGTAAAGCCAACAAGCTTCAGATCAAGGAGGCAGTTGAGCAGATGTACAACGTCTCAGTTGCCAGTGTGAACACACTCAACTATCACGGCAAGAGGAAGAGCCGCTACACCAAGGCTGGCATCCTCCGCGGCCGCATGAATCACTTCAAGAAGGCCTACGTGACCCTTGCGGGTGATGACAAGATAGATTTCTACGCTAATATTTAAGGGAGGGACAGACAATGGCAGTAAGAAAATTCAAACCGGTGACCCCCGGTCAGAGAAACAAGGTAATCAGCGCATTCGACGACATTACCGCCAAGAAGCCTCAGAAATCATTGCTGGAGCCCCTCAAGAGCACTGGCGGACGCAACAATACGGGCCAGATGACCGTACGCTACAAGGGCGGCGGACACAAGAGAATGTACCGTATCATCGACTTCCGCCGCAACAAGGACAACTGCACCGCCACCGTCCTCACCATCGAGTACGACCCCAACCGCAGTGCGCGCATAGCCCTTGTGCAGTATGAAGACGGAGAGAAGAGATATATCATCGCTCCTAAAGGACTCAAGGTGGGTCAGGTCATCGCTTCCGGAAGCGGAATCGCTCCCGAGGTCGGCAACGCCCTGCCCCTGAGTGAAATTCCTGTTGGTACGCTCGTCCACAACATCGAGCTCCGTCCCGGCCAGGGTGCCGCCATGGCACGTTCTGCCGGAACCTTCGCTCAGCTTGCGGCACGTGAAGGAAACCACGCAGTGCTCCGCCTGCCCTCAGGCGAGACCCGCATGGTGCTGGTAGCCTGCCGCGCCACCGTCGGCGAGGTATCCAACTCCGACCACAATCTGGAGAGCCACGGAAAGGCCGGACGCAGACGCTGGCTCGGAATCCGTCCCCACAACAGAGGTGTCGTCATGAACCCTGTCGATCACCCGATGGGTGGTGGTGAAGGACGTGCTTCCGGAGGTCACCCTCGTTCTCGCAAGGGTCTGCCTGCAAAGGGCTACAAGACCCGTAATCCTAAGGCCTCTTCAAACAAGTTCATCATTGAAAGAAGGAAGAAATAACAGGAATTAAACTTTAGATTATGAGTCGTTCATTAAGAAAAGGTCCGTATATCCAGGAAGCCCTGGAGAAGAGAATTCTTGCTATGAACAATGGTAGCAAGAAGAAGGAGGTGGTCAAGACCTGGTCACGCGCCAGCATGATCTCTCCTGACTTCATCGGCCATACCATCGCCGTTCACAACGGAAACAAGTTCATTCCTGTTTACGTCACCGAACAGATGGTGGGCCACAAGCTCGGCGAGTTCGCCCCTACCCGTACATTCAGAGGTCATTCAGGTAACAATAAGAAGTAAGCAACATGGGAAAGCGTAAAAGACTAATGGCAGAACGCCTCAAGGAGGCCAAGAAGTCAACGGCTGTCGCCAAACTGAATGACGCGCCCACCTCTCCCCGCAAGATGCGTCTGGTAGCAGACACCGTCCGCGGAGTCGAGGTCAACCGCGCCCTCGATCTTCTCAAGTTCTCGAAGAGAGAGGCTTCAGTCCGTCTCGAGAAACTTCTCCGCAGCGCAATCGCCAACTGGGAAGCCAAGAATCCGGACAAGAGCAAGGAGCTGGACAACGGCAACGTCTACGTCAAGACCATCATGGTCGACGGCGGACGCATGCTGAAGCGTATCCGTCCCTGTCCTCGGGGAAGGGCCGGCCGTATCCGCAAGCGCTCCAATCATGTTACCGTAGTCCTCGATGTAAAACAACCAGTGGAGAATAAGTAATATGGGACAGAAGACAAATCCTATCAGCAACAGAATCGGTATCACCCGTGGTTGGGACTCTAACTGGTGTGGTGGTAACTATGCGGAGAAGATAGCCGAGGACTACGAGATCCGCAAATATCTCAACAACCGTCTTGCTAAGGCCAGCCTCAGCAGAATAGTTATCGAGAGGACTCTCAAGCTCATCACCGTGACCATCTACGCGGCCCGTCCCGGTTTCATCATCGGCAAGGGCGGCACCGAGGTCGACAAGCTCAAGGAAGAGCTCAAGAAGGTGACCAGCAAGGAGGTTCAGATCAACATCTACGAGGTGAAGCGTCCCGAGCTCGACGCCAACATCGTGGCAGACAGCATCGCCCGTCAGATCGAGGGCCGCGTGTCTTACCGCAGGGCCATCAAGATGGCCGTCGCCAACACGATGAGGGTCGGAGCCGAGGGAATCAAGATCCAGATCAGCGGCCGCGTGGGCGGAGCCGAGATGGCGCGCAACGAGATGTTCAAGGAGGGACGCACCCCTCTGCACACCTTCAGGGCCGACATCGACTATGCTCTCGCAGTGGCTCATACCAAGGTGGGAACCCTCGGAATCAAGGTTTGGATCTGCAAGGGCGAGCGCTACGGCAAGCAGGACCTCACTCCTGCAGCGCTGTCAGCCGCCAACGCCCAGGCTGCCGGACAGAACCGAGGCGGCCGCGGAGACCGCCGTCCCAGAAGGGATGGTGACCGCCGCCCCCGCAGAGGTGACAACCAGAAGTAATTTTGCAGAAAATTGCTATATTTACGACCGGTTCCGCTTCTGCGGAGCCGGTTTTTTAGTAGAAAACCTTTCGAAGGCTGACAAGAAACAATTTTTGTAGGTTATGAAAAGATACTTTTTGATTGCTGCATCCCTGCTTCTCGTCCTTGCGACCGGATGCAAGTCTGTCCCTGAGGACCAGGCTCTTGAGGAGTACAACGCCAGGTCCGCCGAAATGGTGGAGACCTTCAACCAGAAGATGACCGACATCCAGAACGACCCCGCGGTGGCCGACGATGAGAAGGCCGCCAAGATCCAGGAGGCCTACGACGAGGCCGTGGCCGAGCTGACCGAAGACGGTCTCGCGATGCTCCGTAAGTATCCCGACGGAGAGCTTGCCGTGACCGTTCTCAAGAATATCGCCGCAATGCTCGAGCCCGCCCAGCTCGAGGAGGCTATCGCCCTCGTGGGCGGAGCCGCCGCGGAGGACGAATATGTGAAGCAGCTCACCGCTCTCTCAAACGCCAAGTCCGCTACCGCCGAGGGCAAGATGTTCACCGACTTCACCGTGGTTCAGGACGAGGATGACCCCGAGGGCAGCACCGTGAGCCTTTCCGACTACGTGGGAAAGGGCAAGTATGTGCTCGTCGACTTTTGGGCAAGCTGGTGCGGCCCCTGCAAGCAGGAGCTCCCCAACATCGCCGCAGTATATGAGAAATACAAGGGTGACGATTTCGACGTTCTGAGCGTGGCCGTGTGGGACGACCCCGCCGACACCAAGGCTACCGCCGAGGAGGAGGGAGTGGTATGGAACCAGATCATCAACGCACAGCAGGTTCCCACCGACCTCTACGGAATCGAGGGTATCCCCCACATCATCCTGTTCGGTCCTGACGGAACCATCCTCAAGCGCGACCTGCGCGGAGAGGCCATAGAGGCTGCCGTAGCCGAGGCTCTTGGACGTTAGAGAAAAAATATCCCTGTTACCGCATTCCCCCGGAGTCTACCGTTATTACGACTCCGAGGGAACGGTCATTTATGTAGGCAAGGCCAAGGACCTTAACAAGCGGGTCGCCCAGTATTTCACCGACCCCTCCCGGCTCACGGCCAAGACCAGGGTGCTGGTGTCGAAGATTGCCGACGTGCAGTATTCGGTAGTGGACACCGAGGCGGACGCCCTGCTGCTCGAGAACAACCTGATCAAGCAGTACAAACCCCGCTACAACATCCTGCTCAAGGACTCCAAGACCTACCCCTGGATATGCGTGACCGCCGACGAGTTCCCCAAGGTCTTCCTGACCCGGAAGCTGGTGCGCAACGGCTCCCGCTATTTCGGTCCCTATAGTTCGGTGATGCACGCCAAGGCCCTGCTGGAATTCTTCCGGGCGAACTACCCCATACGTTCCTGCAACTACAAGATAACTTCCGACGCCGTGCTGCGCCACAAGTTCCGCCCCTGCCTCGACTTCCATCTCGGCCGCTGCAGGGGCTGCTGCGTGGGCGGCATCTCGCAGCAGGACTACTCCGCGATGATAGAGGAGATAGTGCGGTTGCTCGGCGGAGGGGTAAATGAGATACTGCGCAAGTACAGGGCTGCGATGTCCGAGGCAGCGGAGCGTCTCGACTACGAGACCGCACAGTTCTACAAGGAGCGCATCGACGCGCTGCAGCAGCACTACTCCAAGTCCATAATCACCTCAGCCGGCGACAGGGACGTGGATGTGTTCTCGCTCGTGTTCGACGGACCCGAGGGTTTCGGCAACTTCATGCGCATACGCGGCGGCGCCATCATCCAGTCGCTGAACCTCGGCTTCCGGATGAACATAGAGGAGGACCAGGCCTCGGTGCTCAGCGAGTTCATCGCGGAGATACGCTCAAAGTTCGGCGCCCTCGGCAGGGAGGTCATAGTCCCCTTCATGCCGGACGTGAAGATGGAAGGCGTGGACTTCCGCATACCCGTGAGGGGCGACAAGCTGGCCCTGCTGGAACTGAGCGCCAAGAACGCCAGGGAATACCGTTTCAACTCGCTGAGGCAGCGCGAGCACACCAACCCCGACGAATACCGGGCCGCGGTGCTCGAGGAGCTGCGCAAGGCCATAGGCATGAAGGAGCTGCCTGTGCATATGGAGTGTTTCGACAATTCGAACATCCAGGGCACCTATCCCGTGGCATCCTGCGTGGTGTTCCGGAACGGCGAGCCTTCCAAGAAGGACTACCGCAAGTTCAAGATAAAGACCGTGGTCGGCGCCAACGACTACGCCTCCATGAAGGAGGTCGTGAACCGCAGATATTCGAGGATGCTTGCGGAAAATCCGGACGACCTGCCCCAGCTGGTGGTCATCGACGGCGGCAAGGGCCAGCTGGATTTCGCATGGCAGGCCCTCTGCGAACTCGGCATACAGGACAGGCTGACCGTGATAGGCCTCGCGAAGCGCCTGGAGGAGGTCATCAGGGTGGGGGACCCCTACCCGATGTTCATCGACCGCAATTCGCAGGCTCTGAAGCTGCTGCAGCGCATCAGGGACGAGGCTCACCGCTTCGGCATCACCTTCCACCGCTCGCTGCGCAGCAAAGGCGCCGTCCAGTCGGCGCTGCGCGGCATAAAGGGGGTCGGGGAGCAGACCGAGCAGCGGCTGCTGATGCATTTCGGCAGCGTGGCGAGAATCGCCGCAGCCTCCAGGGAGGACCTTTCCGCCCTTGTGGGTCCGTCACTTGCCGACAGAATACTCGAACAACTGAATACCAATGAATAACGACAAGTTCAACAAGTGGTTCAACGTGTTCATCCTCGGGGGCATGACCCTGGTGATGATAGTGACCACCGCGATTCAGATTTCTCAGGACAGGTCGGACGCGGCCATGCTGCTCGTGGCGGCCTTCGGCTCGCTGATGGGTGTGCTCAGCACGGTCTGCTCCGCCAACGCGAAGATACTGACCTTCCTCTTCGGCTTCTTCGATGTGGCCATCTACGGCGTCATGTGCTTCATGAGCCACAACTACGGCAACGGAGCCCTGCACCTCGCCTATTTCCTGCCCATGCAGTTCATAGGCTTCTGGCAGTGGAGAAGAAGAGGGGCGACCTCCCACGATGGCATAAAGGCCCGCAGGCTCAGCGGAAGGCGGCGGCTGCTCTGGTCGGCGGTCTTCCTTGCCGGACTGGCGCTCTCCTATTTCGTCCTGCTGCGCTTCGGCATGGAGGATGCGGCGTCGGCCGTGCGTGTCGCGATATTCATGGACGCTTTCTCGATGATGTGCAACATAATCGGCCAGCTGCTGATGTCCACGGCCTACATGGAGCAGTGGATTTTCTGGATAGGCGTCAACGTGGCTTCGGTGGTGATGTGGGTCGCCACGCTCTCGGGCTCGGAGGATTCGGACTACGCCTTCATTTATGTGATAAAGTACAGCTTCTATCTGCTCAATTCGCTCAACGGGCTGCGCATCTGGCTCCGTCTGAGCCGGCCGGCCGGCGCTGGGGAGGCGTCATAATATTCGGAGCAGCAAGAGTTTAGGCTGATTTTTGGAAAAACAGATTTTTTTTCGTTACTTTGCAGAGATTTAACGCAAGACTTTGTACTAATAAACTTAAATATCTAAAGTTATGGATCGCGCAGAAATTCTTGAAAAAGTTCAGGGAATTATCGTTGACAAGCTCGGTGTAGAGCCTTCAGAGGTTACCGAGTCAGCGAACTTCACCAATGACCTCGGAGCTGATTCTCTCGATACCGTTGAGCTTCTCATGGAGTTCGAGAAGGTATTCGGAATCAAGATTCCCGATGAGGAGACCAGCTCAATCGCAACTGTAAAGGATGCAGTTGACAAGGTTGCCGAGAAACTGGCAGCCTAAGAGATAGACTCAAAGCAATGAAATTGAGAGGGCCGGGATTTCAAATCCCGGCCCTCTTCAAGTTAGAATCCCGCCCGACTGTGGTTCAGTCCCGCCTAACTTTGTCTAGTAGTCGGCCTCCTCCATGGGTATTGCGAAGGTGATCCTCAGCTGGGGCACCAGCGACTCGTCGGGATAGTCGGGCCCGTTGAGGGTGGCGTTGTAGTAGCGGTCCTTGTCGAGCATCACGGTCTCGGTTTGGGTCGTGGTGTTCGCGTTGCTGTACATCGCCGCCAACATCGCATAGGTGTAGTAGTTGGAGTAGTAGTCCGAATAGCCGCCGTAGCCGTAGCCATAGCCATAGCCGCCGTAGCCGTAGATGCTGTTGTAGTAGTTCTGGTAGGCAAGGTAGCTGTAGAGGTCGTTCGTGCTGGACGAGCTGACGTCGGTGGTCTCGATGAGCTCGTTGGCCATTATCAGGAACCATACGTCGTAGGAGCCGTTGAGCAGCTTCTTGGTCTGCTCGTCGGAGGTGTCGTTCTCGTCAATCCTGACGAGAGACTGGACGTGGTAGGTGATGTCGGGTGAGTATTTCAGGGTGGAGCGGTTCACGTCGCCCAGGTTGGCGTTCTCGTCGCTGGAGTCCGAAAGGCTCATGAAGGTCGCCATTCCGCCCTCGCCGTCTTCATCCGGTTCGGTGATGATGCGGCAGGTGGGGGAGAGCACCTGGGGCCAGTGGTCCATGTCGTTGTAGTCCTCTGGGAACTCGAAGGGAAGTATCACGGAAGCCTTGTTGATCACCGAGGTGGCGGGGTCGCCGCCGGCCTCCCTTATCGCGTCCTCGGCGAGGTGCTTGAGCTCGAGTCCGGTGATTCTGGGCTTGAGTCCGCCGCCGCCTTCAACGTAGAGTTTCTCTCCCGCCTGTCCGGCGAGCGCCTCCGTCTCCTGGCTGGTCAGGTTGAGCGCGTACTGGGGGAAGCTTCCGTTGCCGGTGGTTCTGAACAGGGAGTCGAGGTCGTAGAAGTCGGTGGCTCCGTAGTAGAACATCAGCGTGGTGTCCTTCCTGACTCCGTCGAACTCGGCGGAGAAGTTCAGGCTCGCGTGGTTGCCGCGTATGTAGTAGTTCTTGCTGTCGTAGTCCACCTGCAGCCTGAACATGTTGATGCGTCCTCCGTCGCCCGCCGGCGCGTCGGCCTCGATGTAGATGCCGGGGAATCTTTCCAGGTAGGAGTCGATGTCGCCGACTCCGTTCTTCGCGAGGTCCTCGAGGCAGCGCTTTCCGAACTCGTCGGAGAAGTTGAAGCTCAGGGAGTCGCCTCCGTTGTAGATTATGGTGCTCTTGGCGAGGTTCTCGCCGAGATGCTCCACGGGGCGGTTGCAGTCGTAGTTCACGCTCACGTCGGTGGGCTCTGCGAGTTCATAGACCCTGAATGTCTGGAAGATGTGCTCCTGGTCGGCCCTGCTGCTGGAGAGCGTGTCTCTCGCCGCCGCGAAGTGGAAGCCCTTGTAGATCTGGTTCTTGCCGAGGTCCAGGGTGTCCTGGAACATCGGAATCAGGGTGATCACTCCGGTCCTGGTGGTGAGCCCGAAGAGGTCGTCCCTGACCGCGCCGACGGTTATCCTCGTGTTGGAGTAGCCGGAAAGGCTGTCGGCCATCTCCATGGTGATGTTCTCTATGGGGATGGTGCGCGTGTAGATCTTGTATCTCTGGTTCTGCGGTATCAGGTCCGAGCCTACGCCATAGTTGATCTCTATGCAGGAGAGGCAGCAGAGCGCGGCCGCAGCGAGTGCGAGGAAGCTTTTTCTCATTTTCTAAAGTCTGTCATAAAAACTGCAGTACTCGTCGACGTAGCTGCCGTTCTGGTAGGAGGCGCCGTCATATTCGAGAACGGGCAGTCCGAGCTGCTTGCAGAAGGCGGTGATGCCGCCGTCGACGTTGTCGGAGCCCATTATTATGCCGTCGGAGTACTGAGCGGCAGTCTGAGCAAGTTTTATGCCATCGGGCTGGCCGGCGAGCAGCGGAATGTCCTCTGCTCCAACGCCTCCGAAGCACGCCTTGTCGGCGAAGTTCCCGGAGAAAGTCTCCGCGGGGGTGTCGTCGTAGAGAGAGAGCACTATCCGGCTTTCGGAGAATATGGGGTCGTCCCTGTAGGCTTTTTTCAGGTATACGGGCACAAGGTGCGAAATCCATCCCTGGCAGTGGATGATGTCGGGGGCCCAGCGCAGCTTCTTCACGGTCTCGAGAACTCCTCTGGCGAAGAAGATGGCGCGCTCGTCGTTGTCGGCGAAGAAGTTGCCGTCGGGGTCGCGGTAGGTCTGCTTGCGGCGGAAGTAGTCGTCGTTGTCGATGAAGTAGACCTGTATGCGCGCCGAAGAGATGGACGCCACTTTGATTATGAGCGGACGGTCGAGGTCGTCGATGATGATGTTCATCCCGGAAAGCCGGATCACCTCGTGGAGCTGGTTCTTGCGCTCGTTGATGCAGCCGTATTTCGGCATGAACGAGCGGATTTCGCGCTTGCGCTCCTGGACAGCCTGCGGAAGGGTGCGCCCGATGGAGGCGATGTGCGTCTCCGGGAGATAGGGGTATATCTCGGAGTTGACGAAAAGTATTTTCTTCCTGACATCGCTCATGTCATACAAAGATAATAAAATTTTTATGATTTTTCGATATTTGATTATCTTTGAATTTTGATTCGAGAGAGGTATGCCCAAGCCTGAATCCAAAATGATGAAGCGCCGTCTGGCGAACGCCTATCTGTCGAGCGTCATCAGCATCACGCTGGTGCTGCTGCTGATCGGCGTGGCCGCGTTCGTGGTCATCAACTCCGGAAGCGTGGCCCGCTATCTCAAGGAGAACGTGAAGATTTCCGTGCTCTTCGTGCAGAACGCCACCGAGCAGGACGCGGAGGAGTATCTTGGGTCGGTGAAGGCGCTGCCCTACGTGCACGACACCCGCCTGATCACCAGGGAGGAGGGGGAGCGCGAGCTCGCGGAGATGCTCGGCGAAGACTTCCTCGACGTGTTCGAGACCTCGCCGGTGCCGATTTCGGTGGACGTGACGCTGAACGCGGAATATGTGGTCCCCGACAGCCTCGCCTTCGTGAGCGAAGTGCTCGCGGCCTCGCCCATGGTGGAGGAGGTCGACAGCCAGCAGCCGCTCGTCGCCATTCTGAACGAGAACCTGGCCAAGATTTCGGCGGTGTTCGGAGTGTTCATCCTGCTGCTGCTCTTCATCTCCTTCGTGCTGATCAACAATATGGTGAGGCTCAGCGTGTTCGCGCGCAGGTTCACCATCCACACCATGAAGCTGGTCGGCGCCACCAAGGCTTTCATCCGGGCTCCGTTCCTGCGCGGCGCGCTGCTGCAGGGCCTGATCTCGGCGTTCCTGGCCTCCGCGGCCATCTGGGGCATCTACTATGCGGCGCGAAGCTCCTTCAGCGAGTTGTTCGAGATATTCGACATCGTGACGCTGCTCGAATCCACCGGAATCATTTTCGTGTGCGGCGTGCTGATATGCGTGCTGAGCACTTATTTTGTCGTTGGCAGGCTTGTCAGCGCGAACAAGGACGAACTCTATTATTGATATGGACAGAATGGCAGTTACCCCGAAGGGGCTCAAGATCATTATCGCCGGGCTGGTCGTGATGATAGTCGGCTACATCCTGATGACAGGAGGCGGCTCGGACGACCCTCAGGTGTTCAACTACGAGATGTTCAATTTCCGCCGCCTGACGCTTGCGCCCATCGTCATAATCGCGGGAATGGTGACCATAGTGTATGGCATAATGGGCCGCACTGATAAAAAGTAGACGATATGGAATGGTGGCAGGCCCTCCTGATGGGCATAGTCCAGGGACTGACGGAGTTCCTTCCGGTCAGCAGCAGCGGACACCTCATGATTTTCCGGGAGCTTCTCGGAGTTGACGCCGACGGCTTCCTCGACTTCACGGTGCTAGTGCATTTCGCGACGGTGCTCAGCACCATAGTGGTGTTCTGGTCGGTGATCTGGAAGATTCTCAAGGGTATTTTCAAGTTCAGGTATAACGACGAGACAGACTACTTCCTGAAGATCTGCGTGTCCATGATTCCCGTGGCAGTGGTGGGCTTCTTCTTCAAGGACTTCGTCGAAGGTCTGTTCGGCGACAGCCTCCTCATCGTGGGAATCTGCCTGTGCGTCACGGCGGTGCTCCTTACGCTGTCCGACTGCTTCGCCGACAAGGTGGGTGTTCGGAACCATTACCGCAACGGCATCTCCTGGTGGCAGGCTTTCGTGGTCGGACTCGGCCAGGCCTGCGCCGTGGCTCCCGGGCTCTCGCGCTCCGGCACCACCATCGCCACCGGACTGCTCTGCGGAGTCAGGAGGGACAGCATGGCCCAGTTCTCGTTCCTCATGGTGCTGATCCCCATCGTGGGAGAGCAGCTTCTCGGTCTTCTGGAGATGGCCGGGGGCGGGGAGAGTTTCGGCAGCGGTCTCGGAGCGGCTCCGCTGGTGGCCGGTTTCCTCGGCGCGTTCATCGCCGGTCTGGCGGCCTGCAAGGCCATGGTGGCCCTGGTGCGCAGGGCGAAGCTCCGCTGGTTTGCGTTGTATTGCCTGCTGGTGGCCGTGGCCATCTTCATCTTTGCTTAGCGGATGGCCGGACGCAGCGAAGTCTATTTCGTCTCTGACGTGCATCTGGGCCTGAAGATCGGCGACCCCGCCGAGAGGGAGGCGCGTTTCACGGGCTTCCTCAAGTCCATTCCGCGCGACCGCGCGAAGGCTCTTTACATGCTCGGTGACATCTGGGATTTCTGGTTCGAGTATCGCGACGTGGTTCCGCGCTGCGGCACGAGGGTGCTGGCGGCGCTGGTCGAACTCATGGACGCCGGGGTGGAGGTGTGGTTCTGCCCGGGCAACCACGACCTCTGGACCTTCTCGTATTTCGAGGAGCTGGGGATGCACAAGTTCACACAGCCTTTCTATGTCGAGCTCGATGGGAAGACTTTCTGTCTGGGCCACGGCGACGCGCTGGGAGGGGCGAAGTGGAACTACCGCCTGATGCTCAAGTTGTTCAACAGCCGTTTCCTGCGCGCCCTCTTCGCCTCCCTGCACCCGCGCATAGCGTTCAGCCTCGGTCTCGGCTGGTCAAGGTCCAACCGGGCCTCGCGCGCACCCTATCGTTTCAGGGGTGCTGAGGAGCCGCTGTACAGGTTTGCGCTGGAGGCGTCGGCGGAAAGGCATGTGGATTATTTCGTGTTCGGGCATTTCCATGACGACGTGGACATGACCCTGCCGGGCGGCTCGCGCTTCGTGGTCCTGAAGGACTGGATAGACGGAGGGGCCCCCTACGGAATGTTCAACGGTTCCTCTTTCGAACTTCACTCTCCAGGGTCGTCCCGCTGATTTCGGTCTTTTCGGGCATTTCATAGAATATCGAGAAGTAGAAGTCGTCCCATCTTCCCGAATCCCATATCCCGCAGAGCTCCTCTATCTGGGCGTCCTCGCCCTGCGTGGGGTCGTAGCGGGTCTTGAGGTTCTGCGAGAAGAGCCTCGCCACGAGCTGCCAGAAGTTGGCGGCGAATCCGCTTTCGTAGGTGCGTATGATCTCGAAGGCGCTCAGCCCGCACTCCCGGTCTATCAGGCGCATCAGCACGAGCCCCTGGCTCACCGTCATGGTGCGTATGTCTCTTTCGAACAGCCGGAACAGCTCCTTCTCCACGTCGTTGATGTAGCGCGTGCGCTCCGAGCGCCTGGTCACGTCGGCGGCTATCGTGCTGTCGACCTGGGCCATGAGCTTTCTGCCGACGAGCGCGTAGGGGTAGACCTTGTTGAAGTTGTAGACGAGGCGGTAGTAGCGCCGCCAGTCGCGCCCCCTCATCTTCTGGCCTCTGGGCAGCACCCAGGCGGGGTCGAGGGTGGCGACGAACGTGGTGTCGCCGTTGCTGTCGACGATGTATTCCATGGGGGTGCCGGTGACCTTCCTGACGTTCTGCGCGCCGGCGCAGAGGCATGCGGCCGCCAGGACCAGCAGTATGATGCAGACTCTCTTCATCCCTTCGATAAGGTGGCGGAAGCAAAATTATCGCTTTAATTCCACTTCAGCAAAAAACCTGCCTCCGCTCCCGGGAAAGACGTTCCGGAAACCGTTCTGACGTCGTGTCGAAAACGGCAGGAAAAATTTTTGCACCACTTCCGTAACTTGTTGTGGAGCGCGTAGTTGGCTATCAATATTCCGCGTCGGAAATATTTCAAAAATTTTCAACGGAACGATGGTAATTCGGATTTTTTTGCTAACTTTGCAATCCCAAAAATCGGCTTCTTTTTGCCTAAGCGGCTGGTTTTCAGGGTTTTAGACGATTAATATTTTTTAAAGTAATACTGAGATGTTACAACCGAAGAGAACAAAATTTAGAAGGGAACAGAAAAACCGGATGAAGGGAAACGCCCAGAGAGGCAACCAGCTTGCTTTCGGCTCCTTCGGCATCAAGACCCTTGAGAATTGTTGGCTTACGGCGCAGCAGATCGAGGCTGCGCGTCAGGCTATCTCGCGTTATATGAACCGTGAGGGCCAGATATGGATCAGGGTATTCCCCTCGAAGCCCATCACCAAGAAGCCTCTCGACACCCGTATGGGTAAAGGTAAGGGCGACCCCTATGCATTCGTCGCTCCCATCACTCCCGGCCGCATCATCTTCGAGGCCGAGGGCGTGTCCCTCGCCGTGGCCAAGGAGGCCATGCGCCTCGGAGCTAACAAGCTCCCCATCGCGACCAAGTTCGTCGTACGCAGGGATTATGTTGAATAGTTAAAAGGAGAAAGAGTCCAATGAAAGCATCAGAAGCACGCGACATGTCTGTAGCAGATCTTCGCGACCGTATTGCAGCCGAGAAGAGCAATCTCGACACAATGAAGATTAATCACACGATTTCTCCTCTGGAGGACACCTCCAAGATCAGGAAGACCAGAAAGGATATAGCTCTTATGATCACTATCCTCGCTGAAAAAGAAAGACAGAACTAAATCGTAAAATCTTATGGAAAGGAATCTTCGTAAGGAAAGAATAGGGGTTGTGGTCAGCAACAAGATGGATAAGACCATCATCGTTGCGGTAAAATACAAGGAGAAGCACCCCCTTTATGGCAAGTTCGTGAAGAAGACCACCAAGTTCGTGGCCCAGGACGACAAGAACGAGTGCAATGAGGGCGACACCGTGCGCATCATGGAGACTCGTCCCCTGAGCAAGACCAAGAACTGGAGACTGGTTGAAATCGTAGAAAAAGCAAAATAGTACATTATGATACAGCAGGAAACACGTTTACAGGTTGCTGACAACAGCGGAGCAAAGGAGGTCCTCTGCATCCGCGTGCTTGGCGGCACCCATCATCGTTATGCCACTGTCGGAGACACGATCGTGGTCGCAATCAAGAGTGCAATTCCCGGCGGTGACGCCAAGAAGGGCACGGTTTCCAAGGCCGTGGTGGTCCGCACCAAGAAGGAGGTACGCCGTCCCGACGGATCATATATCCGCTTCGACGACAACGCATGCGTCCTTCTCAACAACGCCGGCGAGCTTCGCGGCACCCGTATCTTCGGCCCCGTGGCCAGGGAGCTTCGCGCCAATTTCATGAAAATCGTCTCACTGGCACCCGAGGTACTTTAATCCATCTGCATTATGAAGAAGTTACATATCAAGAAAGGTGACACCGTATATGTGAATGCCGGCAACGACAAGGGCAAGACCGGTAAGGTCCTGTCAGTGGATCCTTCAAAGGACCGCGCCATCGTCGAGGGCATCAACATGGTCAGCAAGCACACCAAGCCTAACACGAAGCAGCCCCAGGGCGGAATCGTAAGGCAGGAGGCTCCTATTCATGTTTCAAATCTCAACCTCATCGATCCCAAGACCAACACCCCTACCCGTGTCGGCCACAGGATGGAGGGAGACAAGAAGATCCGTTACGCTAAAAAATCAGGGGAGGAGATTAAATAATTATGGCAAAGAAAAACGCACCGGCAGCAGCTCAGACACTGCCTGCAGGATATGTTCCTGACCTCAAGAAAGCCTACAAGGAGAAGATCGTTCCCGCTCTCGAGAAGCAGTTCTCCTACACTTCAGTGATGCAGGTTCCCCGTCTGGTCAAGATCACCATCAACGAGGGTATCGGAGCCGGAACCCAGGACAAGAAGATTGTCGAGGAGGCCGCTGAGGAACTCTCCCTGATCACCGGACAGAAGGCTGTCATCACCACTTCAAGGAAAGACGTTTCCAACTTCAAGCTCCGCAAGGGCATGCCCATCGGCACCAAGGTGACCCTCCGCAACGTGAAGATGTATGAGTTCCTCGAGAAGCTCATCAGGGTCGCCCTTCCCCGTATCCGTGACTTCAACGGTATCGCCGAGAACATGGACGGCCGCGGAAACTACACTCTCGGACTCAAGGAGCAGATCATCTTCCCTGAGGTCGACATCGACAAGAACCCGCGCATCCACGGACTTGAGATAACTTTCGTAACCACGGCCCGCACCGACGAGGAGTGCCACGCTCTTCTCGCAGCCTTCGGCCTGCCTTTCAAGAAACACGACAAATAGGATATTATGGCAAAAGAATCAATGAAAGCCCGCGAGGTTAAGCGCGCTAAACTTGTTGCTAAGTACGCAGAGAAGAGAAAGGCTCTCAAGGAGGCCGGCGACTGGGCTGCTCTCGACAAGCTCCCCAAGAACGCCTCTCCCGTCCGCCTTCACAACCGCTGCTCACTGACCGGCCGTCCCAAGGGATACATGAGGGCGTTCGGAATCAGCCGCATCCAGTTCCGCGAGATGGCCAGCAACGGCCTCATCCCTGGAGTAAAGAAGGCAAGTTGGTAAAAATTAAACTAAGTTAAAGTTATGACTGATCCTATTGCAGATTACCTCACAAGAGTGCGCAACGCATACAGCGCAGGCAAGAAGGTGGTTGAAGTGCCTTCTTCCAAGATGAAGGTGGCCATCACCCAGATTCTCTGTGAGAAAGGATATATCCTCAGCTACAAGGTGGTTGAGGGCACCCCGTTCAACACCATCAAGATAGCTCTGAAGTACCATCCCCAGACCAAGGCTGCCGCGATCAAGAAGATCGAGCGCGTGTCAACCCCCGGTCTCCGCAGGTACACCGACGTGGATAACATGCCCCGCGTTCTGAACGGACTCGGAATCGCAATCCTCTCCACCTCAAAGGGCATCGTGACCGACAAGGAGGCCAAGGAGCTCGGAGTCGGCGGCGAGATTTTATGCTACGTATATTAATCTAATAAACATTCAGAATAGATGTCACGAATTGGTAAATTGCCTGTAAGCCTTCCGACCGGAGTGAGCGCCGAGCTGCTCCCCGGCAACGTTGTGAAGGTTAAAGGACCTCATGGTGAGATGAGCCAGAAAGTCGATCCGGCCATCACCGTCACCATCGAGGACAATCAGATCAAGTTCGCACGTCCCACCGACCTCCCCCGTCATCGTTCGATGCACGGACTCTACCGTGCCCTCGTGCACAACATGGTAGTGGGCGTAAGCGAGCAGTTCACCGTCAAGCAGGAGCTTGTGGGTGTGGGTTACCGTGTGGCCCTCAACGGTCACATCCTGACCTTCTCGCTCGGCTATTCACATGAGATTCAGCTGATGCTCCCCACGGAGATCGTGGCCGAAGTCCCCGATGTCCGCAAGGGTGAGAACCCCGTGCTCGTGCTCAAGAGCTGCGACAAGCAGCTGCTTGGCCAGGTGGCAGCCAAAATCCGTTCATTCCGCAGGCCTGAACCTTACAAGGGCAAGGGTATTAAGTTCGTCGGCGAGCAGCTTCGTCGCAAGGCCGGCAAGACCGCCGCTGCAAAATAATAGGAGGATTGAATTATGGCACTCAACAGAATTGAAAGAAGAAGAAGGATTCACTACCGCATACGCAAGCATGTCAACGGAACTGCTGAGAGACCTCGTCTCGTGGTATTCCGCAGCAACAAGCAGATCTATGCCCAGGTCATCGACGACGAGCAGGGCAGGACTCTCTGCGCTGCTGCTTCCAATGACAGGGAGCTTGCCGCCCAGTGCAAGGGCAAGACCGGCATCGAGGCTGCTGCCATCGTAGGCAAGGCCGTGGCCGAGCGCGCTCTCGCGAAGGGCATCAGCACCATCTGCTTCGACCGTGGCGGATACCTTTTCCACGGAAGAGTTAAGAGTTTGGCAGACGCTGCCCGTGAAGGCGGCCTCGTATTCTAAGAGAAAGGACTATGGCAAATACAAACGTAAAAAGAGTAAAGACTTCTGACCTTGAGCTCAAGGACAGACTGGTTGCCATCCAGAGGGTCACCAAGGTGACCAAGGGAGGCCGTCACTTCCGCTTCGCAGCCATCGTGGTTGTCGGCGACGAGAAGGGTGTCGTAGGCTACGGCCTCGGCAAGGCCAATGAGGTGACCGCCGCTATCGCCAAGGGCGTTGAAGACGCCAAGAAGAATCTCGTGAAGATTCCCGTCATCAACACCACGATTCCCCACGAGCAGGAGGCCAAGTTCGGCGGCTCCCGCGTGTTCATGAAACCCGCCGCTCCCGGTACCGGCGTGAAGGCCGGAGGTGCGATGCGCGCCGTGTTCGAGTCAGTGGGAATCCAGAACGTGCTCGCGAAGTCAAAGGGTTCATCCAACCCCCACAACCTCGTGAAGGCCACCGTGGCCGCCCTCACCCAGATGAGGGACGCCTACACCGTGGCAGGTCTCCGCGGCGTACCCATGTCTAAGGTATTCAACGGATAGGAGGACACGACTTATGGCAAAATACAGAATTACCCAGATCATCAGCAGCAACGGCGAGACCAGGCGTCAGAAGGACAACCTCCGCTGCCTCGGAGTGCGCCGCATGCACAAGACCGTGGAGGTGGAGAAGACTCCCGTGACCGCCGGCCAGGTGGCCAAGATCGCCCATCTCTGCAAAATTGAAGTAATTGACTAAGGAGGACCCGAAAGATGAAACTCAACAATTTGAAACCCGCAGCGGGTTCTACCCATACCAGCAAGAGGCTCGGCCGCGGCCAGGGCTCAGGCAAGGGCGGTACCGCCACCCGCGGTACCAAGGGTGCGCAGGCGCGTGCCGGCTATGAGCACAAGATCGGATTCGAAGGCGGTCAGATGCCTATCCAGCGTCGTCTGCCCAAGTTCGGCTTCAAGAACCCCACCAGGGTTGAATACCAGGCCGTGAACGTCTCCGACATCGAGGCCGTAGCTGCCAAGACCGGACTCAAGGAGATCGGCATCGCCGAGATCAAGGCTGCCAGGCTGGCGGCGAGGACTGACCTCGTGAAGGTTCTCGGCCGCGGCGAAATCAAGACCGCCGTGACCGTCACCGCAGACGCCTTCTCGAAATCAGCGATCGCGAAAATCGAAGCTGCCGGCGGAAAGGCAGTCGTAAACGAATAGTCCTATGAAGTTCGTCGAGACTATAAAGAACATTTTCAAGATTGAGGAGCTCCGCAAGAGACTCGTCTACACATTCCTGCTCATCCTGGTCTACAGGCTGGGCTGCTTTGTGGTGCTTCCGGGCATCGACGCGTCCATGCTCGCATCCCTCCAGAGCACCGCTCAGGAGGGCCTCGTCGGACTGCTCAACATGTTCTCCGGCGGAGCCTTCGGCAACGCCTCCATCTTCGCGCTGGGAGTGATGCCCTACATCTCCGCGTCCATCGTGATCCAGCTCCTCGGAGTCTTCGTGCCCTATTTCAGGAAGCTCCAGATGGAGGGTGAGAGCGGACGCAAGAAGATGAACCAGATGACCAGGTGGCTGACCGTCGCCATCATCTGCATCCAGGGACCCGCCTACATGGCGGCCGTCCACAGCCAGATTCCTGCCGCCGCCTTCACCGCGGTGAACCAGCTCGGATGGAGCAACTTCATGTTCAATCTTGTCTCCACCGTCATCCTCATGGCGGGATCCATGTTCGTGATGTGGCTCGGTGAGAGAATCACCGACAGAGGAATCGGCAACGGTATCTCCCTCATAATCATGATCGGTATCGTCGCCCGTCTCCCTTACGCGCTGTTCGCCGAGATCGGTGAGAAGCTCTCCATCAACAACGGTGGCCTGCTGCTCATCATCGTCGAGCTCCTGATATGGTTCTTCGTGATCATCGCGGCCATCGCCCTCGTGCAGGCCGTGCGCAGGGTGCCCGTCCAGTACGCCAAGAGAGTGGTCGGCAACCGTCAGTACGGCGGAGTCCGTCAGTACATCCCCCTCAAGATCAACGCTGCAGGCGTCATGCCTATCATCTTCGCACAGGCACTGATGCTCTTCCCTCTGATTTTCTCCCGCTGGGACGCAACCCGAGGACTCGCAGCTACGCTGAGCAACTATACCGGATTCTGGTATAATTTCATATTCTTCGTCCTCATCGTGATCTTCACCTGGTTCTACACCGCCGTCACCGTAAATCCTACCATGATGGCCGAGAGCATGAAGCGCGACGGAGGATTCATCCCGGGAGTGAAGCCCGGCAAGAAGACCGTGGAATTCCTCGACACCATCATGACGAGGGTCACGCTCCCCGGTTCCTTCGCGCTCGGCATCATTGCCATTCTTCCCGCGATTGCGATGATTTTCGGTATCAACAACCAGTTCGCAAGCTTCTTCGGCGGTACTTCGCTGCTGATTCTTGTGGGAGTGGTTCTCGATACGCTGCAGCGTGTGGAAAGTTATCTGCTGATGCGTCACTATGACGGTCTGATGAAGACAGGCCGTATCAGCGGACGTTCAGGAATGTAGTTCTTTGATTTAAAATTTGCAAGGTTGTGATCAAGCCTAAGACTGAGGAAGAGATTGAGCTTCTGCGCGAGAACGCGATTCTCGTCTCCAAGACACTGGCGGAAGTCGGTAAGGCGGTCGCCCCCGGTGTGACGACCAAAGAGTTGAACAGGGTGGCCGAGACTTTCATCCGTGACAACGGAGCAATCCCCAGCTTCCTCGGATTCGAGGGGTTCCCCGCAGCCATCTGCGCTTCAGTCAACGAGACCGTCGTGCACGGATTTCCGTCCGACTATGTCCTGAAGGAAGGCGACATCGTCTCCTGCGACATAGGCACGCTGTACAAGGGCTACAACGGTGATTCCGCCTACACCTTCCCCGTGGGAGAGGTGGACGAGAGGACCCGCAAGCTGCTTGACGTCACGAAGGAATCGCTGTACCGGGGCATAGCGGCGGCTGTGGCAGGTGCGAGGGTCGGCGACATCGGATACGCGGTACAGACGTATGCCGAATCGTTCGGATTCTCGGTGGTGCGCGAGCTCGAAGGCCACGGCATCGGCAGGGGCATGCACGAGAACCCCGGCATTCCGAACTACGGAAGACCCGGGAGAGGCACTCATCTCGTCGACGGGATGGTGATCTGCATCGAGCCGATGATCAACGCCGGAGGCAAGGCCGTCTATCTCGACAGGAACGGATGGGCGGTGCACACTGCGGACCACAAGAATTCGGCGCATTTCGAACTTACGGTTGTTGTCCGGAAAGGCCATGCCGAGCAGCTCTCAACCTTCGATTTTATCGAGAAAGATGGCACGATTAAATTTTAAGTGTAATTTTTTATGTCAAAACAAGTAGCAATAGAACAAGATGGAAAGGTTATCGAGACCCTTCCAAACGCGATGTTCAAGGTCGAGCTTGAGAATGGTCATGTCTTGCTCTGCAACATTTCAGGCAAGATGAGGATGAACTTTATCCATATTCTTCTGGGCGACCGAGTTAGAGTAGAAATTTCACCGTACGATTTAACCAAGGGCAGAATATCTTTCAGATACAAATAAAAAATTACAGATATGAAAGTCAAGACATCCATCAAGAAGCGTAGCGAGGACTGCAAGATTGTGAGGCGTAAGGGCCGTCTTTACGTCATCTGCAAGAAGAATCCCAAGTTCAAGATGCGCCAAGGTTAATAATCAGTAAACAAATAAAGTAAAGTATAATTATGGCAAGAATAGCCGGTGTTGATTTACCGAACAACAAACAGGGAGAGATAGGTCTTACCTATATCTACGGAATCGGCCGCCCCTCTGCGAAGAGGATTCTTGAGAAGTGCGGCATCGATCCTTCAATCAAAGTCGGTGACTGGAACGACGATCAGGTTGCCAAGATCCGTGCAGAAATCAACGAGGAGTACAAGATCGAGGGAGAGCTCCGCTCTTCAGTCCAGATGTCCATCAAGCGTCTCATGGACATCGGCTGCTACCGCGGAATCCGCCACCGTCTCGGACTTCCCGTGCGCGGACAGAGCACCAAGAACAACGCCCGTACCCGCAAGGGACGCAAGAAGACCGTCGCCAACAAGAAGAAGGCCACCAAGTAAAAATTGATGAATTATGGCAAAGAAAACTACAACATCCAAGAGGGTTGTCAAGGTTGAAGCTTATGGCGAGGCCCATATTTCATCAACCTTCAACAACGTCATCGTGTCTCTCACCAACGCCCAGGGCCAGGTGATAAGCTGGAGCTCTGCCGGAAAGTGCGGATTCAGAGGCTCGAAGAAGAACACTCCCTACGCCGCGCAGATGGCCGCTGAAGATGCCGCCAAGACCGCTTTCGACGCTGGTCTGCGCAGAGTGAAATGCTACGTTAAAGGCCCGGGTGCAGGTCGTGAGTCTGCCATCCGCACCATCAACAACGCAGGTATCGTGGTTACAGAAATCGTCGACGTCACCCCTATGCCGCACAACGGATGCCGACCTAAAGGCCGTCGTAAAGTTTAATCATCTAAAACAAGACTACTATGGCAAGATATACAGGTCCCAGCACCAAAATCGCCCGTAAGTTCGGCGAGCCCATCTTCGGCTCAGACAAATATTTCGAGAAGAGGAACTATCCTCCGGGACAGCACGGCCTCGCTGCAAAGCGCAAGAAGCAGAAGGACTACTCCATGCAGCTGAAGGAGAAGCAGAAGGTGAAGTACATGTACGGCATCCTCGAGCGCCAGTTCCACAACACCTACAACAAGGCCTCCCGCATGGCCGGCCAGAAGGGTGAGAACCTGCTCGTTCTGCTCGAGTCCCGTCTCGACAACATCGTCTACCGTCTCGGTATCGCTCCCACCCGTGCTGCGGCACGCCAGCTCGTGTCCCATCACCACATCACCCTCAACGGTTCGGTCTGCTCCATCCCCTCAACCCAGGTGAAGCCCGGCGACACCGTTGCGGTAAGGGAGAGGTCAAAGAGCCTCGAGGTGATCCAGAACAGCGTCGCTTCAGTGACCAGGTATCCCTGGCTCGACTTCGACGCCAAGACTCTCACCGGCAAGTATCTCAACGTTCCCGCAAGGACCGAGATCCCCGAGAACATCAACGAGCAGCTCATAGTCGACCTCTATTCCAAGTAAAATCTAACACCAGAACAATATGGCAATCTTAGCATTTCAGAAACCTGACAAGGTCATCATGCTTGAAAGCACCGATACCGTCGGCCGTTTCGAGTTCCGCCCCCTGGAGCCCGGCTACGGTCAGACCATCGGCAATGCTCTTCGTCGCATCCTGCTGGCCTCGCTGGAGGGTTTCGCCATCAGCCAGATCAGAATCACCGGCGTGGACCAGGAGTTCGCAACGATTCCCGGCGTAATCGAGGGCATGCAGGACATCATCCTGAACCTCAAGCAGGTACGCTTCCGCCGCATGGTAGAGTCTGTCGACACTGAGACGGCGAACATCGTGATCAGCGGCAAGCAGGAGTTCACGGCAGAGGATATCTCCAAGGGATTGTCTTCTTTTATGGTGTTGAATCCGGAGCTTCACATCTGCTCTCTCGAGCCTTCGGTAAAGCTTGAGATCGCTCTCACCATCACCAAGGGCCGCGGCTTCGTGTCTGCGGAGGAGAGCAGGGACGAGAACACTCCCATCGGAACCATTCCGGTGGATGCGATCTACACTCCTATCCGCAAGGTGAACTGGAGCGTCGAGAACTATCGTGTCGAGCAGAAGACCGACTACGAGAAGCTCAACCTCGAGATTGTCACCGACGGTTCGATTTCGCCCAACGCGGCTCTCCATGAGGCGGCAAGCATCCTCATCTATCACTTCAAGCTGTTCACCGACGACAAGAAGATGTCGCTCGAGAACACCGTGGAGCCCGATAACAAGGAGCTTGACGAGGAGTCACTCCGCATGAGGCACCTGCTCCTGACCAAGCTTTCAGACGTGGGCCTGTCCGTCAGGGCGTTCAACTGCCTCAAGGCTGCCGACATCGACACCTTCGCCGACCTCGTGTCCTACTCCCGCTCCGAACTCATGAAGTTCCGCAATTTCGGACGCAAGTCCCTCAACGAGATCGACCTCCTGGTCGAGAAGATGAAGCTTTCGTTCGGAATGGATGTCAGAAAGTACAATATTGAACCCAAGAAAAAGAACGTTGAAAGATGAGACACAATAAAGCAGTAAATCATCTTGGCCGAAAGAGCGGACACCGCAAGGCCCTCCTTTCCAACATGGCTTGCTCTCTTATCATGCACAAGAGAATCAACACCACCGTTGCCAAGGCAAAGGCTCTGAAGACTTACGTCGAGCCGCTCATCACCAAGAGCAAGGAGGACACGACCCACAACCGTCGCGTTGTCTTCAGTTACCTCAAGTCAAAGGAGGCAGTCACCGAGCTTTTCCGTACCATCGCACCCAAGGTCGCAGACCGTCCGGGAGGATACACCCGCGTGCTCCACACCGGTTTCCGTCAGGGCGACGCAGCCGAGATGGCGCTGATCGAGCTTGTTGACTTCAACGAGGCCGCACTCGCTTCCGCAGCAAAGACCGCAAAGAAGACCACCCGTCGCGGCCGCAGCGGAAAGAAAGCCGAGGCCGCAGCCGAAGCTCCCAAGGCTGCCGAGGCAGCTCCCGCAGCACCTGTGGCTGAGGAGCCCAAGGCTGCTCCTGCAGCAGAAGCAGCTCCCGCTGAGGAGGCTGCCGCCCCTGCCGCAGAAGAGTCTAAGGCTGAGTAGTAAACAGCTTGAAGAATTCCGGGAAGGATTTCCCGACGCAAGCCTCATCGTCGATGACGATGGGGCTTTTTGCTGCAAGGGAGGCGACCTTCAGCGCCATCGCCATGCGGTGGTCGTGGTGCGAGCTGTATTCGCCGCCGTTGAGCAGGTGTCCGGCGCAGATTCTGGAGGCCAGGCTTTCTCCGCAGACGGAAAGCACGTCGCCTTCGACCTCGGCCTCCACTCCCATCCTGCCCAGCATCTCAAGGATGGCGGCCGCCCTGTCGGATTCCTTCGATGCCAGCCTGCCCACTCCCGCGATGCGGCTTTCGCCGGCGCAGAATGCAGCCAGAACCGCCGTGATGGGGAATAGGTCGGGCGCGTTGTTGAGGTCCATCTCGAAGGCTTCGAGAGGCGCCTTGCGCACGCAGACCGTCCTGTCGTCGTCGAGCTGAGACACCGACGCCCCGGCTTCGACCAGGATGTCGAGGATGGTGAGGTCGGCCTGGAGCGAGTGGGTGTCGAGCCCGCAGATCTCCGCGCTTCCGAACACGGCCCCGGCCACCAGGAAGTTGGCCGCCGCGCTCCAGTCACCTTCGATTGCGAAGTCCGCCGCCCTGTAGTGCTGGCCACCCCTGATGCGGAAGCTGATGCCGCTGCAGCCCGACCAGTCGGTTGCCTCCAGCAGTTCGGCGTCGCCTTCCATCTCGCTGCGCGTCCTGATTCCGAAATGGCGCAGCACGTCGAGGGTGATGTACATGTAGGGTATGCTCCTGGGTTCGCTGACATGCAGCGTCGAATCCTTGCTGCAGAGAGGCAGGGCGGTCAGCAGACCGGAGATCAGCTGGGAGCCTCCGCTTCCGGGCACGTCGGCGTTTCCGGGAATCAGCCTGCCCCTGACCCTGACGGGCACGAAGACTTCCTTCCCCTGCCTGGCGCCGGCGTTGGAGAGCAGCACCCCGAAAGCGGCCATGATGTCTGCGGCCGAATTCAGCGGCCTGTTGAGCAGCGTGCCCCTGCCTTCCACGAGACAGTCACCCCGCCCCGCGGCGGCGAGCACCGGAATCATTAGTCTCGTGAGCAGTCCGGATTCGCCGGTGTCTATCCTGTCGGCCCGGATTCCGTTCTTCGCGGCGGCGATTCCCTCGATCGCGAGAGTCCGTCCGCCGTTTTCCCTGCCGACTTTTGCACCCAGGGCCTCTGCCGCCGCGATGGCAGCTTCGGAGTCGCCGCAGGGGCTGTAGCCGTCGAGGTGCGAGCAGCCTTCGGCAAGGGCGGCGGCGAGTATCGCGCGCTGCGCGAAGCTCTTCGAAGCCGGCATGCTGAGTCCGGAGGCGTCGTAGCGGAAGCGTCTGCCATAGATGCGTTCGCGCATCTGCGCCGTGGTCCACTGGCCCGGGGCGGTGGCTTCTTCCTCGCTGAGGGCGGCGTAGCTGAACGGAGCGCCGCGTCTGAGGCATTCGAAACGGCTCTCCCGGCCTTTCTCGCCCATGCCGAAGGCTATCAGCCGTCCCTGGAGGCTGGGCACGTCCTCGAGGACTATGGAGTAGAGGCTCGCGAGGGTCTCGGCGTCGGCGTCGGAGTCGCAGCGGCAGACTATCTTGGCCACGTCGGCTCCGTAGCGGAAGCAGCGTGCCAGTGCCTTCTGCAGCACCTCCTTGTCGGGGGTGCCGTCGAAGTTGTGGTAGGAGCGTATGATTTCGGTGCCGTTCTTCAGGCAGAATTTCTGAAAATCCTTGCTCATCTGCGCCGGCGCTTCAATCTCCAGGTCGGCGAAGCGGGCTCCGGCCTCCACCGCGGTCCTGAGCTTCTTCTCGGCGGCTTCGGGGCTCATGTGCTCCGAAATCCTGCAGGTGGCCACGAGCGGGGTGTCGGAATTGCCGAAGATGTCGGCTATCTCCTCGTCGCTGAGCGGGCAGCTGTCCAGGCGTATCTCGGCCATCTCGATCTCGGGCGATGCGAGCAGCCGCAGCAGTTCGGCGTAGTTCTTATTCTGTAAACTTGTGCAGATCATCCAGGTCTTCTATTGTGACTTTTCCGATTTTCTTTATCAGTACGAAATGTATGCGGCCGTTCTCCACCTTCTTGTCCTTCCATATCGCGGATTCGAGTTCTGCTTCGGGGCAGGGAAGGTCCACGGGCAGGCCGCAGGCTGTGAAGTCCTGCCTGAGTTTGGCGGCGAGCCCGGGGGCGGCGAGTCCGAGCCTTTCGGAGATCTCGGCGGCGCGGATGATGCCTATCGCCACCGCCTCGCCGTGCGAAAGCGGTTCGGCGACTCCGCGGGTGTGCTGGTACCATTCGATTGCGTGGCCGTAGGTGTGGCCGAGGTTCAGTTTGCGGCGCGGCCCCTCCTCGAAGGGGTCCTTCTCCACTATGCGGCGCTTGACGTCGGCGGCGCTGAGCGCAAGCCGGTGCAGGGCCGCGAAGTCCATGCTGCCGGCCGACAGCACCTTCACCGCCTGCTCGTAGTTGCCCTTGTCCTCGATGATGAAGGTCTTGAGCATCTCGGCGGCGCCGGAACGCAGCTCCCTTGCGGGCAGGGTCTTCAGGGCGTCGGGCAGGATGCGCGTGTCGGCGGGGAAGCGCGTCACTCCCATCATGTTCTTGTAGCTGTCGAGGTTGACCCCCGTCTTGCCTCCTATGCCTGCGTCGACCTGGCAGAGCAGGGTGGTGGGGTAGTTCACATAGCTGACGCCGCGCTTGTAGACGCTGGCGGCGAAGCCCACGAGGTCGGTGGTCACTCCTCCGCCCACGGCGTAGACCACTGCCTTCCTGTCGGCGCCCTGCTCCATGAGCCAGCGGCAGATGTCCGCCACGGTGTCGATAGTCTTGTGCTCCTCGTCAGCCGTTATGGCGAGCAGCGGCCTGCCGTCGGCTATCCTGGCGGCGAGAGGCTCCACGTTGCGGTCGCAGACCACGAAGATTTCCTTGTCCATATCTCTTGCTGAAGCCGCCGGCAAACGCTTTCCGGCAGCAGGAACGAAGATACTGCAAATATTTGATAAATCGCGTTTTTTTCGATACCTTTGCAGTCCTTTGCGGCCTGTCGGACCGCCGTGAGCCCGAGTGGCGGAATGGTAGACGCGATGGACTCAAAATCCATTGTCCCCTAAAGACGTGCCGGTTCGAGTCCGGCCTCGGGCACAGTCGCGATACGCCTGCCGGGATTGTCCGGCGGGCGTATCGCGTTCAAGAAGGATTTGCCGCGACATGAATCTTACGGTTGTAGCGTTGGCTATGGCGGTCTATTTCGCCGCGATGATTTCCCTGAGCCTGCTGGCGGCCCGGAAGAACCGCGGCAGTGCCGATTTCTTCCGTGGAGGACGGCGTTCTCCCTGGCCGGTGGTCGCGGTGGCCATGGTGGGCACCTCGATCTCAGGTGTAACCTTCGTCTCCGTGCCCGGTATGGTGGAGGCCTCGGCGTTCTCCTATCTGCAGATGGCGCTGGGCTTCGTGGCCGGCTACGCGGTGATCGCCTTCCTGCTGCTGCCGCTCTACTACCGGCTGAACCTCACGAGTCTCTATGAATACCTCGGGCAGCGCTTCGGGCTCTGCAGCTACAAGACCGGGGCGGCGTTCTTCCTGCTCTCGAAGGTTCTCGGCAGCGGCGTGAAGATGTATCTGACGGCCATCGTGCTGCAGCTCGTGCTTTTCGACCCTCTTGGCGTGCCGTTCTGGGTCAATGTCTGCCTGACCATGCTGCTCGTGTGGCTTTACACCTTCCGCGGCGGCGTGCGCTCCCTGGTCTGGACCGACATGCTCCAGACGCTGTGCATGCTGGGCTGCGTGGTGCTGTGCATAGTGTTCGTGTGCCGGGCGGCGGGTTTCACCCTCGCCGAGGGCTGCCGCAGCGTGGCTGACAGCCCGATGAGCCGCATCTGGTTCTTCGACGACCCCGACGACACCCGGTATTTCTGGAAGCAGTTCCTGGCCGGAATGTTCACGACAGTGGCGATGACCGGGCTCGACCAGGACATGATGCAGAAGAATCTTTCGTGCCGCAGCCTCAGGGAGAGCCGCAGGAACGTGCTTTCCTACGGAGTGGCCTTCATTCCGGTGAACCTGCTCTTCCTAGCGCTCGGAGTGCTGTTGTTTGATTTCGCGTCCGGCGCCGGAGTCGCTGTGGCGAAGCCCGACGACCTCTTCCCGACGGTGGCCTGCGGCACCGACGCCTCCGGCAGGCCTCTGATGCCTCCGGTTGTCGGCCTGCTGTTCGTGCTCGGGCTGGTTTCTGCGGCGTTCAGCAGCTCCGGCTCATCGCTGACTTCCATCACCACCACCTTTACGCTCGACATTCTCAAGGCCGGCGGGAAACAGGACGAAACCGGACTCAGGAAGACGCGCGGCAGGGTGCATGCCGGCGCCGCCGTGGTCATGGGCGTGGTGATATGCGGCTTCCGGGCGATAGGCGACGACAGCGTGATCAACGCCGTCTACACGATCTCCGGCTACACCTACGGCCCGCTGCTGGGGCTTTTCATGTTCGGAATCTTCACCCGGCGTCGTCCGCGCGAGGCCTGGGTGCCGTTCATATGCCTCGCCTCGCCCCTGCTCTGCATGCTGCTGAAAACCCATAGCGAGCAGTGGTTCGGCGGTTGGCGCATAGGCTTCGAGCTGCTTCTGATAAACTGCGCGCTCACGATGCTGGGGCTCTGGCTGGCCGGTCTGCGCCGGGCGGCAGCGGATTCCAAATAATTTTCCGTACCTTTGTAAGTTGCTATGGACGATATTCTAAAGGAACTTTCGCAGAAGGAATACAAGGACGGCTTCGTGACCGAAGTCGAACAGGAGTATGTCCCGAAAGGCCTGAATGAAAATATAATACGGCTCATCTCCGAGAAGAAGGACGAGCCGCGGTGGCTGCTGGACTTCCGTCTGGACGCATTCCGCAAATGGCAGAAGATGACCCCTCCGACATGGGGCCATTTGAAACTTCCCAAGATAGATTTCCAGGACATCATATACTGGGCGGCGCCGAAGCGCGACGAGGACAGGCCGACCGAGATAGACCCGGCCCTGATGGAGACCTTCGACAAGCTCGGCATCCCCCTCCACGAGAGGGAGGCGCTCGCCGGGGTGAAGCCCAGGAGCAACGTGGCGGTGGACGCCGTGTTCGATTCGGTGAGCGTGGCCACCACCTTCCGCAAGACCCTCGAGGAGAAAGGCATCATCTTCTGCTCCTTCTCCGAGGCCGTGCGCGAATACCCCGAGCTGGTCCGCAAATACCTCGCTACCGTGGTGCCCCCGGGCGACAACTTCTACGCCGCCCTGAACTCCGCAGTGTTCTCCGACGGATCCTTCTGCTACATACCCAAGGGCGTCAGGTGCCCGATGGACCTCTCCAGTTACTTCCGCATCAACGCCCTCGGCACCGGACAGTTCGAGCGCACGCTGATAGTGGCCGACGAGGGGTCGGAGCTCAGCTACATGGAGGGCTGCACCGCCCCGATGCGCGACGAGCACCAGCTGCATGCCGCAGTGGTCGAAATCATAGTCGAGAAAGACGCCAACGTGAAATACAGCACAGTGCAGAACTGGTACCCGGGCGACGCCGAAGGCCGCGGAGGCATACTAAACCTCGTGACCAAGCGCGGCATCTGCAAGGGCAGCGGCTCCCACCTGAGCTGGACCCAGGTCGAGACCGGCTCCGCAATCACCTGGAAATACCCGAGCACAATACTCAAGGGCGACAACTCCTCGTCGGAATTCTACAGCGTCGCGATGACCGGACACCGCCAGCAGGCCGACACCGGCACCAAGATGATACATCTCGGCCGCAATACACGCAGCCGCATAGTCTCCAAGGGCATATCCTCCGGTTTCAGCGAGAACAGCTACCGCGGACTGGTGCACGTCGCCCCCGGAGCGCAGAACGCCCGCAACTTCTCGCAATGCGATTCGCTGCTGATAGGCAGCAGATGCGGCGCGCACACTTTCCCGGTCATCAGGAACCAGAACCCCACCGCGGTCGTGGAGCACGAGGCCACCACCTCGAAGATCAGCGACGACCAGCTCTTCTACTGCGGCCAGAGGGGCATCTCTCCTGAAGATGCGGCCGGACTCATAGTCGGAGGCTACGCCAAGGAGGTTCTTGCGCGCCTGCCGATGGAATTTGCGATAGAGGCGCAGAGGCTCCTCTCGGTTTCACTTGAAGGTTCAATAGGATGACTTGGGTAGAAATAGTTTCGGCGGTCCTCGGACTGTCGTGCGTGTTCCTCGCGGGACGCAATTCGAAGTACAACTTCTACGTGGGATATGTCTACAACGTATTCCTCTTCGTGCTGTTCATGCACCAGCACCTCTATTCGGCGATGATACTCCAGCCGATATCCCTGATAATCAACGCCTACGGCCACTGGCGCTGGACGCATCCCAGAGAGGAGGAGCGCAGCGCCGCCGACAGCAGCAGGCTCAAGGTGGGCAACATACCCCCGCGTCACCTGGCTCTCTATGTGCTGGCCGTGCTCGGCGCCTCCGTCGCCTGGGCCTTCGTGCTGAAATTCGTGTTCGACGACCCCGCGAACCCCTATCTGGACTCCCTGATGCTGATGCTCACGCTCTGCGCACAGTACCTGAGCGCCCGAAAGTACTGGGAGTGCTGGATAGTATGGCTGCTTGTGAACATAGGCAACGCCACGCTCTACATACTCTCGGGTCTCTACATAATGCCCGTCGTGAGCGCGCTTTATATAGCCAACGGCGTGTGGTCGCTGGTGTCGTGGAGAAAAATGTACAAGAACAATGAGTAAGATACTGCTAGAAATAAAGAACCTGCACGCAGGAGTCGCGGGCAAGGAGATACTCAAGGGCATAGACCTCACCATACGGGAAGGCGAGGTGCATGCCGTGATGGGCCCCAACGGAGCCGGCAAGAGCACCTTGGGCGGCGTGCTGACCGGCCGTCCGGGCTATGAGGTCACCGAAGGGAGCATCGTGTTCGACGGGAAGGACCTTCTGTCCATGAGCCCTGAGGAGCGCTCCTGGGCCGGCATCTTCCTGAGCTTCCAGTATCCCGTGGAGATTCCCGGGGTCAGCATCACCAACTTCATGAAGGCCGCCATCAACGCGAAGCGCAAGGCCCAGGGACAGCCCGAGATCAAGCCGGGCGAGTTCCTGAAGCTGCTCAAGGAGAAGATGGCCCTCGTGGGCATGAAGGGCGAGTTCGCCCGGCGCGACGTGAACGTGGGCTTCTCGGGAGGAGAGAAGAAGCGCAACGAGATATTCCAGATGGCCATGCTCGAGCCCCGCTTCAGCATACTCGACGAGACCGACTCCGGCCTCGACGTGGACGCGCTCAAGATAGTCGCCGACGGCGTCAGGGCCCTGCGCACCCCCGAGACCTCGACGATAGTGATCACCCACTACCGCAAGCTGCTTGACTACATAGTGCCCGACGTGGTGCACGTGCTCAAGGACGGACGCATAGTCGAGACCGCGGGCAGGGAGCTTGCGGACAGGATAGAGAACGAAGGATACGAGAGTCTGAATGGATAAGGTTTACGTGATAGGGCGGGACGCGATACCGCAGTTCCTGAGACTGGAGGCCGGCGAGCAGCTCCGGATGACCTTCGTGGCCCTGCCCGGCACGACGGCCAGGCTCGCGCTCGAAGTGGAGATAGCCGGTCCCGGCTGCGACCTGGACCTTGCCGCCGCCTACGTCTGCTCAGGCAGCGACGACCTCAGGATGAACGTCCTGGTGAGGCACGCCTGCGGCGGCAGCACTTCCCGGCAGCTGATCAAGGGGCTGGCCGGCGGCGGGGCCCGCGTGGAGTTCGACGGCCTGATCTACATAGCGCAGGACGCCCAGAAGACCGAGGCCCATCAGGAGAGCCACAGCATACTGCTCTCCCCGGAGGCGAAAGTGGAGGCCCGTCCCCAGCTTGAAATCTACGCCGACGACGTAATCTGTTCGCACGGCTGCACCTCCGGCTTCCTGAATGCCGAGGAGGAGTTCTACATGCGTTCGCGCGGCATACCCGAGGAGGTGGCGAAACAGCTCCAGAAGCTGGCCTTCCTCGCCCCGGTGATGCAGCGGCTGCCCGAAGACCTTGGCCGGGAACTTTATGAAAGCATATCCTAACGTCAAGATCAATCTCGGACTGAGCATACTCAGAAAGCGCCCCGACGGATATCACGACATCGAGACGCTGTTCGTGCCGTACCACGGCCTGCGCGACGAGCTGGAGATTGAGGTCTGCGACGGGCCCTGCGACAGGATAAGCCTCGAAGGCGGCGGCTGGGACCCGCAGAGCGACCTTTCGATGAAGGCCGTGAAGCTGCTCCGCCGCGACTTCGACTTTCCTCCCGTGGATGTCAGGCTGCGCAAGCACGCGCCTGCCGGTGCGGGGCTCGGAGGGGGCTCGTCCGACGCCGCCTTCGCGCTCAGGATGCTCAACGACATGTTCTCCCTCAGCCTCGGCGACGCCTCGCTGGCCGCATACGCCGCGGAGCTGGGCTCCGACTGCCCGTTCTTCATCTACAACCGCCCCATGACCGGCGAGGGCAGGGGGGAGATTCTCAGCGACTACGCGCTGGACCTCGAAGGCTGGCGCATCGAGGTCAGGATTCCCGAGGGGGTGCACGTGAGCACCAGGGACGCATATTCCCGGGTTGTGCCCAGGGAGTGCGAGCCGGGCGGCAGGATGCCGCTGCGTGAGGCTCTGGCGCTGCCGGTGGAACGGTGGCGGGATGCTCTCGTGAATGACTTCGAACCCTCGGTGTTCGCCTTGTGGCCTCAGGTCGAGGCCGAAAAGCGCCGCTTCTACGAGGAGGGCGCCGTCTACGCCTCCATGTCAGGCTCCGGTTCGTCCGTGTTCGGCATATTCAGAAGATAATCCGCCATGCAGCAGGGTGACGGCAACAGAAATCTGCAGAACGGCAGGCGCATAGCCCGCAATGCCGTGCTGCTGTATCTGCGCATGTTCCTGCTGATGTTCATCGGCCTCTTCACCTCCAGGGTCGTGCTCCGGGAGCTCGGGGTCGAGGACTACGGAGTCTGGAACGCCGTCGGCGGTGTGGTGACCATGTTCACCTTCATCACGACTTCGATCTCATCGGCGATCAGCCGTTATCTTGCCTTCGAGATAGGCCGCTCCGATTCCGGGAGGCTGCGGAAGGTGTTCGCCACGGGGATGGCGGTGCAGCTTCTGCTATCCCTGCTGCTCGTGCTGCTCGTGGAGACGGCGGGGGCCTGGTTCCTGAACGCGAAGATGGTGATTCCGGCTCCGCGGATGGACGCCGCCCGCTTCGTGCTGCACTGCTCGCTGGGCGTCCTGGTCCTGAACATGCTTTCGGTGCCGTTCAACGCCGCGATCATCGCCCATGAGCGCATGTCGGCGTTCGCCTGGATAAGCATAGGGGAGGCCGCGCTGAAGCTGCTCGTCGCGCTGCTGCTGAGCGTTTCGGTGTTCGACAAGCTCGAGACCTACGCGCTGCTGATGCTCGCGGTGGCGCTGCTGGTGCGCGTGACCTACGGCATCTACTGCCGCCGCAATTTCGAGGAGAGCCGCGCCAGGCCGGTTTTCGACCGCCGGCTGTTCCGCGAGATGGCGGGTTTCGCGGGCTGGAGCTTCTTCGGCTCGGGCGCCGGGGTGCTGAACGTGCAGGGTTCCAGCCTGCTGGTGAACATGTTCTTCGGGGTCGCGATGAACGCGGCGAGGGGAGTGGCCTCTCAGGTCGAGGCTGTGGTGAAGCAGTTCGCCGTCAATTTCCTGACAGCCGTGAACCCGCAGATCACCAAGTCCTGGGCTTCGGGCGACCGCGGCTACTGCTACAGCCTGGTGGCCAAGGGTTCGAAGTTCGCATATCTCGCCATACTGCTGTTCACGGTGCCGATAGTGGCGGAGGCTGATTACCTGCTGCGGCTGTGGCTGGGGAACGTGCCCGCCGGCTCGGCTGAATTCGTGCGCCTGTCGATGGCGGCGCTGCTCGTGGACATGGGAGGGAACTCCCTGCTCACCCTGCAGCTGGCCACCGGCAAGGTCAGGCGATATTATCTCGCCACCGGACTTGGTTCGCTGCTCTGCCTGCCTGCAGTCTGGTTCGCCTTCCGTCTGGGAGCCGGTGCGCAGTGGGCGTATATATGCCTTATCGGCGCCTATCTGCTGGTGTTCGCGCTGAGGCTGTATTTCGCGCGCCGCGACGCGCAGTTCCCGGTGGGGCGCTTCCTCCGCGAGGTGGTGCTCAGGCTGCTTGCCCTCACGGTGCTTGCCATGCTGCTGCCGCTGGCGGTGCGTGCGCTGCTGCCCGAAGGCGCCCTGCGGCTT
>ERZ779889.535-NODE-535-length-47041-cov-6.082812_pt1 | contig 47041 bp, 64 predicted proteins | sample MGYA00511030_ERZ779889 | MGnify/ENA primary metagenome ERZ779889 (study PRJEB29588, sample SAMEA2160616) | human gut metagenome | biome: human gut; feature: human-associated habitat; material: faeces | place: Denmark | collected 2008/2010 ... | reverse complement strand
TGAGGAAGGCCTGGTATTTTTTTAATATTTCATATCTTTCTTTCCAATCTTCTTTAGTTAAATGCGATTGATTATTTCTACCTTTTTTGTCTTTAATTGTTAATCCAGTTTTTTTGTATTTTCTAACCATGCTTTCTACAGTTTTCCAACTTATGTTATATTCTTTTGCTAAAATTGCATATGAATATTTGCCTGACATGTATTTGCTTACAATTTCAGTTCTTTCTTCATTTGTAAATGTTTTAAACTTTTGTCCTTTTGTTGCCATAATAAAAATACACCTCCTTTCGGAAATGTATTTTATCATATTTTTGTAGTCCCTCTTTTTTATTAATGTCTACTTTAAGGGGTGCATTTCAACGTATGCATCTTTTTTTAGTTTATTATTATTCTTACAATATAGTAATCTTTAACAACTGAATTAGAAGCAGAAAACTTTTTGTTATGAAGCAACATCTTTTTAGCTAGATAAGTCCCACGTCCATGTCCCTTACCTTTTGATGTAAAACCTTTTTTACCAATCATTTTAACCTTAGACTCATCTATATTAGCCGAATTAGATATAACAATATTAACAGTATCTTTAATTTTATATATTTCAAGTGCAACATTTTTCTTTTCTGTATCTAATGCTGCTTCCATTGCATTATCCATATAAATGCCAACTAATCGTGAAAGTTGTTTCATCTCTTCTAAAGATAAATTTTTAATAACAGGTGCTGTATCTGGACTAACAGTTATTAAAACATTTAAATTTTTCTTAGCTGCACAAGCAAGTTTATAATGCAATAGACCTTTTAAACCACACTTAGGTAAGTTTTTCAATTCAGTATTCCATTTTGCATCATCTGGACATTCATCAACTAATGAATCAATATAATCTTTAATCTTTTTATTATTAGTCATACTTCTAATTACAGAAAGTTGATTCTTATATTCATGAATATTCATTTGTTCATTATCAAGAGATTCTTCCATAGTCTGAACATATTCATATAAGTCATCAAATCTTTCATTTAATCCGATATATCTATCTTTATCCATAAAATGGTTAAGCATAAACACTATAAAAGCCAATTCTATAAGTGCACTTATCCAAAATTCTATATTAGTAAACCCATTTCTTGAAATCAAATAAGACAATATACTTGTTATAATAATCCAAAAAGTAGAAACAAAAATCGTTTCTAGACGCACAAAACCACCTAATTTAATAAATATATTTTTTATAGATTTCTTTATAAACTTAATTTTAGAAATTAAGACTATCATAATTCCAACAGACAAATTACCCATCAACATTTCAATTCCATAATTTCTAGCAAGATTTTTATTGAATGGAGCATAAATTAAAATATAAAAAATTATCTCTGAAAGAAAAGAAAATATCATAACAGTTATTGAAAGCAAAAATGATTGAAAAAATGAAATCTTAAATATATACTTATAACCAATTATCAAAAAGCAAAAGTTAAAAAGTGTAGTATAGGACTTATAACTACTATTATAAATCAACCCATTTGCAACGCATAATCCTACTATAATTAAAATGTTTTTAATTGAGTAAATTTTCTCATCTGAATCAATCAAATTCTTTATAACAAAGAATCCGCTTATTGGCATAATTGTAAATATAATCAGTTTAATTATTAACTCTAGCATACTTTCTTAATCCTTTCTTCATATTTCTAGATATTAAATAAGTGTATTTTCCATTTTTAAATACTAATTTATTCTCAGCAATTATAAATTCTTTTATAAAATCACTATTGGCAATACAACTTCTACTTGTTTTAATAAATCTAGAATCCAAAAGCTCATACATATCATTTAAACTTTTATTTATATATTGGTCACCATAAGTTGTTTTAATTATACATCTTTTACTGTCTTGTTCTTTTTCAATATAAATAATATGTCTAAATTCAATATTTTTCATGATGTAATTATATTCAAATCTTAAACTTTTTCTACGATTGTCATAATGCTTCATCGCAATCTCAAGAGTATCTCTAATTTTATCCTCACAATCATAAACCTTGTTTATAAAATCTAACAAATATAATCTAGTACCTAAAGCTTCATATCTATATTCACCAAAAGCAGTAATAATTATAATAATAGAAATCCAATCATCTTGTTCTTCTCTAATTCTTCTTGCGACATTAAGTCCGGAATTAGTATCAGTTTGAATATCTAAAAGATAAATTTTAAAACAAGTTTCATCATACATTGCTTGAAAAAACTCCTCAGTATAATCACTAAAATCTGTAATTTTATAATCAACATCATAATTCATCATAAAATTATCGACAAGTTTTTTCTCACGCATTAAAAAATTTTCATTATCATCGCATATAATAAAGTTAATCATAATATCACCTTATGAAAAAAGAGAAACTATTTTTTTCTCTTTTTTAGCATTCCTTTTTTTTCAATATCTTTTACTTTACTACTCATCTTTTCAGATATTATTCCTGTATTCAATGCAAACCAAAGAACCATGAAAAATAGTATTATATATATAATTTTTGCTCGCCCAGAATCTCTTAATACATATAGAATAGAAGCAAGTGAAAAAAGTCCATTTATAGCATACACAATAAGAACTGTTGTTCTTTGTGAAAAATTCATTTTTAAAAATTGATGATGCATATGTTCCTTATCCGCAGTAAATATTGGTTGACCTTTAAGCATCCTTCTAATAATTGCGAACAGAGTATCCAGTATAGGAATTGCAAGAATCATAAGTGGCACTAAAAGAGATGTTAACATAGTACCTTTAAATCCTAATAGAGCTACTATTGATATAATAAATCCCATAAACATAGATCCACTATCACCAGCAAATATTTTTGCCGGATAAAAATTATGGAGTAGGAAACCAAGTGTTGAACCCAGCATAATAAATCCAATTATTGCTACTAAACTTCCTAACCTTCCCTGGAAAAAGCAAATTATTCCAATTGTTATAAAAAATATAGAAGTGATTCCACCACACAGTCCATCCATTCCATCAATCAGATTCATGATATTAATACATCCAACTATAAATAACAATGTAATTGGATAAGCAAAGAACCCAAATTGAAGATCAAGACCAAATAGAGTTGCATGATTAAGAAGTATCTGACCATAAAATACAATTACCGCAGCCGCAGCAATCTGACCGATTAATTTATGATAAAATTTAATGGGTCTAATATCATCAATTATTCCAGTCATAACAATTATAAAACTACCAATTAAAACTGAATTCATCTGAATACTATTAATTCCAAATAACATATATCCAAATAAAAATCCCAAGAAAATTCCAAGTCCACCCAATTTCGGCATTGGTTTAGTATGAATATGTCTTGTTCTAGGAATATCCATAGCTCCAATATAATTAGCTATCTTAGCCATAAAAGGCATAATAAGCGCAGTAAACACAAAAGTCACTGAAACCATCAGCAATATATAATCAATATCTTTATTAATCATTTTGATCACTCCAAGACAATTATATCACAAATCTCATATACTAAAAGAAAAAACTGTCATTTTGACAGTTTATTTATCAATTAAATCTAAATTTGTAAGCATTATTCCACAGCCCTCAGCAACACATGTGAGTGGACTCTCAGAAATAAAAACCGGTACTTTTAGCTCTTGTTCAAACAATTCTGGCATTCCTTTAACCAATGCACCACCACCAGTTAAGACAATACCTTTATCCACAATATCTGCGGATAATTCTGGTGGAGTCTTTTCAAGTACCTCTTTTGCCTTTTTTACTATTTCCATAGCAAGCGGATAAAGAGCTTCTTCAATTTCTTTTTCAGTTATCTCTATTGTATATGGAAGACCCTTACTAAGATTTCTACCTTTAATTTCCATCTTGTTATCAGAATCTCCATTATAAACAGCACCAAGCTTAAACTTAACATCCTCTGCGGTCCTATCCCCAATTAAAAGTTTATGCTTATCTTTAACATAATCAATAATTGCAAGATCAAATGAATTACCAGCAACTTTTAAAGATTGACTAGTTACAATACCGCCTAATGATAACACAGCAATATCGGTAGTACCTCCCCCAATATCAATAACCATATTACCACTAGGTTTAGAAATATCCATACCAGCCCCTATTGCAGCAACCTTAGGTTCTTCTTCAACAAAAACTTTTCTTGCCCCTAATCTTTCTGCCGCCTCTTTAATAGCATTTTTCTCAACCGCAGTTATATTAGAAGGACAACAAATTAAAATTCTAGGTCTTGATAAAATACCTCTACCTTTAATTCTTTTGATAAAATTATTAAGCATAACTTCGGTATACTCAAAGTCCGCAATTACACCATCTTTTAGAGGTTTAATAGCTTTTACTTTACCAGGTGTTCTTCCTAACATCTCACTTGCTTCTGTACCAACAGCTAATACGTTTTTTGTTTCAGTATCAACGGCAACTACACTTGGCTCATTAAGAACTATTCCATTACCTTTTACATAAATCAAAACATTTGCTGTTCCTAAATCTATACCTATATCTTTCATAATATCTCCCCTATTTAGCATATTTTTGTCTTGTAGCTTCGCCACCATTGATATGTCTAATACTTAAGTGGTTACCAAAAATATTAGCTATTTTTTCAAATAAACTAATATCCAGTTCAAAAAGTCTCTCATGAAGATCTTTATGAACAGTACTCTTAGATACTCCAAATACCTTAGCTGTATCTCTAATATTATTATTAGTTTTTAAAACAAAATTTGCTTCATCAATTATTCTTTTCATAATCTTTTTATTCATATTTACCTACTTTCAGTAAAGTATATATTGACATAAAAAAATTATGAATTTAAAAAGGCAAAATGCCTATTTAAAATCAGAAATTTTTTTGTTATAGCAATCTTCAGGATTAACAACTTGGCCTTTTACATATAATTCAAAATGTAAATGGTTACCCAAATCTTTATTAATTTTTGAATTACCACTTTTACCAATTTTAGAGCCCTGTTTAACTGTATCTCCTTGTTTAACACTAACTTCGCCTAAACTTTGATAAACACTTATTATATTTCCATCATGTTTAACTTCAACAGTCTTACCAGCAAGTTCATTATCTTCTACTTTAGTTACAGTACCATCGTAAATACTAACAACATCAAACTGATTATCTAAAATATAATCTACCCCAGAATTTTGAATATAGCTATTTTCATAAAAAATAATAGCGTTTTGTTGTTGAGTACCTTCATCTCTATAATCATAGAAATATCTACCGATTGCTACATCTTTAGCAGTATAAGGTTTAACTATTACTTTTTCTACTGATGCAACTGGAGTATCATTTGTCCAAATACCATTTGAAACATAATTGATTTTTTCTTCCTCATTAACAGATTTCATATTAGCAAATGTTGCAAAAGTAGATATTACAAGTATTGCAACCAATGCCACATATATAGATGGCATAACAAATCTCTTTAACTTTCTTTTCTTTTCCATTTCTTTCACCTCATTATCATTTTGCACAACAAGGTGATTTTTTATACAATTTTTTTACAATATTTGAGTTGAAGTAAAAAAGTCATATAAAAAATTTGTAACTAAATATATCATAGAAATTCCAAGTAAAAAGTAAAAAATTGTTGCCTGAGCAACTTTATTTTTTTTAAATATTTTATTAATATTAATTGAGTCAAAAGCCCAAATAACTATAACTGAAACTATTATATATAGAAAAAATTTAACACTCATTATACTTTCCATCCTCATAATCTTCTATTTTCTTAATTCGTCTTACATGTTTTTCCAAATTTGAAAAATCTGTGGATAAAAATTTATCAACTATATCTTTTGCTCTATATCTTGGCATATCACCATTAATCGCCATTACATTAGCATCATTATCAAACCTTGTTGCATAAGCTTCTTTAACATTGGAAAGTTTAGCACAACGAATTCCCTTTACTTTATTACATGCGATGCTTATTCCAATACCACTACCGCAAATAGCAATTCCAAAATCAACTTCTTTATTAACAACTCCATTACACAATTTAAAAGCAAAATCAGGATAATCAACAGAATAAACTGTGTCAGACCCATAATCTATTACCTCATATCCTCTACTTTTTAAATATTTAACTAATTCATTTTTTAAATTATATCCTCTATGATCATTTGCAATTCCAATCTTCATGAAAACACCTCTTTATATTCTAATTATACAAATAATATAACATGCAACCTATAAACTTTCAACTTTAAAAAGAAAAAAGCAACTTATAAAAATTAAGCTGCTTTGTTTTCTTCTTTACTAGAAAAACCATATTTTCTATTAAACTTATCTACTGTACCTGCATGAGATGCTCTACTTTGTTTACCAGTATAAAATGGATGACATTGTGAACAAACTTCAACGTGGAATTCATCTTTAGTAGATTTAGCAGTAAATTCTGCACCACAAGCACAAATAAATTTAGTATCCTTATATTCTGGATGAATACCTGCTTTCATTCTAATCTCCCCCCCCGCCATGACTAATTCAAGTCATAGTAATTAATTGCTAATATAGTATATCAAGATATTTTTAGTTTTGCAACATTTTTTTAATTTATGCTATTTTTTACTATATTAAATATTTCTCTATAACCAAGTTCAGTTGGATATATACTATTAGGATTAGGTAGATATTCTAATTTATTATTAAACACATTATATAAATCTATAAATTTAACATTATGCTTTTTACAAATTTCTAAAATGAGCGAATTTAATTTTTTAATATAATAATCAATATCAGATTTATAAGTATTCAAGTACTGATATGGATTATAAAAGCCTATTACTATAATATCAGATTTTGCATATTTTCTAATTGTTGTTAATGCATCATCATAATTATTTGCAATATATAAAATTTCCTTTTCTAAAAGAGTTTTATTTTCTAATACAGTTCCAATATTATTTATACTAAATATTTTAATTAAATCATTAAAACCAATACTTATAGTTACTAAGTCAGATTCTCTTAAAACACTTCTTATATTAATATTAAAATCATTATGCATTACTCTCTTATTAACTGCAATATCACTAATAACATCAGAAATCCTATAGTCAGTATCAGTAAACTCATTAATATAATCTTTGAGATTATTTTCTTTTTTTAAATACTCAGATAAATAGTCTGAATAGCCATAACCAACTTCTCCATATGGATTAATACCCTTAGATAATCCATCACCTAAAGTAACATAATTAATTTTATTATTAGATGCCGCTCTATATATTAAAAAAGTTGTTATAACTATACAAACATAAAAAATTATCTTTCTAACTTTCATATCATCGCTCCAAAAAAAAAAGAATAATATCACTATTAAACTATATTTCTATTATTCTAATTTTAGCACCTATATCAGTTAGTTTTTCAACTATGTTTTCATATCCCCTTAAAATATGTTCAGCATTAGTAACAGTAGTTTCCCCATCAGCTATTAACCCAGCACATACCATTGCAGCTCCAGCCCTTAAATCAGTTGCGGTAACCACAGTACCAAATAATTTAGAAGGTCCACAAACAAAAGCTTTAGTACCACTAATATTAATATCTGCACCCATTTTTTGTAATTCTTTAACATGCATTAATCTATTCTCATAAATAGTCTCTTCTACTATAGACTTTCCATTACATTGTGTAAGTAAAACCGAGAATGGTTGTTGCAAGTCTGTTGGAAAGCCTGGAAAAACCAAAGTTTTAATATTAACCGGTTTATAATTTTCTCCACTACTTATAATTGCATAATCAACGCCTAATTCAAGGGGTACACCCATATCAATAAACTTAGAAGTTAATGCCTCTAAATGTTCAGGAATTATATTATCTATTTTAACTTTCTCTCCCATTAATGCAGCAATTATCATATAAGTACCCGCCTCAATTCTATCAGGAATTACTTCATGGAAACATCCAGATAGCTTTGAAACACCAGTAATTTTAATTTCACTAGTACCTGCGCCCGATATTTTAGCACCCATATTGTTTAAAAATGTAGCAACATTTACTATCTCAGGTTCTTTAGCAGCATTATCAATAGTAGTTACACCCTCAGCTCTAACAGCAGCCAACATAATGTTTATTGTTGCACCAACAGACGCAATATCCAAATATATATTTGCACCCTTTAACTTATCAGCATGAACAATATAAACATTATCTGTCTGAGTAATTTTAGCTCCTAATGCTTCAAAACCCTTTAAATGTAAATTAATAGGTCTAGCACCTATAGAACATCCACCAGGAAAAGACATTTCAACATGCTTATATTTACCTAAAAGTGCACCCATAAAATAATAAGAAGCCCTAAGTTTTTGTGCCATACTAGTAGGAATAGGTCTATTAACCGATGGTTTTGGATCTATTACAATACTCTCACTTGCTCTTTTAACATCAGCACCTAAGTACTCTAATATATCACTTAAAGCATCAATATCTGTAATTTCTGGTACATTACAAATAGTAACAACATCATCTGAAAGTATTGCGGCGGGTATTAATGCAACCGAACTATTTTTTGCGCCACTTACTCTAACTGTCCCTTTTAATTTTCTTCCACCTTGAATTTTTAATGCTTTCACATTACCACCACCATTATATTTTATTACGAACGCCTAAATGATTGCCTAAATATTAGACAATATTCTAACTTTTTCTCTTATAATTTTTTTAATTGCTTCTTCTCCACTTGAAATTATTTTTCTGGGATCATAAACATCATTATTTAAATTCAAATAACTTCTTACCTCACTTGCCCATGCAACCTGTAGTTCAGTATTAATATTAATCTTACAAGTACCACACTCTACAGCACGTAGTAAATCTTCATCACTAATACCAGTACCACCGTGTAAAACTAGTGGAACATCAGTTTTAATAGAGATTTCCCTCATTCTATCAAAATTTAAATTGGCTTTTCCATTATACAAACCGTGCACACTTCCAAGTGCAGGCGCTAAAGAATCAACTCCAGTACTAGATGCTAAAAGTATAGAATCATCAACACTAGCATATAAAGGCTCATTAGATTCAACTAAATTAGTATAAATTGGACCAACCTCAGCTTCTACACTAACACCTCTAGGATGAGCATACTCTACAACTTTTTTAGTTATAGATATATTTTCCGAAATAGGTAATCTTGATGCATCTATCATAACAGAACCAAACCCAGCTTCAATTGCACTAACGCATGAGGAAAAACTTTTTCCATGATCCAAATGAAGACATACAGGAATAACTATATCCAAGTCTTTAATCAAGCCCTGAACCATCATAGAAACTGTATTAAATCCTCCCATATATTTAACAGCACCTTCACTTACTCCAAGTATAACAGGAACATGTAAGCCATTACACTCTTCAAGTATATATTTAGTCCACTCCAAATTATTAATATTAAACTGAATAACTGCATACTTATTTGTTTTAGCATCATTTAATATATCTTTGGCGTTTACTAACATACACTTCACTCTCCTATTTAATTCTAACAATTAAAACACTCATAGTCAATAAAATTGCCTTAAAAGATATAGAATAACCCAAAAATTATTAAAATAACCGCACCCAAAAACACTGCATATTTACCAAACTTGTCATTTAAAAATTTTCCGAATTTTAACCCAATATAAGTAAATAAAAAACTAATCAAAGAAAAAATAAAATATCCCAAAAGTGGATAATTAGTAATCATTGATATACCAAGTCCAACAGAAAAACTATCCAGACTAACAGAAAAACCAAATATTAAAAAAGCTCCTATTTTATCAAGCGGCATTACTTCATCATCACCAATAAACATTTCTAAAGCAATTAAAATAAATATTATTCCCACAACAATATCAGGATTAAATGGCAACTTTGATAATACTATACTACCTATTAAATTACCTAAAAAAGGCATAACAAAATGAAAAAGACCAACTATTATACTTAATAGCCAAATTTTTTTCTTTGTTAAGCCAATCGTACCATATACTATCGATAATGAAAAAGTATCCATACTAAGACCAATCGCAACCAAAAAAAGAGTAAACAGATTAAACATAATTTCACCTAATTAATAATACTATATCTAATCTTAAATAATTCTAAAAATATTTATCAAGTACCTCTTTTATAAATGATTTATATTCTACATTTTCCATATTCTCTTCTTCATTATCCATTAGACATAAAGGAGGAAACAAAACACACCACCAATTCTTACCTTGACCCTCTCCTAATGTAATAACTAATGATTCATAATAACCATCATCATAAGTTATTCCTTTGTACTCTTTAATAGGAAAATAATTAAGTCCATAATTAACATTAAAATTTATATTACTATTATTTCTTTTTAACTCTGTTTTAACGGTATATTCAACATCACTCAAATTTTTATTTAAAACATTTCTTGCTTGATCTATAGTTTTAACATCCTTTAACATTTCACTCAATTGACTTTGTATAGATCTTTTAACATTACCTTTTAATTTTTGATCCTCTATTGAATCACTAGGAGCAATTACTCTAATTCTAATAGAATCATTTGGTATAACTATTTCCTCAGTAGTATTATTCTCTGTTATAACTATAATTCCTATTACAACTGCGACTAAAATCATCATTACTTTTTTCATTTTCTTCACCTATTAAATAATGAAGTAGTTTATAAAATTTTATACAAAAAAATAAATAACTAAAATTTTAGCTATTTATTAGTTACAAAAATCATTCTATCTTTACCAGATAAATCCTTAGTACAAGTAACCACTGCATCAGGTAAAGATTTTTTAATTATAGCAGTAACTGCATCTTTTTGCGTACACCCAATTTCTAAAGCGATTAAATATTTATCATTAATTACATTTTTTATTTTACTAAAAATTTGTCTATAAGAATCCATTCCATCTTCACCAGAATAAAGTGCCAAATGAGGTTCATTATTTTTAACAATATCCTCTATTTCTTCGTCTGTTGCAATATACGGGGGATTACTTATAACAACATCATACTTATCATTAACATAATCAAGCATATCCCCTTTTAAAACATTAATAGAGACATTAAGCCTTTTCGCATTTTCTCTTGTAACATCAAGTGCAGCATCACTTATATCTAAACAAGTAACCTTAGCATTTTCTAACTCTTTAGCAAGAGTAATACCAATTGCGCCACTTCCGCATCCAACATCAATTATTTTAACCTCGCCAGAAAAATTTGCTTTTATATATCTAATTGTATTATCAACTAATTCTTCGGTTTCAAACCTAGGTATTAAAACATTTTGATTAACTATAAAATTATATTTATAGAAATCAACATCACCAACTATATATTGAACAGGAATACCCTTTTTTAATTCTAAAATAGCAGTATCCATATCTTTATTCTTTAAATACTTTTTTAAATACTTTATTTCATCTTCCATTTTCTTATACTCTTGATTATTCTTCGCCTTCAAGTTTTCTTTTTTGATCCTCAGTTATTAAAGCTTCAATTATAGGTTCTAAATCACCTTCCATAACTCTATCCAATTGCATAATAGTAAATCCAATACGATGATCTGTAATTCTATTTTGCGGATAGTTATACGTTCTTATTTTTTCAGATCTATCCCCAGTACCAATCTTACTTCTTCTTTCACTACCAAGCTCTTCTTCTTGCTTTCTTAAAGTCTCTTCATATATTCTTGCCTTTAATACTTTTAGGGCTTGCTCTCTATTTTGAATTTGACTTCTTTCATTTTGACAAGTAACCACTATTCCAGTTGGGATATGTGTCATTCTAACGGCAGAATCAGTAGTATTTACACCTTGTCCTCCACATCCACTACTTCTATAAATATCAACTCTAATATCACTTGGTTTAACTTCTACATCAACATCTTCAACTTCAGGCATTACTAATACAGTCGCAGTTGATGTATGAATTCTACCTTGTGTTTCAGTAACAGGTACTCTTTGAACCCTATGAGCACCACTTTCATATTTCAACTTAGAATAAACGTTTTTACCCTTAATCATAAAGCTTATTAAAGAAAAGCCACCACCCTCTGAGTACTCTTCATTCATAACCTCTATTTTCCAGCCTTGCTTTTCAGCATATTTTAAATACATTCTGTATAAATCACCAGCAAAGATATTAGCCTCATCTCCACCAGCAGCACCCCTTATTTCAACTATAACGTTTTTACCATCATTAGGATCTTTTGGTATTAATAAAATTTCTATTTCTTTTTCTAAAGCTTCTTTTTCACTTTCTAATGCAGGAATTTCTTCTTTAGCAAATTCTGCAAGTTCAGGATCCTTAAGCATTTCCTTAGATTCCTCTAAATCATCTAATACTTTTTTATACTTTTTATAACAATTAACTGTATCTTCTAAATCAGAAATCTCTTTTGATATTTCTCTAGTTAATTTTATATTTGATAAGTTTTCAGGATCTAAAAGTTGCTTGTTTAATTCTTCATATCGCTTATTAATTATTTCAAGTCTTTCTATCACAAATATCATTCCTCTCTTTAAAACACTAACATTATATCATAAAATCGTTTTTTATCAAAAAAAGACTTACTTAAAAGTCTATTCATCCATTCCAAGTTCATCTTCATCTAAGATAACTAAATCTTTAAGATCATCATCAGACTCATCATCATAGTCATCATCATTATCCATATCATAATTATCTTCATTATCATCTTCTACTTCATCTTTATTCTTAGAAGTTGCTTCTTCCATATCAAGTTCATCATCTTCATCTATAACATTTACTATCTTATCTGAAGTATGTCTAGTTCTTAAATCCCATTTCCCATCTTCAAGCAAAATAAATCTCTTGTCTGTAGATAACATAGTATAATAATCACCAATTTTATTATCAAATACACTACTAGGAAGTTTTAATAACTTAACTATTTTTTTAAACAATTCAGCAGTGTTTTCAGCACCATATTCCTCTAGAAGTAAATTTGTTATGTCCTTATATGATAATAATTCTAAATCTTCTTTTTTCATATCTTTAATACTCATATACATCCTCCTACGGTTTACATTATATGCTTTATATAAATATTTGTTATGACAAACAAATCATATACTTTTATATCATTAAATTAAGACAAAAGCAACATCTTTTTTTACAAATTTATAATTTCTACTTTATAATAAATTTTATTAGTATTATCTACTACATATTCTACCTCAAATAATTTATCTGATTTATTAAGTTTTATTCTTTCAAATTCAATGGTAAAACTAGCTTTTTGAGCAATTAAATCAACACTCATTACTTCATTATTAAAATCAAATGTAATACAACTATCCCTATCGTATCTTTTTAAAATATTATTATTAAAATCAATACAAGTTTTTGTCTTATTATCATCGTAAATTAGTGTATTCTTATTTTTATTTAATATACCATGAGTTTCAAATTTTATCTTTTCATCATTATTTTCTAATTCAACTCTCAATAAAACCATTTTAACACCTCTTTATTTATTGATAATATATCATAAAATTATCTTTTAGCACATAATATATTTATTTTTCTTCATAATAAAAATAGTAATTATGGAGGAAAGATATGTTCAAGAAATTTTTTAAATATACATTATTTTTAACACTTTTAATAGGGTCATTATTTCTTTGTGGATATGGATACTCCAAATTATCAAACAAACTAGAAATTAAAAGTGCAAATAACATTTCAATGTATGATAATACAAATGAGGTTTTTTTTCAAGGTAATGGAACTAGTAAATGGGTTAATCTAAATGATATATCAAAAAATGTAATAAATGCGACTATTTCAACAGAAGATAAAAAATTTTATAAACACTTTGGATTTGATTTTTTAAGGATTGCGAAAGCAAGTTTTGTAAATATTAAAAATAGAAAAACAATGCAAGGAGCTTCAACTATTTCACAACAATATGTTAAAAATTTATTTTTAGATTTTAATAAAACATGGGAAAGAAAATGGAATGAAATGTGGCTTACATTAAATGTAGAAATGCATTATTCAAAAGATGAAATACTAGAAGGATACCTAAACACCATTAATTATGGGCATGGAATGTATGGGATAGAGAAAGCAGCCAATTACTATTTTAATAAAAGTTCAAAAGATCTCTCATTAGCAGAAGCTACAATGTTAGTAGGAATACCAAAATCTCCCTCTAATTTTTCACCATTAGTAAATCCAACACTAGCAAAGAAAAGACAAACTATAATACTAGAAGGTATGGTTAAAAATGGTTATATCACAGAAGAAGAAAAAGAAAACGCTATAAATGAAGAATTAAGTTTTTATGGAAAGGAATCACAAGACTCATTATCTAGTGTAATGTATTATAAAGATGCAGTAATAAAGGAATTAGAAAACATTAAAAGTATTCCAACCTCATTTTTAGATACTGGTGGATTAAAAGTATATACAACCCTAGATTTAAATGCACAAAAGTCACTTGAAGATTCGGTAAGTAAAAATCTAAAAGGTAAATCTCTACAAACCGCCGCAATAACTATGAATCCAGAAAATGGAGAAATACTTGGATTAATTGGCGGTGTAGATTATTCAAAATCAGGATTCAATAGAGCAACTAACTCCATAAGACAAGTAGGTTCAACAATGAAAACATTCCTATATTATGCAGCACTTGAAAATGGATTTACACCAAGTACAGCATTTACAAGTGAGCAAACTACATTTACATTCTCAAATAAACAATCATATTCACCTAAAAATGCAAACGAAGTATATGGAAACATTCCAATATCACTAGCAACAGCAATATCATATTCAGACAATATATATGCAGTTAAAACTCATATGTTTTTAGGCGAAGATACCCTTGTTAACATGGCAAAAAGACTAGGAATCACCGCAAAATTAAGTGCAAATCCATCCTTACCACTTGGTACAAATGAAATAAATATAATAGAAATGACTTCTGCCTATGCAACATTTGCAAATGAAGGATATAAAGTAACACCACATCTAATCAAAAAAGTAGAAGACCAAAACGGTAATGTACTATATGAATATAAAGAAGAAAAAGAAATGATTCTAAATAGTAGCCTAACTTATATATTAAATGAATTATTAACAACCACATATGATAAATCATTTATTGATTATAACTATCCAACAATTTTATCTCTAGCAGCAAAAATGAGTAGAAAATATGCGGTAAAGTCAGGTACAACTGCAACCGATTTATGGACAATCGGATATACCCCACAAGCAATCACATCAGTTTGGGTAGGATATGACGAAAATAAAGAAATTTCAAGTAAAGAATATCAATGTGCAAAAAACATATGGATAGATACAATGGAGGCATATTTAAAAGATAAAGAAAAGACTTGGTATACCAAGCCTAATAATGTAGTAGGATATTTAGTTGATCCAATAAGTGGTAAACCAGCAAATGAAGAATCAAAACATAAGAAGATATTATATTACCTAAAAGGAACCGAACCAACTGGAAATGAAATGGTTTTTGATGAAATTAAAAATCAAGAATAGTTGCTTCATCACCATTTTTTAAAAAACATGCATTCGCATCATCAAGATCAAGATGTAATTCAAAAACACCATCTTCACTTTCTTTAATATAAACATCATAAAGTATAGATTTTTTAATATTACCAACCTCTACTTTAACATAATCTACATTAGTAAGTCCTAAATTATCTCTATCACTTTTATTAATATGTATATGGCGAGTCGCAATAATACAAGATTTTCTTACAATGCTCCCCATAGGACCAATAATAGTTATTTCATTCGCATCAGTTAAATCACCCGAATTTCTTATTGGAGGATTAATTCCCAAAAAATAACTATCTGTCTTAGAAATTTCAACCTGTGTATAATTTCTAAATGGACCTAAAACTCTAACATTTTCAATATAATTTTTATCTGTTTTTATAGTTACTTTAGAAGAAGACGCAAATTGTCCTTTTTGGACTAAATCACGTTCTTTTTTTATTGTCTCATTTCCAAACAATAAAACATAATCATCATGTGTTAAATGCACATGCCTATTTGAAACACCTATTTTAACTTTCATATAATCACTCTCAAAAAGATTATAACATATCCAACTATAAAATTCATATAATATATTGTAATTTTAGAAAGGATTTGATAAGAATGAATAATGATTTTTTTAGACAAACGCCGTACAACCCATCATATATACCGCAGGAAAGCACAACTCCACCAATATCAGGAGGAAATAATGAAAATATTGATACATATAAATATACCGAAACAATCATAAATGAAAACATAGGTAAAAAAGCCACTGTATATATGTCGTTCGCTGACTCAATAGAATGGAGAGACAAAGTTTTTGTTGGAAAAGTAGAAAGCGCAGGGAGAGACTACGTATTGTTAAGAACAGACAATAATAAACAACTTCTATTATGGAGTATATATATTAATTTTATAGAATTTGAATAATTAACTTTTACCTTTTTAAACTTCATGATATAATACAGATAATAGAGGTGATTAAATGATATACATATATATTGGAATTGGGATTGTATTTATTGCCGCATTAATATTAATACTACTTAAAAATGAAAAAGATGAAATAGATAGTATACTAGTTAAAATAGATGAATCTGAAGACAATATTGATATACTTCTTGAAAAAAAGTTAAAAATTTTATGTGATGTATCAAAAACAATTAATGAAAAAGAAGAAGATAAAATCTTAACAAATATAGGCAAACTTAAAAATAAGACTCTAGATTCATTTGGATTATATAAAGAATTAAATAAAAATAATAAAGAGCTAAATGATTTTATTGAAGGATATGAATATGTTCTGCCTGATGAAGAAGACAAAATGATGAAAGATTTATATAATACAAACATAGAAATTAAAGCATTACTAAAATTCTACAATAAGAATGTAGAACTATATAACAAAATCATTAGTAAATTTTCAAGATTATTATTAAGAATAATTAAAAGATATTCAAAAAAAGAAACATTTGAAATAGAAGATGAAGTAGAATTTGAAATTTTAAAAGAAAAAAATTGATGATAGAAATATCATCATTTTATTTGCCAATCTATAGGTTTTTGCCCAGTTTTAGTTAAAAACTCATTTGTCCTAGAAAAAGGTCTGCTTCCAAAAAAGCCATTATATGCAGAAAACGGAGATGGATGAGCAGATTCTATAACTAAGTGAATTGGATTAGTTATTAAACTTTTTTTACTTCTAGCAAAGCTACCCCATAAAATAAATACTATTGGAGTAGTTTTTTCATTTAATTTTTCTATTACAGAATCAGTAAAATGTTCCCATCCAATATTTTTGTGTGAAGCAGGCTTATTAGCTTCAACTGTTAAAACTGTATTTAAAAGTAATACTCCTTCACTACACCACTTAGAAAGACTTCCATAAGGGGGAACTTCACATCCTAAATCCGAATTCAATTCCTTAAATATATTTTGTAATGAAGGGGGTTTAGATACACCAACTTTTACAGAAAAAGATAAACCCTCTGCCTGATTAACACCATGATATGGATCCTGTCCTAATATAACAACTTTAGTATCTTTGTAAGAAGTTTTTCTAAATGCATTAAATATTTCACTTTGTTTTGGGTAAATAGTTTTTTTACTATATTCATCTTCCACTTTTTTTAACAGTTCCACAAAATACTCTTTATTAATTTCATCTTTTAATATAAAATCCCAATCATTACCAAGCATATTATCACTCCTGTATATATTATATCAAATTATTCCCTCTTTTTAAACTTATAGTAATCATGAACAATTTCTTTTCTTAATCTAAACAATGAATACATATTTATTACCGCAAGTATCGCAACTAAAATATCAACAGTTCCCCAGATAATATGTGATTTAACAATACTACCAACAAATAATAGTACTGAGACAACACATTTAAGAATATATATATGCCAATTTTTAATGTTTTTAATCAAATACTTTAAATTACATTCCCCATAATAATAACCAGCCACTATAGTTGAATATGCAAGCATAATAACTAATAAAACTAAAACAAAAGAACCTGCATTGCCAAGATGATAATTTAGTGCATAACTAGTAAGTTCTATCCCATTCATATTATCAAAATTTAAAGAAGTATAATTAGAAGTTAATATTATTAATGCAGTAGAAGTACATACAACAAAAACAGTAAAATATATTCCTAAAATCTGTAATAATCCTAGACCAACTTTATCTGTAGTTTTAGTACAAGAAGATGCAATCGCACCTGTCCCAAGTCCCGCTTCAGTCGCAAAAGTTCCTCTTTGGATTCCGATTATAAATGTTGGTATAAAAGAAGATACAAAACTTTTAATATTAAATGCACCTTTAATTATACTAATAAATACTTGAGGAATAACTTCATAATTTAAAACAATAACAATTATACTTAAAAGTATATATACAATACCCATTATAGGAACTAATTTACTAGTAATACTAACTATTCTATCTATTCCCCTCATTATAGAAATAAAAGAAATAATAGTAAGTACAACTGCAATACTAACTATAGAAAAACCATATAATTGATTTATTGAGACCGCAATAGTATTAGCCTGTATAGACATAAAACCAACTAAATAAGCAAGTATTACCAAAAGAGCATATGAAAAAGCAAGACCATTATCATGAAGTCCTGACTTAATATAAAAAGCTGGACCACCTTTATAATTATATCCATCAGGCAATTGATATTTTGCCCCTAAATATGTCTCACAATAAGCATTTATCGATGTAATTATACAAGCAATCCACATCCAAAAAACACTACCAGGTCCACCGATATATATAGCAAGAGCCACTCCTGCTAAAGAACCCACACCAATCCTAGCCGCAAGAGAAACCGTTAAACTTTTAAAAGGTGAAATACCATTTTCAGTTGATTTAAGCCCCTTAAATAAAGAAAAAAATTTTAATTGTGGAAATTTTAATTTTACACTAAAATAAAGCCCACCACCTAATAAAACAACCAATGCAACACCCCATAAAACAGCATTAATTAATTTAATCATTATCTCACCTAATAAAGTGTATGCTTTTTTTAATATTTATATTTTTTTTACGTATAATTTTATGAATCATTTATTAAGGAGGATAATTATGTTAAATGATGTTGATTATGTACAAGAATCAATCGCTATAAATTTATATTATTTAAGAACATTAAGAGAATTTTGCCTAAATATACAAACTTCACTAATACCATTTCAAACAGCATATATAAAAGAAGCAGAATCAATTGCACTAGAATGTGAAGATCTTGGAAGCCAAATAGCATCTTTCGCAAGTGGATTAGTAAGTAGTGATGCATTAGATTATCAAATATATGTAACAAACTACACACTAGAATGTGAAGAACTTACAGAAAAATTATTTAATGTTCAAATAAATACAGATATAACAAAAAAGGAACTAGAACTAAAACCAGGAAATCCCACCTCAGTATCAAGTGAATTAAAAAAAATAATGGAAGATATAAATAATGAAGCATATAATCTCGCAGATAGATTTGTAACACTATCAAGAAAAGTATTAGATGGAATGACAAGTAATGAAATCTTTTCATATTCATATATAACACTAACTGAATTTATGATATATGACACAGAACTATTTAAAACAGGATTAGAAAGATTAATAAAACAAACTCAGATAGATCCATCAAGTGTAGTAAACTATGAGTTCTACTTTAACAATTCAATGAGAACAATCGCAGTATTTATAAAGAAATTAGTAGACCCTAAAAACAGTCAAATATCAAATGAAGCAAATTGGTTCGAAAATGAATTTACTAAAAGAGAAGAAGCATACAAAGTAACCGCTTTAACTCCTGAAAACCAAAAAAATCTTACAGAAAAAGAATCTATATTAGTAGGAGAATTCCATAATTTTATGGAAAAATGTATAAGAGAATTACTAACTAGAAATGCATACTTTATAATAGAACCTATATTTTTAGATAATATGTATACACAAATCAACTTTTTTCAATATATACTAAATTATAATAAGAGAAATCAATAACAAATTATTTTAAAATAGAACTAATTTGTGCAATTACACGTTCTGGATTTTCTAGGAATTTCTCATATAAATTACTATCGTTTTTTAAAGCATTAATAATCTTTAAATCATCATCAGATAGATTAACAACTTTATTATCAGATTTATTACATTCAATTTCCATTCCTATAAGCCATAAAAAATCAACTTCAAGAAATTCAGCAATTTTAATTAAAACATCAAGTGGCGGAATACGTTTTCCTTTTTCATAAGCACACACTTCACCTTTTGATAGATAAATGTTTTTCCCAAGCTCTTCTTGAGTTAGACCAAGTTCATTACGTTTTTCCTTTAATCTCTTTTTAAAAATAACCATATACTACCTCTTTCGAGTTAATTATATGTAAATTTTAAAGATATTTGTTTAAAGTTAACCAAGAGTGAATTATAAAAAAATAAATATCCACAACTCTGTGGATATTTTATTTGTGGTACTTCTCATTATTTAAAATTTTAAAACTTCTATAAACCTGTTCCAACAATATAACTCTAAACAACTGATGAGGAAATGTCATCTTAGAAAAAGATAGCTTAAACTTAGAAAGAGATTTTATTTCATCACTAATGCCATAGGAACCACCAATTATAAAAGTAATATTACTATTATGTATAAATATTTCATCTATTTTTGATGCAAATTCAATAGAAGTTAATTGCTTTCCATCTATTTCTAAAGTGATTATATAATCTTTAGTATTAATATGCTTTAATATTAATTCCTTCTCCCTCTCAAGAGCAATCTTTTCATTATCAACATTAGAATCATTAACTTCAATTATTTGAATATTACTATATTTAGAAATTCTTTTAGAATATTCCATAACTGCATCTACTAAATATTTTTCTTTTAATTTACCAACACAAATTACCTTAATCATTATACCTCCACCATTTCTAATGAGATATATTGATCAGTTAAAATAATATTATCATGATTAAAATTAATCTCATCTAATTTATCAGTGACTGTTTTAAGAGCTAATTCTTTTGTATTATTATGTTCACTTATATGTGCAAGAAATATATACTTTGTTCTACTTCCAACAAGCTTAATTAATATATTAGCAGTTGCTTCATTAGATAAGTGTCCCTTATCACTAAGAATTCTTTGCTTAAGAATGAATGGATAAGGACCATTCATGAGCATAACTTCATCATGGTTAGCCTCAATTATATATACATCTTTGTTTTTAATTCTAGGAAAATATCTTTTATTTAAATACCCTGTATCGGTAATATATACAAGTTCATGTTCATTATATTTAATAATATAGCAATTACAACTAACATCATGAGAAAGTGGCAATACATCTATTAAAACATCTCTAAACATAAAATATTCGTCTATAATATGACCCCTAGGAACATCAATAGTTTTAGTTATATCATTAAAAACTTCTTCAGTAGTATATAAAGTTATATTGGTCCTTTTTAATAAGGTGGCTAATCCTTTAATATGATCAGCATGACTATGTGGTGATTTATTTTTATGCACATACATAAAAGGTAAGGACATTAATGTCCTTACCAATTTTATTTAAAAAAAATAATTTTTTCACTTTTTTGTTGACATTGTCCCCCCAATGTGATATACTTAATATGTAAGGAGGTGAGAGAATGCTACAAATTAAAAAAGTTGATATGAGCCTTGAAACAGCATACCAACTTTATGAATTAGGATTTGCCGTAATCTACAAAAACGGAAATATCCTATTAGTGAAAGAGGATTAATTCCTCTCTCACTAATTATTATATACTAAATTGAAAAATAATGCAATGGTAGTATATAGGGAGGGATTATGAAAGAAGAAAAGAAATTTAATCAAAATGAGTATGTTAATGAATATAAAAAGAAACACTACTCACCACTTAAAATCAATTTAAAGAAAGAAGAAAAGGAAGAACTTGATAAATTATTAGCCGAGGAAGGATTAACTCAAACTCAATTTATTAGAAATGCCATAGAGGATTTAAAGGCAAAAAAAAAGAGGTAGTGACATTTGTGTCATTACCTTTTTTCTTATCTACCTACACCTCTATTAACAAGTGCTTGAACTGCTGCATATCTTGATCCTAGTTTTTGTCTTCTAGTTGCTCCATTTCCAAATTCGCCTCGCCAAACACGACGTGCTAATTCCTCGTCAGATACACCTGCATAAGGTACATTACTTGTTGTTCCTGGCTTTCCTACACCTCTATTAACAAGTGCTTGAACTGCTGCATATCTTGATCCTAATCTCTCTTGTCTAGTTGTGCCGTTTCCAAATTCACCGGACCAAACACGTCTTGCTAGTTCCTCATCAGATACACCTGGAAATGGATTCGCACTATTAGATGTTGGAGCGGTTACTTTACCAATAGTGGGATTAACAATACATCCTCTAAATGTATAACCACTACCTAATCCCCATCTACCATTACTATTGCTTCTTGTACTATTCCAGAAAGCACTTGATCCATAACCTGATTCACTTGTATAAATAGTATTACTATCAATAATCTTTTCAACGATAGCAACATGTCCTGCACCATCACCACCTGATAATGTAGATCCTTTTTGCCATACCATAATACCACCTAATGTAGGAACTGGTGATATTTCTAATCCATAGGTATTTCTTGCTCTTTCAATAAAGTTTTCTGCATTACAATTTAATGATGGATATTTCATTGCTCCAATTATTTCATTGAAACGTCCGCAAGCATATCCTACACAGTTAGCAAGTACATTACATTTACTATCTGTTGGGCTTCCCTGAATACATGTAGAATATCCGCCTCTGCTTCGTGTAATAAAGAACTTATTACCTGCACCTGGCTTACTTGTTCTCATTGAAAAGTTTTCGCCGGCTCCAATACCTTCTGGCTCCTCTGCATTTTCATTTTCTATTGTACCGTCTTCGACTAATACATCTAATCCATCCTCATTAAATGTAGTTTGGATTTCTAATTCTGTATTTTCTTCTACGATTTCAACATTTTTTTCATCTTCCATAGATAAAACCTCCAATCTATACAAAAAAGGGCTTATTCGCCCTCTTTTATATCATTCTCATGTTTTTCTGATGTTTCTTTTGATTTGCCCTTGTTAAAGTCATTTAAGCCGTTAGAACTCAAACTAACTACTATTGAATTTAAAAGATAAAGAACTATATCTTTATAATTAAATGATTCTGTAACTACATTCGTCATCATTATTAGAAATGCTGCAATAAAAAAACTCCAATATTTAGTTGGAATTTTATTTATAAACTTTATTTCTTTTGTGAATTCAACGACCATGTAGACTGCTCCTACTAACCCACTAAATGTTAGTAGAACTTCCCAGGTTAGAAAAGTATCCATTATATCTTACCTTCTTTCACTAAATTATCAAACATTTCATCAACATAACTATCTCCACCTAGATCGTTATACTTTTTCTTTGATTCATGTAATATTAATTTTTCTTCTACTGTTGGGGTATAACCATTTTTAATTTTTGACATTAATGAAACTAAATCTGCTTTACATCTTGCTAGTGTTTCTTGATTTAAGTTTTCTTTCAATGAATCTATTTTGTCATTAAATTGTTTTCTGATATTATCTAATTTTGCCTCTATATTATCCTTTTTTCGTGCATTAGAACTTTGAATAAGAGTTGTTATTACAACTCCAACAGTCGTAATAGCCGTTACAATAATGGTATCCATTATTCATTATCTGTGGGCTTTTTAGGGAACTCGACATTATATGGAAATTCCTCCTGTTTAGTAATATCTCTTAATTGCTGACGATATTTAGCCCATTTACCATTAGTTATACTTGATAAAACAGAGAAAAAACTTTTGATTACTTGTAAGATGTTTAACATTGTTATTTCTTCGGGAAATTCAAATGAAAATCTGTCAATAGCCAATTCTTTGTCGCTTTCATTCAATAATTCGTTTCTTTTCGCCCTTATTTCTGTTGCTAGAACATCTTTTTCATACTGGATAGCATAATTGTACCATTTTTCGTAATTTTTGCTTATATCTGCTCCTAACGTGCTCCTATAAGTTGTTTTGATATTGTATGCATCATATTCGTATGATATATTTTCATTTTCATCTTTTTCCTCTTTATGATTTTTAGTATCAAAAAAGACAACGTTGCATTCGTTGCCTTGAATATTATTGATTTCAAAATCATTTTGAGGAAGCCTGTCGCTTCTTACTTTCATTACTAACGACCTCCTTACATTTATTGTAATTGATATACGGCTTAATGTATTTTTGCTGATAATTGTATGAATTACAATGTTTCAACCATCCAGAATAGGATAACATTGATGCCGCATCATGAAAATTAAGTTCTTTCTTTTTCGATATTTTCTTTGCTCGCCTTTTGATTCGTAAAAAGTTACTTTTTCTTAAAGTAGAATACCCTCGATAAAATCTATATCCTAAAAAGTCTAACGGACGACTATCTGTTTTAAATAATTGCCAATTTTCTTTAATTCTTAAATGTTCTTTTGCTAGAAAATCATCGATTGCTAATTTTATTTTATGCAATTGCTTTTTATTATTAGAAAACAGCACCATATCGTCCATATAACGAACATAGTATTTAACTTTTAATTCTTCTTTAATAAAATGATCCAAATCACTCAAATAAAAGTTAGCAAACCATTGTGATGTATAATTTCCAATCGGAACACCTTCATCAGAACTATCAATTATTAAATCAATAAGCCATAATGTTTCTCGATCTTTTATTTTTTTTCTAAACTTTTGTTTTAATATAGTCTTATCAATTGATGGATAAAACTTTTTTACATCAAGTTTCAAGCAATATTTGGTATATTTACGATCATCTACCAGGATCTTATCAAGATGCCTTTTACCATACAATATTCCCCTATTTTTAACTGATGCACAACAGAATTCATACATTCCTTTCATAAGTATTGGCTCCAGTTGAAGCATCAAAGCCCAATGTACTACTTGATCAGGATAGAATTGAGGCTTATATATAATCCTTTCCTTTTTTCTTGCTCCGTCCAGTATTTTCATTTCAACATAAGGCGATGGAATATAAGTGTGTTCTTTTAGCATCTTTTGAACTTGCATAGCATAATAAGTTGGGGAATCTAATATTTTCTCCACGTTTTTTCTTTTTGATTTACCCTTTGCGGCATGCATTACTGCTGATTCAATATTTCCTAATTGAATTATTTTTTCGTAAATATTACCTACTCTTTTCATTTTTGATCTTTTCCTCTGATATTTCTGGAATTCTTATATTTGTCTGCCGAGTTTTCGAGAAATTCTATATTCAAGAGATAAACCTACTAGCCCAGCCCAGAACGACTAATTTTTACCAACCGGGCGCTCTACATGTCAAATCCCTATATTTTAATTTTCAAAAAACATTTTATCGACTTACGTCGATTCTTATATTGGGGGCTGGTCGCCCCCATTCCCCCACTTAATCCTGGTATTTAAGAAGACGAGCCCCGAAGTTGTAATACGCATCACTAGAAGTATTGTACAAATACCAATACCACAAGCCGGCATAAGTATTATCATTAAAATCGCCGCCGACCAAAGCAATTCTATTTCCAGTATTTTGATAATAATAATCAGTCATATAAGTAGAACTTGCACCTCCAACTTCTGTTGTTAATGCAAATAAAGGATTTTCTTTATCATATCCAAGTGACATCGCATACCCATTTGTGTTTGAATTTGCATATCCTAACTTCTTATATGGAGCTGCAAAAGTATCAGATACATATTCACTTGGATTAGTACATACATAAGACTGATGTTCTTTTATATTAATACCATCAACAAATTGCCATATATTACCGAATATATTCTCGATTCCACGATATATTATAGCATGTTTACTATCATTATTCAAGCATCCTGATTTCATTCCTAAACTATCACATTGCCCTGATTTTTGTCCTGTCGTCCATAAAACATTATTTAAAGCAATATTTACTGGATCTCCATCAAAGGTTATTGCGGTACCTGTTATTCCACCACTATTGTAAGCCTCTTTGCTTAAAATTGTTCTATTTTTTGCTACAGTCCAATTCCATGTTGAACTTGTACCTATGCTCACTTGCTGACCTACAATAAAACTATTAGCAGCACTTGTATTAATAATAATTCTATTTGTATTGTTCTCTGCAACTAATGCCTTATCAGCATCACTAACTCTACATCCTACAATACCATTACCAAGTTTACTTTGTGAGTTATAATCAGCATATTCTACTAAATATAGCATTTGCAATAAGAAATAATGATAATCCATTTGACACCATTTATCACCTTTTGCTTTTGCCAAAGATCTAAATGCTGCAATATTTCTTTGTACCTCTGGAACTTGACCAGTAACACTATGTAACGATGTTCCATCATAACTTGCATCATATCTTCCAACAAAGAATTCCGGACTTTTAATATAATCTGCTAAATGGTGTCTTGAAATGTTGATATATTCGTATCCATCTTTTACATAACGTTTCCAATAAAACTCTGGAATTCGTGTCATTACCTCGCCATTATTACCTGTAAAATCAAAGGTTGGATCACCAATAAATGCTTTGACCTCATTTGTGCTTGGATCTACATTACAAGTAATTATATCTGACCATGGATAAATATTATCAAAGTCATTAACTACTGCATCGCCATTTTTAGTAGCATTTGCTATTTTACCAATTCCACTTCCTGTTCTTTCCCAGGCACTTGAACTATTTTGATTGACTCTACGTCTTACACCATAATATACATAATTTTCTAATTCGTCGATATTAGTAATTTCTGTTGAGCCATCTTCGCCCTTTGGTATTTTGAAGTTTAATCTTGCTTTATGAGCCGTTCCTACGTTTGTTACTGTGGCTTTTTGACCTGCTGCAACTGTTTCTACTGTCCCAACCTCAATCGTTCCAGCATCGCCAGCTTTTGCCATCAATTGCCATACTGTGTTATCTGTTCCGGGCTCTATATTTGTATTATCCTTTAAAGCCGTGTAAGAATTACCATTATGAGATACTACATCGATTCTGCTAGAGTTATTATGATACTTTGTTGTGTTGTTCCAAGTACCCGCAACATAAAAACTTGTACCTTTATAAAACTCTATATCGTCGAATGATAAATTAAGATCTTCCATTTACTCCACCTCATCTTTCGTATGGGTATATTCATTTGTTAAATGAAATTGCCCTGTAAATGTTTTCTTTAGTTTTTTCTTTTCTGCTACAACCTCAAAATCAAAACCATATATTTTATTCATTTCTAATTTGTCTGTATCGCCAGGCTCGAACTTTAAAACATACTTTTTGATTTCTTCTGAATACTCGATCCCATCACCAATTTTCTTTTGCAAGATAACATTACTTGAATTCGCATTTTCTTTTACTGTGAAATACAACTCCTCAATTTTTCCTGCATAACCGGTAATAGTTATCGATAACGATTTATAATCGCCTCTAGGAAATTCTATAAGCATTTTCTATCCTCCTATACTTTTATCCAATTTAACCAGGACTTATTATTCATAGTTCTTACATAAATATCGTTAGATGTCCCATCAAAAAAGAATTGTTTGTTATACAATTCTCTTTCATCTGTTCCATTTCTCGATATATTAAGTAAATAACCAAATTCGCTATTATTTGGTGTATTATGACATTTTATACATGTTGCAAAATATGTTCTTGAAATACAACTATTTAGATCCTTTTGAGTTAACGGTTTAGAATCGGATTCAAATGTTCCATGAATACCAAATAATTCTTTTCTTATTTCAAATAATCCCTCACCCATTTTAATATCTCTTTTAATAAGTGTTTCACTATCACTTATTAATTTATCAGATGCGACAATTTCAAATTCATAATTATTATGATATGAAAAATCACTGCCAATTAAGAAATTGGATTGTGAAAAAGTTTTATCATTAATTGTTGGATTTAATTCTTTATATGCACTCCAAGTTCCATCTTTTATTCTAGTTCTATAACGAACTAATAATGTATTTAATAATTCACCAAATGATTTACTAAAATACTGCCCTGTATAAGTTAAATATACTTTTGACGATGTAGATGACTCTCTCTTAACTTTTACGTCTGTAAAGGCTAACTTAATGTAGTCTATCAATGTTTTAGAAACGTTTAGAGTCGTGGATAGTCCTCTACTATCTGTTACCACAATTGTAAACTTACCACTTTCAACTTTATTAAACGTTGCTGATGATGATGTAGAATTTTTACCATCATCACATTTTATAGAATAACTTTTGATAGATGATGAGTTTAATGCGGTCGCATTTATAGTAATTTTTGCATTACTATAATATTTAACAAGTTTATTTTCATTACCTGTTAAATTCTTCGTTTTTGCATTTGCATCAACTATTGATACTGATACACTAGGATTACTATTAACAACATAAGCATTAAATCTACAAGTTGATGTACCTATTAAAGTATCACCTGAATATGTATAGCATGTTATTGTTCCCCATCCACTTGTTGTATTTGGTATTTGTGAGAATAAAGATGTTGGTGTTTGCCATCCAACACTCGTGGCTCCCGTTTTATTAGCAATCGTTCCTGATTGATTACCAAACGAATAAGTAAGTGTATGAGTAAATGAACTTGAATTTCTATTAATATTTATTGTTGCTGCACTACCGATATTAAAATCAGTACATGATACTGATGATGTTCTTGGTATTCTATTTAATCCTGTTCCAAAACTACCACTAGGTTTAACGAATTGTCCCCAAGATGAATTAACTCCCCAAGACCATATAATATCTATCCATCTTGTACCATCTGAATTGTGATAAACATTAAATTCCTGATTGGTAATAAGCCAAATAGTTCCACCTTGGTAGTTAACTCCTGCTGAAAAATTATTTGTTCCGACACCACTAATTCCAATATAAGAACCAAAATCAGTCCATGCAATCGTATAATTTGTTCCTGGTGTTTGAACATACATTCCTAAACCGACTCTAGTGTAGTTATTGGCTATATCTTGATAGACTTGTTTATGATAAACATATAAGTTAATGTTAAATCCACTACCATAGTTAGATCTACCGCTTTTGACTAATACTGCTGTCCCACCATTCACTATCTATCACCATCCTTGCCAATGTCCCATAATAACTTGTTCGTTATTTTCGATTTCTTTTTCAAATTTAATACCTAACATATTAAATTCTTCTGTAACTGCAAAAACGGGACTCTCGCCTCCGTCTTTATCATATTTAGCAACTAACTTGTCATAAGAATATAAATAAGATCCTTTGTTATTATATAAAGCATTGAATTCGTCTTGATCATTTGCAATTCTCATACCTTCATCTGTAATTTCAAACATAGTATTCTTTAATCGATTCATACCATTTTCAACCAATGATCTAATATTGATTGATAATGATTCACTTGTTGCAACTAGATCTAATTGTTGTTGCTTTAATAATTCCATATTTTCATTTAATATCTGCTTATCATGATTGAAATCAGATGCCTTAACACATGCTTGAATATTATTCTCATTTAATTCTATTGAAGCATTGATTCTTCCAAGTTCTGTTGCTAGTCCATTGATTCTTTGAACATCCATTGTTCCTGATGTGATTTTATCGGCTACTATTTGACCATCAATAGTTATTGCGGTCCCATAATCGCCGTTAATTCCCGTTTTAGAGTGAGCAAATCCATTTAAGTTCCATTGCCAAACATTACGTGCTGTTGATTCGTCTTCGGTATCCATTATTAAAATTCTATCTGGATAGATTCTAACATGTCCTCCAAATCCGTTATTAATCAAAGCCGTTGCTGCTTGTCTTGCTTGATCTAATAAACTAGACGTGCTCTTTTGAATCTCATAAGTAATACTTTGAGTTTGATTAGATACATAATCGGCTTTAGGATCACCAATTTCAAAAGATGTATATCTATTTAATAAGCAATCATATTCAACTGTAATAACACGAATTTTATATTCATATCCTAATGCTTGTACTGTAACAGTATCACCAAGTCTTACAGACTCAAAATTACTATATTTATACCTATATTCTTCTGTTTTAGATAGTTCTAGCCAATTGACTCTAACACTAATTGATGGCTTATCTATTCCCTGTTTAGTAAATAATTCATTGGCTGCATCTCTTAATTTTTGATAAGCCTGTTCTTCTGTCGTATCTTCATCCACCTTAATATCGCCAAATTCATATTTAGCAACAATTGGATTTCTATAAGTTTTAATCAATGGTGAATCGACATAATATTCTGGTAATAATAACTCGTTAGCACCCTGTGGGACTACACGAGTTATAACAGAGGTGAAATCAATTGATATTTCAATATCTTTGATATTTTTACCATGTTTGATATAAACACCTTTATCTTCGCCTCTTTGTTTATGATAGATAATTCTAAAATTATCTCTTTCAATTTCGCCACCCCATCTTTTAACAACACAGTTATCGGCTCCTAAAATAGCATCGACAATATTCTTACGAACATATCTTGCCGAATTATCTGGAATTAAATCACCAGTTACACTAAACTTTGTCGGAAACATTGCATTTTCTAAAAGCCAAGCAATAGCATTAACTCCTGTCTTTTTAGTTGGTGCAACGTCCATTAAAAAGTTTTCTGATAAATCATAAAATATATGCACCGCATATACATTTATCTTTGTTAAAGTAGGTTTTACTTTTTTGATTCTAAATAACTGATAACTGCTATCGTATGGTGCCTTGATAACGTTATCTACAACAAGATATTCAGCATTTTGCCCTTTTAAGGCATAATCAAAAGATAATTCAAAACTACCATTTAATGATTCTTTAATCTTAGGTGATGTTTTAAAGTCTGATAGAATACCAAGACCATTATTATTAAAATCATCACAATCATTTTTATAAATTCTTATCATAAATAAGTTTCCTGATATTTGATCTTAATATTTAATAAATTACCTGTAATTTGAAATTTATTAAGACCTGGAATTAATTCTGGAAAGTCGCCATTTGTTTTAGGAAGAGCATTTTCCTCACCCTCCATCACAACTTGTAACTCGGAATCAATCATAATAGTCGTTTTTAAATTTTTTATTTTAAATGTTTTTCCATTAATAGTTAAATCAATATCACCAGTACCTGTTAAATAGATAATTGGTAATACCCTCGCATTGCCACCGATTCTAAACATAAATTCTTTATCTCGATAGATTAGAGTCTTTTTATCTCTACTCTTTTTAAATGGCTGAACTTCAAAATTTAAAATAAAGTTTCGCCAATATGTAGCAATTTGTGATAATTCAATATTATTTTTCAAAGTCACATCATATTCACGTTCTAACTCATTTGATAATACTAACTTGCCACTACCACTTAACCAGGATAAATCTTTATATACATCGTCCTCCATGTAACATTCAATGGCTTTTGTATAACTATCATAACAATCGTCTGTACTTGTTAAGGATCCACTCCTTCCAGGTAATGACTCAATTGTTATTCTTTTTCTTGGAATAACTATATCGGGGAAGCCACCGCAACCTATTCCATAGTCCCTTGAATCGTACATCTTACCATTCTTGATAAATATAAAATAATTCATTAAGCATTCCCCTTTCCATAGTTGATTTTCATTCTATAAAATTCTAATTCTTCTGATAAATCTTCAATATCTTGTTCTCTGTTATTATTAAAGTTTTCGATATTTAGATAAATTGGTGCAACTTGTCCTGGATCGTATGATGAGGTATCAGTAATATTATTAGTTGGTCTATTTGATTCATTAGAATAAGCATTATACATGCTTGTATCAAATTTCAAATCAGTAGATACACCCGAATGAATAGCATCATTTAATGAACTTGCAATTTGCTTTGTTTCTTCAATTAAATCTGGACTAGCCTTTTTTAATGAAGATGTTAATCCGCTGATCATATCTGGCATCCAACTTTCATATTCTCTCAATGGACCTTCATCTGGTCTTGAAAAGTGCAAGAAACTTTTGATTTTATTTGCAATACCACTAACTGCATCTTTAACTTTATTAGCCATAGATTTAATTCCATTTGCAAGACCACTAATCATATCTTTACCCCAATTTAGCATTTGACCTGGAACATTTTTAATACCATTTATTACAGTACTACCTATTTCTTTCGCTTTATTTGCTAATGATCCAAGCATACCACCTATTCCACTTATTAATTTGCCTAATAATTCTTTTCCTAAATTAAATATATTACTATACCATTTTTTAACACCATCTATCAATGATCCTATTATTTTAGGAATTGCTGCAAGCAATTGTGGAATCGCCTGTATTAATCCTGCTGCTAATTTTATAATAAGTACAATTCCTATTTCAATAATTTTAGGTAAATTATTGACTATTGCATTTATTAGCTTATCAATTATTATAGGAATTTTCTCTATTAAAATTGGAAGAGCCTGGATAAGCCCATCTGCTAAACCAATAATTAGTTGTATTCCTGCATCTATTATAAGATCAATGTTATCAAGTAAAGCCATTACTGCATCTATAAGTCCCTGGATAATAATAGGAATTAATGTAGGTAATTGCTCCCCAAGACATTGTGCTAGACCAGTGATTATTTGAATTATCGCCGTAATAAACCCTGGAAGATTATTCGCAATTATTGTAATTAATTGAGTGACGATAGTAACAATTGTATTTGATATACTTGTGGCATTAGTAGAAATATAAGTAATAATAGATGAAATTATAGTATTTATAGTTGTCATCAATTGTGGGATTAATTGAATGATTATTGGACCTATTTGAGCCAACAATTCTGGTAATACGGTATTAATAAAAGATAAAACTAAATCACTAATACCTGTAATTATAGTGCTTACTCTTGGAAGAATATTATTCAATAGTCCTCCAACTCTCTCACCAGATTCATCTACTGTTCCAATTAATGAATCAATTAAATTATTTACTAATTGATCGAAATCGGCATTATCATCTGCAATTCCAGTAATTAAATTACTCCATGCTGATTTTGTTGCTGATGCAGATCCTGAAATAGTAAACATTGCTTCCTTTGCCGTTGTTCCTGTTATTCCTAATTCTCCCTGTATAACATGAATAGCATTATATACATCGCTTAAATTATTAATATCATATTTAACACCAGTTAGTTTCTCGGCATCAGAAAGCAAACGCTCCATTTCGGTTTTAGTTCCACCATACCCTAATTTCAAGTTATCTAACATAGTATAATTTTGTTTAGCAAATCCCTGGTAAGCATTTTGGATATTTTCTATTGATGTACCCATTTTACTAGCATTGTCGCTCATATCAGTAACTGCCATATCACCAACTTTTGCGGCTTCAATGGTATCGCCACCTAATGATTGAAGCAAACTTGCACTAAAACCTGTAATTGTTTCCATATATTGATTTGCATTTAATCCAGATGTTTTATATGCATTATTTGCATTTGCTACAACTAATTTTTGAGATTGTTCTAGTTTAGCATATTCCCCTCTTACATCATCGACTGATTTACCTACTAATTCGGCGTATTCTTCAATTGACTTTGCACCTTTAGCACCAAGCAAAGTTTCGACTCCACCGATTAGTTGCTCATAATCAGCATAACTTGTAAGAGCTTGCTTTCCTATATTTACAAACGTACTTCCAATAGATTTTGCAAGATTAACAATTTCCTTTAATCCCGATTTAATAAAGTCACTTAATAGATTGGCTTTAATTAGATCTTTAAAGGTTATTGATTTTTTTCCCGCATCTTCTTCGGCTTCTCCAAATTTCTCAACCTCTTTAGTTGCGGAATTAAGTTTCGATTCGTTATTATTTATTTCTGCTGATAAATTTTTAATTTCACTTTTTAGATTTTTTGCTTGAGTAGAGCCTTTTCCCTGTTCCAAAACGGTACTAATATATTGCCTTTTTAAACTTTCTAAACGACTTTTTTGGTCGCTTATAGTTGTTGTTAATGTCCCGTATGCAGAGTTTAATTCTCGACTTTTCCTTTCATTATCTTTTAAGGCTTCTTCCTGTTCTACTAAGGCTTTTTCTGTTTTATCAATAGCATTTGTTATCTTTTGATGTTCCAATTCCGCATCAGTAAGTTTATTTTTATACTTTGCTGCCTCTGCTGAATTTTCACCCATTATATTTTTAACTTTTTCGTATGCTACTCTAGTTTCTTCAACCTTTTGTCTTGATAATTCTTCTTGTTCTTTTAATGTCTGTAATTTATTTTTATAGTCATTAACAGTTGAACCAGAATTTTTTAAAACCTCGTTCTCAAGATTAAGTTCCTTTTTCATTGATGATAATGCGGTATTCATTTCTCTAATAGATTTAGTAAAACCATCATCGAGAATACTAAATTCCAATTCTACTCCGGTTTTTTTACTCGCCACAAAATCACCTCTCTTTCGGATTGTTTTCCCACTTATTAAATGTCATTTTGTTAAAATATACAGATTCTAAAAAGTTAATATCTTGATTCCAAAAGTCCTCACTAGGTATTTTCGCATTGAGCACATAAAGTGTATAAATATCCGCAATCGTACATATATCTAATGTCGCTGTAAGATATTTATCTTTCTTATTAGCGGTTACCTTTCTTAAAGACTTTTGGAATTTTAGTTTTTTGAATCAGCATTTAATCCTGTTAATTCTTTAAATAATGTCATATCTCTTTTGTAATCAAAAGGAATTGCATCTATAAAATCAAAATACGACATTTTATTAGTTGGATTAGTCCCTAAATAACCAACATAAATTAGTTGGACCATAACCTCATGCTCAAAGGTTTGCTTCTTAACTAATGCTTCCATTAAATCCTTTGAATTTTCATAATGATTTTGAAAATCAAATAAATTCTTATAAGTGATTTTTAGATTATTGATTATAGTGCCATCTTCTAATCTAATAGCCCTTTTAGGTAATTTTTCTGTTTCAACTTTTGGTGTTTCCGTAATTTCTTCTTTTGATATTTCTTTATTTTCAACATTTGTTTCTACGTTTTGAATTGGTGTTTCATTAACAACCGATTCTGTATTAGTAATGTTTTCTTGCATCTGAAATACCTCCTTTTAAAAAAAATAAGCCCTACATAATGTAGGGCTCTACTTACTACGCAGTTGGAGCTTTAACCATTGATGGTGTAAATTCTTCTAACCATTTATCACCAATTGATGTCTTATCAACTTCACTAGCACATGCTTCATAGTAGAATTCGTTATTTTCATCTTTATAAGCATTGAATTCTAATTCAACCTCTGCAACTTCCTCTGATGTATTATCAATAGTTTTTGCAAAACCAGTTGTGAATGCAATTTTTGGTAAACAAATATACTTTTCTTCATCAGTAAATAAATCAATTGCTTTAGTAGTTAAGCACATATCTGGTGTATTAGTTGTATCAGAAATACCATAAACACCTGGTTTTAATCCTTCATTGTTTAAGCCAAATACAGTTCTGGCAATTGCTAAAGGCATGTGAACTGAAATAGTACCTGTTAATTTAGTAATTTTCTTAACACTTTTTTGTTCTACTCCTTCACAATTTTTAACTATTGTTTTATATTCTGATGAAATTTCTAGTTTACCTGTGCATCCTAATTTTGTAGCCTTTTCTGTTGCTAAAGCACCGGTTTTACGATCGTATGATTTAACATGTGTTTCTGTGATTTTACATTCATCAAAAACTTGTAATGTATTACTTGCCATTGCTTAATCCCTCCTTAATTTTTCCTTCAAGCAATTTTGCTAATTCATCAACGATTGGCTCTCTTGCACTTTCTGCTCCTTCTTCAAAAAATAAGTTAGGTGCATTGTGTTTCGATGTACCTTCACCAAAAGCTGGGAAATATAAATACCCGAAAAATGGTGATCGTGATGTTTTAATTGCGAATCCTAAATTCATTTTAGTAAAAGTTAAACTTAACGAATACTTTGCATGAGTTCGAGGATAGCCTTTATATTTTTTGTTATTGTTGACACCTACTGGCATCCTTTCTGTTATTTTGTCAATGACAATATTAGCACCTTGATTATGTAAATAATCATTCATGATGCTCTCTGCAAGATCTGGAATCTTCATGATAGAATCAACTAATTTTTGAAGATCATCATCCTTTAATTTGAATATTGTTTCCATTAACTAATAAACACACTTTCTTTTTTTAGGACGTGCAAACCTTAAATTTAATGAATTAACTATATCGCCACCTGCAACTTTTTTTAATCTTCCATAATCACCATCGTCAAAGAAAAGACCCGTTTCTTCCAATGCGTCGATTATTGCTACTTCGTCAAAATCTTCTGTTTCATTAACAAAAACAAACTCTATTATTTGATGAAATATGTGTTTATCTTGTTTTCTCAAGCTATGAGGATAATAAACACAATATTTGTTATAGCCTTTTAATTCATCTGGATCCGCATCATATTGAAATGGCTCGTATCCGATTTCTATTAACTTATTAACTATTTTTTCATCTGTCATAATGTCACCTTCTGTAAATAAAGATAATTACTGAATTTGTCACTATCTTCGCATAAATAACACTCATAGAATTCATTATTTAACTCAATAATATAATCTGTATTAAATGCAATTTTAGGTGTCTTTACTTTCATATCAAGCTTTTTACTTTTAGATTCTGCAAAGTCATAATCTTGCTGCCTTTTATATGCTAATTCATAATTTAATTTGCCTTTATAAGTTTTTTCATCACCGATTTTCTTTTTAGAAGCATTATATTTTGGTGTCAAAGAATAATATTTCAAAATACCATCGTTATACGTCTGGTGTTTTACCATAATCGTCAACGGCATGTGCTATTTGAAACCTCAATAGATCGTCCTGGAAATTATGATTAAATGCTTCAATACTATAATTTCTGGCGTATCTACAATATTCTTTTAATAATCTTTTTGCTTCTATATCGGTATTAAAATCGATGGCGGAATCACCACTAATAGTTTTAAGGTGATTCTGTCCATCAATTATATAATCTCTTATTGTAAGGTTAGTGCCCTCATCATCCCAAGTGATAGCCAAGTGTCTTTTGATTTCTTCAAAATATGGAAATTTCTCTTTTAGCGATTTTTCCATGATCTATCACCTCGCATTTCATTAAACAGTTGGTGTTGCAATTTTAGAAATATCAAGATAGATGAATGATGTATTATCTAATGGCATACCTGTACCATATAATTTAGCAAGATATACAGTTTCATCTTCTAGGAAATGATATTCTTCTGATTTATCAATTTTGTTTTGTGAGCCTAAACCTAGGAAATATTTTTTACCAATACCGATAACTGCTTTACCTTTAGCAACTTCGCATGATTGTACAAATTCGATAGGGAATGGTAAATTGTTTACCCAACGTCCATCATCTGTACGATAATAAATTTTAGGTAATACTTTAGAATAATAATCGTATGGGTTAACGATAAATAAAGCACTTGCAACTTTTCTCTTACCATCATTAGTTAAATCAGCCATTAAACCACCTAATGTAACTAAATCTAAATCAGTAATTTCTTTTGCTGTTTTTTGTGGATATACACCTTCTACAACACTACCTTTTAGGTCTCTATCCATACCGATTGGCTTATCTTTACCATCACCTGTAACAATAGCATTTTCAAGACCAATTGATAATGATTCTAGTAAGAATCTTCTTACAAACATATCAAGATATGTAGGTCCAAGATCTAAATGTGCTTTAGCAACAGGAATATATGCTGATAACTTTTTAGCATCAGTTGTAATTTTCTTAAATGCTGCTGCTAATTGTTTTTTGATTTGATCTGTTAAAGCACCCCACCATGCTGCTTCTACATCACCATTGCGAACAATGATTTCTGTAATACCTGTAACATTTTGGAAATTAATTTTTTGTAACAATTCATGATCATGTTCTAATTCATCGAACACACTATCAATAATTGTTCTTGGCATTTCAATATCAGTTAATGCTGATTTTGTTTTCATAGCATTTGCTAATGATTTATAATATTTTTCCTCGACTGATGTTAATACTCTAACACCTCTTTTTGATAATATTTCTTTGTCATTACTTGCGATTGCTGATTCATATTCTGCCTTAACCTCATCTGCTAATACATTAAAATAACTTGTGATTTCATCCACGAATTCTTCGGCTTTTCCTTCTCTGATAGCATTTAATGCTTTACTTTTTAATTCATCTTTTGTAATAGTTTCTAAATCCTTGTTTTTCATTAAAATCCCTCCAATTACTTCAAATTAAAAAGTGATTTAATATCACTTTCCTCTTCGCTATTATTTTCAACTATTTTATTTGAAACAATTAAATTTGTTTCATTTACCACTTTTGATTTTTCTTTTGAATTTTTTACGATTCTTACTAGACTTGAAAGAGCATTTTGTTGAATCTCTTTGCTATCTTCTTTTAGCTCGATAATTTTATCACAGAAGCCTTTTTCTAATGCTTCTTGAGCGGTTAAATAAGTTTCCTCATCAAGTAAGTTTCGCAATTCTTCTTCTGTTATTTTTACTTTTGATAAATAACATTGAATTACCGCATCCATTATCTTATCCATATCAGAAGCAACTTTTCTTAATTCGTTAGCATTTCCGACACCAAGAGTCCAACAATTATGAATCATCATAAGAGTATTACTTGGCATGACAATTTCATCACCTGCCATTGCAATTATAGATGCTGCGGAAGCGGCAATGGCATCAACATACGTTACTATTTTTGATGTCTTGCTTTTTTCTCTTAACAAATTATAAATTGCTACACCTGTGAAAGTATCTCCACCTAACGAATTGATGTGCACGTTGATTGTTTTTGCATTTGTTTCGTCTAGTTTTTTACGAATATCATTTGCTGATACATCTTCATCCCACCAAGCAAAATCTACTATATCACCATAGATAAATAATTCTGCTTCTTCGGTTTCTTCGTTATCTATGAATTTCATAAATGTTTGTTTCATGCCTGTTCACCTTCTTTCTCATTTTCTTTGCTTAAATCTGCACTATAATTTTTAGTTATATAGTGTGTATTAGCCCATTCCTCATCTACCTGATCGAATTTTACAATTTTTCTTACCTCATTAGGACTATAACCATTCCTAATAAGTGCCTCTTGATTAGATGCCGTTTCTAATATGTCGATGTGTTTTAATGACGATGTATCAATTCTTAAACATGTTCCAGATAAATATGCATCTTTTCCATATAATTTACGATTGATTTCATCTTCAAACATATTTGATATTGGATCTAAACAAAAAGTTTGAAAACTCTCGATAGAACTTTTTAAATCTGCTAGATTTCCCATAAGTAAACCTTTTGGAATATTAAAAGCAATTCCTGTTATAGAAAATATTTCATCAATAAGTTTGTTAATTTCTTCACTATTAGTTGTCGATTTCAATTTATCTGATTCAATAAATTGGAATCCGTCTTCAACTGGCATTACTGCATTAGTAGAATCAAAATAACTCTTAAATTTATCGTGAATATATTGTCTTAACTTTTCTTGGTCATTAAACCTTTGCGAAAAAGCCGTTGATAATTTAACTTGACCTTTTATACCTCCCCTTTTACTATAATCTTTCATTGCATGAGATAATAGTTTTCCGTAAGAAGAATATAAACCGTCAATAAGTTCCGACACTTTACGATAATTTAATTTTGTATAAAATACCTCATTTTGAAAATATTTTTTTCTCATCGTTAATGTACCGATTTGAACATCAGTAAAATCATTAGGATATAACACTTTATCGCCTTTAATAAATGAATCTGCAACATAAAAATATCCATTAGCCTGGATAATTAAAACATCGTTGTTATAAACGAGGTTATATATTGCTTGATTCCAGAATTCCTGTGCATTTTGATTTGGATTAGGCTCAATATTAAATAAATAATAATTATCCTTCTTAATTTCTTTGTTTTTGTGATAAGTCTTAAATGTACTATTCGCTAAACCTTTAGAAATAAGATTGATTGCACTAAATATAGCCAATTCTTTATAATACACTTCAAGCAAAACATCTGAATCAAAGGTTTCGGATAAATCGGCGATTCCATCTTTGGTAAAAGCAAATTTTAACCAATTAAAAAATCCCATAAAATCCCACCTTTCCTAAAATGTTATTGCACCAAGTAATTCTGCTCCGCTTGTATCAAACGGAATTTCATTTTCAATACTAATTGCTGCAACAAGTGCCATGAAACCATCTGTTTTTCTTAATTTAGGCTCGATTTTTTTATAAGATTTATTACCTTTTTTATCAACATCAACATAGGTATTGTTGGTGTACCATCTCATCATCGGATCATCGCCATAAATTATTTTGTGATTAGCAAATATCTCATCAATTAGTGGGGCAACTTTGTTATGTGTAATGTAACCATTACCTATCAACACGAGTAGTCCGTCTGGATGTTCTTTGTCTTGCGGATAAATACCGTATTTATTAAATGTATCTTTTAATACATTATAACGGAATCTATCCATCGCAATTCTTTTAATTCCATATTTTTTTAGAGCATTTAAAAACCAACATACGACTAATTCCGGATCTATTGTATTTCCATTAGTAATCTCTGCTATGCCTTTATCAATTGCTAAATCAATATCGAACTTAATAGCCTTTAAATTAGGGCTTTTGCCACAAATAAAAGTATGATGTAACCAGATATATTTATTATCTTTCTTGAATAATAGTCCTACTGCACAAAAATCTCGTACCTCCGCATAGTCGATTCCACCGACTGCGGTATAATTCTCTAAATTTGGTATTTCTTGATTGGTAGCCTCTATATCTTCCCATTTAGCAACTGCGGTTGCTTCATCACGATGTGGTAAATTCATTCTTTTAGTCATGAATTCATTTCTTTCGTGAGGACGAATTTGCATTGATTGATATTTATCAAGCATTTCTTGTTTTAATTCTGGTAAATAGTTAATCGCTGGACATGGCTTTTCCCACATCTTTGGATTATCAACTTCTTCTGGATCATCTAGTTCACATACGAACGGGAACATTCTTGAATTCGGTATTGAGCCATCTAAAACACAAGCGGCTTCACCATCGTATGAATCTAAAACTCCATCTCTTACATTACCATCAGTCGTAATCATAAATGTACGACTATCTGGCTTCTTACCAAAACCTGATGTATGAACGTCAATATTCTTAAAACTTTCGTAAGCGTGAATCTCATCGAAAATTAAACAGCCTGGACGACCACCATCTTTAGTTTTTGGATTGGATGTATAGAATTTTAGCCTTGATCGTGTTTTCTTAAATGTGATTTTTTCCTTTGTATAAACAAATTTACTTGCTAATTTAGCATTGTGAGGATCATCAATTACATTGTAAACATCTTCAAAAGATGTCATTGCTTGTTCTTCACTATTTGCTATGATTTCAACATTATAACTCATAACATTATTGATATTTGAAATCAGAATAAAAGCAAGAGCGGATATTAAACCATTTTTTCCATTTCCACGTCCTAATTTAAGATAAAATTCTTTAAAAACCAATTTATTATCGGCTTTATAACGTAAAAAAATACATGCTAAGATGTATTTTTGGAACGGAAATAATTTAAAAAAATATTTTTCAATGGCTCTTATCGATTTTTCGATTTTCTCATCTTCAAAGTAAACATCTTCATTGAGTTTAGCCTTAACTAACTCAATATTTTGTCTGACTTTGTTGCAAACTATAATCTTACCAGATTCTACTAAATCAAAATATTCTTGTACATACTTATTACTACAACTCGTCATCATCATCACCATCATCTGGCGATTTTGTAAGCATCTTTGACGGCTTTAATCCAAGTGCATCAAGTAGTTTTAGCATTTGTGCATTCGTACGATTCATAAGATCAATACTAGGATTGCTCTTACGACCTTTTTGTCCACCGCCGTTGTCATATTCCAAAGATACACCTCTATCTTCGATGTCCTGGGCGAGTTTGCATTTGGTATCATACATCGTAATGTAATCTCTTAATAGATCCTCTGTGTAATCGTTATAATTATCAGCAAGTTCTAATTGCTCTTTTAAACTTTTATAGATTTTCCCTCTTGTACCGGATAATCTCTTTTTTGATTTTTTAGTTTCTTGAGCGGCTGCCATATACACCACCCCCCTTCACATGAATTTTTTTGAAATTCCTCCAAAGTCACTGCCCCCTCACGTTTACTTCACCCCCAAATTGATGGTGAATTTTTTGACCGGGGGGGATATATTTACCAACGTTCGACATTAGTAAATTTCTTTGATACTTGATATTTAAACCTTTCGTGAATTTCATTGTGACATCTCGTGCATAAAGTAATTAAATTACTATTTACAAGTGCAAGTTCTGGAAAGTCTTTAAGTTCTTTCTTGTGGTGAACTTCTATCTTGACCTTCTTCCCTTTGCCATGTGGATTATTAGTTGTAACTCTACCCATTGACTTACATCGTTGACACTCATAGTTATCACGTCTTAATATTTCAAGACGTTTCTTTTTCCAAGCGGTTGTATGATAGAAACTATCATCTGTTATTCGTTTGGGACATTTGAATCATCAGCATTTGGATCTACATTACCATCAGCATTTGGATCTACATTACCATCAGCATTTGGATCTTCGTTTCCATCAGCATTTGGATCTTCGTTTCCATCAGCATTTAGATCTACATTACCATTAGCATTTGGATCTTCGGCAACATATACAACATAACCTAGTCTAACTAATTCATCAGCTCTGTCTTTATCTGTCTTATAAACAGTATCAACTGACATGAACTTTTTATTTTTTGTTTTGTCTAGGAAATTGTTGATTACTCTTACCTCTACCATTGAATCATCCTTTTTAGCTGGTGTATTCTTTGCATCTTTCTTACTCATAACTTTCGCACCACCTTTCAAAAAAAAATTAAAAAAAAAGCATTGCTTAATTGGTGCAACACTCAAAACCTCTATAAGTTCCAAACTGTGAGTAAAGAACTAACAGATGTAAGCCATTTTATAATAATCTCACAATAACATTATAACACAAGTTTTGTAAGATTTTGTAAGATGTTTACTTTTTATTTTTTGTCCTCAATTCGTCTTGAATTTCGTCAATTTTACGGCGAATTCTCGATATTAAGTCGTAAGTGTATTCTCTCGAAAAGTTTACCCCCCTAGCGATATTTTTTACTTTTTCTTTGTCTACAAATTTACGTCTATAAATGTCATCCATAACATCATCGCTTGCTTTAAGTTTTCTTAAATCTTTTTTCATTCTTTTTTTACGAGTATTATATAAAGTCCTCTGTGCTTTGATAATATCTTCTAAATCAACTTTTTTAGCAATCAATGAAGCCATTTTATCAGAAAAACCACCTTTTCCTGTAATATCTGATTTCATCGATATTGTTGTTTTGACTAATTCTTCTTCTATCTGATCTAATTTTGATTGTGAATCTTCTAAATCTCTTTGTGATAAAATCATCAAATACCAACTTCTGTGGTATTTTTCATACATAAGCATCACCCCTTACTTTCTATAATTCATGTAAGTTATGATTACTATTTTGATATTTATTAAGCTTTTTTCTTTCTGATTAAAAATTCTTCATACGAATATCGATTTTCTACAATCGTATTTCGTTGTAATGGTATTATTTCATAATATTCTGTATCTGGATAATTTTGGATTAAATGAATATCTACCATTTTAGAAAAAACTGTTGAATTTACCTGGTCTTTATCTTGCAAAACACTTTTTACTAATTCAATAGCAACTTTTTCTTGTTCTTTTGTTGTTAATGTTTGATATTTTTCTTCGAATTCCTCGAACTCCATTTTTCCTTCCATTTTATCACCTTTTCTTCATTAAATTTGCAATATAGATCTAAGCCAACATAACCAATTATGAAACCTATTAGAAAGTAGATTATCATTCCATAACTCCTGCTAATTTGTCTAATTCTTCAAATAATCTAATTTTTCTTTCTTGATCATCTGGTATTTTCATAATTGAAATTGTACAAATTAAATGCTCTGTTGAAACCATACTCCTAGCAACATTATTCTTTTTGATTTGTTCTATGATAGCATCTTTTTCTGATAATAATTGAGATGCTTGATTTTCGATAACTATTATTTCATCTTTCATATAAATACCTCCAATTTTTAATACCTTATTTTTTCTAATTTTTGTTTTTTCTCTTTCATTGAGGTTTTTGTATATATAGCCGTTGTGTTTATATTTTTATGTCCTAATATATCAGCTAATTCGTCTAAATCGATGCCATTTTCTTTACATTGTTTTGCAAATAAATGTCGCCATGCGTGTGCATGGATTTTATTAGGATTAATCTTTGCTGCACGTGCTATCTTTTTCAACCATCGCCAAATTGTCGATACATTTATCATCTTATTAGGATCATTTATAAATTTTTCATCTGTACTTCTGAATATTTGACCTGTTTTAATTTTTTTATCTTTGCAATAATGCTTTAATTCTCGCCTTAATTCATTTGTCATAATTAAAATTCTTTCTTTACCTTTGTTATAAGCACCTTTAATATAATTACTATCTAAATTTTCAACAGTAAAATATTTTAATTCACTTACCCTTGCTCCAGATGTTGCAAAAACTTTAATTATATAATAAGCTTCCATATTATTTAATTTTTTAGCCCATCTTAACATTCGCTTATGTTCTTGTGGCTCGATATATTCTTCTAAGTTAGATTTTTCTTGTTCTTTAAATAATTTAACAACACATTCTTCTAAACCTAGATAATATAAGAACTTATTTACAACTACAATAAATTGATTTCTTGATTTTAAGGCATATCCATCTTCTTGCATTTTCTTTTTCCAATCCATAACCAATTTTTTATTGATTTCAAATTCATTAGGCAAATAATCTATAAACTTATTAACTGCATTTCTATAACTCTGAATTGTTTTGTCTGCCAATTCTTCTAATTCTATATTTTCGATAAATTCATCTAATTTAGTTTTTAATTCTTCTTTATTCATGCCATATATTCACCTCTTTTCACCCTATATATTCGATGCAAGATATGTACTATATTATATTGCACCTAACTAATATAGTCTAATGCTAGTATTTATAAGGCTTTAATGCCTATTTTATATCTATGATACTTTTTAATATTTTTGAGGTCAATTTATAAGCCGTTTATGGCATTATATTGATACTCTTGTTCTTCTTCTGATAAATACTTATGTCTTACCATATATCTTTCGATTTCATTTTCTTTATAGTTTTTAATCCCGTTATATTCTCTTACATAAACATCGTAATTAAACTCTTTACCGGCATCGGCATTGTGTATCCAACACTTAACAATGACACCAATTTCTATTTTATCGACAACTACTATATCACCGAATGTAAATTTCATCTTATAAATCCCGCCTTTACTAATTTAATTATTGTATCGTCTAAATCACCATCTAATCTAGTTAATTTCAATATTCGTGTTTTTGGATCTATGTCATAAAAATTCTTATCATCATTTTCATTACATAAATATACTCTTTTAACATAATGTCCATCTCTACATAAATGAAATCCTAATGATTTTAATAATGCTAAATCCGTATTTTTGCTAATATAAATCAAATTAGGCTTTTCGTTTATTTCATTAAGATGCATTACATTATGATTCTCGTCTATTATCTTTATTTCTTTTGCTGATACTTCTACACAATAATAATTTCCAACAATAGCAATTTCTTCTGTTTTATTATTTTTGCAATAAATATAACCATCATTTAAGAAAAAATTGATTTCTTTATTTTTTACCTTTGTTTTTAAGTCTACAACATCCATCTTTATACCTCCTTATCAATTTCGTTAATAATTTCAATTAATACACTTTGCTTATCGTTTAATTCCATTGCTACCGCCATTGCATATTCTTTACTATTAACTAATATTTTTTGTATATTTTCTATCTTTTGAGATATAAAACTTAATTTTGTCAATAAATTATATTTTAACATTGCATTTGGATCTACATAATTCGCTTGTTTAATACAATTATCTTTCACTTCATTTAATAATTTCATTTCATCGTTGCTTAACATTCTTCCACCTCTTTTAGTTCAAACAGTTTAAAATTATCGAATTTTCTAAATTCTGCATATTCTTTCAAACCTTTAAGTTCATTAGAATAATAAGATTCCGTATGCCCTTTTTTTAAATATACTAATAATAAATATTTCATTTGTACCTCCTATAAATTGTTTTCAATTTATAAAATCCAAATATTTTTATATATCTTTGAATTCTCATAATATCAAAATCAGTACCTTTTGATACATTTTCAAAATTATCATTAAAATATTTATTATATCTATATGGATTATTAACATTATTTACTTTACCATTTCTATATATAACTATATCTCCAAATTTAATATCATTTACTTTCATTATGCCTCCTCAATATCATTTACACCAAATAATTCTATATATTTATCTGGATTTAAAATTTTAATTAGTTTTTTTACATTATCAAGTGTTGTTGGCTCGATAATTTCGTTATATTCTTCTTTAGCATTATAATGATAAAAATAATTGTCCTTGGAAGTTTTGTATACTTGTGCATCAGTCCAATAATAAAAGGCATATCCTTTTTTAAACCAACAGTCTTCTCCCTTTAATTTTTTTCTAAATTCAAATATAATTGTTGCTTTATTGGTATCATATAATTTATCATTTACTATTTTTTTCATTTTCTATATCCTCACATATACTAGATATTTTTAAACAACTATAAATAAATAAAATTAATATAA
>ERZ779889.533-NODE-533-length-47368-cov-3.754423_pt1 | contig 47368 bp, 43 predicted proteins | sample MGYA00511030_ERZ779889 | MGnify/ENA primary metagenome ERZ779889 (study PRJEB29588, sample SAMEA2160616) | human gut metagenome | biome: human gut; feature: human-associated habitat; material: faeces | place: Denmark | collected 2008/2010 ... | reverse complement strand
CGGCTCGTAATCGGGCAGCATCTCCGGATGCATGGCTTTAATCATGTCTTTCAGCAGAATGTGCGGGATGCCGGCCATGTTTTCATAAAGGGGGGCATACTCGAGATTGCAGTAAATGACCTTGTGTTCACGAAAAGCGCGGAAGTCGGCATAGCGCTGGTCTGCCGCCTTCAAGGCTTCGTAAGAGAATGTTCCCGGGAAGCCGTTCATGACCCTCCAGAACTCCACACCGTGTGCACGGGCATACACTGTTTCAAAATCCAGAATCACGCCTCCCGTGCGTTTGTCGTCCTTATAGAAGTAGTCTGCTCCGGCATCGGCAAAAAGGCGGGCATAGAAACTCTGCCCGCCGGGGACGTACCAGTGTCCGGCACGCAGTTCGCCGCTCATCACCGTCGGGCGATGTCCGGCTTTGGATGCCACGTTTTTCCAATAGTTATACTCCCGCTCCATGTCGGCAAACAAGCCGATGGCTTCCTGCTCTTTCCCGATGAGCAGGCCGCTGAGGCGTATCCACTCGCTCAGCCCCAAAGCCGACGTTTCGTTAAACGCCCAATAGGGCATCAGGGGTGCTCCTGTTTCAGCCAACACCTCGTAGCCGCCACGGCGATGGGGCGAGATGAGGATAAGCTCCGGATTGGTCGATATGACTATTTCCGTGTTGAAGTTTCCCTCGATGCCAATGCGCTTCGTGCGCCCATCGGCCAACCGTGCCAACCATTCGGGGTTTTGCATGCGGCGGGTGTCGCTGGTTGCCACCACGCAGTCGTAGGCATCCATAAGGCTGAATGCCTTGAGCTGCGGCGTGGTCATGCACACGACACGCTGCACGGGAATGCGGATTATGGTATAGTCGTGGGGAATGTCGCGGGCAGAATTGCCATGAGGGACAAAAGCAAAGTGCTCCACCGGAGCGTCCGGCTTTGTAGGTTCCTGGATGTCGACCAGGCGGACACTGTCGGACCGGTAAGTGATTTTAAAGCCTTTTGCGTAGCGGGGGACATAGACGGAGTCTATGGTCAGTGCCCTGTCGTTTCCGACAACTTTGCCACGGGTTTGACGGCAGGCTGCGAAAACGGCAAGGGCACATCCAAGTATAGCTATTCTGGAAACTATATTCATTCAACTATCGGGTTATACTCATTGGCGGAAGCGCACCAGCAGGCTGGCAAAGAAAGACCTTCCGGGATTGAGCGTGGCGTAATGGCTGTTGTAGGGACGGTCGTCGCGGTAGTTAAAGATGTTTTCCACACCAAGTCCCGGCTCAAGCGTGAAGTCTTTCAAGCGAATGACGTGGCGTGTAGTCAGGTCCCAAGTCTGGAAAGCCGGCGAGGAGTCGTATGTCTCAGACCAGCGGGTGCCTTGATAGCGTCCGAAAACGCCGACATTCAATGTATAGATTCCCCACGTCTTTCCCCAACCGGCATTGAACGTGGCCGAGTGGCGCACGCTTCGTTCGAGCGGCGTATCGGCGACCAAGTCTTTAGCGTGTGTATAGTTATAACTTGCCCCAAACGTAAAGCCTGCTCCCGGACGTGCCGTAAAACCAGCATCAAAGCCTCGGATGCGCGCTTTGCCGACGTTGTCATATTGTTGGCGGGAAATGATTCCGTTTGCCTTGTCTTCGTCGGTCAGTTCCAGGCGGTGATAGTCGATAAGGTTGCGGATGTCATTTTGGTAGACCGACACCGATGCCGAGACATAAGCCGTGTTATACTCCGCGTTCAACGTGTAGAAGTTGCTCGATTCAGGTTTCAGGTCGGTATTGCCCATCGTGATTTTATTGCTTTTCTCAGATATGGCATAGAGCTGTTGCAAGGTGGGCGCGCGAAAAGCCGAAGCATAAGAAGCACGCAAATTGAAATCTCCCCATTTGTACATAACAGAGAGTTTCGGATTGAAACGGCTTTTGAATGTTTCGTGATAAATATAGCGGAATCCGATGACGGCACTCAAATTCCGTACTATGTTGATTTCGTCCTGCGCATAAAGGGCCAACGTATACATGGTACGGTCTTGCATATTGCCCAAGTTGCTCGTGGCTGTTGATTTCAGTCCATCACCCGTATAATCCACCCCCACATTGAGCGTATTGGATGCTCCAAGATTGAACACACCTTTCAAATATGCATTCGTATAATCCTGGTCTTTACTGTTCATGTGTTCCCCCGCTGGGTGCGAACCACTCTTTTCCGTATAGTTCTGGAAAGAGCGATAGTTGGTTGTGGTTGCTCCAAGTTCCAAGTAAGACGACTTTGGAAGCATGTATTTCGCCATCCCCCCATATTGATAAGTCTTATGCTCAATATTATATTTTACAGCCGGATACCGGTCGTTCTCATACGTCGAATAAGTGCCAAAAACATCAAATGTCAACCGCTCCGTGGCACGAAATGTGAATGTCTGGTTTATGTCGTTGCTGAACCAGTGATAGACTGGCTGCTTGTCAGTTTCCACCAACGTACCGTCGTCGTCCGCTTCATAGTCGCTCAGTTTCCAACCATCAGCCTGCTGGCGTTGATAAGAAGTATGTGAAGAAAACCAACCGACATTCACGTCTGCATTTGCACTCTCCGTCAGCCGTCCGTGCGAACTAATGCGAGTGTCTGACATGATATTGACCAAGTCGAGCGTGTCGTCGTCTGTAATGATGTTGATAACACCAGCCATCGCATCGCTGCCATAAAGCGCCGAAGCTGCCCCCTTCAATATCTCTATCCGCTTTACCCGTGCCAGATTAATACGGCTAAGGTCTACATTACCCGACGTATCTCCCGCAACCTTACGCCCGTTTATTAAAATCAAAACATATTTCCCAGACAGTCCGTTCATATATATGTTGTTAGACATGGACGTGCTCTGAAAGGAAATGGAAGGCACCAACTTCATCAGCGCATCCTCCACACTGGCCGCATTGGCTTGTTTCAGCTCCTTCTGGTTAATAACTTCCACAGGTACGGGAGAATCTTTCAACCGATGATGTGTACCCGTACCAGTGACAACAACCTGATTCAAGCTGACCGTTCCTTCATCCATCCTGATGAGCATTCCATCTTGGTCTCCACTGATGAGTTGTGACTGGGTGGCATAATCCATCCGACTGATGCGCATCATGTAGCGCCCGTCTGGAATGTTTTTCAATACAAACTCCCCCTTTTCGTCCGTCGCACAACCAATATTGGTTTCTCTTAGACGCACGGTGGCTCCTTGTATGGGCTCGTTCGTTTTCGCATCAACTACTTTTCCACTTACGCTAAACTGCGCATACGCACTCGCGACGCACATGCCTGTCAACAAGGCAGCCACAAATAATCTTTTTTCCATTAATGTAAATAAAATGAGGTTAATAAAGAGTGCTTTTGTCCCGAAAGCACCAGTTTATTGCTACGGTCTGGCAGGTTTCCTGACTTTTCCCGGAGAAATTACCTTCCCATTTCCCTTGGCATGTCGCGCGCCATGCCGGAAACAGTGGTCATAGTGTAGCAGATTCCTCCTCTGAATGCCCCGACGGACATGGGATTTACAGTAGCGGGCACTGTTCCGGTTTCTCACCGGATTCCCTTTTATGCAACACACAGAAACTGCGTTGCATCACCAAACCGGAGACAAAAGTACATAAAACCTTTAATATATTCAAAAGAACATGCTGTCTTTCGAGAAAAAATAGCCAGACACCTCTCCCTCTATCACACGAAGGATTTCCAAACAACTGGCATGAGCCATTTGACAGGCATTGAAATGCAACGAAAGTGAGCCAAGGTGTGAACTGTAATCCCCCTCACAGCCTCCGAAGAATCCCTCCGGACATATTCCAATGCAAACAACAGGGTCACTGTGGAACTTTTTCTTTTTGCCATCAAAGTGCACTTATCGAGGCGAATTTGAAAGGATAAAGACATCATATCAGGCTACATTATATTTTTTTAATGGAAATATGTTTGTTGAGCCGCCTACCGCTGTTGGATAGTCCGAAAAGAAAGGCTACATTTGTGGCATCATGAAAAAACACTAATTTATTATGAATGATAAACACCTTCTTTTAGGAGACGAGGCTGTGGCGCTGGGCGCCATCCACGCCGGCTTGTCGGGAGTATATGCCTACCCCGGCACTCCTTCGACCGAAATCACCGAGTTTATTCAAGCACATCCGCTAGCTGTGGAAAGAAACATCCATCGCCATTGGTCGACAAATGAAAAGACGGCCATGGAGGCAGCTTTGGGTATGTCGTATATGGGCAAACGAGCCATCGTGTGCATGAAACATGTAGGCATGAATGTGGCAGCTGACGCTTTTGTCAACTCTGCCATGACAGGCACCAACGGCGGTCTGATTGTAGTGGCGGCCGACGACCCCTCCATGCACTCGTCCCAAAACGAGCAAGACTCGCGTTTTTATGGGAAATTTGCGATGATTCCCATTTTGGAACCGTCATCCCAGCAAGAGGCATACGACATGATGCAATATGGCTTCGATTTTTCTGAACGCCACAAAGTGCCTATCTTGATGCGACTGGTCACACGCATGGCACACTCCAGAGCTGTTGTTACGACCGGAGACGTACGCGAACAAAATCCAATGAGCTACCCATCAAATCCAGGTGACTGGGTGTTAATGCCAGCCGTGGCCCGCAAACGCAATGAAAAGCTAATTGCCCAACATGCAGACTTTTTAGCCGAAGCTGAGCAGTCTATATATAATAAGTATACAGACGGGAAAGACCATTCGCTGGGCGTGATTGCCTGCGGCATTGCCTATAATTACCTAATGGAACATTTCAAGGACGGATGCCCGTTCCCTGTACTGAAAGTTTCGCAATATCCGCTTCCGGTATCGCTCGTGCGCCGTATGGCTGCAGAATGCGAATCGTTGTTGATTCTTGAAGACGGGCAACCTGTGGTAGAGGAAATGGTCCGTGGAGTGCTCGATTGTGGAAAAAACATCAAGGGACGACTCACAGGCGAAGTGCCTCGCACAGGCGAATTGACTCCTGACAACATCGTATCAGCTTTGGGATTGAAAGACGAAGAAGTGTTCCCGCCTTGCGAATTGGTTGTTCCTCGCCCACCTGCATTGTGTCAAGGGTGTGGACACCGCGACATGTATGCAGCTTTAAACGAAGTGCTCCGTGAGTATGAAAACAGCCGGGTATTCAGTGACATCGGTTGCTATACACTCGGATTCTTACCTCCATACCATGCTATCCATTCAGTAGTAGATATGGGAGCATCCATTACTATGGCCAAAGGTGCTGCCGACGCAGGACAATTCCCTTCTGTGGCAGTTATCGGTGACTCCACGTTCACCCATTCGGGCATGACAGGTCTGCTTGACGCCGTCAACGAAAACTCAAATATCACAATCGTGATTTCAGACAACCTGACCACAGCTATGACCGGCGGACAGGATTCAGCCGGAACAGGACGCTTCGAACAAATATGCCAAGGCATCGGAGTTGCACCGGAACATATCCGTGTGGTTGTACCTTTACCTAAAAACATGGAAGAAATGAAACGTATCATCCGCGAAGAAATTGAATACCGTGGTGTTAGTGTCATTATTCCACGCCGTGAATGCATACAGACGGCACGCCGCCATCATAAATCCAACAAGCAATAATATTAACCACCATGCATACAGATATCATACTTTCAGGTGTGGGAGGACAAGGTATCCTCTCCATCGCCACCGTCATTGGTTCGGCAGCTATTAAAGAAGGATTATACATCAAGCAAGCCGAAGTGCATGGAATGAGCCAACGGGGAGGTGACGTGCAATCCAATCTCCGCATCAGCTCTACTCCTATTGCTTCCGACCTTATCCCGTTAGGCAAGGCAGATATTATCATATCGCTAGAACCAATGGAAGCTTTGCGCTATTTGCCATATTTGAACAAAAACGGATGGCTCATCACCAACACCGCACCGTTTGTCAATATACCCAACTATCCCGACATGGAGCAAGTAATGAACAAGATACGCTCACTCCACTCTGTAGCCATCGACGTTGATACTATTGCCAAGCAAGTGGCCTCTCCTCGCGCCGCCAACATTGTCTTGCTAGGAGCCGCTTCGCCATTTATTGGTATAGATGTAGACAAGATAGAAGAAGGCATACGAGGCATCTTCGAACGCAAGGGAGAAGACATCGTGGAGATGAATCTCAAGGCATTCCGTGCCGGACTAGAGTATGCTCGTCAATCTATAAAACAATGAACTTATGGGAATCCCTTTTGATAAAAATATGGTAGCGGATGTGTTACACAGCATGCGTATCACCAATGTAGGTGACGCCACCATCCGCCAAACTGTGGCCATTGCCGAAGAGCTGGAGAAACGCACAGGAGAAAAATTTATCCATCTGGAAATGGGTTCACCCGGACTACCAGCCAACCATATCGGCATTGAGGCACAAAAAGCCGCTTTAGACAACGGCGTAGCATCTGTTTATCCCAACATTGCCGGCATTACGCCCTTAAAAGAACAAGCATCCCGCTTTATCAAAGCCTTTCTTAACATTGATGTCAATCCTGAATGTTGTGTTCCGACGGTAGGTTCCATGATGGGTACATTTGCATCTTTCATCACTTGTACACACCTATCCCCCCAAAAGGATACAATCCTATATATTGACCCAGGATTTTCTGTACAACCATTGCAAGCAAAAGTATTAGGATACAAACGCGAATCCTTTGACGTGTACGATTGCCGCGGAATCCGCTTACGAGACAAGTTAGACAGCATCTTGAGCAAAGGCAATATTGCAGCTATAATCTATTCCAATCCGAACAACCCGTCATGGGTATGTTTGACAGAAGAAGAATTGAGCTATATCGGCGAATTAGCTACCAAGTACGATACTATCATTGTGGAAGACCTGGCATATCTTGGTATGGACTTTCGCAAAAAATTGGGGCATCCGTTCCAGCCACCCTATCAGGCGACAGTCGCACGTTATACTGAAAATTACATTCTCATGCTCTCCGCCTCAAAGATATTCAGCTATGCAGGCGAGCGTATTGCTACTGTTGCTATTTCAAATACCCTTTATAATCGTGTTTACCCGTCTTTACGCGAAGAATTCGGTATTGACACATTAGGGCGTTTCTTTATCTTTATGGTGGTCTACACCATGTCTTCGGGAGTGACACATTCGGCACAATATGCATTGGCAGCCATGTATAAAGCTGCTTGCGACGGGGAAATTAATTTTGTGGAAGACACCCGCGAGTATGCACGCCGCGCAGCACGATTGAAGGAAATTTTCCTTCGCCACGGTTTCCACATCGTCTACGACAAAGATTTAGGTGAACCCGTAAGCGATGGTTTCTTTTTCACCATTGGACGCAAAGGCTATACCGGCGACGAACTTCTTGACAGACTTATCCATTATGGTGTAGCTGCAATCTCACTCCGCACAACGGGCAGTGAACAAGAAGGATTGCGTGTGTGCACTTCCATGGTGAAACCAGAACATTACGATTTGCTGGACGAACGCCTGCGCATCTTTAACGAAACTGAACCTAAATGACTATCAACATGACAAAAGCCAATTACATGACAGCCGAAGAGGCAGTGAAACTAATTAAATCTCACGATAAGGTCTATGTCTTAGGCAGCGGCTCTATTCCTGAAGTATTGCTTGACGCTTTGGTGGCACGTGCCTCCGAACTTGAAGAAGTGGAAATGTACTCAGCCTTCGCTATCGGCCGACGCGATGCTGTGTATGCACAACCCGAATACCACCACGCATTTCTCCCACGCAGTTTATTTGTAGCCAACTGCCTGCGTAATGCCGTGGCACGAGGTGATGCACAATCCATTCCTGCCTTTTTAGGACAAGTGCCTGGCTTGTTCCGTGATGGGACTATCCCTTTGGATGTGACCTTACTCAATGTGTCGCCACCAAACGCAGACGGATATTGCAGTTTTGGCACTTCTGCCGACCTTGCGGTGTCAGCGGTGGAATGCTCCAAGGTGCGTATTGCACAGATAAACAAACAAATGCCATTCAGCTATGGCGATTGCCTGATTCATATATCTGAGTTAGACGCATGTGTGGAGGTAGATGAACCTTTGGTCACAATTCCTATCGCACAACCCAATGAACAGGAACAAAAGATTGGACGACATATAGCTGAACTCATCCCGGACGGAGCTACATTGCAAATCGGTGTAGGCGGCATACCTAATGCCGTACTTGATGCATTACACGACCACAAAGACTTGGGCCTGCATACAGAAGCTCTAACCGACGGTGTCGTACCTCTTTTACAAAGTGGTGTGATAAACAATTCCAAAAAAGTCATCATGCCAGGACAAACTGTGGCCAGTCTTGCTGTCGGTTCTGAACGACTGTACAAGTATATGAACTACAATCCCGACATTGTCTTTAAAGATGTCGCTTGGACCAACGATCCGTTTATCATTCGACAAAATCCGAAGGTAATGGCCATTAATTCAGCTATCGAAGTAGACCTGACGGGACAAATCTGCGCAGACTCTGTAGGCACACGAATGATATCCGGCGTCGGCGGGCAACATGATTTTGCTTATGGCGGCTGGTTGTCAGAAGGCGGAAAGACTTTCATCGCTATGACAGCGACCTCAAGCAAAGGGCATTCCAAAATTCGTCCTGTGCTAACAAGCGGTGCAGGTGTTGTTACCCCACGCGCATTGGCACAGTATGTTGTGACCGAATATGGTGTAGCCTATCTGAAAGGAAAAGATTTAGCTCAACGTGCCCGTGCTCTCATCGCCATTGCTGCCCCAGAAGTTCGTGAAGAACTGGAACGCGCAGCTTGCGAACGTTTTGGTTATAGCTTCTTACGCTTGAAATAACCAAGAAAGGGTATAAGCAAAGAATTGCATAGAAAATTCTTCACAACGACGCGAACGTACGCAACTTTAGGGGATTCAATAAGACTCCTTATGTGTAGGTTCGCGTCTTTTATGTACCTTTGCATGACAAAAACACTACATGAAAGCAAATACTATCGACTTAACACAAGGAAGCATCACCGGCACCATGCTCCGCTTTGCTGTTCCCATGATACTAGGAAACATGCTCCAACAGGTTTACAACCTTGCAGATACGCTAATCGTTGGCCATTTTCTAGGCGTGCAAGCATTGGCGGCTGTAGGAGCCACTTATACGCTCATTGTTTTTCTCAACTCTGTACAATTAGGCCTTTGCATGGGAAGCGGCGCAGCATTCTCCATTCTGTATGGAGCAAAAGATTACGAACAGATGCACCAAAGTCGCTTTGTTGCCTTTGTCTTGATTGCAGTCGTAACCTTAGTGCTCAATGTTTTAGTATTTACATTTCTAGATCCTATTATGGCATTGATGCAAGTTCCCGATGACATATATACACTAATGCGTGAATACTTGTGGGCTGTGTGTTGGGGAATAGGTTTCACATTCCTCTATAATTATTATGCCTCCCTCCTGCGGGCTGTGGGCGACTCGGTTACTCCCCTTATATTTTTGGCCGTATCGGTTGTGCTCAACATTGTACTCGATCTTGTCTTTATCCTCACCTTCCGATGGGGGGTTGCCGGAGCAGCATGGGCAACCGTCATTTCACAAGCTGTATCGGCTTTTACACTCCTCATCTACACCTATTGGCGCATGCCACAACTGCGAATGCATCGCCGACACATGAAATTCAACCGAAGCATTTTACAGAACATTACGGCTTTTTCCTTTCTGACATGCATCCAACAATCGGTCATGAACTTAGGTATTCTCATGGTGCAAGGTTTAGTCAACAGTTTCGGCACAGTGGTCATGGCAGCGTTCACCGTCGCTGTCAAAATAGACACTCTGGCATATATGCCAGCCCAAGATTTCGGCAACGCTTTCTCAACTTTTATTGCCCAAAATTTCGGAGCTAAACGTTTTGACCGCATTCAAGGAGGCATACGTAGTGCCGTTATCACAACACTTATCTTTTGCGGCCTTATTTCCATAGCCGTTTTTATTTTTGCAAGAAATCTCATGCTTTGCTTTGTCGAACCTAGTGAAACAGAACTTATCGCCATCGGAGTCGACTACCTACGCATTGAAGGAGCTTTTTACATTGGCATCGGATGTCTATTCTTACTTTATGGATACTATCGAGCTATTTCCCGACCGGGCATGTCCGTAGTACTCACTATCATATCATTGGGTTTACGCGTTATCTTAGCTTATATCTTAGCTGCAATTCCCACTATTGGAGTGACAGGTATCTGGGTAGCCATTCCTATTGGCTGGTTCATAGCTGATGCTGTTGGTATCATTTATTTACGACGCCTCAGACTAACAGCCCCATAACAAAAGTCATTGCACAAAGACAAAAGAAAAGCCCTGATATGGCAACTACAGTTGAACCGTATCAGGGCTTTCTTATTTTTTTATCACATTCACCAAGGACGATAAGCCGCACCATCACGAATAGCAGCCTCCCGCTCTTTCTCTGCAGCCAGACGAGCACGTTCAGCTTTTAACCGTTCATACTCGGCACGAGCATCTGCCAACATCTTTTCCTTGTCAGAGGCCACTACTGAAGCATAATGGAACAGTAAAGGTGCTTCTATACACAATAGACCCAACGACACCGCATACATATAAAGTGCATAACATACAACTTTCAATGCCACGTAGTAAGACGGCAAATCGGCCACATTGCCATCAGCCGTTCCTTTAGCAACAAGATTATCTATCATCACTGTAATATACATTGGCATGGAACATACAATAACCAAGATACCAACAATAATACCTGTGACCAATCCGATTGAAAAAGTCGTCCCCCAAACAGGAGTTCCTTTGCGAAAGGCATGAAGAAAAGCATCCCACAAAGTTTCCCGCTCTATCATGTAAAAATAGGGGAACAACAAGAATATGACACCACAATAGAGCATTACAGGCAACATCACAAGCACTAGCCAAGTGTTGATAATTGCCAACATATACCCAATGGACTCTATTACAACCCAAAAGAAAATAACGAACAAGGCATATAGGAAATAACGCCAAATATCACGGCTCATCCACGAATACCACGCCGTAATTTTCAGGGATGGTATGTAACCCAGTTCCACATATTTCCGGAACATACCAAAAACCAATGCTTGCCAAAAACACATCCCTGCAAGCATAATCACAAAACATATCAGTCCACGTAAAGCCACCGGCCAGATGAAATCAGCCCAAACGCCCGGAGTTGCTGCCAAAGCTGCGACATCGGCAGAAGCCGCAACTTTCTGCAACGAATCAGACAGCCACACCAAGCCTATAGCCATAAGGACCGCATAAGGTATCAGGACAAACGATGACGTACGCAATATAGTCCGAAAATTCTTTTCCAGAAACACGTAGCCTCCAAACAATCGCCCTGTAAATCCACGACGCTTATAAAAAGCACTCAGTTGCTCTATATTTTCCATTGCTTTTAATATTAAATTCGAACTTATTTATGGCAAAAGTAAGTAAATTAGATAACTTTGCAATTCACAATAGCATATTTTTTAAGTTAAGTTTTACAATCACACTAAAAGCTAATATCATTATGATAAAATGGGGATTTATTGGTTGTGGCGATGTGACCGAAAAAAAGAGCGGACCGGCATTCAATAAGGTTGAAGGTTCCAAAGTTGTCGCTGTTATGAGTCGCAATGCAGAAAAAGCAAAATCGTATGCCGAAAGGCATCATGTACCGCGATGGTATACTGACCCACAAGAATTGGTCGACGACCCGGAAGTAAATGCCGTCTACATAGCCACCCCTCCTTCCTCACACGCAACATTTGCCATCATGGCTATGAAAGCGGGCAAACCGGTATATATAGAAAAACCTATGGCTGCCTGTTATGAAGACTGCCTGCGCATCAACCGTATTTCAAAAGAAACCGGTATGCCTTGTTTCGTGGCATATTATCGACGTTATCTACCATATTTCCAAAAAGTGAAACAATTAGTCAACGACGGTGAAATTGGCAAAGTGCTCCATGTGCAAATCAGATTTGCACAACCACCCAGCATCTCCGATTGCGACCAGACCAACCAACCTTGGCGGCTGGACGCGTCCATTGCCGGAGGGGGCTATTTCTATGACTTGGCCCCCCATCAAATCGACATATTGCAAGATATGTTTGGCTGCATCCTCGAAGCACAAGGATTCAGTAGTAACCGTGCCAAATTATATAGCGCCGAAGATTCTGTCAGTGCTTGCTTTAAGTTTGAAAACGGACTGCCCGGTTCTGGCTCTTGGTGTTTTGTAGCCCACGAATCGGCCAAGGAAGACCGTATTGAAATCATCGGAGACCGCGGCATGATATGCTTTTCCACCTTTTCATTCGACCCTATTGCCCTGCACACCAAACGTGGACGTGAAGAGTTCAATTTCGAGAATCCGGAAAACATCCAATACCCGCTCATCAAAGCTGTCGTGGAACATTTGCAAAACAAAAACATCTGCACATGTGACGGCATAAGTGCCACACCGACCAACTGGGTCATAGACCGAATCCTAGGTAAACTCTAAAAGACAATATTAAGACATGTTTATACGCTTTGCCCTTGTTATTTGTTTATTGCTGTCTTTCCATTTGTTCGTCTACGGACAGGAACGGACGGCAGGCAGCAATTTGCCCTTTCAGCCCACGACTGAAAAAGACAAGCAGGCAACAGACACACTCGCCGGCGATACGCTCAAATCGAAGAACTGGTTTCGCAAACTGGTGAAATGGATTGATTTTAATAATCCGGACACACGTTACATCACCCCCAATCTCTACAACTTCACGTTCATGGTGAATACGACCAGTTCTTACGAACACTATCGCATAGCCAGCTCCAACGATAAGGAACAAAGTCTTAGTTTCGTCCCTACCCCGGGATGGAAACTTGGCGCCTATTTCGGATGGCGCTGGATTTTCCTAGGCTGGTCGATAGACGTACATGACCTCTTTGGGGGAAAGAAACACCGCAGCCAGCGCAATGAGTTTAATTTAAGCCTCTACAGCGCAAAACTTGGAGCGGATATCTATTATCTGAAAAGCAGTGACAACTACAAGCTGAAAAACATAAACGGATTTGAAGAAGCAAATGCACACCAAGAACTGCAATTTGACGGACTAAAATCGGAAATGAAAGGCATCAACGTATATTACATCTTCAACAACCGACGTTTCTCCTACCCGGCCGCATATAGCCAATCGACCAACCAGCGCAAAAGTGCAGGCTCCTTTCTTGCGGGCTTTTCTTACTCAACCCACAAGTTGACTTTCGACTATAACCAACTACCCGAATGGATAAACTCACAACTCGAAAGCAACATGCGTTTCCGCAATATGCGCTATTCGGATTATAGTGTCAATTTCGGGTATGGCTACAACTGGGTATTCGCGAAAAATTGCCTGGCCAACCTATCCATAACCCCAGCCGTGGGATATAAAAAGTCTGACATATATTTTGATAATACTGCATTCAACAAACACTACAGAAGCGTAAACTTCGACATCATCACGCGTGCAGCCATCGTATACAACAATACAAAATATTACATCGGAGCCTCATTGTTGGCACATACATTTGACTACCATAAAAACCGTTTTTGGATAAGTAATACGTATGGCATATTGCAACTTTACGTAGGATTTAATTTTTGCAAAAAGAAATAACATGAAGAATTATAACAATCAAAACATCCGTCGCCAAGACCGTCTACTAAACGAAACACAAGCCAACAACCTCTTAAAAACAGGTGAATACGGAGTCATGTCTATGGTCACTCCTGAAGGAAACGGATATGGCATACCACTCAATTACGCATGGGACGAAAATCAAAATTCCATTTACATCCATTGTGCCCCTGAGGGTAAAAAGCTCAACTGTCTGGCAAGCAATCCGCATGTGACTTTCATTGTGGTCGGACATACTACTGTCATCCCTAATAGATTTACGACCAACTACGAAAGCATAATCCTTACATGCACAGCACAAATCCAGCTTACACCCGAAGAACGCATGAAAGCTTTGGAATTGATTCTTGACAAATATGCACCAGCAGACAAACAAGTGGGAATGCAATACGCACAGAAATCATTTCATCGCACCAATGTGATTCGACTTGACATAACTTCTGCCAGTGGAAAATGTAAAGATGTCAAGATATAAGCCTAAGCCGACGTACACATAATAAAGCCATAAGACATTAAGATGCGGACAACCGCACATTAGGTTCGGTGCTCCGCTATCTTCCCTTCGGCCCTCGGCTACCATAGACTCCGCCCAAGCCCAGATTTTATACTTGGAAAGTCTCATATAAACAATAAATGTACAATAACCTTCCACTTTTATAAGTACTTGGGGGTATGTTCGCAGTCATGCTACTCTAAGAATCGTGATTCTTATACTTTCACAATCGCGGAAATGAAAGTCTCACAATCGCGATTATCGGACCTTCATTTCCGCGATTGTTAAGGTGTCACAACAGACCTCACATAGGTTATTGATATACACGTCATTATATTAAAATCAAGAAAGCTTTCCGTTTGCTGAGCAAGTGAAAAAAGAGAAGAAAATATTTATGCTGCTTAATGGACTGTAATCTAAAAAATATACAATATCTCCACACAATAATATAAAAAGATGCATCAAAACAAGATTTAAACACAGAGACATGGAAGCACAGAGTTTTTAGTTTCTTGACTCCCAATACTTTTCCTTTACACCTTCTGCCCCTCTGTGTTTAGTTATTCTCATCTTGATGCCCTCTTTTACTCTACCGATAACTTATCAAAGCTTAGCAGACGGCAGACTTTCTGTTTTATCTAAAACGGAGGATGGAATTTCTTTCTTCGGCGTAAGTCCCAACTCTTTCAGCTTTGTAAGACTAACCACGATGTTTCCGTTGCCACGTGCCAATGTACCAAATGCGAGATCATACTGTTTGCGTGTGTCATCGAGCTGTTTCCCGACCTTTTCAAATGCCGTTACGAAGGTCACAAACTTTTCATACAACAAATTACCCCGGCGGATGATTTCTTCGACATTGCGCGTCTGTTTCTCACTCTGCCACAAGTTATAGGCCAACTGCAATGCCATCATCAAGTTTGAAGGACTTATTAAAATAATGCGCTTCTTGTAGGCATAATTGAGTAGCTCTTTGTCTTTTTCCAAAGCCGCAATATAAGCCCCTTCATTGGGTATAAACATGAGCACATAACCAATGGAGTCTTTGACCACTTTCGAATAGTCTTTCTCTGCCAATTCATTGATATGACTACGCACCGACACAAGGTGGGCAACCAATGCCGCATTTTGTTCTTCCACATCAACAGCATTCACATAGTTAACGTATGCTGAAAAAGAAACTTTTGAATCTATTACGACACTACGTTTTTCTGGAAAGCGGATTATTACATCAGGACGCACATTACGTCCATCATCTGTCACACAGTTTTCTTGAACAAAATATTCCTCTCCTCTGCGCAAACCAGACTCTTCCAGCATTCGTTCTAGAATCATCTCTCCCCAGTCACCTTGCACTTTAGGATTTGCTTTTAGCGCCTTGGCCAGTTTTACGGCATCTTCCCCCAACTGCTCTGTCCTTTTCATCAAATCCTGCATAGTGTGCTCAAAAGACTCGTTTTGACGTACTCCGGCAATACGACTATCAACAACCGATTTACCCAACTTTTCAATGTCTTCCTTCAACGGGGCAAGCACAGCTTCCATTTGCTCCTTGTTGGTTTGCTTCAAGGACGAGGCTTTAGAGTCAAGAATTTCATTGGCCATGTTTCGAAATTCAGCTTTCATTACATCGGCCCGTTTTTGCATCTCGGCCTCCGACTGTTTCAGCAACTGCGCCGCATATTCATTTTGCTGACGCATTGTATCGGCCAATGTTTGCAGGCGGGCCTGTTCTTGGCGCGCTTCAGACAAATCTGCTTGCAATTTTTTTGTCCGCGAACGCTCCAAGAACAAACCGGCCAACAAACCGACAGCCAATCCGCAAATAATGGCTAAAAACGTCGTCACGATTTAATTTTTACTTTAAGTTCATACAAATCGTTTCGCCGGTCACACAAGTTTCTCACACTGCCATAAGTATGCAATTCATTGAGCAGATTTAAATCAACATCCGAAACCAAAATCATTTCCGTGTTCGGAGTGGCCTCAGCACGCCGCCCGTCTGTGGGAAAAGCAAAATCACAAGGCGTAAACACGCCCGACTGGGCATACTGAATATCCATATTATGCACACGTGGCAAGTTGCCTACGCTTCCGGCAATGGCAACAAAACATTCATTCTCAATGGCACGTGCCTGAGCACAAATACGTACCCGGGAATACGCATTTTGCGTGTCGGTAAGGAACGGCACGAACAATATTTGCATACCTTGGTCGGCCATGATACGCGACAGTTCGGGAAACTCTATGTCATAACATATCAGGACACCAATCTTTGCACAATCGGTATCAAAAGTACGCACCATCTTGCCTCCGCTTAAGCCCCAACTCTTGATTTCGTCGGGAGTGACATGCACTTTCTCATACATCTCATAACTGCCATCACGACGGCACAGGAAACCAACGTTGCAAAGCGAACCGTCTTCTTTGATGTATGGCATACTGCCGGTAATGATGTTAATATTATAACTGATGGCCAAGTTGATGAAACGGTCGCGCACTTCCTCAGTGTATTTAGCCAACCCTCGAATAGATTGCGCTTCTCCCAAATGATTGTATTTGGCCATCAAAGGTGCATTGAAATATTCCGGGAAAAGCACAAAATCGCTCTTGTAATCTGAAACGGAATCAACAAAAAACTCAACTTGCTCAAACACATCATCGAGTGTATTATAAGAGCGCATTTGCCACTGTACCAACCCGATACGAACAGTTGTCTTTTTGTCAACATACTCCTGCGTAGGCGGCTGATAATAAATGTTGTCCCATTGCAATAAAGTGGCACAATGTTTAGACTCTTCATCGTTGGGCAAATAATTCTTCATTACTCGCCGTACATGAAAATCATTGGATAGCTGGAACGTCAGCACCGGGTCATAAATTTCACGCAAACGTACTTTTTCAATATATTCCTTCGGCCGCATCTGGTCGGCATATTTGTAATAATTGGGAATGCGCCCTCCAAACATGATGGCCTTCAGATTGAGTTTTTCACACAGCTCCTTACGATATTCATACATACGCCGCGCCAAACGCAGACCCCGATAGTCCGGATGTATGAATACTTCAATGCCATAAAGAATATTGCCTTTCGGGTTGTGCGTATTGAATGTTTCATTACCTGTGACTTTTGCATAAGTATGGTCTCCCTTTACCATATCATAGTCAACAATGATAGACAACGCACAGCCGACAATTTTACTATCAACCACCGTTACCACTTGTCCTTCCGGAAAGATAGTGATTAATGTTTTTATCTGGTCACGCGTCCAAAATACATCTTTGTCGGCATATACACGGGTAAACGACTGCGCCAACTGTTCATAATCTTCCATCTGGAGGTTTCTCACCTCCACTTTATTTATTTTATGTAGTGCATCCATTGCTGTCTTTTACATTAAAGTGCTAATTCATAAATTTCTTTGGTATCCTTACGATTTAAACGAACATAGAACCCCACCTGCTCTCCTTTGTTTGCATGCAGTCGTTCTACCAATAAATTGATGTCTGGATTTTCGATGCCCAACTGTGCAAAAGTAACCGGCATTCCAATGGAAACGAAAAAATCTTTTAGCCTCGACACCGCTTCCAATGCCATTGATTTCAAGTCATCAGATGCAGGAACATCCCATACACGCGCAGCATATTGTGCTACTTTTTCTACGTGATGCGAAGCCATCCATGTGAGCCATGCCGGAAAAACAACAGCCAAACCAGCTCCATGAGTCACATCATAAAGTGCGCTGATTTCATGTTCCATATAGTGCGACGCCCAATCTTCTTCATTTCCAACACCGCATGTTCCATTGTGGGCAATCATCCCACACCACATCAAATTTGCACGCGCTCCATAATCCTTCGGATTGGCCATTACCCGTGGAGCTTCAGCTATAATAGCTTTCAATGTGCCTTCACACAAGCGGTCGGCAATCTCCGTATCCTGCGTATTGGTGAAATAACGCTCCATGATGTGTGCCATCATGTCCACAATGCCGGCAGAGGTCTGATAGGGAGGAAGTGTATAAGTCAGTTCTGGATTCATAATTGAAAAACACGGACGTAAGACTTCCGGCACACGAATGCTCAACTTCTGTTGAGTCTCGATTTTGGTAATAACAGAATTGCCAGATCCTTCACTGCCTGCTGCAGGTATCGTCAACACAACAGCTACTTTCAATGCTGTCTGTACAGTAGCTTTCTGAATATAAAAGTCCCAAAAATCGCCCTCATAAGGCACACCGGCAGCAATAGCTTTAGCCGTATCTATAACAGAACCGCCACCTACTGCCAAAACAAAATCGACGTTCTCCCGGCGACTGAGATTTATGCCTTCATAGACTTTCAGGTCTGTTGGATTTGGTTGGATGTCGCCCAACTCAACAAAGGGAAGAGCAGCCTTGTGAAGAGTATCTTTCACACGGTCTAACAATCCACTACGAACAACAGAACCACGGCCATAAACCAACAATACTTTCGTCGCGCCGTATTTATGCGCCAATGTTCCAACTTGGTTTTCTGTGCCCTTGCCAAAAACAAACTCTGTCGGGCTATAAAAAGTAAAGTTATTCATATTCTTATTTTTTTAATGTTTTACATTATCCTATTATTATCATTGCCCAATAACAAGCACGGACTACGCAGACTTCTTAGTTAAGAATCTGTGTAGTCCGTCATGCAACTTTGTGATTTCGTTTATCTTATTGTTGGGGCTTCAAAGGTATACCCAATGCTTTGTAACATTTTACTAATTTCTCAATGGCTATATCAACTTGCTCTTTTGTATGGGTAGCCATCAATGAGAAACGAATCAAAGTATCATTTGGAGAACATGCAGGCGGCACCACGGGATTCACAAACACGCCCTCATCAAACAACATTTTAGTCACCATAAACGTCTTGTCCATATCGCGCACATAAAGCGGGATAATTGGCGTAGATGTATTTCCTATCTCAAAGCCTAATTCACGGAAACACTTCAACGAATAATTGGTCACATCCCATAAATGTTGCACACGCTCCGGTTCAGTCTTCAATATATGAAGAGCTTCCCGTGCTGCAGCCGTAGCTGCAGGAGTGTTACTTGCACTAAATATATATGAACGAGAATTATGGCGTAAATAATTTATAACAGAAGAATCGGATGCGATGAAACCACCTATTGAAGCTAAAGATTTGCTAAATGTACCCATAATCAAATCGACATCTTTGGTCAATCCGAAATGGTCGCATGTGCCTCGCCCTTGATTACCCAATACACCAAGCCCATGCGCTTCGTCAACCATGATGCTGGCATTATATTTATGTTTCAAGCGTACAATCTCCGGCAGATTGGCAATATCACCTTCCATGCTGAAAACTCCATCTACCACAATCAGTTTGAGAGCTTCTGGGTCACATTTCTGCAATTCGCGCTCCAAATCCTCCATGTCATTGTGCTTGAATTTAACAGATGTCGAGAAAGACAAACGTCGGCCTTCTACTATCGACGCGTGGTCAAGTTCATCGCAAAGAATATAATCATTGCGCCCGGTTACACATGATACGACTCCTAAATTAACTTGAAAGCCTGTCGAAAATATAATAGCTTCTTCTTTGCCAACAAACTCTGCAAGTTCTTTCTCAAGAGCCAGATGCAAATCCAATGTACCATTAAGGAAGCGCGAGCCTGCACACCCTGTTCCGTATTTCCGAGTTGCTTCCACAGCAGCCTCTATGACTCTTGGATGATTGGTCAATCCTAAATACGAGTTTGATCCAAACATCAAGACTTTGTGCCCGCTCATCATCACTTCTGTGTCTTGTCCACTTTCGATGCATCTAAAATAAGGATATACGCCCTTAGCCATGATTTGCTGAGGCAGGTCGTATTTAGCTAATTTGTCTTGTAATAATCCCATATTCGTACTTCTAATAAGCGATCACTTGCTTATATTCTTACTATTAGTTCTTGCTTTTACTAACTTTACATTACGAGTAAGCCTTAAAAACAGCGTGCAAAGTTAGCAAAAAATCTAATCTATTAGACAGCATTCACTATTTTTTTGTGAATATTGCATGTTTTGTCAAAAGGCTAAAATTTTAGAGCTATGTTCGTATAAAACAAGCATCATCAATCCGACTGTAAACTATAAAAGTTTTTTAATCTAGGACAGATTATTTATATTATATTTCCGGTTTTGCACACTACACCACAGCCCTTCTTTTTTATTTGCCATTTTAAATGTTCTCTCTATTTTTTCCCTATCTTTGCGAACCAAATTATTAAAAACGGCACTAACAAGAACGAAGGAATATCATGGAGAAAAAGAAAATCATATTCATCGTAAATCCTATTTCCGGGACTCAAAACAAGGATGCCATAATCGGGCTTATTAAAAAAAATATTGATAAAGATAAATATGATTTCAGTATCATCCCGACTCAATTTGCCGGGCATGCAATCGAATTGGCTTCTATTGCAGCTTCCGAAAATGCCTTCATGGTCGTAGCTATTGGAGGTGATGGCACAGTAAACGAGGTCGGACGCTCCCTCATACATACCAATACAGCATTAGGCATCATCCCTTGCGGCTCTGGCAATGGGTTAGCACGCCATTTACAAATTCCCATGGACCCCAAAAAGGCCATAGATATTATCAATGAAGGTGTAGTAAGTCGCATTGATTATGGAACCATCAACAATATTCCTTTCTTTTGTACTTGCGGCGTAGGATTTGATGCGTTTGTCAGCATGAAATTTGCAGAATCAGGACGCCGTGGATTGCTCACCTACTTGGAAAATATGCTTCATGAAAGCCTGAAGTATAAGCCCGAAACATACAATATCGAGCTGTGTGACGGAAATGAAGTAAAAACCCTTAAAGCCTATCTCATAGCATGTGCCAACGCTTCTCAATATGGGAATAATGCGTACATAGCCCCACAAGCATCACTTCATGACGGACTAATTGATGTAACCGTTTTAGAGCCATTCACCGTACTTGACGTGCCAGCACTATCTTTTCAGTTATTTAATCGCACCATTGACCAAAACAGCCGTATCAAGACATTCCGTTGTCGCCATCTACGTATTCACCGCATGAAAGACGGCGTCATACATTTTGACGGAGACCCAATCATGGCAGGCAAAGACTTAGAAGTGCAGGTTGTACCCAAAGCTTTAAATATCATTGTTAACAATAAAAAGAAAAGAAAAATAAAGAAACCCGAATCACTACTACAAATCATTAGTGATTATTTTGTAGAAGTCAATGCCATCCGAAGCAGTTTGCAAACCCGAAATAAAAGATGGCTGGAACTAAACCGAAAATTATTGCGGAGACTGTCTAAGAAATAACATATCAAAAAGATATGTAAAAATCTTTAGTCAACTGCCTATATGCATCTGTGTAGGTATGTTGACCGGTTTCAATAACCAGTTCACCACTTTCTTCTGCCCCACCCATATCCGGCATACGTTTCCTAAATGCCAATAGTACACGTTTGGGGGCAGCAGTGGCCACCGTATACACACAAGTTTTCCGCACCAAATATAAGCCCTTACCAGCAGCAACAGATATGAATTCAAATGCGGCATCAAATGGAATAACAACAGATAATTCTCCGTCTTCAGCCAACAGACGTGTGGCACATGAAAGCAAATCTTCATAAGTCAAATTGTCCGTATGCCTAGCTTTCAAGCGTTTTAATTCACGACTTTTAAATGAATTCTTAAAATAAGGAGGATTAGAGACTATGGCATCAAATTTCATACTCGGTTCATAAGTCCTCGCATCTGCACAAAGCACTTCTATCCGTCCACACCAAGGACTCATTTGGACATTTTCCATAGCTTGCGCTACGGCATCAGGCTCTATATCAATGGCCGTCACTTGCGCTATGGCATTCCGTTGAGCTGCCATTAACGCAATAAGTCCCGTCCCCGTGCCAATATCAAGCACAGAGCTAGCCTCTGTCAACCGTGCCCAAGCTCCTAGCAACACGCCATCCGTACCAACTTTCATTGCACACCGTTCATGGCAAACCTTAAATTGTTTGAACTGAAAATATGAATTTGACATAATCCGATTCTAAGACTCGACAAAAATAATAAATCTACAGCACATGTAATAGTCATAATAGAATATCTTCCTGAATTTGACTATTTTTTTGCCAGTCTCCTTCTGCCCTGACACTTTCACAAAAAACAATCATTTTAATTAAGATTATTTGAGATGTGCCTACTATTATTTTGCCTTAGCAACTTTCTTTTTCGATAAAGTCTGTGTAAATTTGCAGCCACTTTGCGCCTATAATATAAAGGTATATACTAAATTTTGACAAACGAAAAATGACTAGAAGAAGATTTAGCGAATTGGACGACACCAACGAACGCGGAAGCGCATTTTCCCTGATTGCTGATTTTGATGGTAATGAAGAACAGCTATTCGAAGAAAAAATTGGCAAGTGCCTGCCTATTTTGCCTTTACGCAATATGGTTTTATTCCCAGGAGTTGTACTCCCGGTAGCTGTAGGGCGTAAATCATCTCTTCGTCTTATTGACAAAGCATATAAAAGCGGACGCATTATCGGCACTGTGTGCCAAATCAGAGCGGAAGTCGAGCGTCCAGAGTTGGAAGATTTATATCCCATCGGCACTGTTGCTAAAATTGTTCGCATATTTGAAATGCCAGACCAGACAACAACTGTCATTTTGCAAGGCTTACAACGTTTTAATCTACTAGAAATACATAATAGTCCCGAAGACAATTTTTTATTAGGCACAGTAAATCAACGGCAAGAAAATCTTCCCCCCAAGGACGACATGGAATTCAAGGTCCTGGTCGATACATGCAAAGATCTGACTGTCCAATATCTTAAAACAGCCGACAATATTCAAGCCGATGCAGCATTTGCGATTAAGAATATTAGCAGTCAAATGTTCTTGATAAATTTCATCTGTGCCAACCTTCCATTAAAAGTAGAAGAAAAAGAACAACTGCTGAAAGACGATTCTCTACAAGACAGAGCTTACCGACTGCTTAGCTATTTGAAACGTGAAGTCAAATTGGCCGAGCTAAAGGCTAACATCCAACTCCGGACTAAAGAAGATATTGATCAACAGCAACGTGAATATTTCCTCCAACAACAAATGAAGAACATTCAAGACGAGTTGGGCGGAAATCCACAAGATGTGGAGATGACAGAACTGCATCAACGTGCTTCTCAGAAAAAATGGAGCGATGAAGTGCGTAAAATATTTGATCGCGAAATGACCAAACTGGAACGCACCAATCCTCAATCTCCGGATTATAACGTACAACTGAACTACCTGGAAACAATGCTCAGCTTACCATGGAACGAGTACACAACAGATAATTTAAACTTGAACCATGCAGAAAAGGTCTTAAATAAAGATCATTACGGACTGGAGAAGGTAAAAGAACGCATTTTGGAGCACTTAGCCGTCTTAAAACTTAGAGGCGACTTAAAGTCACCTATTATATGCTTATATGGACCTCCGGGGGTGGGAAAAACTTCTTTGGGACGCTCCATTGCATCGGCTTTAAACCGTAAATATGTAAGAGTATCATTGGGAGGCTTACACGACGAATCTGAAATACGTGGACATCGACGGACCTATATTGGTGCCATGCCAGGACGTATTATTAAAAATTTAGTGAAAGCAGGATCGTCTAATCCGGTTTTCGTCCTCGACGAAATCGACAAAATAACCCAAGCTACTGTAAACGGAGACCCGTCGTCAGCTCTGTTGGAAGTACTAGATCCGGAACAAAACAATGCTTTTCATGACAATTACCTAGACATCGATTATGATTTGTCTAAAGTAATGTTTATAGCTACAGCCAACAATCTGAACACGATTCCAGGTCCCCTCCTCGACCGCATGGAGTTGATAGAGGTCAGTGGCTACATAACAGAAGAGAAAATCGAGATTGCCCGTCGCCACCTTATACCCAAAGAAATGGAAAACGTGGGAATGGACAAAAAGAACGCAGTCAAGATACCAAAAAATACATTGGAGGCTATCATTGAATCTTATACCCGCGAATCCGGTGTCCGTGAATTAGAACAAAAAATCAATAAAGTATTCCGTAAATTAGTACGCAGTTATGCCACCGATGGCATCTACCCGATGCAAGAAGTCAAACCTTCCAACTTGAAAGAACTATTGGGAGCGCCAGAATATACACGTGACAAATATCAAGGCAACGGCTATGCTGGTGTCGTCACGGGATTGGCATGGACTGCCGTGGGCGGAGAAATTTTATTTGTCGAAACAAGCATCAGCCGTGGCAAAGGCGGACATCTGACATTGACCGGCAATTTGGGCGATGTCATGAAAGAATCAGCCATGCTGGCTTTAGAATATATCAAGGCTCATGCATTTTTGCTAGACATTGCTCCCGAAGTATTTGAAAACTGGAATATCCATATTCATGTGCCTGAAGGTGCTATACCCAAAGACGGACCATCTGCAGGTATCACGATGGCCACCTCGTTAGCATCTGCACTGACCCAACGCAAAGTAAAAGCTAATTTAGCAATGACTGGTGAAATCACTTTGCGCGGGCGAGTGCTCCCCGTGGGTGGTATTAAGGAAAAAATCTTAGCAGCCAAACGCGCCGGAATCAAAGAAATCATTCTTTGCAAAGACAATCAAAAAGACATTGATGAGATTCCTGCTATTTATTTAAAAGGACTGACTTTCCACTACGTGACAGATATAAAAGAGGTCTTTAAGATTGCACTCACTGATGAAAAAGTTACCGATGCTATCGACTTCAACGCCATAATATCCGAAAAAAAAGAAGCATGAAGTTTACATTACAATATACTGATGACAAGACAAATGCCCGTGCTGGTTTAATCACAACTGCGCACGGACAAATTGAGACACCTATATTTATGCCTGTCGGCACACAAGGTAGTGTAAAAGCCGTGCACCTGCATGAACTAAAAGAAGATATAAAAGCACAAATCATTTTAGGAAACACCTACCACCTCTACTTACGTCCCGGATTGGAAGTCTTAGAACGTGCCGGAGGACTGCATAAGTTCAACGGCTTTGACCGTCCCATGCTGACAGATAGTGGAGGATTCCAAGTTTTCTCGCTGGCTAAAATACGAAAAATGCGAGAAGAAGGGGTAGAATTCCGCTCGCACATCGACGGTTCAAAACACCTTTTCACTCCAGAAAGAGTCATAGACATCGAGCGTTCCATTGGTGCCGACATCATGATGGCTTTTGATGAATGTCCTCCGGGAGATTCTGACTATGCATACGCAAAAAAATCACTAGGATTGACACATCGATGGCTAGACCGTTGCCTAAAACGTTTTCACGAAACAGAGCCGAAATATGGCTATGAACAATCGCTGTTCCCGATTGTTCAAGGATGTGTCTACCCGGATTTACGCCGTCAGTCTGCCGAGTTTGTAGCATCCAAAGAGTGCGACGGTAATGCCATTGGTGGATTAGCGGTAGGTGAACCAACAGAAAAGATGTATGAAATGATTGAAGTCGTCAATGAAATCCTACCTAAAGACAAGCCACGTTACCTCATGGGGGTCGGAACGCCTATTAACATACTGGAAGGCATTGAACGGGGAGTTGACATGTTCGACTGCGTCATGCCGACCCGTAACGGACGCAATGCAATGCTGTTTACCAAAAATGGTGTCATGAATATGCGTAATAAAAAATGGGAAACAGACTACTCTCCCATTGAAGAAGACGGGGCATCCTATGTAGATACGATGTATTCAAAAGCCTATTTGCGCCATCTCTTCCATGCACAAGAATTGCTAGCTTTGCAAATTGCTTCAATACACAACTTGGCATTCTATTTATGGCTGGTCAGAGAAGCACGCAAGCAGATATTAGCCGGAAACTATTCGGCCTGGAAATCAATCATGGTGAAACGCCTGTCAAACCGACTGTAAAAAGAGCTAATAAAGGACTATGAAACTAAAGTTAAGAAACTTATTCCAAGGGTCATTGCTCAAAAGGCTAGATGTTTATATCATCAAGAAATTTTTGGGCACATATTTTTTTGCCATCGCGCTTATCATATCCATAGCTGTGGTATTCGATATGAATGAAAACTTGGATAAGTTTACAGACAAAGGAGCAAGCTGGTATGCCATTATTACGGAATATTACTTAAATTTTATTCCTTATTTCTCAAACTTGTTCAGTCCTTTGTTTGTTTTCATATCCGTCATCTTCTTCACATCCAAACTGGCCGAAAACTCGGAAATCATAGCTATGTTTTCCACTGGCATGAGTTTCAAGCGTTTAATGCGTCCATATATGATTTCAGCCGGTTTCATTGCCATTCTAACTTATCTTTTAGGAGCATTCGTCATACCTAAAGGCAGTGAAATACGTCTAAATTTTGAAGACCAATATAAAAAGAAAAAGAAAGTAGACTACGTTCACAATGTACAGATGGAAGTTGCAGATGGAGTCATTGCTTATATCGAACGATATGAAGACTACAACAAAACCGGCTATCGTTTCTCATTAGACAAATTTGTGGATAAAAAACTAGTTTCGCACCTGACGGCACGTCGAGTAGTTTACGACACTTTAAGCGCCAACAAAGACCAATGGCAATTACGCGACTACATGATTCGTGAGCTGGATGGCAATCATGAAATTATCAAACGTGGAGACAAATTAGACACAATCCTTCACATCCAACCACGCGACTTCCTGATATCCAAGGGACAACAAGAGACGATGACTAGCCCAGAATTAAAATCATACGTAGAACGGCAAAAAGAAAGAGGGTTTGCCAATATCAAGGAGTTTGAAATTGAGTACCATAAACGTATAGCCATGTCATTTGCCTCATTCATTTTGACTACCATCGGATTGTCTTTGTCTTCACGAAAAACTAAAGGAGGTATGGGACTCCATTTGGGTATTGGATTGGCTTTAAGCTTCTCTTATATCCTATTTCAAACAATTTCAGCAACGTTTGCTGTCAATGCTAATTTGCCACCAGTCATTGCTGTTTGGATTCCCAATATTCTATATGCGGGCATTGCTGTATATTTATACCACAAAGCACCCAAATAAACCTATCATCTATTATTTTCTCACCTGTTTACATATATGCAGAGACAGCCTAATTCCAAGTCTACATCTTCTGCATATATGTAAATTTTATTCATTAACAAAAAGAACTTCTCCAACCCAATATTTTTCCCTTATTTCTTGGACAGTCACATATCCATGGACACAAAATGGGAAATAACATACTAATTGCCAAAGCGTTAAGTCTATCACGATCATGACACCTTAACAATCACGATTGTGAGACCTTCATATTCGCGAATATGAACCTTTAATAATCGCGAATATGAACAGACTAAAATCGCAATTATAAATGTATTATATCCACACTCTTACTTTAAAAGTACAATTTGTACAAATGATTTATCACACCTTTTGCAAACAGCTCTACAAAAGTTCAAGAATGATCTTCATTTCGGACAAAAAAACGCTGCATCTGAATGTCCTAGAACATTCACGATGCAGCGCCTGTTGCATTTTCCCTTAACGTCTTTGAACTAAACTTTTCTTTCTACAATCATTCAATATAGTCGAAAAGCTGTTCAACTGTGATATTTTTGGCAATAATTACGCCTTGTTCATCTAATAAATAATTGCTAAAACCTCTATCCAAACGATATATATCGAACAGATCTGAGGCTTCACCAGAAATATCCACATAACAATGTGAAGATTCCAGTCGGTCTTGTTTTATGGTTTCGTTAAATATTGACGCATATTCATCAAATGAAACTGAAACCATCTTTACATGCTGATTTTGCGGCAGTTCTCTCAGCGCATGGTCAAACAACGTATTTGCTGTACGCGCCGATGCATCATAGCTGGCCCAAAAGCTTAAAAGAACATAGTTGCCTTTTAATGCTTCCAAGCATTTCTTTTCATCATTTCCTAAGGAAAAATCAGGAGCAATGTTTCCCACACTTAGTCCGCTAGTGGAATGTCCCTTATCAATGAAAGAAGTTAAGGAAAATAATAATATTGCAACAAAAATCCATTTTACATGCTTCATGCAATGCGATTTTAGTTCATACTATCTGGAGCTGTCCTTAAAACAGTGATTTCTCTCCAGAACATTACTTCTCTATGTCTCGCCTATACAACAGGCCCAAACACGTATAAGCTTAGAAATCATGGTGCAAAATTCGAATTATTTTTTGTAACAGCCAAAAGATTTAGCTAAAAACATGTTTTATAACATATATTTCGCCTTTTTCAACTGGCTGTTTACATTTATTTCACACGAAATGACTACTTTTGTTGTTGTCTAATAATAACAATATAAAAAGAATGAGCACTATCAACACGGAACTTATCTTAATTCGGATTACAGGACTGGACAGGCCAGGATTAACTGCCTCAATCACAGAAATATTAGCTCGATATGACGTAACCATCTTAGATATAGGACAAGCAGATATTCATAGCACACTTTCACTGGGCATTTTATTTAAAACCTACGAAAACCAGTCTGGTAATATCATGAAAGAATTGCTTTTCGAGGCATCAAACATTGGTGTTAACATTCGCTTTTATCCCATTTCAACCGAAGAATATGAAAATTGGGTCAGCCTACAAGGTAAAAACCGTTATATATTGACCCTTTTGGGACGCAAGCTCACCGCCAAACAGATAGGTGCAACGACTCGCATACTTGCCAATCAAGGATTGAATATTGATGCCATCAAACGTCTGACCGGCCGTATTCCTTTAGACGAAAAGAAAGCCAGCACACGTGCTTGTATTGAGTTTTCCGTTCGCGGAACTCCCAACAACCGCCAGCAGATGCAGGAAGAACTCATGAAGCTGTCGAGAGACTTAGACATGGACTTCTCGTTCCAATTAGACGATATGTATCGCCGCATGCGCCGCTTGATTTGTTTTGATATGGATTCTACACTCATCAAAACAGAAGTAATTGATGAACTTGCAGAACGAGCTGGCGTAGGACCTCAAGTGCGTGAAATCACCGAACGTGCTATGCGAGGAGAAATCGACTTTATAGAAAGTTTCCGTGAGCGTGTAGCTTTACTTAAGGGACTAGACGAATCGGTCATGCAAGAAATCGCTGAAAATCTACCGATTACTGAAGGAGTCGAACGGCTCATGTATGTACTGAAACGCTACGGATATAAAATCGCTATTCTGTCTGGAGGATTCACTTACTTTGGCAATTACCTGAAAAACAAGTTCGGTATAGACTACGTTTACGCCAATGAACTTGAAATCGTCGACGGGAAATTGACCGGACGCTATTTAGGTGAAGTAGTCGACGGACGCCGCAAAGCGGAATTACTCCGGTTAATAGCCCAAGTTGAAAATGTAGATATCCGACAGACCATCGCCGTAGGAGATGGAGCCAACGACCTTCCGATGATTTCATTGGCCGGATTAGGAATTGCTTTCCATGCAAAGCCCAAAGTTGTAGCCAATGCACAACAATCCATCAATACAACAGGCTTGGATGGCGTCCTCTACTTCTTAGGATTCAAAGATTCCTACCTGGACGAACGCGGTAAAAGACTATCTTAAAAATGAACTATACAATAAACAACGATTTGCCATAGAACCACAGATATGAACTTTACAGACCTAGACCTTGAAGATTGCATCCTCGACGCATTGGATGCTATGAATTTTCAAGAATGTACACCTGTTCAAGAGCATGCTATTCCTATTTTATTGGAAGGAAAAGACTTAATCGGCGTGGCACAAACCGGTACGGGCAAAACAGCAGCTTACCTCCTGCCAGTCTTGAACCAGTTGAGCAAAGGCACCTATAAAGAAGATGCCATTAATTGTGTCGTTATGGCTCCAACTCGTGAGCTCGCCCAGCAAATTGACCAACAAATAGAAGGTTTCTCATATTTTATGCCAGTTTCAAGCGTAGCTATCTATGGAGGCAATGATGGTATTCGCTATGAGCAAGAGAAAAAGGGATTAGCATTGGGAGCAGATATTATCATCGCGACTCCGGGCCGTCTGATAAGCCATTTAAATTTAGGAAATGTAGACTTGTCACATGTCTCCTTTTTTATACTCGACGAGGCTGACCGCATGCTTGATATGGGTTTCTTTGACGACATTATGCAGATTGTCAAAAAGCTCCCCAAAGAACGGCAAACAATCATGTTTTCAGCAACTATGCCGGAAAAAATAAAGCAATTAGCAAAAACCATTTTAAACGACCCGGTTGAAGTGAAAATAGCAGTATCCAAGCCTGCAGACAAAATCATACAAACAGCCTATGTGTGCTATGAACGCCAAAAGTTGGGCATCATCCAATCGCTTTTCAATGAAACCAAACCTGAGAAAGTCATTATCTTCGCATCTTCCAAACTCAAAGTAAAAGATGTCACAAAAGCGCTCATGCGCTTACATTTGAATGTTGGAGAAATGCACTCAGATCTGGACCAAAAACAACGTGACCACATTATGCACGAGTTCAAAAACGGACGGATAGATATATTGGTCGCCACAGATATAGTTGCACGAGGTATAGACATTGATGATATCCGACTTGTAATCAACTACGACGTACCACATGATTGCGAAGACTATGTACATAGAATCGGACGTACAGCGCGTGCCAATCATGACGGATGTGCCATCACATTCATAAGTGAAAAGGAACAAGGGAGTTTCAAGATGATTGAAGATTTCATCGGAAAGACTATTTACAAGATTCCCGTACCTACAGAACTTGGAGAAGCACCAGAATACAAACCGCAAAACAAGCGCTCTTCCGGGCAAAAAGGCCAATCACGCGGCAACAGAAACTCGCGCAACAGAAACGGGAGAAATCGTAAAAAACAATCAAACAAAGGCTCAGGACAGCCGACCTCCCCTAAAGAATCACAAAAGGCATAGACAACTACATAATTCTTGCCAAACTAAGTTGGGCGATACAGGATTTGGAAATTCCAATGTATCGCCCAATAATAATTATAGCTCCGTACCTATTCAGAGAACAGCCAATATACTACAATCTTTTAATAACCTTTGCTGGATTGCCACCCACAACAGTCATAGGCGGAACATCATGAGTCACCACACTATTAGCACCAACAATCGCACCATACCCGACGGTAACACCAGGTAAAATGGTCGAATTAATGCCAATCCACACTTTATCTTCAATGACAATAGGCCGACCGTATGTAGCACTGCGATTGTCTGGATTCGGGTCATGGTTGATTGTGATAAGATTTACCTTAGGAGCAATAAACACATCATTACCCAGCGTTATGCCTCCACGGTCAAAAAATGTACAACCCTGCTGAATCCAACAACGCTTGCCAATACGAATGTTCTTACCAAAATCTACGTAAAATGGCGGAAGCAATGTAACAGATTCGTCAATATCTTGCCCTGTAATACGAGAAAGATAGCCACGCACTTCTTCAGGCTCATGGTAGCCGCTATTCAGTTCATAGGCCAACTTCATTGTGTCAAAAATAGAATTTATCAACCTCTCATAACCTGGTTCATTAGGCGAAACCATTGCACCTGATAAATCTTTTTTAAAAATGTCTTCCATATTATTCCTGTTTTATATTTACTTACCATTCTGACCTTATTTAAATTTGATAAAATGCTCTTTTTGCCTTCATCAAGTTGACCAATTTTATAAGACTGGTCAAGATAAATATCAAAAGCAACAGTATTGTCCACGCTTTTTAGAGAATTTAAACAAGCTCGGAATTCATCAGCAAAAATAACAGGTACAATAAAAATACATTTTGTTGCTAAGCTCAAAATCTTTTGCTTAGAAGCTCAAAATGAAGTAACATTTCCTAAATGCTGCTCGTGGGAGAACAACCATACATTTCTTTATAAGCTTTCGAAAAATGAGACAGATTTTTAAACCCAACATTATAGCAAATGTCGGTTACCCTACCTCCAGTCGACAAAACAAGTGCATGAGCAGCTTCTAGCCGACGCCGAATAAGCCATTTTTGTGGTGAAAGATTGCTTATTTTCTTAAAATCTCGCTTAAACGTGGCAAGACTACGCCCCGTGTAATTGGCAATTTCTTCCAAAGTAAGGTCATTCATATAGTTACGCTCCATAAATTCCATTATATCGATCTTCCAAGGATCAATAAAATCAAAAAGAGAAGCATAAAGATTCTCATCTGTATGAAGAAGCACATACATACCTTCCACCATTTTCAAATGTAACAATTCATCAGTAGGCTGAATACCTGAATTAAAATAAGGTGTCATGGATTCAAACAAACTTATAATATCAGGACGATTGGATGGCAATTTATATAAACTAGCTTTACTTCGCCGGGCTTCTTTTGGAAGTTTACTTTTATCTAACTTATTATAAAAATCATGCAAAAATTTGTTGGTGAACATTAAAAATATGGCCTTAAATTGTTCATGCCCATACGCTTGCTTGGTCAGTTGCACACCAAAATCTTTTCGGATAAAAGCACAATCGCCCTTGTGCAATCTGGTGATTTTTTGCTTTTCTTTAATCTCAAGCTCGCCAGAATACATATATACCAGCACATGGGAATGGTTGCGGTGCAGGCAACTCATCCCATTATCAAAATACATTGCCAAAAAAATGTCTGAATACCGTAAGGTATTAATTCCCTTCAAACTAATTGTCTCCATCGCCATTGATTTTACAGACAAAGATACGCATTTCTTCCCATGTGCTGTTTACCCTTAGATTTAAATCTATTTTTCTACCATTTATTGAAATGTATTCTGTCTTTCACTCGAATTTGTTTCTGCCGAGGCAGATGTGCGTCCAATGCAGGATAGCCTATAGCTAAAAAGCAAGGAAATTCATATCCTTCGGGAACATTAACCATTTGTTTCACATAGTCAGCTTCTCGCTCTATCGGAATATGCAAAGCACAAGCAAGCCCTTCCGCCGTGGCCGCAAGCAATACGTTTTCTATTGCAGCCCATGCAGAAGCAAAATAGTTTAGAGAACTTAGACAAGTGGGTTCAAGAAGCGGACAACCAGCGTGAAAAAAGAAAGGCAAGACAAGGCATCCCGACTCCACAAGCATTTTCTGCTGCTTGGGCATTGCATCTCTGAACATAGCATATTCGTCTTCATCCATTACACCGGCCAATGCTTCAACATTCTTTTGGGTAAAACTATCTATATTACCCGCTAAAGGACGTACAATAGGAATGATATTTTCCTTTCCACGTATGACAACAAACTCAAGCTGACGCAAATGGTCGTTTGTGGGCGCTTTGAATGCTGCCTCCAAAATTCTTTCTAACACTTCTTCCGGCACTTCTTGCGTGGAAAAATCACGAATAGTTCTTCTTTTCTCCAAGACTTCATAAAAATCCATCATAATACAAGTCATTTATAAATAAAAAAATTATATTATTGCTTAACGTTGCAAAGGTAACGCTCTTTATTGTCTAGCATTTGTCATATAGTTTTAAAAAATTGTTGTATATTTGCATATACTAGAGATTCAAATATGGAAGATGTAGTAATCCCGTATGAACTTCCGGAAATAGAAAACCATTCATTCTTTTTTATAGACCAACGTATAAATGTTTGGATGGAAGCCAAGTTGCATCAACATGATGCATGGGAATTGTATTATGTAATACAAGGACATGGAACAAGAATGGCTGGTGACAGCTTGCTGCCTTTTACTGAAGGAGATGTAGTTCTAATACCTCCTTCAATGCACCATCATTGGGATTATGAACCAGCATCGGCCGACAAAGATGGATGTATTCACTATCTAATGGTGGCTTTTAAACACTCTCTAGTGCTTAACTGTATGAACATTTTTCCCGAACTACGAAACAGACTTGCAGGCATTACATTCCCAACTGAGGCACTACACTTCGGTATGGAAAGTTCCCGAATTATTCGCCATGCCATGCTAAAAATAAATAAGGCGGACGAACTAGGTCGATTAAGTGAAATGTTCCGTTTATTACCCGTTATCTTTACCGCATCAGACTACACGTTTGCGGGCAAACCCTTACGGATAGAACGCGATGTACGACGCATGCAACAAATTTGCACATACGTGATGGCACACTATATCCATCCGATTTCATTAAACGACATAGCGGCCGAAGTGGGCATGAACCGTTCAGCATTCTGTTCCTATTTTAAACAACGTAAAGGAATTACCTTTTCACAGTTTGTTATGCAATACAGACTGAATACAGCGTGTCAATTATTAATTCATTCACAAAAATCTGTTTCAGAGATATGTTATCTTGTAGGCTTTAACGATGTCTCCCATTTCATCAGGATGTTTACAAAAGAGAAAGGAATGCCTCCAGGAAAATATCGAAAAGAAATGTCATCCAACAATAATAAAAGGTAGCCAACCCAATCTTCCTTTCCGTCCTTGGCTACCTTCCCATCTGTTCTAGCACTGCCTTTACTGTTCTAAAACAATCTTCATGAACATGTCACCACCTGCTACTCCTCATTAGCTATTCCAGAACGATAGGCAGATGGCTTGCAAAAATTATTGATTCTTACTCAAAATCTTATTTGTTTCCGTTTTTACAACTTCCTCATGATGGAAATAAGCACTAAAATTAATGCCTTCCATATCACACCAAGCACAAATTTCCTTATCCATTGCCACCAGTTCCATCCGATTCCCTTCGCTATAAATACGTTGATATGTATCGTAATATTGCGGATAATGCTCTTGTACGTAACGCATAATAACAGGTTTATAACTGCCACGCAAATTAAGATCTTCAAACCAATATTCATTAATAAAATCCCGGGTCTGACAGATGATGGCTTTCCAGTCAGTAATATAAATAAAAATAGGAGACATGAACAAAATAGTATATATTCCATTGTCGTGAAACGTGTGCAAGGTATCAAGCCTTTCAGCGATGGTACTTCCTCTATCCATATCGCAACGAAATTTCTCATCCAAAGTATTGACCGACATAGCCACACTCACATGTTTCATCCGTTTCAACAAGTCAAGGTCTCGGAGAATGAGTTTGTTCTTAGTGGATATTTGCAGGTAACAATTACTATCCACTAATTGTTCGAGAATGGAACGGGTAAGTTTGTATTTTGCTTCATACGGATTGTAGCAATCCGTGGCCGTACTCATGAACACATTCTTCCCGTCTATCTTGCGAAGATCTATCTTCTTGTCACATCGTTTGACATCTAAAAACTCGCCCCACGGTTCAGGATGGTTGGTAAAGCGTTTCATGAACGATGCATAACAATACTTGCACGCATGGGGACAGCCTATATAGGGGTTAATAGCATAACGTCCTATCTTTGAGGATGTAAGCAAATCTTTTGTCTTTTTCTCAGCGATAACCATAACTTTATACCTTTTATTTTTTCAACAGGCAAAAATATCAGCTTCAAAACAGAAAAGCACTATACAAACAATGACAAAAATATCACTTTTGTGGACTTTCCATGCTTTCCTTGTATTTAAGAGGTGTCATCCCCGCATGTTTACGGAAAAAGCGGATAAAATAAGAAGTTGTATCAAAATGCAAGGTTGATGCAATTTCATTGACAGACAGCGTTGTATAGGATAGCAGGCGTTTAGACTCTTCAAACAACAACCTGTGTATATATAACTTAGACGTTGTTCCCAATGCTTGTTTGACGATCTTGTTCAGATAATTAGAAGTAATATTCAGACGGTTGGCATAATATTCCACATTATGATGTACGATATATTCCGAATTTACCAATGCAGTAAATTTGTCCACATATCTGCTGATCGATATCTCATTCATGAGCCGTACACTTTTTACATCAGAAACTTCTGCACGATGGAGCAGCATCAACGTCTCATACAACATAGCTCGGAGAATATGTTGGTCTTTTTCCATGTGGGCATCTATTTCGTCTTTCATAAGAAACAGCAAATGTCGCAAACGTTCTTGTAAAGTTTTGTCGGGAAAAAGAAAGGGAGAATGGCGCTCAGCCCGGAGATAAGAGAAACGGGCAAGAAAGAATGGATCACTGAAAAAAGACAAAAGGAACTGCTCTTCGAATATCAATACGACACCTTCAAGCTGTGATTCCGGCTGCCATTCCCATATTTCACCAGGACGAGAACAGATTACTTCACCCGGCCTGACAATGCGTTGATGTCTATTGACTGAGATTTTCTCGCAACCTGCTGTTATGAAAATGATGCAATAAAATGTTTCCCGATGAATAGGATGGCGACGTATGCCGGCCTTAATGTAATCAAGGTCGAGCACATCAATCAACAGTTCCTCACCATATTTCTGCTTGTAAAATTTATATAAAGGTATCTGTTTCATTTATATTCCAGCCACAAATGGTTAACCATGCAACCTAAATTGACCAATAAACGGATGAAGTAATTGACAATCGGACACAAATTTAGTCATTTCCGGAGCATGTCGAAGCAAATATCAGAAAAAACAGTTATCGGAATTGGTATTCCATGATTGTCAATAGCTTGAAAACGAACTATACTCTATGCCAAGTCATTTTGAAACCTCAAAATTCGTGGAGTCATGCGAAGCCTCTTTAAACATCCTCTAACTGAAATAGAGGAATAAGAAAGAAAAACGTGTTGCGATCCATCATAAAACGATTTTCAATATCTTCTCGATTTCCATGATTTTCCTTCAGCTTCTTAATTCTCAATTTTTATTGTATTAATCTACCAAAGCTCGGTAATTATTCTACCAATTTTCTGTAAATCCATAGTTCAAGTAACTTTTACAAGTACATATGTGTTTAATATATTCGGTTTAAGAAACAGTTTTCTTACTTTTTTGCAGATACAACACAACCATTCTATCAGCAGTTCAACCATCCTATTTTACCGTCCGCCGGAATCTGTTTTTTTGGTGAGGAGACAAGCATTGTAATTTTGTACAATATGAATGTCCGCATTCCACCAAAGCGAAAGGAACATCTCTCTCGGCCTTTACCTCATTAAGGCAGTAGATATAGAATCATATGGGATGATTCCTACAATCATGTGGGATGATTCCTATAATCATGGGGGATGATTTCTATTATCATCTTACATGATTCCTGATTGCCCTCCTGTGATTCGCATGACCAATGCCTACAATGCAGGCGACGTCCGCAGCATTGGCAGATTGCGGATATTCATCTTGTACAAAAAGACAAAAATGAGACTATTAGTATTATTGTTTTTGGGCTTCATGCCCATGTTCTTGTGTGCACAGAATTACATTGAAACAGGTTATACACCATCCCGAACCTTTTTAGACAAAAACCGGAACAAATGCGGTTCGGGTGATTTATGGCAAATCAAAGGCATGTATTCACACACGTTTTCGATAAATCTGGATATTGGTATTGGCGCGGGACTCACCACTTCATTCGGTGTACCTGGTGATGCCGATGACTTTTGTGAAGTGGGCTTCGTCCGGCCAATATGAAATCAATATAGAAGCTATGAACAACATTAAGGCATCCATTGCTCGCCGATTCGGAAATAAATTCAAGCTTGCGGCAGTCTGCGACATGGACGGTATGTCTTCTGTATTCCGGAAGGAAGGGAAAAACAAGTTGTACAGTGTGATGCGGATGCGTGCTTACCTGCGTCCGGAACTACAAGTAGCAAAGAAATCATCGGTATATATGAACGTAGGGATTGACATGTTCAATTCGGTGAGCGTGAAGGACAAAAGCATCAAAGGATTTACCGATAACTTCAATTCTGATGACAGGTGGAATTTCAAGCAAGCGTTTAACGTAATGGTTGGATTTAAGTACGGGTTCTGACAGAAAATTAAGAAATAGAGGCTACATTTGCACTATGATTGACTATGTAATACTTGAGGATGAACGGTTTGCGTACGAAGAGATAAAGCGTATGATAAATGTTCTCCGCCCCGATTACAACTTAAAGGAATGGGCGGACAGTGTGGAACGTGCTGTTTCCGTCTTGGCAAAAGATATGCCCGACTTATTGATAGCAGACATCCGTTTGTCTGACGGACTGTGTTTTGACGTGTTCGAGCGCAAGCAGACCCATATGCCTGTCATATTGACCACAGCATAGATGAATTTGCACTGCAAGCTTTCCGGGTGAACAGCGTAGACTATTTGCTGAAACCCATCAAGGAAAACGACTTTGAAAGGGCTTTGGCAAAATTTGAAGCGAACTGTCTGACAAGGCCAACTTCAGAACAATACAAAGGTTTAGAAGCGTCTTATTTGAGAAATGTCAAGAAAAACCGTTTTCTCGTTTCGGTGGGTGACACGTATATGTATGTGGAAACGTCCGACATCGCTTTCTTCTACATTGAAGACCGATATGTGTTCCTGCATACCTTTTCAGGTAAACGATATATCGTGAACTATTCGTTAGAACAACTGGAAGCGATGCTCAACCACCATGACTTCTTCCGTCTGTCACGGGGCTGCATCGTCCATATCAAAGCGGTCAAGAAAGTAAACAAATATTTTGGCAGTCGCCTGTTTGTCAGTTTTTCGCCGGAATGCCCGCACGAGGTACTTGTCAGCCGGACACGTGTGAGTGAGTGTCTTCGATGGTTGGACGGACTTTCATAAACCTGTAATTGCATGAAATTCGACAAAAATATACTACCTTTCATCCTACTGGTTTCCATCTCACTGTTGGCATGCATTGTGGTTTTCGCCTCGCTGCACGGGAAGTTCAGCGTAATGAACATCTCGCAGAACTTCATATGGAACTTACCCGTCTGCCTCCTGATAGCTTACATCGACTATAGGATTATCATTTATTCGCATAAGTGGCACACGTCTTTCAGCACCTGGACGGCGTTAAGCAACATTTTGGTTTTCAATGTGTTAGTTGCGTATTAGGTGTTGCGTATATTTTATTTAGATACTTACCTACACGATGCAGAGGTGTTACTTAATCAACGACTCATCCTGTCTACGTTTTGTAACACGCTTTTCATGCTCATCGCCGAAATTTTCTTTTATAACCAACAATATTTGGAAAACAAAACACAACTTGCCATCATGGAAAAAGAGAAAGCCCAATATCAGTTCGAGACGTTGAAGAACCAAATCAATCCGCATTTCCTGTTCAATAGCCTGAATGTGCTTTCCTCATTGGCTTTCCAAGATGCAGCTAAAACAAACTTGTTTGCCAAAGAACTTTCATCGGTTTACCGCTACCTGCTGACCACGCAGGAACTGGTGAAAGTGCCGTTGCAGGATGAGCTTGACTTTGTAAAGTCTTACACTTACTTGAAGCAAATTCGTTTCGGCGAATCCTTACACATCAACCTGACGTGTGACGAACAAGCTTTGTCGAAAAACATTGTACCGGCAAGCATCCAAATGCTGGTGAAGAACGCCTTGAAGCATAACATCAACACCCATGAATCGCCTTTGATAATAGATATCCACATCTGCGAAGAAAACGTAACGGTAACAAACAACCTGCAGCTACGCAGTTCAGTAAGCAAAAACCGTATGGGGCTGGATAATTTGGAAAAGCAATGCCGCATCCACGGCAAACACATCGAAGTAATGAAATCGGATTTCATGTTCACGGTAGTGCTTCCATTACTCTAACCCCAACTACTGACCAATGATCTGGTAACAAGCAGTTTTCTCTTGTTCCAATCCTCCCAAAAGCAGTTTTTAGCCTTCCTACAATTTCGGCAATCCCCCCTAACCGCCTAACCTTCAATCTCAAATTCGCATTTCTGCCGAAATTCGGCGGATATTCCATAGATTTTCCGTAAGTTTGCATGAAAAATAAAAATGCTTAAAGCGTCATGGCACAAAAAAAAACAGCACAACCCTCTACAACTAACATAAAAGGGATTTCGACTATACGAAGCATCATTCATTTTCTAAGAGGTGAAACATTCCAGTTTATTACTGGATTGATATCGTTCATTTTTGCAGTATATCTTCTATTATCTTTTACTTCATTCTTCTTTACGGGAGCTGCAGACCAAAGCATCCTCACCGACCCGAATCCAGGTGAACTGATTTCGGCAGACAACCAAATACAAAACTCAACTGGAGCACGCGGGGCTATTTTAGCCGAGATTTTTATTAACAAATGTTTTGGCTTTGCTGCTTATTTCATCGCTTTATTTCTAATCGTAGCTGGATTACGACTCATGAAAGCCTATCGCATCCGATTGTGGAAATGGTTCTTGAGCTGTATGCTGCTAATGATATGGTTTTCCATCTTCTTAAGCTTCTTTTTCGAAAACAGCTTTACAAACAGTTTTATCTACCCAGGAGGGCTACATGGACATAATGTTAGTCAATGGTTATGTTCCCAAATTGGACACATAGGTGTCATACTCTTACTTTTAGGAATTGCTTTAATATATCTCATCTATGTGAGCAATACAACAATACGTATCATACGACATTGTTTCCATCCATCTTTCAAATCGGCAACAAAAAATTCCAATAAAAAAGCAGAAACTGATCAAACTATTGAAGAATTGAAAAAAGAGACTCATGAGACTGTTGAAAAAGATACACATAATGACGACATAACAGAGCCAACTCTTACGTTTGAATTAGATCCTCAGCCTTCAACTACAGACAACACAACTATACAACAAACGGATAATACGCCAACCTCAAACAAATCAAATTCTGCACCAGAAGAAAAAAAAAGTATTCCGGTGAAAGATGAATTTCAAAAAGAACCAGAATTTAAAATTAGCATACCAACGAATGAAGAGGATACGACAAACGTAAAATCGCTTCCACCATACAATCCTCGACTTGATTTGGAAAACTATCATGGCCCAACCATCGAATTACTAAAAAAGTATGAGGATAATACCCCTTCGATTGACCGCAACGAATTAGAAGCAAACAAAGACCGTATTATTGAAGTATTGCGCAGTTTTGGAGTAGAAATTTCATCGATCAATGCAACGGTGGGGCCTACTGTCACTTTATATGAAATCACTCCAGCCCAAGGTGTGCGCATTGCTAAAATCCGCAATTTAGGTAGCGACATCGCTCTAAGCTTAGCTGCCAAGGGTATTCGTATTATAGCTCCAATTCCCGGAAAAGGCACAATCGGTATTGAAGTACCTAATTCAAGACCACGGATTGTGCCCATGAGGGACATTATCGCTGACAAAAAATTTCAAGAGTCTACTTTAGAACTTCCCATCGCGTTAGGCAAAACCATTACAAATAATGTATATATTGCCGATTTGTGCAAGATGCCACACATATTAGTAGCCGGAGCAACAGGACAAGGAAAGTCCGTTGGACTAAATGCCATCATAACATCCTTATTATATAAAAAACACCCTGCTGAATTGAAATTTGTCATGGTCGACCCTAAGATGGTAGAATTCAGTATGTATAATCCCATCGAAAAACACTTTTTAGCCAAACTCCCCAATGGGGAAGAAGCCATCATTACAGACCCGACAAAAGTAGTTCAGACACTCCAATCACTTTGCATTGAGATGGACAATCGCTATGAGCTTTTAAAAGCTGCCAACGTACGGCAAATCAAAGAATATAACCAAAAATTCATAAACCGCCAGTTAAATCCTGAGAAAGGGCACAAATTTTTACCCTACATTGTTGTTATCATTGACGAGTTTGGAGATTTGATTCTGACCGCAGGAAAAGAAATTGAAACACCTATTGCACGCATTGCACAAAAAGCACGTGCCGTAGGTATCCACATGATTATTGCAACACAACGTCCGGCAGCCAACATTATCACGGGCGTTATCCGAGCCAATTTCCCCGCCCGTATCGCTTTTAAAGTGTCGACCATGATGGAATCACGCATCATTTTAGACACACCGGGAGCAGAGCAGCTTATCGGCCGTGGAGATATGCTAATCTCACAGGGAAATGAACTGACACGCATCCAATGCGCATTTGTTGATACGCCTGAAGTCGAAAATATCACAGAGCATATCAGCAACCAACAAAGTTATCCGTCAGCATTTTATCTACCCGAATACGTCGGAGAAGAGAATGACAGCAATTTAAACGAAGTAGACATGAACCGTCTCGACCCTTTATTTGCCGATGCCGCACGATTAATTGTAAGCTATCAACAAGGGTCTACATCGCTCATTCAGCGCAAATTTGCCATCGGATACAACCGTGCGGGGCGCATCATGGACCAACTGGAACATGCAGGCATTGTCGGTCCCAGCGAAGGCAGTAAAGCACGTCAGGTAATGTGCATCAGCATGGACGATTTAGAAACACGACTCACCAACATAAACAACATTTGATTATCTTCAACTACATCATGAAACTGAAATTATTGTTATCTTGCATACTGTATCTTGCTTGTATCTTCGGCGTGCAGGCACAAAAAGACCCACAAGCACGCCAGTTGCTTGACCGCTCAGCCACTATTTTTACAAAAAACAGCGTACAAATCACATTCTCCATTCAACCACAAGACAACGGCTTTGAGACAGCTCCTGTTCAGGGAATCATCTCCATCAAGGGCAACAAATTCTTATTGGAAACTCCTTCGACCATCACTTGGTTTGACGGAAAAACACAATGGAGCTATCTGCCGGCCAACCAAGAAGTGAACATAAGCAACCCGACTCCGGAAGAACTCCAAAGCATCAATCCTTATGCTTTTATCGGATTATACAAACAAGGCTACCAATATAGCATCGGTACACTTAAAACCTATAAAGGAAAAGCCATTACGGAAATCAATCTGCATGCAGAAAGCGCAAAAAGTGAAATACAACAAGCAACACTCTACGTGGATAGGACAAACGGACAGCCTTTTTTTATTAAAATAACAGATTGCAATAAAAATACCAATGCAATAGAAGTAATCTCATTAAAAAAAGGCTTAAATTTGCCAGACAATCTATTCACGTTTGACAAAAAGAAATATCCTCAAGCCGAGATTATTGATTTACGATAACGACTAATTTAAAATAAAAAAACAAAGCAGTATGAATACAGAAAGAGTTAGATGCCTGATTATTGGCTCAGGACCTGCTGGCTACACAGCAGCCATTTACACAGGCCGTGCCAACATAACTCCGGTGTTGTACGAAGGCATACAGCCCGGAGGACAACTGACCATAACAACAGAAGTAGAAAACTTCCCGGGCTATCCGGAAGGAGTAAGCGGAACGCAACTGATGGAAGACATGCGCAAACAAGCAGAACGATTTGGCGTAGACATCCGTAGTGGCATCGCTGTTGCCGCTGATTTAAGCCAAGCCCCTTATAAAATCACTATTGATGATGGAAAAGTCATCGAGGCCGACACTGTTATCATCAGCACAGGTGCAACAGCTAAATACTTAGGCTTGGAAGACGAAAAAAAATATGCCGGACAAGGCGTGAGCGCATGCGCCACATGCGACGGTTTCTTCTACCGTAAAAAAGTCGTGGCCGTGGTCGGAGGTGGAGACACAGCGTGCGAAGAAGCTACCTACCTGGCCAGCCTGGCATCAAAAGTCTACCTGATTGTCCGCAAACCATACTTGCGTGCATCGAAAATCATGCAAGAACGTGTCCTGAACAATCCGAAAATCGAAGTATTGTTTGAACACAACACAGTCGGACTATTTGGAGAAAACGGCGTGGAAGGAGCGCACGTTGTCTATAAAATGGGCACTCCCGAAGAAAAACGTTACGACATCGCCATCGACGGCTTCTTCCTTGCCATCGGACACAAACCCAACTCCGACATCTTCAAACCTTACATAGACACGGACGAAGTGGGCTACATCATCACTGAAGGAGCAACACCGCGTACCAAAGTTCCTGGTGTGTTTGCTGCCGGAGACGTGGCCGACCCCCACTACCGCCAGGCTATCACTGCTGCAGCCAGCGGATGTAAAGCAGCCATTGAGGTGGAAAGATACCTGAACGAACACGGGCTCTAACCCGTCTGACCATAACACACACAAACGACGGAAATGCACATGCCGCTGTCGTTTGTGTGTGTTCTTATTACCCATGCAACCACATAAACTCCGCACACGATGAAGACTACGCCCCCATCCATATGGCTGTACCTGCTCTTGCTCTGCCTCTTCGCCTCTTGCCGGAGCATCGCTCCCTCTTACAACTACCGCGAACTGGCACGGGCCGGCATCAAACTGGGCATGGACATTGAAAAAGACGACAATCACAAACTCTACGTGGAAGCCGCCAAATGGATAGGAGTCCCCTACAAAAACGGAGGAAACAGCAAAAGAGGCATAGACTGCTCCGGACTGACCAGCACCCTATATAACAAGGTGTATCGCATCAAACTAGACCGCACCAGCGACGGGCAACTGAAGAAAAACTGCCGCAAAGTAAGCAAGCGCCATCTACAAGAAGGCGACCTGGTCTTTTTCCACGGCAAACGCTCCCGCCGGACGGCCAATCATGTGGGCCTCTATCTGAAAGACAACAAATTTATCCACGCCAGCAGCAGCCGCGGCGTAATGGTCAGCGACTTGGACGAAACCTACTGGAAACGCAACTGGCTCTCCGGCGGACGGGTAAAATAACATTTCTTAGCACCTGAGAAGTAAAATATCCGAGAAAAAGCAGGAGCAACATTTGGGCATATCAAGCATTTAGTGTAATTTTGCGCCCGATTTAGTCCGTATGGGTTCGAAGAAGCAACTTCAGGCAGAGACACTGAAGTTCACCTGGCGGAGAAACCGTTTAAATAATAAGAAAATGTACGTAATCGTAGAAATTAACGGACAACAGTTCAAGGCTGAAGAAGGCAAGAAATTGTTTGTACATCACTTGCCCGCTGCTGAAAATGGCGCAACTGTTGAATTTGACAAAGTATTGTTGGTTGACAACAATGGGAACGTAACCGTAGGTGCTCCTACCGTAGAAGGCGCAAAAGTCGTTTGCGAAGTGAAATCTTCCCTGATAAAAGGCGACAAAGTCTTGGTATTCCACAAAAAGAGAAGAAAAGGTTACAGAAAGTTGAACGGTCACCGTCAACAATTCACAGAGTTAACAATCAAACAAGTTATTGCTTAATCATTTAAAAACCAGAAGACAATGGCACATAAAAAAGGTGTTGGTAGTTCTAAGAACGGCCGTGAATCAGCAAGCAAAAGATTAGGCGTAAAGATATTCGGTGGACAAACTTGCAAGGCAGGTAATATCATTGTTCGTCAAAGAGGAACAGTTCACAATCCGGGCGAAAACATCGGAATGGGAAGTGACCACACTCTTTACGCATTAGTAGATGGTATTGTATGCTTCAAAAAGGGACGCAACGACAGAAGCTACGTTTCCGTAATCCCGACAACAGCAGAAGCTGAAGCATAAGCATCACACACGAATCATACATAAGAAGGCTCATGGAAATTCCATGGGCCTTTTTTGTACAATCACGAGGGAAATCTCTATCTTTGCAAACAACTTTCAAAAAAGCAAACTATTAAGGTCATACAGATATGCTTACTATCAAACAAATTACAGAAGACACAGACAAAGCCATACGCGGTCTGGAGAAAAAACACTTCAAAAATGCCAAAGCCGTCATTGAAGAAGTCATCAAACTAAACGACAAACGCAAAGCCTCGCAGACGCAACTCGACAACAACCTGGCCGAAATCAACGCAACTTCAAAAAGCATAGGCCGCCTCATGAAAGAAGGCAAAAAAGAAGAAGCAGAAGCCGCCAAAACACACGTCGCCCAAATCAAGGAGGCTAACAAGGCGCTCGAAGAAGCCAAAGAAAGCGCCGCCAAGCAAATGCAAGACCTACTCTACACCATCCCCAACCTGCCCTACGACGAGGTGCCCGAAGGAGAAACCGCTGCCGACAACCTCGTGGTGAAGATGGGAGGAATGGAGACCGAACTGCCCAAAAACGCCCTCCCACACTGGGAGCTGGCCAAGAAATACGACCTGATTGACTTCGACCTCGGCGTGAAAATCACCGGCTCAGGATTCCCCGTCTACAAAGGAAAAGGAGCACGCCTGCAACGCGCACTCATCAACTTCTTCCTCGACGAAGCACACGAAGCCGGATACACCGAAATCGTCCCCCCGACAGTGGTCAACGCCGCGTCCGGATACGGCACGGGCCAGCTCCCCGACAAGGAAGGACAGATGTACCACTGCAACGAAGACGACCTCTACCTCATACCCACGGCCGAAGTCCCCGTGACGAACATCTACCGCGACGTCATCCTCGACGCGCGCGAACTCCCCATCAAAAACTGTGCCTACACCCAGTGTTTCCGCCGCGAAGCAGGCTCTTACGGCAAAGACGTGCGCGGGCTCAACCGCCTGCACGAATTTTCCAAGGTGGAACTCGTACGCATCGACACACCGGAACACTCGCGCCAGTCGCACCAGGAAATGCTCGACCACGTCGAGGGACTCCTCCGCAAGCTCGAGCTCCCCTACCGCATCCTCCGACTCTGCGGCGGCGACATGAGCTTCACATCGGCCATCTGCTACGACTTCGAAGTCTACTCCGAAGCACAAGGGCGCTGGCTCGAAGTAAGCTCCGTCTCCAACTTCGATACCTACCAGGCCAACCGACTGAAATGCCGCTACCGCACGGCCGACAAGAAAATCGAACTTTGCCACACGCTCAACGGCTCTGCCCTCGCACTGCCGCGCATCGTCGCCGCACTGCTCGAAAACAACCAGACGCCCGAGGGCATACGCATCCCCAAGGCACTCGTCCCCTACTGCGGGTTCGACATGATAAACTAAACCGCTACATAATATCGTCACAACCACAAAAAGCACGCGCCAACCACCGACGGCCCGTGCTTTTTACATAAAACCACACACCATGCTACACTTCGACTGCGACTACATGGAGGGCGCACACCCGCTCATCCTCCGGCGCCTCGCCGAAACCAACCTCGAACAAACACCCGGCTACGGGCTCGACCCCTACTCGGAAAGCGCGCGCCGGCGCATACGGGAAGCCTGCGCGTGCCCCCAAGCAGCCGTCGCCTTCCTCATCGGCGGCACACAGACCAACGCCACCGTCATCGACGCCCTCCTCCGCCCCTGGCAAGGAGTGCTCGCCGCCGAGACGGGCCACATCAACGTCCACGAAGCCGGAGCCATCGAAGCCGGCGGGCACAAGGTCATCCCCCTCCCCGCCCGCGAAGGGAAAGTGAACGCCGC
>ERZ779889.529-NODE-529-length-47596-cov-3.649881_pt1 | contig 47596 bp, 46 predicted proteins | sample MGYA00511030_ERZ779889 | MGnify/ENA primary metagenome ERZ779889 (study PRJEB29588, sample SAMEA2160616) | human gut metagenome | biome: human gut; feature: human-associated habitat; material: faeces | place: Denmark | collected 2008/2010 ... | reverse complement strand
TTTTCCAAAGGGAAAGAATCCCCCTATGGAGTATATGAAGTTAGTTTTTATCAATATAATTTTATGCATCTTGCTGGGATAAAAAAGCAATGCCAACAACATTATTAACAACTCCCATTACCCAGTTAGTATCAAATCCGGAAAAAATAATGTTTATTTTGCAAAAAACTATTGAAGAAAAAATGTATCAAAAAATACTCTATGAAATTAAAAATGATTTATTAAAGGAAAAATATACGTTATTGCCACAGAAAATTCAAGATATTATTTGTTGTTATAATAGTGAAGCATAAACATTTTTGGAAAACAAAGAGGCAGCCCCTCAAAGACTGCCTCTTTCTCTTATCTTATCCACTTTTATTTACATCCCTACATCGGATTTGCCACGCGGATTCCATTGACCTCCACCTCGTCACTGCATTCAATGACGATACAAGGTACACCGTCGATAATCTGCGTATTGACAAGGTCGGTTCGGTCCGGATTTACCTGAATGGTGACATTCGGAGTTCGCACTTCAAATTTGCGGAGATTGGCGATGTTATCTGCGACCAGTTTCTGATCTTCCCCGATATTTTCCGTAAATTTTTCTTCAAAAACATCGATTTTTTCTTCCGAAACTCCACACGAGGAGAGGATCTTTTTCACATCTTCTTTGTCCAGTTCGAGCGGTTCGGGATTTTCCCTGTTTTCCTCGATCATTTCATTTAAGTTTTCATGCAGATTTTTCACCATCTCGTAATCGCACGTTGTTCCGAGAGACTCCTCCACCAAAGCATGGAACGTTTCTTTTTGTTCCTTGGCAGGAATTGGAAATGTACAGCCGAGCAGATTGTAGGAAAAATCGATATCGACTTCATCCGCATTTTTAGCATAATAAAGCAGGCTGTGGATGTCAGTATTGCGGTCGTTGAATGCCGGGAAAAGAAAACCGTTTGCCGGTGCCTGTACGATCCAGTCGCGGTCACAGTCCTCAATACTGTTATTTTCCGGATTGTAGCAGAGCCCGGCCTTGGATAATTTTACGGGACATATACTGCAAAGGATAAAATTATATACATAATCGGATGCATCTTCGTTTTCGATTCCATCCGCTGTGATTGACGGAATATCGTAAGCGGTATGGATCAGAACGATAAGATAATTTCCGGTATATTCGTACGTTTTGATCACCATATCATAGAATTCATCCAAAAGGGCGTCGTCTTGCAGACCACTGTCTACGAGCTTCATCATAAATTTCTGTTTGCCATCGTCATTGGTTTCTTCTTCCATAGGAAATTCCATATTCATAAGATTTTTGCCAAGCGTACCGGACATCGTTTTTCGAAAAATATCCACATATTTAAACATTTCTTCTTCGGGAAGAGAATAAAATGCCTCTTTTAACTCGACACGCTTATTTTTTTCGCCATCTACATAGCATCCACAGATCCTTGTGATGCCATTGTCGTCTTTTTTAAATATTTTCTTTATTTCCGTAACTTCTGTTTTATTCATCTTTATTCTCCATTTCTATTATCGTTGGGTTCCTAATATTACACGAAATGATTATATCATAATTTTCAGAAATGTGGTACAATGTTTTTTAATAAACAAGAAAGAAGGTATACGTATGTCACTCAATGATACTCCCTCTGCCAATCGAATCCACATCGGATTTTTTGGCTGCCGCAATGCCGGAAAATCCAGTGTTGTCAATGCGATAACCGGGCAGGAACTGGCAGTCGTGTCAGATGTCCTCGGAACGACGACGGATCCGGTGCAAAAAGCGATGGAACTTCTTCCGTTAGGACCGGTTATGATCATTGATACTCCCGGCTTCGATGATGTCGGCGAATTGGGCGAAAAACGAATCCAAAAAACAAAACAGATCTTAAACCGAACCGATATTGCCGTCCTTGTCGTTGATGCAAAAAAGGGATTCACAGCGACAGACAAGCTGCTGCTTGCATTAATTCAGGAAAAAGAACTGCCCTATCTGATTATTTATAATAAATCCGATCTTTTGGAGAAAATTCCGAAAGAAGAGGAGCATAGTATCTATATTAGTGCTTTGGAAAAAATTAGTATTCAAGAGTGTAAGGAAAAACTTGCTCATCAGATTCCGACAGAGGATATGACACTTCAGATCGTGGGAGATCTTTTGTGCCCGGGAGACCTTGCTGTGCTTGTCATTCCGATTGATTCCGCTGCGCCAAAAGGTCTTCTGACCCTGCCACAGCAGCAGGTGATACGCGATATTCTTGAGGCGGGCGCTGCCGCAGTGACGGTAAGAAATACAGAACTTGCCCGGACTTTACAAAAATTAGAAGGAAAGGTCCGCATGGTGATCACGGACAGTCAGGCATTTGAAGAGGTCGCAGCCATTGTGCCAAAAGAGATTCCTTTGACTTCGTTTTCTATTTTAATGGCGCGTTTTAAAGGGTATCTGGAAACCGCTGTCAAAGGAATTCAAGCGGTAGATTCACTAAAAGACGGAGACCGCATCCTCATTTCGGAAGGCTGTACGCATCACCGCCAGTGCGAAGATATCGGTACTGTAAAACTGCCAAACTGGCTTTTAAAATATACCGGGAAAGATCTGAAATTTGAATGGAGTTCCGGCCGCGAGTTTAAGGAAGATCTATCTCCTTATGCGATGGTCATCCATTGTGGAGGGTGCATGCTCAATGAGAGAGAAGTGAAGTATCGTATGAAATGTGCCGTTGACCAAGGCATCCCATTTACGAACTATGGAATTGCCATTGCGTATATGAAAGGGATTTTACAGCGGAGTATTGAGCCGATCCCTAATCTTCCTCAATAACGTGGATCTCAAGATAATCAAATTCGATGCCGTCGATAAAATTATCGCTGCGAAAACGGGTTTTGTCGACGCGTTTGAATTCTTCGATATTGTGTTCCAGCCAGATCGGTTTGGAAAGATCAAATTCATAGCACACTTCTTCCAGTGCTGCAAATACTTTTTTAGTCCGGGACATCTCAGGGGAATCATTTTCCACGACCATGTCCCGGATCATTCGATTGCTTTTAAATTCTTTTGCCCATAAACGAAACATCTGTTAATTTCCTTCCTTTTTTCATTTCCGTATCCATACTTTTTACTGATTATACTTTGATTTTTCGAAAAAGTAAAGAATTATTTGACTTTACTGTCATTTTCTTATAAAATTATATTGTATGCGTAAATGGATTTTTATGCATGGAGGTAAGGAGAAAGGTTGGCGAATAAACTATGTTAGAACAAGAAGTTGACACCTCTTTGTTAAATCAGATATATATACCGGCAGATGCAGGACACGTATTCATCGATCAGGAGACCGAATTTCGACAGATGATGATGATGTACAGTTGTGCGATCAAAGAGATTAAAACCAAATTACAAGTATTAAATGATGAATTATCCATAAAAAGACAGAGAAACCCGATTGAATTTATCAAAACCCGTGTAAAACAGCCGGACAGCATTGCAAGCAAACTTCGCAGAAAAGGCTATCCCGTCACGGTACAATCGGTATTTGAAAATCTTTCAGATGTGGCAGGGGTTCGCGTCATCTGTGCTTTTATTGATGACATTTACAAAGTGGCGGATATGCTTACTGCGCAGGATGACATTGAATTGATCAAACGCAAAGATTATATTAAAAATCCGAAGATGAATGGTTACCGCAGCCTTCATTTGATCATTGAAGTTCCGGTCTTTTTCTCGGATCACAAAGAGCAGATTCGCGTGGAAGTGCAGATTCGAACGATCGCGATGGACTTCTGGGCAAGTCTGGAGCACCAGCTGAAATATAAAAAAGATATTGATGATGCGGAAAGTATTATGTATGAACTGCGCGCCTGTGCTGACGTAATCAATCGAACCGATTACCATATGCAGTCCCTGCGTGACCGTATCGTAGAAAATTTATAAAAAAACTATTAGGAGGTTGCTATGAGCATTCGAATTGATGGAAAACAGATTTCCGCACAGATAAAAGACGAATTAAAAGAAAGAGTAGAAAAAGAAAAACTTGAGGTAACCCTGGCTGTGATCCAGGTAGGAAATGATCCGGCCTCGACCGTTTATGTCGGAAACAAGAAAAAAGCATGTGAATATATCGGGATTCGTTCTCTGGCTTACGAATTGCCGGAAGAAACACCGGAAGAAGAACTTTTGCAATTGATCAAAGAGTTAAATGACCGAGACGATGTCAATGGCATTCTGGTACAGCTTCCATTGCCGGCGCATATGGACGAAGACAAGGTAATTCAGACGATTTCACCGAAAAAAGATGTCGATGGTTTTCATCCACAGAGTGTCGGTGCCCTCAGTATCGGACAGCCGGGATTTGTTTCCTGTACACCAGCTGGTGTAATTCAGTTATTAAAACGTACCGGGGTCGAAATCGATGGAAAAGAATGTGTGATCGTCGGACGAAGCAATATTGTCGGAAAACCGATGGCACTTTTGATGCTTCGTGAAAATGCAACCGTTACGGTTTGTCATTCCCATACCAAAGATCTGAAAGAAGTAACGAAACGGGCAGACATTTTGATCGTTGCGATTGGAAAACCAAAATTTATCACCAAAGAATATGTCAAAGACGGCGCTGTTGTTATTGACGTCGGAATCCACCGCGGTGCAGACGGCAAACTTTGCGGAGATGTGGATTATGATGACGTGGCTCCGATCACGTATGCCATTACTCCGGTACCTGGCGGTGTCGGTCCGATGACGATCGCCATGCTTATGAATAACTGCGTAGAAGCGAAAGGATTACAAGAATGATGCACATTTATTTTGTCTCTTTAGGTTGTGACAAAAATCTGGTTGACAGTGAAAAAATGCTGGCCCTTCTTACCAAAGAAGGCTATGAATTGACCGATGAGCCGGAACAGGCAGAGATCATCGTCGTCAATACGTGTGCGTTTATCCATGATGCCAAACAGGAGAGTATCGAAACTCTGTTAGAACTGGCAGAATACAAAAAGACAGGAAAATGTAAAGTGCTGATTGCTTCCGGATGCCTTGCGGAACGTTATCAGGATACCATTTTGGAAGAAATGCCGGAAATTGACGGCGTGATCGGAACGACTGCCTACGATGATATCGCCGTCGTTGTAAAAAAAGCACTCGGGGGCGAACATGCGGCGCTGACAAAAGAACTGGATTATCTCCCGGTTCACCTGACAGACCGCGTTACCTCCGGTATGTCGCATGTTGGCTATTTAAAGATCAGCGAAGGCTGCAACAAAAATTGTACGTATTGTATTATTCCATCCATGAGAGGCCATTATCGAAGTGTACCGATGGAAGATTTGATTGAAGAAGCCGAAAAACTTGCGGAAAAAGGAATCCGGGAATTGATTTTGGTAGCACAGGAGACTACATTATACGGTGTAGATCTCTATCATGAGAAAAAACTTCCGGAACTGCTCCAGCGTTTGTCCGAGATTCTCGATATTGAGTGGATCCGTGTTTTGTACTGTTATCCCGAAGAGATTACGGTTGAACTGGCACAGGAGCTCCGCGAAAATCCAAAGGTATGCCATTATCTGGATCTTCCGATCCAGCACTGCAATGACGAGGTCCTGAAACGTATGGGACGCCGGACGACAAAAGCAGAATTGATAGAAAAGATAAAAATGCTCCGTAAAGAGATTCCGGATATTGCCCTGCGAACCACGCTCATCAGCGGATTTCCGGGCGAAACGAATGAACAGCATGAAGAATGTATCGAATTCGTGCGGGAGATGAAATTTGACCGCCTTGGTGTCTTTCCGTATTCGGAAGAAGAGGGCACAAAAGCAGCAGATTATCCGGAACAGATTGATATGGAAATTCGCCGCCAGTGGGCAGACGAGATCATGGAAGCCCAGCAGGAAGTGATCTTTGCTCAAAACGAAACGCTGGTCGGAAAAACTTACAAAGCGATCGTAGACGGCTATCTGCCACAGGATAATGTGTATGTTGCCCGAACGTACCGCGATACTCCGGAAATTGACGGATGTATCTTCTTTCAGGTACCGTATGAGATTGTATCCGGCACGATCGTAACTCTTTTGGTCACAGATGCAAAAGGCTACGATCTGATTGGTGAAATATGTAGTGAGGAGGATGATGAATGAATAACATACCGAACAAATTAACCATGATTCGTGTGATTTTAATTCCATTCTTTATCGTATTTATGTTATGGGACGCTGTTCCCTATGGCGAGTATATTGCCGCAGCAGTATTTATTCTCGCCTGCATTACAGATTTTTTTGACGGGTATCTAGCCAGAAAATACAACGAAACGACGACCTTTGGAAAGTTTATGGATCCGTTGGCAGACAAACTGCTTGTCTGTTCTGCCTTGATCTGTTTTGCCGCCGATCCGGAATGTGTGATGCCGGCCTGGGCAGTCATTGTTATTATCGCCCGCGAATTTATTATCAGTGGATTCCGGCTGATTGCCGTAGAAAAGGGCGTTGTCATCGCTGCCAATTATTGGGGAAAAGTGAAAACGGTGGTACAGATGGTTATGTCCATCGTGCTTATCCTTGATTTTTCTTTTTCCGGTGCAGAAATCCTGGAATGGATATTGATCTGGGCGGCGGTTGCACTGACTGTCATTTCGCTGCTGGATTATATTTATAAAAACCGTGCCGTATTAAGCGATACGGAAACCAGGTAAAAGGATGGCGATATCGATGGAAACACTGGAACAATGGCTTGTCAAAGAATTGACAAAAAGAAATGCTACGATAACAACTGCAGAGTCATGTACGGGAGGTTTGATCTCCGGGCGCATTGTAAACGCCAGTGGAGCTTCCGGCGTGTTTCACCAGGCATTTGTAACCTATTCCAATGAGGCAAAAAAATCCCTTCTTGGGGTAAAAGAAGAGACATTGGATACCGTAGGTGCTGTCAGCGAAGAAACTGCCAGACAGATGGCGGTAGGGGCAGCAAAAGCCGCAAAGGCCGACGTGGCACTAAGTGCTACGGGAATTGCAGGACCGGATGGTGGAACCGACGAAAAACCGGTTGGACTGGTCTATCTCGGTTGTTATTGTATGGGAAACACTTACGTGGAACGACATGTTTTTAAGGGAGACCGCAGCGAAGTACGCAATGCAGCCGTTGAAGCCGCATTGACTCTTGCAAAAAAAGCATTGAAGGAGTGAATCCAATGAATCATTGGTTCTCTTTAGCGTGTATTTTGCTGGTGGCATTATGTTTGTCTTCTTGTTCGATGATTCCGTTTGAGGATACGTCCGATATGGATTTGACGCAGGAAGAGATTGATTCGGTGCAGGATACGACTCCTGCCGCAATCGCAACTCCCAAAAAGCGCAATATAAAGACGATTTCGATCTATACGGTCGATACCGTCAATGAAGAACTTATGCCGATTTCTGTTCCTTTATACGATAATGAAGTAACTCCGGCATTTGTTACCGATGAGGTGATAAATAATCTGGAAGATACGATAAAAGTAACCGAACTTACGGTAGAACGACGACAGCTCTTTGTAACACTGGATTCTCACTATGCTCCGGTAAAGAATTGTTCGAAAAAATACGAGACCCTTGTGTTAGACTGTCTGGCAAACAGCCTTTTAGACAATCTTTCTTATGTAGATGATGTGATTTTCCGCTGTGACACGGGAGCCTATCATTCTGCAAACTACGATTTTGAGGAAAATGAGGTCTATCGCTCCAAATAAACGGAAAGCAGGAACGAAATATTGAAAAAATATGATGTGATCGTAGTCGGCGGCGGTGCTGCCGGCATGATGGCCGCGATTGCGGCAGCCAAAGAAGGCGCAAAGACCGCCTTACTTGAAAAGAACGAAAAACTAGGGAAAAAAATATATATTACCGGAAAAGGACGCTGCAATCTCACGAACGCCTGTGAGACAGAAGAGTTCTTTTCTGCCGTCAATACCAATGCCAAATTTATGTATAGCAGTCTCTATACATTGACAAATTTTCAAACGATAGAATTGTTTCAGGAGTGGGGGCTTTCTACAAAAGTAGAACGCGGAAATCGTGTATTTCCGGTTTCTGATAAATCTTCTGACGTCATTCAATGTCTGGGAAAAGAGTGTAAACGAAGCGGCGTTGACATTCATCTGAACACCCCATGCCAGCAGATTTTATATGACCATGAGACAGCATGCGCTGTTCGGACTGCCGATGAATTGTGGCAGGCAGACAGTATTATTCTGGCAACCGGCGACTTTCATACCCGTCTACCGGTTCTACCGGCGATGGCATCCGGTTCGCAAAGAAATCCGGCCACCGCATCGTTTCCTGCCGCCCGGCACTGGTTCCGATGAATGTAAAAGAATCCGATGCCATGCAGATGCAGGGACTTTCTATGAAAAATGTAGAAATGTCGTTTTATGTAGAAAAAGAGAATGGAAAAACGCAGAAGATTTACCGCGATTTTGGGGAAATGATGTTTACCCATTTTGGTATCACCGGTCCGATCGTTCTTTCCGCTTCTCACGAAGTAGGAAAAAGGTTGGAAAATGACAAGATTTATGCTATACTGGATTGTAAGCCTGCGTTATCTGAAGAAAAATTAGATAAACGTCTGGTGCGGGACTTTGAAGAAAGCCCGAATACTTCTTTGAAAAACTGCCTTGGGAAACTGCTTCCGAAAAGCATGATTCCTGTCGTGTTAAAACGTACTTCGCTGAATGGCGGGGCGGCAGTAAATCAAATTGCCAAAACAGAAAGACACCGCCTTGTGTCGGAGATCAAAGGGATGCGTTTTACGATTCCGTCGCTGCGTGACTGGAAGGAAGCGATCATCACCTCCGGCGGCGTATCTGTCAAAGACATTGATCCTTCTACGATGGAGAGCAAAAAAATCAAAAATTTGTATTTTGCCGGAGAAATGATCGATGTCGATGCGATGACAGGCGGCTACAATTTACAGATTGCCTGGTCCACCGGTTATCTTGCCGGAAGATCCGCAGCTGAAAAATCAAAAGAAAGAAAGGAATAAAGGAGTTATGAATATCGCTCTCGACGGCCCGGCAGGAGCAGGGAAAAGTTCAATCGCCAAATTGGTGGCAAAAAAATTATCATTTGTTTACTTGGATACCGGTGCAATGTACCGTACCATCGCACTGTATGTATTGAAAAACCAAATTGCGCCATCCGACGAAGCGGCAGTTGTCGCCAGACTGGATGACATTGAGATCACATTGTCCCACGAAAACGGAGAACAGCAGATTTTTCTGAACGGAGAAAACGTTTCGAAAGAAATCCGTAAGGAAGAGGTAGGAAAGACGGCTTCCACTGTGGCAAAATATGGAAAAGTCCGTGAAAAACTGGTTTCTCTGCAGCAAAAGATTGCTTCCGAAAATGACGTCATCATGGATGGAAGAGATATTGGAACGGTCGTACTTCCGAATGCAGAAGTTAAAATCTATCTGACCGCCAGTTCAAGAGTACGTGCGGAGCGCCGATATAAAGAATTGCAGGAAAAAGGAGAGACCTGTGATCTGGATCAGATTGAAAAAGACATCATTCTCCGTGATGAGCAGGATATGAATCGTGAAATTTCACCACTTCGTCAGGCGGACGATGCGGTTTTGGTGGATTCTTCCGATATGTCCATCGAAGAAGTGGTAAATTGTCTGATCGACATTGTTGAAAAAGCAAAATAAAAAATGTAACGCAGGAGAGATTATGAACGTATCACTTGCCAAAACAGCCGGCTTTTGTTTCGGTGTCAAGCGTGCCGTCGACATGGCATACACCGAAGCAGCAAAAGGAAAACCGGTTTATACCCTGGGACCGATCATTCACAATGAAGAGGTAGTTGCGGATCTGAAGCAGAAAGGAGTTCTTTCTCTGAGCGAAGAAGAACTTTTTTCCGGGAAATATCCCCTTGAGAATGCTACTGTCATCATTCGTTCCCACGGGATATCCAAAAAAATTTACACAAAATTAGAAAATTTGAGTGCCAATATCGTGGATTGTACCTGCCCGTTTGTAAAAAAAATTCATACAACAGTTGAAAAATATGCAGAAAAAGGGTATGATATTGTCATTATAGGCAGCAAAGCACATCCGGAGGTGCAGGGTATCCTCGGATGGTGCGAAGGGCACGGAAAAGCCCTTGAAACCGAGGAAGAAGCGCTGAATTTCACCTTAGATGATACGACAAAAAAAGTGTGTATTGTCGCCCAAACGACATTTAATTACAAAAAATTTAAAGATTTAGTTGAAATTCTTTCAAAAAAAGGTTATGATATAATTGCTGTGAATACTATATGCAATGCCACCGCTGAGAGACAAAAAGAAGCTGAGGAGTTAGCAGCTGTTTCTGATGCGATGATTGTTATAGGCGGGAAAAACAGTTCAAATTCCAGAAAGTTATTTGAAATCAGTAAAAATCAGTGTGAAAACACTTATTTTATACAGACATTAGAAGATTTGGATCTGGAGCAGATTCAATTTTCGTCAAGCCTAGGTATTACTGCAGGGGCATCCACCCCAAAAAACATTATTCAGGAGGTTCTAGAGGCATGTCAGAAGAAAGAAGTTTTGAGGAATTATTAAAAGAGGAATCATCAGTAACAATCCATAATGGTGCGATTGTAGAAGGGACAGTTATCAGCGTTAATGAGAATGAAATTATCTTGAATATCAGATATAAAGCAGATGGTATCTTGACAAAAAGCGAATACAGCAATAATCCAGATGTTGATTTGACAAAAGAAGTTAAAGTTGATGATAAGCTCACTGTAAAGGTTCTGAAAGTAAATGACGGAGAAGGTCAGGTTCTTCTTACTTACAAGAGATTACAGCAGGATAAGATGAACAAAGTGTTTGAAGAAGCGATGGAAAGCGGCGAAGTTCTGAAAGGAACCGTAACAGCAGCATTGAAAGGCGGCTTGAGTGTTTCTTATGGAGAAGGTCGTGTATTCATCCCGGCTAGTCTTGTATCCGACGTATATGAGAAAGATCTTTCTAAATATGAAGGTCAGGAGATTGAGTTTGTTCTTACTGAGGTGAATCCTCGCAAGAGAAGAATCATCGGCGACCGTAAACAACTCATCGTTACACAGAAGAAAGAGGCTCAGGAAGCACTTCTTGCTCGTATCAAAGTAGGTATGATGGTAGAAGGTACCGTAAAGAACCTTACCGATTTTGGTGCATTTATCGATCTCGGCGGAGCAGACGGTCTTCTTCACATCTCTGAAATGAGCTGGGGACGTGTAGACGATCCTAAGAAAATGTTCAAAGTTGGCGACAAAGTAGAAGTTATGATCAAAGACATTTCCGGTACAAAGATTGCCCTTACGATGAAATTGGATTCCAACAATCCATGGAAAAACGCATCTGAGAAATATGAAAAGGGACAGGTTGTTACAGGAAAAGTTGCCCGTATGACAGATTTTGGTGCGTTTGTTGAATTGGAAGAGGGAATTGATGCCCTTCTTCATGTATCCCAGATCTCCATCGATCATGTAGAAAAACCATCTGACGTATTGAGCGTTGGACAGGAAGTTACTGCAAAAATCGTTGACTTCAATGAAGAAGCAAAGAAAATCAGCTTGAGCATCAAAGCTCTTGAGATTGAAAAACAGAACGAGGATGCTGCGGAAGAAGACGCAGAATAATAAATTCGAATGAGGTTTTGAATAGGTATGCTAGATGAGTATGAAGGATTTAAAAAAGATTTTTTGCTATTATCCGGAATTGACTTAAACTCTTACAAAGAAACTCAGATGAAACGGCGGATTCTCAGTTTTATGGGAAGACATCGGTGTGAAAACTTAGTGGCGTTTTTTCAGTTGTTAAAAAGAGACCGCGAAGTATATAATGCATTTATTACATATCTTACAATAAATGTGTCCGAGTTTTATCGTAATCCGGTCCAGTGGAAAACATTGGAAAGCATTGTCATTCCGCACATTATGAAACATTCCGGATCCGGTATCCGTGTGTGGAGTGCCGCTTGCTCTACGGGAGATGAACCGTATTCTCTGGCAATGGTTCTCAGTGAGTTCTATCCATTGGAACGCATCGAGATTATCGCTACCGATATGGATAAAGAAGTGTTAGACAAGGCCAGACAGGGTTGTTATCATGAAAAGAGTTTGAAATCGCTTCCGGAAAAGTATCAAAAAAGATTTTTTGAAAAAACGGACTCCGGATATTATCAGGTGTCTGATTCTTTGAAACGATGTATTACCTTTCGAGAACATAATCTGTTAAAAGATACGTATCCCGGAAACCTTGATTTGGTTGTGTGCAGAAACGTTCTGATTTATTTTACTGAAGAGGCAAAAGATCGAATATACAAAGGCATTTCGCAATCATTAAAAAAAGATGGTGTGCTTTTTGTAGGAAGTACCGAGCAAATTATAGGTTCGGATGTTTATGGTTTGGAAACCTTTCAATCATTTTTTTATAAAAAAATTTGATGGATGCTAGAAGCCACCCTTGTTTTTAGGGTGGCTTTCTATCCGAATAAAGCTAGTTAAAGGAGAATTCAAATGGAAAAAGTTGTTATTGCATTGGATGCAATGGGCGGAGATTACGCACCGGAGCAGACAGTAAAAGGCGCTGTGGAAGCGGTCAATTCAAGTGATGAGATCCGTGTTATCCTTGTAGGAAAACAGGACATGATTGCAAAAGAACTTGAAAAATACAAATATGCCAAAGAGGACATTGAAGTAGTGCATGCCTCTGAAATCATAGATATGGGAGATGTCCCAACCGTTGCGATCAAAGATAAAAAGGATTCTTCTTTAGTTGTTGCCATGAGACTGGTGCGGGAAGGCAAAGCCGATGCACTTGTTTCTGCGGGAAGCACCGGAGCAGTATTGGTAGGCGGTCAGCTTGTCGTCGGTCGTCTGAAAGGAATCAAACGTCCTCCATTGGCTCCGTTTATCCCTACTACAAAGGGATTTTCGCTTTTGATCGACTGTGGTGCCAACGTAGATGCCAGACCGGAACATTTGGTGCAATTTGCACAGATGGGTTCCATTTACTATGAAAATGTTATGGGCAAAAAAAATCCTACGGTTGCTCTGTTAAATATCGGAACAGAAGAAGAAAAGGGAAATCAGCTTGTAAAAGATACCAAACCATTGATGAAAGAGTGTAAAAATATCAATTACATCGGCAGCGTGGAGGCGCGCGAACTGGTAAGCGGTGCAGCGGATGTCATCGTCTGCGAGGCGTTTGTCGGAAATGTCGTATTGAAATTCTTTGAGGGATTGGCACTGACATTATTTGGAAGTTTAAAAGAAGGATTGATGTCCAGTACGAGAACAAAACTTGGCGCACTTCTTGTAAAGCCGGCTTTGAAAGGACTGAAAAACCAGTTTGACACAAGCAGTCAGGGCGGTGCTCCTTTGCTCGGCTTAAAAGGACTCGTAGTAAAAGCACATGGAAATTCCAGCAGCAAGGAAATTGAAATTGCATTAAAGCAGTGCATCTCCTTTAAAAAGCAGAAAATAAACGAAAAAATCAAAGAAAGTATATGTGATTAAAATGACGAAAAATGATCTCTCAAAATTTGAGGAAAAAATCGGTTATCGGTTTCAGAAGAAAGATTTACTGCAAAATGCATTGACACACAGTTCTTATGCCAACGAAAAGCATCTGCCTTATGAGAAAAACAATGAACGTCTCGAGTTTTTAGGCGATGCGGTACTCGAACTTGTCAGCAGTGATTTTATCTTTCACGAGCAGGCGACTGCGATGGAAGGAAAAATGAGTAAATTTCGCGCAAGTCTTGTGTGTGAAAGGAGTCTGGCACAGAGTGCCAGAGAAATTGACCTTGGTTCCTATCTGTTTTTAGGAAAAGGTGAAGCGGCGACAGGCGGTGCCAGACGGGACTCCATTTTGTCCGATGCGTTTGAAGCCGTGATCGGTGCCATTTATCTCGATGCCGGAATGAAAGAGGCTTCGCGGTTTATTCACCAGTATGTTCTTTCGGACATTGAACACAAAACGCTCTTTTATGACAGCAAAACCATTTTGCAGGAAATGGTACAGAGTCATGGGACCAATACGCTTTCTTACCATTTACTGGAAGAAAAGGGTCCGGATCACTGCAAAGAATTTGTGATCTCCTGTTGTCTTGGTGACCGTCAGCTTGGTGTGGGAACCGGCCGCAGTAAAAAACTAGCAGAGCAGGAAGCTGCCTATCAGGCAATTTTAGCATTAAGAAATAAATAAGGAATGGTATAACGGAATGTACTTAAAAAGTATTGAAGTGCATGGATTTAAATCCTTTGCCAATAAATTAGTATTTGAATTTCATAATGGAATTACCGGAATCGTCGGACCAAACGGAAGCGGTAAAAGTAATGTTGCCGATGCCGTCCGCTGGGTTCTCGGCGAGCAAAGTGCAAAACAGCTTCGTGGTGCCAGCATGCAGGATGTCATCTTTGCCGGAACCGAACTTCGTAAGCCACAGAGTTATGCCTATGTGGCACTGACGATTTCCAACGAAGACCACAAACTGAACGTTCCGTATGAGGAAGTAAAAGTAGCGCGCCGTGTTTATCGTTCCGGAGAAAGCGAATATCTGATCAATGGGGCAGCCTGCCGTTTAAAAGACATTCAGGAATTGTTCTTCGATACCGGTATCGGAAAAGAAGGATATTCCATCATCGGACAGGGACAGATTGACAAAATTCTCAGTGGTAAGCCGGAAGAGCGCCGTGAATTGTTCGACGAAGCAGCCGGAATCGTGAAATACAAAAAGCGAAAGGCCACAGCAGAAAAGAATCTGGAAGTAGAACGCCAGAATCTCGTTCGTGTCAACGATATTTTGACCGAATTGGAAAAACAAGTCGGCCCATTGGAAAAACAGTCCGAAAAAGCCCGCGAATATCTGCGTTTAAAAGAAGAATTGAAAAAATACGAGATTTCTTTATTTATTCAGGATTATGATAGTTTTAAAGAAGAACTGACAGAAACCGGAAATAACATCTCCAACGCTGAAAAAGAACTTGATGCTTTGAAACAAAAACAGGAAAGTACGAAAGAAGAGTACGAAACCGTTGAAAATCAGATCCGTGAATTTGACGAGAACATTGAATTTAAGAAAGAGAAAAAGAACCGTGATAATGTAAATCTGGCAAATCTCGAAAGTGAGATCCGCGTAACAAAGGAAAAAATCGCTGCCTTATCACAGGGAAAAGAATTTCACGAAGAGCGCATGGCGGCAGTAAATGCCGAAATGGAAGAGGCCAGAAAAGAGAAAAAAGAATACGAAGAAAACCAGAAAGAATGGCTTACAACCCTTTCCACGATGGAAAAGCAGGAAAAAGAAAAACAGGAAAAGATAGAATCTCTGAATGCTGCGATTGACCGGATGAATCAGACCATTTCTTCCCAGAATGAGATCCTGATGTCGAATATGGAAATCAAATCCGAGATCGGACGTGAGCAGGAAAAAGTGCAGTCAATGATGGAACAGAACTCCATCCGGAAAGCCGAATTAAATCAGCGTATTTTATCCAACAAAAGCCAGGTTTCTTCTGCCCTTGAAGAGATGCAGAAAGAAGAAAAGGCATTGGAAGAAATTCGCGAGAAATTAGATGCTGAATATATCAAGCAAAAAGAATACCAGAAGAAATCGCTTGAAACCCGTGAATTTATCAAAGGGATCGAACTTCAGATACAGGAACAGCAAAAAGAGTTTCATATGAAAACCTCGGAACTTGCGACCTTGAAAAACATCGCCGAGCGTTACGACGGCTATGGACAGAGCATCCGCCGTGTTATGGAACAAAAAGAACGAAATTCCGGAATTGTCGGCGTTGTGGCAGACATCATTCAGGTGGATAAAAAGTATGAGACAGCTGTAGAAACCGCACTCGGCGGAAGTATTCAAAATATCGTAACCGAGGATGAATCCACTGCCAAAGAAATGATTCAATTTTTGAAAAAGAACCGCTTTGGCCGTGCTACCTTTTTACCACTTACTACCGTATCTGCTTCCGGCGGCCGGATCAAAGAAGAAGTTCTTTCGGAACCCGGTGTCATCGGCAGAGTATCGGAATTGGTAGAAAAAGAATCAAAATTTGAGGGATTGATCGAATATCTGCTTGGCCGCTTTGTATTGGCTGACACGATCGACCATGCGATGGCTTTGGGAAGAAAATACAAACATTCTCTCCGCATTGTAACGCTTGAAGGAGAACTTCTCAGTCCGGGAGGTTCTATGTCCGGTGGTGCTTATAAAAATAACAGTAAACTGCTTGGCCGCCGCCGTGAAATGGAAAAACTGGAAGAAGCCATTGATAAACTGAAACAGACAATGGCAAAATCTCGTGATAAGATTGAAAAACTGCAGGAAGAAGTCGCAAAAGCCGAGAAAAAGGCGGCGGACATTTCCGTTAACAGAAAAGAACTGGAACTGCAGGAGAATACAGCAAAAATCAAATATGAACAAGCGGTTTCCATTAAAGAAAAGCAGGAAACCGAATACAATTCCATCATAAATGACAGAAAAGAACTGGAAAACCAGAAACAGGAGCTGGCGGAAACACTGGCGCAGATTGATGAAAAACTGGGATCCAGTGAAGAGCAGAATGAACAGGCGAAAAAACTGGTGGAATCTGCCACACAGAATCTGGAGCAGAACCAGCAGGCATTGGAAAAACTTCAATCCGAACTTTCCGAATTGAAACTGGAAATTGCCTCCTGCACCCAGAAAAACACGTTTGCTTCCGAAAACCTGTCACGAATCGATGCGAGAATCAAAGAACTGGAAGAAGAGTATGCCACACATACAAATAATCAGACGGATTCGGATGAGCAGGAAGAAAAGATGAAAAAACAGATTGAAGAATTCGAAAAACGCATGGTCCTCTGCCAAAAAGAAATCGAAGATCTGGAAAAAGAAGTGGAAGAAGCTTCTGCCGAAAAAGAACGTTTGATGGTTTCCCGAAAAGATTTCTTTGAACGCCGCAATGCGATGATGGAACAAATTGGAAATTTGGACAAAGAATGTTTCCGTCTGCAATCTCGAAAGGAAAAATTGGAAGAGCAGCTTGACTCCCGCGTCAATTATATGTGGTCAGAATACGAGATCACATATCACAACGCAAAAGAAAATGCGGAAGATACCGGCCTTACCTATACACGTATGAAAAGCCAGGTTTCCGATACAAAAAATCAGATTCGTTCTCTCGGTGATGTTAATGTCAATGCCATCGAAGATTACAAGAGCGTAAGCGAACGTTATGAAGTATTGAAAACGCAGCACGACGACCTGATTGAGTCCGAAGAAAAACTGACAAAGATCATCGCCGAATTAGATGAGGAAATGCGAAAGCAGTTCAGTGAGAAATTTCAGGAGATCAAATCTCAGTTTGACAAAGTGTTCCGTGAATTGTTTGGTGGCGGAAAAGGTACATTGGAACTGGTGGAAGATGAGGATGTGCTTACCGCAGGCATCCGTATCATCGCGCAGCCACCCGGAAAAAAATTACAGAACATGATGCAGTTATCCGGTGGTGAAAAGGCTTTGACAGCTATTGCTCTTTTGTTTGCCATTCAGAATCTGAAACCATCACCATTCTGTCTGCTTGACGAGATTGAAGCGGCGCTTGACGATTCGAATGTAAAGAGGTATGCTAAATATCTACATAAGTTAACGAAAAACACCCAGTTTATCGTTATCACCCACCGACAGGGTACGATGTCTGCCGCCGATGCGTTATATGGTATTACAATGCAGGAAAAAGGTGTTTCGACATTAGTATCCGTTAAATTGATCGAAGAGCAGTTAAAAAATGAGAATAAAAAAGGAGAACTTGCATGAGTGAAAAGAAAGGATTTTTTGGAAGACTGAAAAGTGGTCTGTCAAAGACCAGAGATTCTTTTGTATCCGGTATGAATGCCGTTTTCTCCGGTTTTTCTGAAATCGACGATGATTTTTACGAAGAATTGGAAGAACAACTCGTTATGGCCGATATCGGAATGGAAACGACGACACGAATTATCGAGGATCTTCAGGAAAAGGTAAAAGAGCAGAAGATCAAAGAAGCTTCTTTGTGCCGGGAATTGTTAAAAGATTCCATCAAAGAACAGATGCGTGTCGAGGAAGATGCTTATGATTTTGAAAATAAAAAATCTGTTGTGTTATTTATCGGCGTAAACGGTGTAGGAAAGACAACCAGTGTGGGAAAACTTTCCCATCAATTAAAAGATTCCGGTAAAAAAGTTCTTTTAGCTGCCGCGGATACGTTCCGTGCCGGAGCAATCGATCAGTTAAAAGAATGGTCCAACCGCGCCGGTGTAGAGATTATCGCCGGACAGGAAGGGGCCGATCCTGCCTCCATCGTTTATGATGCGGTTGCAGCGGCAAAAGCCAGAAAAATCGATTTACTTTTGTGTGATACTGCCGGACGCCTTCACAACAAGAAAAATCTGATGGCAGAACTTCATAAAATATATAAGATTATTGAGAATGAATATGCCGATGCCCATCTTGAAACGTTTATTGTGGTCGATGGAACAACCGGCCAAAATGCCTTGGTACAGGCCAGACAGTTTAGTGAAGTAACCGACATTACCGGCGTTATTTTAACCAAACTCGACGGAACGGCAAAAGGCGGTATCGCGATTGCTATCCAATCTGAACTGGGAATTCCTGTCAAATACATTGGAATCGGGGAAGGAATTGAGGATTTACAAAAATTTGATGCCGATGCTTTTGTCGATGCATTATTTGAATAAAAACGGAGGACATAACAACCATGATGACATTAGAAAAATTTGAAGAAGCAAGCGAACGGGTAAAGGAAGTCATCCTTCCTACGAACTTGATCTACAGTGAATATTACAGTGCCCAGACAGGTGCAAAAGTATACTTTAAGCCGGAAAATATGCAGTATACCGGTGCCTATAAAGTGCGTGGTGCGTATTACAAGATCAGCACTCTTTCGGAAGAAGAACGTGCCAAAGGACTGATCACGGCCTCTGCCGGAAACCATGCACAGGGAGTTGCTTATGCTGCAAAAATCTTTGGTGTAAAAGCTGTGATCGTTATGCCTACGACAACCCCATTGATCAAAGTAAACCGTACCAAGAGTTACGGAGCAGAAGTCGTTCTTCACGGTGATGTTTACGATGATGCCTGTGCTTATGCTATGAAACTGGCAGAAGAGAACGGCTATACTTTCGTTCACCCATTTGATGACGAAGTCGTTGCTACCGGACAGGGATCGATCGCAATGGAGATCTTTAAAGAACTTCCTACCGTTGATATCATTTTAGTACCGATCGGTGGCGGTGGACTTGCCTGTGGTGTTTCGACACTTGCAAAATTATTGAATCCAAACATTACTGTAATCGGTGTAGAACCGGCGGGGGCAAATTGTATGCAGGTTTCTCTGAAAAACGGAGAAGTTACTTCACTGCCTGGTGTAAGTACGATTGCCGACGGTACTGCCGTAAAAACACCGGGATCAAATATTTTCCCATACATTCAGAAAAACATTGATGATATCATCACCGTAGATGACCATGACTTGATCGTAAATTTTTTGGATATGATGGAAAATCACAAAATGGTCGTTGAAAATTCCGGTCTGCTTACCGTAGCGGCCTTAAAAAAATTAGATATCCGTGGCAAAAAAGTCGTTTCCATCCTGAGTGGTGGAAATATGGATGTCATTACAATCGCCTCGGTTGTTCAGCACGGATTGATCCAGCGCGGACGTGTCTTTACCGTATCCGTTGAACTTCCGGACCGACCGGGTGAACTGCTTCATGTCGCCGAAGTGATTGCCAAAGCACAGGGAAATATCATTCGTCTGGAGCATAACCAGTTTGTCAGCATCAACCGAAATGCTGCAGTAGAACTTACCATCACGATGGAAGCCTTTGGCCACGAACATAAAGAGTCCATCATCCAGGCATTGAAAGATGCCGGATATCAGCCGAAAAACCAGATGCCTACAGCGATTTATCAATAAAAGAACGGAGAATACCATCATGAGTTACGAACAAAGTTTATTATTTACTCCCGAAGGAGTGCGGGATATCTACGGAATCGAATGTGAAAAGCGAAGAAAGATTGAAGCGGATATCCATAAAATCATGAAATCCTATGGATTTAAAGACATTCAGACGCCAACTTACGAATTTTTCGATATTTTCAACCGGGAACGTGGAACTGTTGCTTCGAAAGATATGTTTAAATTTTTCGACCAATACAATAACACACTGGCGCTTCGTCCGGATATCACGCCGTCGATCGCGCGCTGCGTTGCTAAATATTATGAACAGGAAACGATGCCGATCCGCTTGTCTTATTGTGGAAGCACCTTTATCCACCGCCGCGGATATCAGGGTAAAATGTCTGAAATTTCACAGATTGGTGCGGAATTGATGAATGACGGAAGTTCCGATGCGGATGCAGAAATGATCGCGCTTACCGTAGAATGTCTGGCAAAATCCGGATTGAAAGAGTTTAAGATCGATGTCGGTCACGCCGGCCTGATTCGGGGGATTTTGGAAGAAGCTCATTTTAACAAAGAGGAGATTGCAGAATACAAAAAATATGTTGCCAATAAAAATATTTTTGCCGTGGAAGAAATGATGGAATTCCAGAATATTTCTGCCAATTTGAAAGAATTTCTGATCCGCCTTCCGGATCTTTTCGGCGGAAAAGAAGTTTTGGAATATGCGAGAAAATGCGTGACACGTCAAGAAGCAATCGAAGCGCTTGACCGCTTGGACACTGTATATGACATCTTGGTAAGTTATGGTCTGGAGCAGAATATCACTTACGATTTAAGTATGCTCAGCCATTATGATTACTATACCGGCATCATTTTCAAAGCCTATACCTATGGTACCGGCGAAGCATTGGTAACCGGCGGCCGTTATGATAACTTGATTGAACAATTCGGTAAAAAAGCCTCTGCGGTCGGTTTAGCAATTGTTTTGGATCAGCTGATGGATGCTCTTGCCAGCCAGGAAGTTGACATTGAAACGGATAAATCCGGCATTCTCGTTTTGTATCGTTCTGCCAACCGTAAAGAAGCAATCCAAATGGCAAATGAAGAACGTGCCAAAGGCCATTGTGTCCTTACCATGCGGAAAAATGCAGCCACGCCGATGGAGCTCTATGAAGACTATGCAGTCCGCAATCAGATTTCCCGGATTCTTTATGTGGAAGCCGGAAAATGTACACAATTTGAATGCGAAAATACCAATTGGAGGGAAACCAAATGAAATATATAACGATTGCGCTGGCAAAGGGACGTTTGGCAAAACAGACGTTACAATTACTGGAACAGACCGGCATAACCTGTGAGGAGATGAAAGACAAAGATACCCGTAAACTTATCTTTGTCAATGAAGAATTGAAATTGAAATTCTTTCTTTCCAAAACTTCTGACGTGCCTACCTATGTAGAATACGGTGCCGCAGACATCGGTGTTGTCGGAAGTGATACCATTTTGGAAGAAGGACGCAAAATTCTGGAAGTGCTTGATCTTGGGCTTGGAAAATGCCGTATGTGCGTCGCAGGACCGGCAAGTGCCAAAGAGCTTCTGAAGACAAACCAGATCATCCGCGTGGCTTCCAAATACCCTAAAATTGCGAAAGATTATTTTTACAATAAAAAACATCAAAACGTAGAAATTGTGAAACTGAACGGATCGGTCGAATTGGCTCCGATCGTAGGACTTTCCGAAGTTATCGTAGATATCGTGGAAACCGGATCTACCCTTCGTGAAAACGGATTGGAAGTTCTTGAAGAGATCTGTCCGCTTTCCGCACGCGTCATTGTAAATGAAGCAAGTATGAAAATGCAGCGCGAACGAATCACAAAAATTGTAAAAGATTTAAAAAATACACTGACAACATCCGAAAACTAAGAAAGAAAGGTGACAGGATATGAAATGCATGAAACTGGAAGAATCTTCCATCGACAACATTTTGGAAAATCTCTTAAAACGTAGTCCAAATCAATATGATACCTATCAGGATACCGTTGCTGAGATTTTAAATGACGTAAAAGAAAACGGTGATAAGGCACTTTTTGCTTATACCGAAAAATTTGATAAAGCAGTGATCACAAAAGATACGATCAAAGTGACCGAAGAGGAGATCAAAGAAGCTTATGATCAGGTAGACGATTCCTTGATCGAAGTGATGAAAAAATCGCTGGCAAACATTCGTGATTTTCACGAAAAGCAGCTTCGCAACAGCTGGTTCGAGACAAGAGAAGACGGGGTTATTTTGGGACAGCGTGTTACAGCACTCGAAAGTGTCGGTGTCTATGTTCCGGGCGGAAAAGCAGCCTATCCATCCAGTGTATTGATGAATATAATCCCGGCTAAAGTAGCTGGCGTGAAACGTATTGTGATGACAACACCTCCGGGAAAAGATGGAAAGGTAACCCCTGTTACACTGGTAGCCGCACATCTTGCCGGTGCTACAGAAGTATACAAAGTCGGCGGTGCGCAGGCAATCGGTGCTCTTGCTTACGGAACCGAGTCCATCAAAAAAGTATGCAAGATCTGCGGTCCCGGTAACATTTTCGTTGCGCTTGCGAAAAAGGCCGTTTACGGACATGTCAGCATTGACTCTATCGCGGGACCAAGTGAGATCCTTGTGCTGGCTGACGAGACAGCAAATCCACGTTATGTGGCAGCGGATCTTTTGTCACAGGCGGAACATGACGAACTGGCATCTGCTATCCTCGTTACCACAAGCGAGAATCTTGCCAAAGAGGTAGAAAAAGAAATCGAAGGCTTTTTGCAGACATTGAGCCGTGCCGATATCATTCGTAAATCCCTGGATAATTACGGATACCTTTTGATTGCACCGGATATGAAATCCGCGATTCACACAGCCAACGAAATTGCTTCGGAACATTTGGAAATCATTACCAAAAATCCGTTTGACACCATGACGCGCATTCAGAATGCCGGTGCTATTTTCCTTGGAGAATACAGCAGTGAACCTTTGGGAGATTATTTTGCCGGGCCAAACCATGTTCTTCCGACAAACGGAACCGCAAAATTCTTTTCCCCATTGAATGTAGATGACTTCATTAAAAAATCAAGCGTAATCTCTTATTCAAGAGAAGCTTTGGAGCCAATCCACAAAGATATCATCGAATTTGCTACCGCAGAACATTTAACAGCACATGCCAATTCCATCGCGGTGCGTTTTGAAGATCAGGAGTAATCGATGAATAAAAAATTATTTTTGTTTGACTTAGACGGTACACTGTCCGATTCCAGCGAAGGCATTACCAAAGCCGTTTCCTACGCATTGGAATCCTTTGGTATCGAGGTTCCGGACCGCAAAGAACTGAGTTGTTTTATCGGCCCGCCATTGCCGGAATCTTTTCAGAAATTTTATGGCTTCAGTGAAGAAGAAGCGGCACGCGCCACAGAAATTTACCGTTCCTATTATAACGTAACCGGTAAGTTTGAAAACACACCTTATCCGGGAATCCGGGAATTATTGGTGCACATGAAAAACAAAGGCATTCCGGCCATGGTTGCCACTTCGAAACCGATTGTGACCGCAACAGAGATACTGGATCACTTCGGATTTCTTCCTTATTTTGACAAAATTGAGGGAAGTGTTCCGGAAGAAGGACGCTACAAAAAGACCGAAGTGCTTTCATGGCTTTTGTCCCGGATTGATCTGCCCAAAGAACAGATTGTTATGATCGGCGATCATCCGGATGATATCAATGGTGCCAGAGAAAATGGGATTGACTGCATCGGAGTGCTGTATGGATTTGGAAAAAATGACCAGATTGAAGCTGCCAGTCCGGCTTGGACAGTCAAAACAGTGGAAGAATTGGAAAAACTCATTTTAAGTGCCTGAAAAATGCCGAAAAGAACTAGAAAACACTTGACGAAGACAAAAATATATGATATATTTTTCATGTTGTTAAAAAATAGATGGTCCTCTGGTGCGTTATGCAGGACATAACAAAATAGCATTAAGAACATCAAAAACAAGTAGGAGGAACAACAATGAACGAAATTATTAAGAAAATCGAAGCAGAACAGATGAAAAGTGAAATTCCTGAATTTCACGTTGGCGATACTGTAAAAGTATACGCAAAAGTTATCGAGGGAAGCCGTGAAAGAACACAGGTTTTTGAAGGCGTTGTATTGAAGAGACAGGGCGGAAGCAACCGTGAAACATTTACTGTTCGTAAGAGCTCAAATGGTATCGGTGTAGAAAAGACTTGGCCACTTCATTCTCCAATCGTTGAGAAGATTGAGATTGTTCGTCTTGGTAAAGTTAGACGTGCGAAATTGAACTACCTTCGTGACCGTGTTGGAAAAGCTGCTAAGGTAAAAGAATTAGTTCGCTAAGAATTACAAACAGGTTTATTGTTAATAGTGTATGTTATAGCATTTGCCGTAGCATACACTATGTTTCTATATAGGATAATCAGAAAGGGAATTTGTTTTGAATTTAAATTTTGATGAAGAAATCAAAAAACAAAAACGAAAAAAATTGATCAAAACCTCTTTGATCTGGATGATAGAAATTATAATTGTAATTGCTGTCGCCTATTTTGTGATACATTTCTGTTACCGTCGTACCAATACGATCGGTTCCACCATGGAACCAACCCTTTACAATGGACAGGAAGTATTTATCAATACCAAAGCCTATGTTCTTACTTCTCCCAAACGTGAAGCCGTAATTGCGTTTTATGAAAAGGAGAAACAAGAAGGCGAAGAGGAGCCCTTGATCAGCATACGGCGTGTGATCGGGCTGCCCGGTGAAAAAATCAAAATCACCGATGGAAAAGTCTGGATCAATGGGGAAGAATATCAATCAAAATATACGTATTCAGCCATGACAACCGGCGGCATTGCCGAGCAGGAGCAGACACTTTCGGAAGATGAATATTTTGTGCTGTGTGATTCCCGTTCCAACACCGATGACAGCCGAAATTCGGCCTTTGGCATGGTGAAAAAATCACAGATTATCGGAAAAGTTTCATTCCGGTTAAAACCATTTTCCCGAGTAACAAAACCGGAACAAAAAACGACACAAACACAAGAAGAGGAGAATTGATCATGCATTTTCAGTGGTATCCCGGACATATGACAAAGGCAAAACGTGCCATGCAGGAAGATATTAAATTGATTGATGTTATCGTGGAACTTGTAGATGCACGTATTCCAAGGAGCAGCAAAAATCCTGATATTGATGCCTTGGCAAATGGCAAATCGCGCATTTTATTATTAAATAAGAGCGATATGGCAGATCCGGCCCAGACTGCCCGTTGGAAAGCTTATTATGAAAAACAGGGCTTTTTTGTACTGGCTGTCAATTCCACCAAACGCAGCGAACTAAAAGCAGTTAATCAGTTGATTCAGAAAGCATGCAAAGAAAAGATCGAGCGAGACCGCAAAAGAGGGATATTAAACCGTCCAATCCGTGCCATGATCGTCGGTATTCCCAATGTAGGAAAATCGACATTTATCAATAGTTTTGCCGGAAAAGCCTGCACAAAAACAGGAAACAAACCGGGTGTAACAAAAGGAAAACAATGGATCCGCATCAATAAACAGGTTGAATTGCTAGATACTCCGGGAATTCTCTGGCCGAAATTCGAAGATCAGACGGTCGGTCTGCGTCTTGCTTTTATCGGCTCGATTAAAGATGAAATTCTGCAGCGCGTAGAAATCGCCCTGGATCTTATCGAATATCTGAAAGAAGCATATCCCGGAACTTTAGCATCTCAATACGGCATCGAGGAGTCAAACGATTCCGCCGCAATGCTGGAAGAAATCGGAAATATTCGCAAGTGTATAAAAAAAGGAACTGAGATTGATTATGAAAAAACTGCCGCCCTTATTCTCGATGATTTCCGCAGCAGTAAACTGGGTCTGATCTCCTTAGAGACACCTTCCGAAGCAGAAAAATAAACGGACAAAAGAGAGGTTTAGCATGGAAAATAAATTAGACACAAACGAAATTGAAGAAAGTCTGCGTATCTGCGAAGAACTTTTTCAAAATAATCCGGATTTTAATCGAAGATCGCCACGGCCGGTAGAAGCATTGGAATTGGCAAAAAATGTGACAGCACCTGTGGTTGAGCCAAAACCTGCTGTCAAGCCGGTACCCGTGCCGAAACCGGTATCGGAAGAAAACACAGAACCTGTAAAACCGGTTGTTTCCCAAGCACCGGAACCGGTAAAACCACCAGAAACTCCCACAATAGAAAAAGAACCGGAGCCTCCAGTCAAACCGGTATCCGTAACCAAACCGGTCCCGGAAGAAAAAAAGGAAACTCAGCCGGATGATTCAGAACCGGATTCGAAAAAAGAAAAATCCAAACCAAATATAAAGAAAAATTTGATTGCGTTTGGCATCTGCGTTGTGATTGCTATTGTGATTGCACTGATCATTACCAATTTTGTTGCCAGTCATACCAAAGTGGAGGGAAATTCCATGGAATCTACTTTGGAAAACGGTGATGATATTATTGTGGAAAAATTCTCCTATTTGACAAACAATCCGGAACGTTATGATATCATTGTGTTCCGTGAAAGTGAATCCGTTAATTACATCAAGCGTGTAATCGCATTACCGGGGGAAACGATTCAGATCACAGAAGGTAAAATTTATATCAATGAACGGGCCATATTTGATGCCTATGGAAATGCCAAAATGGAAGATGGTGGAATCGCCGAAAAGCCAATTAAACTTGGTCAAGATGAATATTTTGTCCTGGGTGATAACCGCAATGCCAGCAAAGACAGTCGTGACAAAGCCGTTGGTGTCATCAAACGCGACCAGATCATCGGAAAAGCATGGCTGCGGGTTCTTCCCTTTGACAACTTTGGAAAATTAGAATAAAAAGGACGCAGAAAACATGGAAATTGAACGCAAATATTTAGTAAAACAATTACCGGAAAACTTGGGGAAATATCCGCATTTTGTCATTGAACAGGGGTATTTATGTACGGAACCAACCATTCGGATCCGCCGAAAAAATAACGACTACATTCTGACTTATAAATCCAGGCAGAATGTATCGCCGGCGGTCGACACCTGTGTCAATGTCGAAGAGGAATTTCCGCTTTCCAAAGAGGCTTATGAACATCTGAAAGAAAAAACGGACGGAATCCTTGTCTGCAAAACCAGATACTACATTCCTTATCAAAAATATACCATTGAACTGGATCTCTTTGAGGCGCCTTATGATACGCTGCGGATTGCCGAGGTCGAATTCCCAACGACAGAAGAAGCGGTTCAATTTTGTCCACCATCCTGGTTTGGAGAAAATGTGAGCGGTGATATCCATTTTTCTAATTCTTATTTAGCAACAAAAAAATAAAAAAACGAGAAAAAAGTTCTTGTAAATACTCCTAAAATATTATATAATTCTTTTGATATTATTATAAGGAGGTATGACCCATGTCATATGTAGATGAGGTATTGGCGCAGTTGATTGAAAAAAATCCTGCAGAGCCAGAATTCCATCAGGCTGCTAAGGAAGTTTTGGAATCCCTTAGACCTGTTGTTGAGAAAAACGAAGAAAAATTCCGTAAAGACGCTTTATTGGAGCGTTTGACAAACCCAGAAAGACAGATTAAATTCCGTGTACCTTGGGTAGATGACAATGGTAATGTACAGGTTAATACCGGATACCGTGTACAGTTCAATAGTGCAATCGGACCTTACAAAGGTGGTTTGCGTTTCCATCCATCCGTAAATCTTGGTATTATTAAATTTCTTGGTTTTGAGCAGATTTTCAAAAATTCTTTGACCGGCCTTCCTATCGGCGGAGGTAAAGGTGGTTCAGATTTTGATCCTAAAGGAAAATCAGATAGAGAAGTTATGGCATTCTGCCAGAGCTTTATGACAGAACTTCAGAGACACATCGGAGCAGATACTGACGTTCCTGCTGGTGATATCGGAGTTGGTGGACGTGAGATTGGTTTCTTGTATGGTCAGTACAAGAGAATCCGTAACTGCTATGAAGGCGTTTTGACAGGTAAAGGTCTTACCTTCGGTGGTTCTTTAGCTCGTACAGAAGCAACCGGTTATGGTTTGTTATATTATACACAGGAAATGTTGAAATGCAATGGCATCGACATCGCTGGTAAAACAGTTGCAATCAGTGGTTCCGGAAACGTAGCTATCTATGCTGCACAGAAAGCTCAGCAGCTTGGTGCAAAAGTTGTTACTGTATCCGATTCTACCGGCTGGGTATACGATCCAGAAGGAATTGATGTTGAATTGCTGAAAGAAGTAAAAGAAGTACATCGTGCAAGATTGACAGAATATGCTGAGAAAAGATCTTCCGCACAGTATCATGATGGAAAAGGTGTATGGACTGTTAAAGTTGACATCGCTCTTCCATGTGCTACACAGAATGAACTTTTGATCGATGATGCAAAAGCACTTGTTGCAAACGGCGTTGTTGCTGTAGCAGAAGGAGCTAACATGCCTACATCTATCGAAGCTACTGAGTATCTTCAGGCAAATGGTGTATTGTTTGCACCTGGTAAAGCTTCAAATGCCGGCGGTGTTGCAACATCGGCTTTGGAAATGTCACAGAACAGTGAAAGACTTCACTGGACATTTGAAGAAGTTGACAATAAACTTCAGGGCATCATGGTTAACATTTTCCATGCGTGTGATGAGGCTTCTAAGAAATATGGTTTCGAAAAGAACTATGTAGTAGGAGCAAACATTGCCGGTTTCGAAAAAGTTGCAGAAGCTATGCAGGCTCAGGGTATTGTCTAAAATACATTTGTTGTAAAAACATATTGAAATTAAAATAGGCAGCTGGATTTTTCCACTGCCTATTTTTTACAATTTATAGCAACTCCGGTAATAACAATCTGTCGTTCCCGATTACGACTCTAAATGCCTTATATTGATTGTTGCACTCTTCAAATATCCCTGTTAGAATAATCATCAACAAACAAAATACATTAAAGGAGAGTGAAGAAATGACATTAAAACATTTCATTAACGAAGTTGTACAATTGCTGCAAGAACATCTGGGGGAACATTATATTGTAGAAACTGCTACCACATTAAAAAATAATTCTGTGGAATTATCCGGTGTACAGATTCGCCACGAGAAAGACAATATCTTTCCTACAATTTATCTGAATGATTTTTATGAATTGTACGAGAAAAACAGTGTTACCATGGAGGAAATTGTCGACAAAGTTGCAGAAGGATTTCAGGAAAGCCGGAAATCCATTAAAAAACTTGCTCCTTTGGACAGCACAACCTTTGAAAACTGTAAGGATAAGATTGTATACCGGCTGGTTTCGCAAAAACAAAATCAGGAAATGCTGGAAAATATGCCCTACATTCCCTTCATGGATCTTGCTATCACTTTTCACGTAATTGTGTCTATGGATCCGCCGTCCCTTCATTCCATAAAAATCACAAATGAGCTTCTGGAAACCTGGGACATCACTACACAGGCATTGTTCCAGATTGCTTCCGAAAACACACCTCGTTTGATGCCGCCACGCATCGTCAATATTCAAGATATGCTTACGGAGAACCTTGCTTTGAAAGCACCGGAATCAGATTTGACAAATGACGAAAAAACCGATATGATAGTAATCACGAATACACTTGGTGTAAATGGAGCCGCCGTGATCTTATATCCGGATATGCTGGCTTCTCTGGCAAAAGAGTACGATACAGATTTTTATGTAATTCCGAGCAGTATCCACGAAGTGATTTTGGTTTCAGCAGAAGATGATTCGATGCTGGCTGAATACAGGTTAATGGTACAGGATGTCAATAAACGGTTTGTGGATCCGGAAGAGATATTATCCGATCAGGTTTATTACTATGAACAGAAATTACAAAAAATGAAATAAAAAAATGCACCTGGAGGGATTCGAACCCCCGACCAACGGCTTCGGAAGCCGGTACTCTATCCACTGAGCCACAGATGCATCAATTGTTATTATATACGACTTTACCAAAAAAGTAAAGAACAAAATTGAAAAGAGGTTATTTTTCTATGGATAAAATAGTACGTGGCATAGCAGGAGAGGGACAGATTCGTTGTTTTGCGATGGAATCTACCCAGCTTGTGGAAGAAGCAAGACAACATCATAATACAAGTCCGGTTGTGACTGCCGCCTTGGGGCGATTATTAACCGGTGGAGCCATGATGGGGGCTATGATGAAAGGGGATTCGGATCTCTTAACATTAAAAATAGACTGTTCCGGTCCGGTAAAGGGCTTAACCGTAACTGCTGATGCCAAAGGAAATGTAAAAGGATTTCCGCTCGTTCCACAAGTTTCGTTGCCTGCAAGCCCAGCGGGAAAATTAGATGTCGGACGTGCCGTTGATCTCGGGGTGCTGACAGTAATCCGTGATACCGGATTAAAAGAGCCTTATAGCGGAACCATCAATCTTGTTTCCGGTGAAATTGCAGAAGATCTAACCTATTATTTTGCAGCTTCTGAACAAACCCCATCTTCAGTAGCGCTCGGCGTTTTAATGAATAAAAATAACACGGTCAAAAAGAGTGGCGGATATATCATCCAGCTGATGCCGGATGCTTCGGATGAAATCATTGATACGTTAGAAACCCGATTGAAACACCTGGATCCTGTCACTACGCTTTTATCAAACGGTCATACACCGGAATCTATGCTGAAATTGATCTTAGAAGGCTTAGATCCGGAATTGATGGACGAAATGCCGGCGCAGTTTTACTGTAACTGCTCCAAAGAACGTGTCTCCCGGGCTTTGATCTCATTGGGGACAAAAGAATTGGATGAGATGATCAAGGACGGCAAGCCGGTTGAAGTAAATTGCCATTTTTGTAATACAAATTATAAATTCAATCTCGAAGATCTGGAACAATTAAAAAAATCGGGAAAGCAATAGACAAATCTGTCGAAAATTGATATAATTGTCCTATAGCAAAAGTGAGGTTGAATATTATGAAATTAAAATATAAAAAATTAATTATTATTATTACAGTAGGTGCATTGTTACTTGGCTTCTTTATTCTGACATTGATTCCAACCGGTGGTAATTCATCCAATCCGGTAGAAGATGCAGAATTAGTGAAGTGTACAAACGAAGACATCAATAATCTGATTACCAGTTACTATCAGGCGAAACGTGATGTCAATCTGGAAGAACTGGAACCATTAGTCAGCGATATTAATCAGATCGATCAGGAAAAATTGATTGCACAGGCCGAATATGTGGAAGATTATCAGAATATCACCTGTTACCTTCTTGAAAACAAAGACAATGGTGCTTATCGAGTCTATGTACGATTTGATATGAAACTGAAAAATATTAATACACTGGCTCCTTGTCTGAGTGCTCTTTATGTTACAATGGGATCCGATGGCAAAAATGTTATTTATCTCAGTGCTTTAGACAAAAATGAGGAAGACTTTATCCTTGCAGCAGACAAGAATTCTCATCTTGCCGATATGCAAAAAGAGGTTAATGATAAGCTGCAGGAAGCAATTAATGCAGATGAAGCATTCCGACAGTTGTATCAGACAATGGATCAGGCGATTGCAAACGTTTCTTCCACACCGGAACCACAGGCAGATGCTGCACAGCCAACGGCCGAACCAGCCGCTGCTGACCCAAATGCTGCTGCAACCACAGATCCGAACGCTGCTCCGGCTGCCAATCCAAATGCCGCTGCGACTACAGATCCGAATGCTGCTCCGGCTGCCGATCCGAATGCTGCTCCGGCTCAATAATCTGCTAATTTAGCAAGAAAGAAAGATAATTTATGGATGAACAATTACGTATAAATAAATACTTAAGTTCTATTGGTTACTGTTCCCGACGAGAAGCAGACCGGCTCTTGGAACAGGGAAAGATTCAAGTGGATGGACATACTGCTTTTGTTGGAGAACGTATTACCAAGGAACAGTATATTACGGTAAATGGAATCCCTGTTGGTGAAAAACCAAGAGAAATTGTGATTGCTTTTAACAAACCAAAAGGGATTGTATGTACCAGCAGTGTCAAAGAAAAAAATAATATTGTTGATTATTTACATTTTCCAACACGTATCTATCCGGTAGGAAGACTTGACAAGGATTCCACCGGATTGATTTTACTAACCAATGATGGAGAATTGACAGATCGTATCCTTCGCGGAAAAAACAATCACGAAAAAGAATATCTTGTCACAGTTCAAAAACCATTACGTCCGGAAATTGTACGCGCCATGGAACAGGGAGTTCCTATTTTGGACACCATGACGAGACCATGTCAGATCATTCAAATTGATTCCCACACCTTCCGGATTATACTAACTCAGGGGTTAAACCGGCAAATCCGCCGTATGTGTGAATATTTTGGCTACAAAGTTATCACACTAAAAAGAGTTCGTGTAATGAATATTCATTTAGGAGAACTAAAAGAGGGAACCTGGCGAGAGATCACAGGAAATGAATTGGAAGAATTAAAAAACGCATTGAAAGGACAAAAATTCTACAATGAATGAGATGGAACGTATGCGGGATTTAGTTGCCCGGTTAAATGCTGCAGCTAAAGTTTATTATCAGGGTGAAGATGAAATTATGACTAATTTTGAATATGATGCTTTATATGATGAATTGGTCGCTTTGGAAGAGAAAACGGGAGTCGTTCTCTCTGGAAGTCCTACGGTTCAAGTTGGATATGAAACCCTTAGTGAACTGCCAAAAGAAGCGCACATTGCCCCGATGCTTTCGCTTGGAAAGACAAAAGAACGGGAAGAACTGGTACAGTGGCTTACTTCACGTGAAGGATTGTTATCCTTAAAGTTAGATGGTTTAAGTGTCATCTTAACTTATCAGAATGGTTTCTTAGTAAAAGCGTTAACTCGTGGAAATGGTGAAATTGGTGAAGTGATTACTAACAATGCCAAAACATTCAAAAATATTCCTGCTAAAATTCCGTACACCGGAACACTGGTTATTCGTGGAGAGGCATTGATTCGATATTCTGATTTTAAAGTATTAAACGAATCCTTTTCTGACATTCAGGAGAAATACAAAAATCCGCGAAATTTGTGCAGCGGCACAGTTCGTCAGTTAAATAATGAAATTACCGCGAAAAGAAATGTTCATTACTATGTTTACAACTTAATTCAGTCCGATCCGGAAATCAAGTTTGATTATAAAGAAGAAGAGTTGATTTGGCTTGACAAGCAGGGATTTGACATCGTGCCTTATAAAAAAGTAACCGGAAAAAATATTCTTTCCGCTATTGACGATTTTTCTGAAACGATTACAAATGGGTTTGATTTGCCAAGCGATGGACTTGTTCTTACTTATGATGATATTTCTTATAGCCGGTCATTGGGAAGAACGGCTAAGTTTCCGAGAGATTCCATTGCTTTTAAATGGCAGGATGAATTAGCAGAAACAACGTTAACAGACATTGAATGGAGTGCATCTCGTACAGGGCTTATTAATCCGGTTGCGATTTTTGAGCCGGTTGAATTAGAGGGAACCACTGTAAGCCGCGCCAGTGTTCATAATGTAAGCATTTTAAAAGAACTGCAATTAGGAATCGGCGACAAAATCACAGTGTATAAAGCAAATATGATCATTCCGCAGATTCAAGAAAACCTGACAAAGAGCAATGCGTTATCAATTCCGTCCGTTTGCCCGGTGTGTCATCAGGAAACAGAACTTATCAATGAAAATGGTTCTGAATTTTTGTTTTGTCCAAACCCAAAATGTTATGCAAAAAAAATCAAAGCATTTACCCATTTTGTAAGCCGGGATGCCTTAAATATTGATGGATTTTCGGAAGCTACTTTGGAAAAATTTATCGATCACGGCTGGTTGCAAAAAGTTACCGATATTTTTTCGTTGTCACAATACAAAGAAGAAATTCAAAATTTAGATGGCTTTGGAGAAAAATCGTACACGAATTTGATTCAAGCAATAGAAGACTCTAAACAAGTTACTTTAGAGCGCGTTATCTACAGTCTTGGAATTAAGGGGATTGGCTTAAGCATGGCAAAATTAATCTGTCGAAAATATCCTCTTTCTCTTACCGAGTACAAAAATTTATCTGTAAAAGAGTTACTTTCTGTAGATGGCATTGGAGAAAAATTGGCTGAGTCCTTTGTAGAATATTTTACTGATTCCGAAAATCAGGATCTCTTACAGCAATTAAGCAATATTCTTACCATTGCTTTGCCGGAAAAAATCGAATCCAATGCTTCTTTCGAAGGGAAAACATTTGTTATTACAGGAAGTCTTACCCACTTTACAAATCGTAACGAATGTAAAGAAAAAATTGAATCTCTCGGTGGAAAAGTAAGTTCTTCCGTAAGTAAAAATACTGCTTTTCTGGTTAATAATGATATTACTTCAAGTTCTTCAAAAAACAAGAAGGCCAAAGAACTAGGCGTTCCTATTATCACAGAAGACGAATTACTTGAAATGATTCAATAAAAATCTTGTTTTTGTATCATTTTTCCTTTGTAAAGAATAATAATGGGAATGACGAGAAACGTTCCCATTATTAAGACGAGGCATACTGTTGAAGGAACATACTGTAATATTTCATTGATGGAAAACAGTTTTTTTCCGATGTAACATGAACTTATAAATAATATTGCCGGGCAAACCAGCCATTTTATCAAATCAATCTTTGTATATTTTCTTTTCACAAGATAATATCCATCTAAAATACTTATGAGAATCTGGCTGACCAGCATCCCAAGTAAATACCCGTATATGCCAAAATATGGGGTTGCCGTAATCAGAAAAGCAATTCTCAGAACCAAACCAATAACCGTATTTCGAAAAGTTATCGAACTTTTTGACAATCCATTTATGATGCTTGCCAGTGTCGTAGAAACATAAACAAAAGGGCAGATCATAGAAAGAAGAGAAAGTAATTTCCCGGAACGCGGATTATGAAAGAACATAGTTCCTATCTGAGGTCCAAAACATACGAAGACTGCCATGGCGATACAGCCAAGCAGAAGAGAGTACTTTATGGTTATTTGCGTTGTCCGCATTATTTTAGGGTTATCCCTTTCATAAAATGCTTTTGATACTTCCGGAAGAAGTAATACCGAAAGCGAATTTGTGATCGTTCCCGGAAATAAAATAAATGGAAGCACAATCCCCGTGGTTATTCCATATAGGGCAAAAGAATCGGTTCGATTCAACCCGGAAAATTGCAGCATAATAGGAATTAAAACGGCTTCTGCCGCCGACAAAACCGAGATGGTAAGGCGTGTAGCGCTTAATGGGATTGCCTGACCCAGCAGTTTTTTTATCAATTCTTCATACCTTGATTTAGAATTTTCTTTTTTCCCAGAAAATTCTTTTCTGATATTCCATAAATTGTATAGGTTAGATGCCATTTCCCCTATAATTAATCCAAGTACAGCAATTTCGCACGAGATTGATTTTTGAAAACAGAAAAAAACGGCAACAACAAAGCCTACTCTGCAAATCTGTTCAATAATTTGTGTGATGGACGGTACTTTCGCATGACGTTTTCCATAAAAATACCCATTGATAATACTCGTAATTCCGCAAAAAGGAAATATAACCGAGAGTATTCTTAACAATGGTGCAGTTTCTTTTGCAAACAGCAAATGAATGCTTATCCAATCCGAAAAAGAAAATAAGAGAACGGACAATGTAATCGAACAGCAAAGCGAACAGAAAATTCCACACTTTAATACACGTTTCGAATTTTTCAAATGGGGATCTGCAACCAATTGGGAAACAGCAGTCTGTAGACCAGAAGCATATAAAGTAAAACATATTCCATAAATCGGAAATATCATCTGATATATTCCCAATTTGGTATCTCCAAGAAGATTTGCCAGAAATATACGATATAAAAATCCGATCACTCTGGTTATCACTCCGGCAACGGTCAGAATAATCGTGCCTTTTAGCATTTTATTTTTCATATTCTGCTCCTTACTCATTTTCCATCATTTACTTACATGATTTTCTGTATAAAATGTATATGATTGTAAAATATTTTATATGAAAAATTTTTAGATGTTGTATTTTACACCATTTTGTTGTATTATAGTTATAACTGTATGTGTACGAAATCAATTCATATAAAGGGGACGATAGCAAATGTCAAAACGAAATAAAATTTCCCTTGGGACTCCGACAGAAGAACTGCCAGAATGGACGCTTTCTCTGGATTTTACCGAGTCTCAGGATACAATAAAAGAGGAGAAAAAGCCCGAAAATACCATTTCATCTGAAAGTACATTTTCCGAACCATCACCGCGGCCTGTTCAACCCGCAGTTTCCGGTCTTAGTTCCGGACTTGGTGGTGGCTTGAATACAGAATTTGTAATTGGAAATGATGATTCCGCATCGGATGATAATTCTTTTTCCGAGCCACTTCCTGCACAAAATAATTTTGCCACAGAAAATGTATTGGATTTTGGTGGGGATACTTTATCAACGCAAGACACGGAAAGCATTACAACACTTGATATCTCAGATGATACGGAGAAGGCAGACAGCATCTTAAATATCGGACAACCGGAACCTCAACCAGCACCGGAGCCTGTTGTGGAAGCTGTTCCTGAACCGGAACCTCAACCTGCACCGGAGCCTGTTGTAGAAGCTGTTCCTGAACCGGAACCTCAGCCAACACCGGAGCCTGTTGTAGAAGCTGTTCCTGAACCGGAACCTCAACCTGCGCCGGAGCCTGTTGTAGAAGCTGTTCCTAAACCGGAACCTCAACCTGCACCGAAGCCTGTTGTAGAAGCTGTTCCTAAACCGGAACCTCAACCTGCACCGGAGCCTGTTGTAGAAGCTGTTCCTGAACCGGAACCTCAACCTGCGCCGGAACCTGTTATAGAAGCTGTTCCTGAACCGGAACCTCAGCCAGCGCCGGAACCTGTTATAGAAGCTGTTCCTGAACCGGAACCTCAACCTGCGCCGGAGCCTGTTATAGAAGCTATTCCTGAACCGGAACCTCAACCTGCGCCGGAACCTGTTATAGAAGCTGTTCCTAAACCGGAACCTCAACCTGCGCCGGAGCCTGTTATAGAAGCTGTTCCTGAACCGGAACCTCAACCTGCGCCGGAACCTGTTGTGGAAGTTACTCCGGAACCGGTGGATGTTGACAGCCAGTTATCCGATATGGCTAATTCTATTGTTTCAGAAGAAAATGAAGAACAAATATTATCGACGGCTGCGGATTTGCTTAAAAACGAACAAAACTCAGCAAGACCGGAAGATATTGAAATTATTGATGAAATGGATCATTCCACATCAGAAAATACGGACGATGTATTAGCTTTGCTTAAACAGTTAGATGTGTCTGAAAATTTAGAAAGAATGCAGTCGGCAGCACAAGAAGATATTGCAGACGTTATCAAGCAGACAGAAGTAGAAAACGAACTCGAAACTGCTGTTCCCGTGGAGAATCTTGATGCACTTATGCCGGAGGAACCACAGGAAAGTGCTAATCTTTCTGACCTTGAACCAGTGATTGAAGAGCCGGTTTCCGAAGAAACTCCAGTTCAGGATTCCATTCCGATGGAGAAGCTTGATGCACTTATGCCGGAGGAACCACAGGAAAGTGCTAATCTTTCTGATCTTGAACCAGTGATTGAAGAGCCAAAGGAAAGCCAGGCAGAGCCAGTCATGGAAATTACCAATGACATGTTTGACATGGGTTATGATCTGGATGATGAACCACAGTATTCTGAGGAAAATATTGATTTGAGTGCATTCCAGGGAAGTATAAAAGATGCAGAGGAGATTAATAAACCTGCTTCGGATGCTCTTGATCTGGATGCAGCAGAAGCCGACTCAACTTCCAGTTTTGATATGTCTAACTTAGTTGCGGCCGCCATGAATACATTAACACATCATGAAGAAGAAAACAGCCTTGCTGCAGAAAATGAAGAAACTTCAGAGAATAATTCGATGGAAGAGACAGAGGGTGCTTCCACTGCAGAAACTGCAGCAGAGCCGGAACAACCGGATCCGTCAAAACTGGAAAAAGCTACGCTTGACTTTAGCAAAAACGACGATGAATCTCCAGATGCAAATCTTGATTTTGGCGAGGATGAAGATGAAACTCTATCTAATTTAGATTTTGTAGTAGAAGAAGAACCGGAAGAAGCAAATTTAGATTTCGAGTCCGATTTTGAATTTGACCCGGATGCGAATTTAGATTTTACAGAAGAAGAGGAAGAAAATCCGGACTTTAATTTGGATTACAAAGAAGATGATGATCCATTTGCGGAAACCTCACCTGAATTTGAAGAAGAAACACCGGAAGTTTCCTTTGAAACAGAAAAACCGGAAGTGCAGCCGGAAGCGGAGCCTGCTCAAGAACCTCTACTTGAACCGGATCTGACATTTGAATCCGGACTTCAACCTGAATTTAAGGAAGAACCTCAATCGGAACCGGAAGCACAGCTGCATTTTGAACAAGAGCCTCAATTGCAGCCGGAGGTAGCAGATTATCAATTTGAAGCAGAAGCGGAGCCTGCTTTGGATTTTGAAGCAGATCTGGATACCGAAAATGCGATTGAAAGTCTGATTCCTCCGATGGACGATACATTATCCCATCAATTAGACGAAGTAATGACGGAATCTCAGGGAATAATAGCTGCCCCTACTATTGATGAGACAGATGTAGAAAGCATTGCAAGTCCGCCTGAACCGGTGGAAGAAGTTGTTGAACCTGAACATACAGCAGTTTCTTCTGATACAGAGCCAGAAGCACAGAAACCGGCACAGGAAGAAGTTCCATTTACACTTCACTTTGAACCTGTTAATCCGGATCAGGGCAGTTCTTTTGCCGAAGAAATGAACGACTTTGATGATGTTTCTTCTTTGATCATTGAAGATTATAACGAAGTTCCGACAGTTTCAAGTTTGGAAAAAAACCTAAAAAAACAGGAAAAAGAAAAGAAGAAAAACCGGAAAAAGAATGCGAAGAAGAAAGACGAGGGATTCTCACTTTCTTTGGATGAGATGGACGAAAAACAGGCCAGCGACCCAGAAGAAAAAGAGAAATTCAAGTATTCTTCCAGCATACCAATCCGTTCTACCAATATGCCGGAAGTTGCAAAACCAAAAGAGGAACCGGCAAAGCCGGCAAATACCCGGGAAGCCTCCTCTCAAACTGCTGTCACCGGCTTGGAAGGTATTTCAAAAATCCAGTCAGTGACACCGGAAATGCTTGCGGAGGAAAGAAAAGAAGTGGAGCATCTTGAAGATGTTCATACACATCACGAAGAAAAAGTATATGCAGAAAAGAATATCTACGATAATGGTACGTTCCAGCGTGAATACTACCAGTTATATTATCAATAAAGAGAATTTACACAATTATGATATTCTCTGCATATTATAAGGATAGCAGAACCATAATATCCCATGTATAGCTCTCTATATGTGGGATATTTTTTAGCCAAATTTTATATTTTTTTTGAGAAATGTTATTGACAAAAAAAATAGCAAAGTTTATAATATTTTTAATCCCGATAAAAATGATAGGAATTAAAACAGTCGGACTTTTTCCAATCCTTTTTATCTAGGGAGAACAACTGTAATTCCACTGTTCAAAGGAGGATTGCAATGAAAATTTCAACGAAAGGACGTTATGGTTTACGCGCAGTCATTGATATTGCGATACATGGGGATTCCGAGCCGGTTTCCTTAAGTGATATTGCCGTTCGTGAAGATATATCCGTCAGTTATCTGGAGCAGTTGATTGCCAAATTGCGCCGGGCGGACATCGTAACCAGCGTTCGCGGAGCAAAGGGTGGTTATTCGCTTGCCAAGCCCAAAAATGAAATTTCTGTTGGAGATGTACTAAGAGCATTAGAAGGAGATCTTGCACCGGTAAACTGCTCAGAAGTCATTGAAAACGGAAGTCCCTGCAAAGAATCCAAACAATGCGTTTCCAAACTGGTATGGCAGCGCATTAGCGAGAGTATCAACAATGCTGTAGATAGTCTTATGATTTCCGATTTACTCGAGGAATCAAATTCAGATAAAATCTGCGGCTGTCAATAGAGAAAGGAGATCACAATGAGTAGATTTGTGTATTTAGATAATGCAGCAACAACATCAACAAAAAAAGAAGTCGTTGATGCTATGTATCCATTTTTTACAGAGAGCTTTGGAAATCCCTCCAGTGTATATGATTTTGCCGCCAAAAACAAAAAAGCGGTAAATGACAGCAGACAGACCATCGCCGATGCGCTTCACGCTGATGTACGTGACATTTACTTTACCGCAGGTGGAAGTGAATCCGACAACTGGGCATTGATTGCCACTGCAGAAGCTTATGAAAATAAAGGAAAGCATATTATTACATCAAAAATTGAACATCATGCCATTTTACACACCTGTGATTATTTGGAATCCCGTGGTTTTGAGATCACATATATTGATGTCGATGAAAATGGTATTTTGAAATTAGATGAATTGAAAAAAGCAATTCGCCCTGACACAATTTTAATTTCCGTTATGTTTGCTAACAATGAGATTGGAACCATTCAGCCAATCAAAGAAATCGGTGAAATTGCCAAAGAACACGACATTTTATTCCATACCGATGCGGTTCAGGCGTTTGGTCAGATTCCGATCAACGTCGATGAACTTCATATCGATATGCTGAGTGCCAGCGGACATAAACTCCACGGACCAAAAGGAATCGGTTTCTTGTATATTCGCAAGGGCTTGAAGCTTCGTTCTTTTATTCACGGTGGCGCGCAGGAAAGAAAACGTCGTGCCGGTACCGAAAATGTACCGGGTATCGTAGGACTTGGAAAAGCCGTTTCCATCGCCGTAGAGACTATGGATGAACGAATCAAGCATGAAACAGAAGTCCGCGATTATATGATTGAAAAAATCAAAAAGACCATTCCGTATTGCCGATTAAATGGTGACCGCACAAAGCGTCTTCCAAATAATGTAAACTTTAGTTTTCAGTTTGTCGAGGGCGAGTCTCTGTTAATCATGTTAGACATGGAAGGAATTTGCGCATCCAGCGGATCTGCTTGTACTTCCGGATCTTTGGATCCTTCTCACGTATTATTGGCAATTGGTCTTCCTCACGAAATTGCACATGGTTCCCTTCGTATGACATTAAGTGAAGAAACCACCATTGAGGATGCCGACTATGTGATCGATAAATTGCAAGGTATCGTTGCAAAATTGAGAAGTATGTCTCCACTGTACGAAGATTTTGTAAAGAAAAATGCAGCAAAATAAGGAAAGGATGTATCGTAATGTATAGCGAAAAAGTAATGGATCATTTCAGCAATCCAAGAAATGTAGGAGAGATTGAAAACGCAAGTGGTGTTGGTACCGTTGGAAATGCAAAATGCGGTGATATCATGCGTATGTATTTAGATATTGACGATAATGGTGTAATTCAGGACTGTAAGTTTAAAACTTTTGGCTGTGGTGCTGCCGTAGCGACAAGTAGTATGGCAACCGAGCTGGTAAAAGGAAAAACCATTCAGGAAGCAATGGAAGTAACCAACAAAGCCGTTATGGAGGCATTGGATGGACTTCCTCCGGTAAAGGTTCATTGTTCCCTTCTTGCAGAAGAAGCAATTCATGCAGCCCTTTGGGATTATGCAGAAAAACATGGGATTAAGATTGAAGGGCTTTCCAAGCCAAAATCTGATATTCATGAAGGGGAAGAAGATACCGAGGAAGAGTACTGATTCCGGATTTTGTAAAAAATCAAAACACCGTAGATTTCCAAAATAGGGATCTACGGTATTTTTTACTTTTTAATCAAAAAGAATGAAATTGGCGAACATGATCCTTTACTGACACATAGCCGGAAAATCCAGCCTTTTGTGCCAGCATGGCAGCACGGTCAAAATCAGCCGCCACGCGGGAAATATCGTGGGCATCCGATCCAAAGATAATATTTTCGCCCCCAAGTTTCCGGAATCGTTTTATAATCTCAAAGCATGGATTTGGCATAATTCCATCATTTTTATATCCGGATGTGTTGATCTCCAGAATAATATTTCGCTCAAGAATAATCTTTAAGATTTCATCAATAAGCTCTACATATTTTTCATAGTGATAAAACGCATAACCGGAAGGGAGATAACGTGTAATGTAATCCAAATGTCCAACAGTATCAATCCGGATCTCTCCCAGATTTTTAAGTTGTTCATAGGTTGTTTCAAAATATCGTTTCAGGCCGTTTTCCTCACCATAACTTTCCCAAAAATCCGGATAATAAGGATCCATATTTTCTACCAAATGAATGGACCCGATACAATATTCCAAATCACTGCGATTGCTCAATGCCACATTTTCCTCATAGGCATCGGATTTTAATCCAATTTCCACACCGGTATGAATTTCAATCTGCTCTTTATATTTTTCACGCAGAACAGCAATGGCTTCCCGATATTTCTCAAAATCAAACTGGAACGGTTTTTCGCCTTTCCCAAGCTCCCAGTCATAGGTAACCGGAAACCGGTAATCCATATGATCGGTAAAAGTAATTCCACAGAGTTTTCGCCGGATCGATTCCCGAATCATATTTTCCATCGGTTCTTCACTATCCGTCGAAAACTGTGTGTGCATATGTGCATCGTATTGAACCATATTTTTTCCTCCTAATGAACTTCCTCAATGCCATCGATATCCGGAGATACCACCATGGAATAATTTGTATAATAAACGACAAATCCAGGTTTGCTTCCATTTGGTTTCTTGACATTTTTCTTTTGCGTGTAATCAATCTCAACTTTGTCCGAAGATGCTTTTTGTGAAAAATGTGCCGCCAGGCTTGCTGCCTCTTCAAATGTCCGTATCGGCGGTTCCTCGTTATTGCACTGGACAATGACATGCGAACCCGGTGCCTGTTTTACATGGAACCACCAATCATTTCCGGTCGCTGTCTTAAACGTCAGCATATCATTTTGGTAATTATTTTTTCCCACATACATGTCGTAGCCATCACTTGAACGGAAGTGAAGCGGCTTGCTTTTTGGCATTGCCTTGCTATTTTTATTTTTCTTTCCTGCATGGCTTTTCATATAACCGCTGTCAATCAATTCCTGCTTGATCAGCTGGAGATCTTCCTCTTGTCTGGCGATATCAAGCGCCGTAAGAATCGTTTCCAAATGATCGATCTGCATCTGCGTTTCTTCAATCTGAACCGTAACCGCTTCAAAGGTTCGCTTTAACTTATTGTAACGGTCAAAATATTTATTGGCATTTTCTGCCGGCGTTTTCGTTGGATCGATAGGAATCGAGAGTTCCGAGCCATCATAATAGCTCGTACAGCGCAGCACTTTGTCTTCCGGCGACAGCTGATATCCGTACGTGTTGATATGTTCACCATACACTTTAAAACGTTCCCTTTTTTCGGTGTCTTTTAACTGCTTGCGCTGAATGTCGATCTTTTTCTGGTCACGTTCCAGAAGATTGGTTACATTTTTACGCAGATCCGCGGATTTCTGACGGATTCTCTGAATCATTTCCTTTTCGCCGTAAAACACTTCGATCATCCGGCTGACCGATTCAAACGGACGGTGTTCGTATCCTTCGGCCTCATATCGTTTCATTTCAAAAGCCGAAAATTCAACCGGTTCCCCATTATGAAACACAATTTCCGGTTCGAAATTTCCATTTTTTACATGTTCCATCAAAGCACGCAGACAGGAGAGAAGCGTGGACAATTGATTTCCGTTGCAGGAAGCAAAAGGATCGTCTCCATCCAAATGACAGCGGTAAGCCACTTCCTGTGCCATGGAAAAACTAAAGCCGGTAAGATAATTACACAAGCCTTTTGCAATTGACACCGGCTGTTTTGTCAGTTCTGTCATCCACAATTCCGTCGTAAGTTCAAAAGGATTATGTTTTTCGCGCGTATTTGGAATAAAATACGTCCTTCCCGGCAACACTTCACGTACAGAGCTTACCAGAGCCGAAACATGCCGGATACTGTCCACGATCTTATTTTCTTCATCCAAAAATATAATATTACTGTGTTTTCCCATAATCTCAATTACAAGATTGCGGTGCACCAAATCTCCAAGTTCATTTCTGTTTTCAAATTCTATAAAAATAACGCGTTCCAGTTCATGCTGATAGATACGGCAGATCCGTGCACCACTTAAATGTTTTCTTAACAGCATACAAAAATTGGGAGCTGTAGGGGGTGCCGTTTTGCTCTTATCCGTCAAATAAATAAGTGGGAGAGAAGGACTTGCCGATAAAACCAGCCTCCACGTCTGCCGGTTGTTTTTCACAGCAAGGATCAATTCGTCCTGCTCCGGCTGTGAAATTTTTTGTAAATGACCACCTGTCAATCGATCCGACAGTTCTTTTGTCAGGGCAGCCATCAAAAAGCCATCAAAAGCCATATCAAATTCCTCCATCTTATATTTCTTTTCTCATTATACTATAATCCGCGGACAGGGTCAAACTTCAAAATTTCAAAAAAACTCACAGAAATCTTGACTTATGCGTCTTTCTCCTTTATAATAATACGGAATGCATAGATTCATTTTTAAATTTTGGAGGACGTTATGATAAGAAGTATGACCGGCTACGGCCGTTATGAAGCTGAAAATGAAGAATCCAGACTGGTTGTTGAGATCAAGTCGGTAAATCATCGTTACTGCGATATTTCTATACGACTTCCAAAAAATCTGAATCCTTTTGAAAATATCATCCGTAAACAATTAAAAGACCGGATCAGCCGTGGAAAAATTGATGTATTTGTAACGTATGAAAAAGTCTCGAAAGCCGAGGGCAGTATTACGTATCATCCCGATATGGCACAGGCTTATGTTCAATTGATACAACAGTTATCCAATGATTTTTCTCTGAATCCCGGTTTGGATGCTGCCGCGTTATCCCGTTATCCGGATGTATATACGATGGAGGAAGCGCAGGTTGACGAAGAAAAACTTCAAAAACTGGTTTACGAAACCGTAGATGGAGCATTGACAAACTTTATTCACTCCAGAGAGATCGAAGGTGAATTATTAAAAGTTGATCTGCTGAAAAAACTTGAATTTTTAGCGGAACTTGCAGAAAAAATTGAGAAACGCTCTCCGGAAGTATTTGCCGAATACAAAGAACGGCTTACTGCCAAAGTTAATGAAACACTGGCAGACGGCAATTTAGACGAAAGTGTTCTGGCGACAGAGCTGGTCATCTATGCAGATAAAATCTGTGTGGATGAAGAGTTGGTACGCTTAAAGAGTCATATCAGCCATATGCGTAACACACTTGAAAAAGAAGAAACCGTTGGCCGTAAACTGGATTTTATTACGCAGGAATTAAACCGCGAGGCAAATACGACATTATCAAAAGCCAATGATATTGTTATTGCGGATCTTGGTATCATGCTGAAAACGGAAATTGAAAAAATCCGTGAACAGATACAAAATCTTGAATAGTTTTGGGAAAGGACGGCACTCATGGCTTTTATCAATGTTGGATATGGAAATATTGTTAATACAGAAAAAATCATCAGCGTGATCAATTATGAGGCAGCTCCCATAAAACGCATGGTTCAGACAGCAAAAGATGCCGGCCTTGCCATCGATGCTACCTGCGGCAAAAAAACAAAAGCTGTCATTGTTATGGAAAACCATATGATCGTGTTAAGTTCGCTATTACCGGATACGATCACAAATCGATTAAATAATAGTTACGTTACTAGTTAATAAAAATAGATAGGAGATTGCAATGAAAAAAGGTATTCTTACTGTCGTTTCGGGATTTTCCGGAGCAGGAAAAGGTACGATCATAAAAGAACTTCGAAAAAAATATGACTATGAACTGTCGATTTCCGCCACAACCCGCAAGCCCCGCAAAGGCGATGTTGATGGTGTCGATTATTTTTTCAAAACAAGGGAAGAATTTGAACAGATGATCGAAGAAAACAAATTGATTGAATGGGCAGAATACGTAGGAAATTACTACGGTACGCCAAAAGAATATGTAGAACAGCAGCTGAAAGCCGGAAAAGATGTCCTCTTAGAGATTGAAATGCAGGGCGGTATGTTAGTAAAAAAACAATTTCCGGATGCTATGCTTGTCTTTGTAACTCCACCAAGTGCAGAAATATTAAAGGATCGGCTGACCGGTCGTGGCACTGAGAGTGCGGAAGAGATTGAGCGCCGGTTACACCGTGCTTCTGAGGAAGCAGATTTTATGAAACAGTATGATTATATTCTGGTAAATGACTCACTGGAAGCGGCGGTAGAAGACCTCCATCACCTCATTCAGTCTGGGCATCATAAAACCGCATATTGCGCTGAATTGATCAAATCAATGACGCAGCAGTTAAATACATTGGTAGGTAAATAAAGAAGGGAGAGCAACATGAATCAGACAGATACAGAACAGGAAGAAGAGAACATACCTGAAACTGCCAAAACAATTGATAAAAATGCAAAAAAAGAAAAGAAAAAGCGCTCGAAAGTCAGTTATGCGATAGAATATGCTATTTATGTGGCATTGATTCTCTTATGTATATTCTGGGTACCGGAACATGTCCTTCAGCGAACTGTAGTAAAAGGGGAATCCATGGAAAATACACTTCATACAAACGAGAGTTTGCTGGTGGAAAAAGTTTCCTATCATTTTAAACAGCCATCGCGTTATGACATTATTGTATTCTATCCATATGGAAAGAATGGTGATGAAGTTCCGGAAAGTATGAAAGATCAATTGGAAATTGATACTACGGCTTCCGGAGACCAAGAAGAAGATTCCGAATTGTATGTAAAACGTGTATTTGGTCTTCCAGGGGAAAAAATTCAAATTATTGGAAATGACATTTATGTCAATGACAAAAAAATTGATGATCCTTATGCGAAAAATGCGATGAAAGACGGAGATGCCGGTGTGGCATCTGAGCCGATCACATTGGGCGAAGATGAATATTTTGTTCTTGGTGATAATCGCGAAGTAAGCCTAGACAGCCGCGAACTTGGCCCGATCAAAGAAAAAAATATCGCCGGCCACGTTGTTTTGCGTATCTGGCCACTTAAGAAATTTGGAACACCATAATGAATGGATACAAAGATAAAAAATAGATATAGAAATTATGTGGAAATTTGAAAGGAGATCTTTATTATGTTACACCCATCTTATAATGATTTAATGAACGTCGTAAACAGTGATGTTGAACCGGGAGAACACCCGGTAGTTAACAGCCGTTATTCCATCGTACTGGCAACCGCAAAACGTGCCCGTCAGCTTATTGCCGGTTCCCAGCCTCTGGTATCGGGAAAATATCCAAAACCTCTCAGTATTGCAATTAAAGAATTGTCCACTTCTGCAATTAAAATTGATACAGAAGAAGAGGCACGCGCAAAGAGAGAAGCTGCTGCACTTGCTGCAGAGCAGGCCGCTACAGCAACAGAAACCGCAGATTCTGACGAGCCGGAACAAAAGGTTACAGAGGAAACTGCAACAGAAGAAACGGATACCGAAGCTTAAATAATTTTAGAATGCTTGATACAGGCAGCCAGTCCTTGGATTCGTCCGGGAATTGGCTGCCTTTTATTTTCTTTTTTTCGTAACTATTCAGGTCCCCCTTCCCACATTCGCATTTCGAACACTTCGTGTTCTTTCTCGCCTTTGACAAGGCTAAAAATGC
>ERZ779889.525-NODE-525-length-47761-cov-16.273341_pt1 | contig 47761 bp, 58 predicted proteins | sample MGYA00511030_ERZ779889 | MGnify/ENA primary metagenome ERZ779889 (study PRJEB29588, sample SAMEA2160616) | human gut metagenome | biome: human gut; feature: human-associated habitat; material: faeces | place: Denmark | collected 2008/2010 ... | reverse complement strand
GCAGACGGTCGAATATCACTTTTGCTTTTCTTCCCAGGCCGGTCGGTTTTCCCTCGGGTTTGAGGTAGTGGCGCACGGCGGTGACCACCTGCTTGAAGGTAAAGGGGTCGATTTTGCATCCGGTCATGGAGTCGATAACGTCGGAAATGATAATACGGTAGGCGCGATCCGATACGCGGCAAACGGTTTCTTTTTTAGTGCTTTTCATAATGTGTGGGGTTTATTTGCTGCAAAAATAATACAGAATTTCCCGGAAAACATTGCGATAATGTCGTTTTTTTCAGTCCGCAGGTGAAAAATTTTGGACAGGAGTACAGCAGAACAGGAGAACGGACTGGTATACAACGCGATAAGGAGGTTTCGTTAAGCGGATGCAATGGCTATGTTTTTAGCAGAATGCGAGATGATAAATGCATATTCGAACGAAGAGGATGTTTATTTAAACATCGAAAAATCGGGATTACAAGTAATAAAAGGCATATATAACACTGCTAAAGTGCTGTAAATCAGTAGGGGCGCTATACTTAGCGCCCGCAGAATCAAAAGCGTATCTCACCCCGAACAATATAATGATGAAGGAAAATGCCCTGACTCAGCGGGCGCTAAGTATAGCGCCCCTACTGATTTTTCAGTGTGTTATGGTTTTTGGAATCGGAGAGGGGCTGGTTGCGGGGCTATTTGCCTATGCGGCGGAGGATTTTGTCGGCAATGGTCTGCGGGGCGATGCCTGCGAGGCAGTGGTAATCGCCGCGGTAGCAGGGTTTGTCGCCGAATACGGAGCATGGGCGGCATGTCATGGAGAGCTGCACGGTATCGGTGTCCTGCTGCTTCCATCCCTTGAATCCGCAGTAGGGGTGGGTAGCGCCCCAGACGCTTATGACGGGCGCTCCGACAATAGAGGCAAGGTGCATGTTGGCGGAGTCCATCGACAGCATCACGTCGAGATGACTGAGCAGTGCGAGTTCAAGCGGGAAGCCGTGGCGCTTGTCGGCGAGCGACGTGACGCCGGGATATGTCTGCGCCCAACGGCCGAGGATGGCACGTTCGTCGTCGCCACCGCCGAAGAGGAATATTTTGATTCCGCCGGTGTGGGAGAGTGTCTCCACTACTTTTTCCATCAGCTCGGGCGGGTAAATTTTTCCCTTGTGCTTGGCGAAGGGTGCAATTCCCACCCATTTCTCTCCCTCAGGCTTCGGTGCGGTGACCGATGCGAACGCGGCCGGATCGGCTTTGCCGTCGCCGAAAAGCGATTTGAAATGCTCCTCCACAGCGAGTCCGAGTCGGTGGAATACCTCGCGGTAGCGGGCGCGCTGCGAAATGAGGGGGAGCATGATCTTGTTGGTGCGCCGGGTCAGGGCGCGCTTGCGCGAGCGCTCCTTGTTGATGCGCGAAACGGGGATGCGGTGAAACCAGGAGAGGAGGTCGATGACCATGGTGCGGATAACGCTGTGGAGGTCGGCCACGGCGTCGAACGCGAAGTCAGACTGCAGTTCCCGGTAAAGAGTGACAAGACCTCCGGCTCCCCTATATTGCGGAGAGTTGAGGTCGACACCGCGCACCCGGAGGTTTTCGGGCGCGTTGAGGAACATTGTGGCCATCGAGGGGCGGGTGACCATGAGAAACTGCACGTCGGGGTTGCTCCTTGCCACGCTGTAGACGACCGGAATGGTCATGGCTACGTCGCCGATGGCGGAGAAGCGGGTAATCAGCACCCGGTGAGGACGGAAAAGGCTTTCGCTGTCAGGACTTTTTGTTGCCATACAGCACCGGATTGGTGGCAGGGTCGTTGTACATCTTCATCTGGCGGTAGACCTTCATGTACTTCTTTCCGACGGCAATGTCGGCGAGGAGGCGGTCGATGGCTGAAGTGAGGTCGCGCTGCTGCTCAAGCAGAACGTCGAGCCTGGCACGGCAGCGGGCTATGTGTTCGGGCGAAGCGTCGGTACGCTCCACCTCGCGCTCCATGTGGTATATCTTCAGGGCGAGAATCGAGAGGCGGTCGAGCGCCCAGGCGGGGCTTTCGGTGTTGATAGTGGCGTCGGCATCAGGTTTCACGCCGGCGAATTTCTCGCGGAAATAGGTGTCGATCTCCTCCACCATGTCGGTACGGTCCTGGTTGGAGCGGTCGATGCGGCGCTTGAGCGCGAGTGCGGCTACGGGGTCGATCTGCGGGTCGCGTATAATGTCCTCGAGATGCCACTGCACGGCGTCGATCCAGTTTTTGTCGAAGAGCACGGCTTCGATGGTGCCTGCCTCGAAAGGATTCGCTGCTTTGGCGTCGACATCGTCGGTAACGTGGTATAAATCGGTAGTATCGCTGAATATCTTAAAAGCGCGTTCTGCAAAGTTCATATCTGGGATTTTTATAGGGAGGTGAGAAATATGATTTCACAAATATAAGACAAAAAGTCGGATGCTCCAAATTCCATGTCGGTGAAAAGCGAGGAAAACCGTTGCGATTGCGTAACTTTGCAGCAAAAATTCAAAGGTAATGGAATCGATAAAACATCTGTTCAAAATAGGCATAGGGCCGTCGAGCAGCCATACGATGGCTCCGCGCTATGCCGCCACGCAGTTTCTCAATGCCACCGGGGGCGCAAGTTCGTACAGGGTGACGCTCTACGGCGCGCTCGCGGCAACAGGCAAAGGACACCTGACCGACAAGGCTATACTCGACGTGCTGCAGCCGAAGGCGCCCACGGAGATATTATGGCAGCCTGAAGTGTTTCTGCCTTTCCACCCCAACGGCATGAAGTTCGAGGCTCTCGGATCAGACGGGACTGTAGCGGAGGAGGAGACTTACTACTCCATAGGAGGCGGCGACATAGTGCGCGAGGGAGAGGAGCGCCGTCCGAGTGAGAATATTTACGACATGCACCTGATTTCCGACATCCAGCAATGGGCCGAGAGAACCGGACGGTCATTCTGGGAATACGTGGACATGTGTGAGAACTCCGACGTGTGGGATCATCTCGCCGAGGTATGGAAAGTAATGAAAGAGGCCGTAGGACGCGGCATCGAGGCGGAGGGGGTGCTGCCAGGCGGACTCGGCGTGAGGCGCAAGGCCGTAAGCTACTACATGCACGCGGCAGGCTACAGCAACTCGCTTAAGAGCCGGGGTCTGGTGTATGCCTACGCGCTGGCGGTGTCGGAAGAGAACGCTTCGGGCGGCCGGATAGTCACCGCTCCTACGTGCGGTTCCTGCGGGGTGCTCCCGGCGGTGCTGTACCATCTGAGCACGTCGAAAGGCTTCAGCGAGAAGCGGATTCTCCGCGCGCTCGCCACGGCCGGACTTTTCGGCAATGTGGTGAAATTCAATGCCTCGGTATCGGGTGCGGAGGTAGGATGCCAGGGAGAGGTAGGAGTGGCGTGCGCCATGGCTGCGGCTGCATCGTCGCAGCTTTTCGGAGGTACGCCCGCGCAGATAGAATATTCGGCCGAGATGGGACTTGAGCACCACCTCGGGCTGACATGCGACCCGGTGTGCGGACTTGTGCAGATACCCTGCATAGAGCGCAATGCCTACGCCGCCGCCCGCGCGCTCGACTCGAATCTCTACGCGGCGTTCAGCGACGGGCGCCATTCGGTTTCGTTCGACCGCATAGTGGAGGTGATGAAACAGACAGGCCACGACCTGCCGAGTCTCTATAAGGAGACGTCGAAGGGTGGCCTGGCTGCTATACAGTAGGGTGAGATAGAGCCTATAGGGCTTATAAGATCTATAGGCTCTATACCTCAGAAATTATAGCTGATTCCGATGGAGGGGGAGAAGGCGTGGAGCTTGTAGTCGGCCGTAAAGGTCTGCTCGGCGCGGAATCCCATTGCCTGAACCTGTTCGAGGGGAATTCCGGCAGCTGTGAGGCGTCCGATCATTACCTTGCCGAGGAGGTCGTCGTAGGTGCATGAGGCGTTCTTGATGCCGCAGCCGTGGATGTACATGAAGCCGAAGTCGACCGACAGGTTCTTCACCGGACGGAAGGAGAAGCCGCATGTGGGTTCGATCTTGGTCATGCCGGGAGTTTCAGGATTGTAGTATTCCTTGTTGACGGGCGAGGTGTCGACCATGAGGCCTGCGCGAAGGTCGAGCCGGTCGGTGAGGGAGTACTGCGCGCCTAAAGAGTAGCACCACGAGTTCTTGTATTTCTTTTCGATATGCTGGTTGAAGCCCTGGAGCTGGTCGGCGAGAAATTCGATGTCGAGGTGCTTGTAGGTCTTCCATCCCGTGAGGCGGGCGTCGAATGCCAGGAGCAGGCGCGGTATCGGTTTATAGCTGACGCCGAGTCCGAGCACCATCGGGCAGGGCATCTCGGCCTTGAAGTTGGCTTCGTTGAGCAGCGAGAGGTCGGCGCCGAGCTTTAGGAGCATTTCGTCGACAAAGGGGCTGGCGGTGCGCAGATAAGCGTTGCCGGCACCTACTTTCATCGCCATTTTTGTGCGCAGCGATGCTCCGAAAGTCAATTTCTCGTTGAGGGTGTACATGGCACCGATGTTGAGACCGACGGCAATGTCGGCGGTACCCTTGAGGTTGACCGATGCGGGGCTGGTGTTGCCGAAGAGGGGAGTCTCCTGGGGGAGCTGTCCGGTAGCCTTGAGGGTATTGATGGCGAGGTCGGCGGTAGCCGGATTGACGAGTGCCTTGTTGAGGTCTACGGTGCCCCAGGTGATCATGGCTCCGGCACCGATCGAGAATTCAGGGGTGATGGCCCACGATATGGTGGGTTGCAGAGTGAATACTTTGAGGTTGACGTTCTGGTTGAGCACCGATCCGGGCCAGTTGTCGGTCCAGTTTATCGACGAACCGTAGGGTGTATAAAGCGATATGCCGGCCTTGAGGTTGTCGAAGACCGAAAAGGCGGCGTGGACTCCGAGCGGTGTGGCGATGCCGTTGTCGGTTTTATAATCTTTGCCGCCTACAGTGGCGGTTGCATGGGCGCTGAGAGCGGTGAACGAGCCGGAGAGGTCGAAAGTGCCGTCCATATATGCGAGACCAGCGGGATTGAAAAACATGCTCTCCGCACCGAGTTTCTGGGCTATGCCCGTGTGGCCCATACCTATCTGCCGGGCCGACAGTGAATTGATCTGATAGCCTTCGGCCATGGCACCGAAGACGGTAATGGCTGCTGCAGCTACTGTTAACAGTCGTTTTTTCATAATGAATCTTTTTTCCTTAAAACAGGCTGCAAAGTAACGGCAAAAAGGCGGGTGCTACAAATTTGTAAAGATTTGTTAACATTGCAATTCGTCTGAATCACCGATTTTATGGTCATCCGGTGATATGTTTATAACAAATCAAAAATAATATTAACCAATTTTTACAATCAGACCCATTTCAGGCGTCTGAGGATGATAAAAGCAGCGGCAGTGAGGGCCACGGCTATGGCTATGATTATCCAGAAAGCCCAGCGGCCCCTGAGCATGATGTCGACGTTCATGCCGTAGAGCGACGCTACAAAAGTCGGCACCATGAGGATAATCGACAGGCCGGTCATTCGTTTCATCACCGAGTTGACATTGTTGGAGATAACCGATGCGTAGGAGCCCATTGTGCCTTCAAGAATGTCGCTGTAGATAGCGATAGTGGAGTCGGCCTGCCGGAGTTCGATGCCGAGATCTTCGAGCAGATCAGCGTCGAGGGAGTCGGCGTAGATGGTCTGAAGCCGTTCGAGCACCATGCTGTCGGCTTTGACGGAGGTGTTGAAAAAGACGAGCGATTTCTGAATGTTCATGAGCATGAGCAGGTCGGAGTTCTGCACCGACTGTTCGAGGGCTTTTTCGGCGCCGGTGACGTCGCCGGTGAGCTGCCGCAGGTAGTCGAGAAACCAGTATGCGGCGGAGTAAAGTATGCGTAGGGTGAAGTTGGCGGTGTTGTCGAAGCAGATGCCCTTGAGGCGCGTGTGGTTGGCGAAATCGTCGATCATGCGGTTGGTGTGGTAGCATACGGTTATCACCCTGTCGGCTCCGCGGCTTATGATGCCGAGCGGAACGGTAAGATACGGCATGCCGGCGGAGCGGCTTTTCACCGGAATGCGGATTATGGTCATTATCCAGTCGGCTTCGCGCTCCACTCGCGGCCGTTCGTCTTTATCGCGGAGGTACTCGAGAAACATCGGCGGAACACCTTCGGTATCCGTGAGATATTTCTCGTCCTCGCAGTGGGGAACCACCACGTCGACCCAGCAGACCCCCTCGCAGTCGGCTGATTCGTTGAAACCTTTGTCGCACGTGTAATACTTTCGCATGATGTAATTATAACGCGCGCCGCCGGCGTAAGGTTCGGGGTCAGTAAGCCTGCTCGTGGACACCTGCCACCGCTCTTCCGCTCGGGTCGTTGATGCCGCGGAACGACTCGTCCCAGGCCAGAGCCTCGGCGGTAGAACATGCCACGCTCGGCACGCTCGGCACGCAGCGGGCGGCGCTTTCGCTGGGGAAATGCTCTTCGAAAATGGCGCGGTAGCAGTATTCTTCCTTGTTTAGAGGCGGGTTCACGGGGAAGCGTTCGGCGGCGCGGGCCATCTGCCCGTCGGTGACGGAGGCTTCGGCTATCTCCTTGAGCGAGTCGATCCAGCTGTAGCCCACGCCGTCGGAGAACTGCTCCTTCTGGCGCCACGCCACTGAGGCGGGGAGCATGTCGGCAAACGCCTCGCGCAATATCTGTTTCTCGATTTCGGCTCCCGGACACATTTTGAGAGCCGGGTCGAGCGTCATGGCCACGTCGAGAAATTCCTTGTCGAGGAACGGCACGCGGCCTTCCACACCCCAGGCCGAGAGGCTTTTGTTGGCGCGCAGGCAGTCGTAGAGATGGAGCTTGGATAGCTTGCGGACGGTTTCTTCGTGGAATTCGCGTGGCGACGGCGCTTTGTGGAAGTAGAGGTATCCGCCGAAAATCTCGTCGGCACCCTCGCCGCTGAGTACCATTTTGATGCCCATCGACTTGATTACGCGGGCGAGGAGGTACATGGGGGTTGAGGCCCGGACGGTTGTGACGTCGTAGGTCTCGATATAGTAGATTACATCGCGTATGGCATCGAGCCCCTCCTGTATGGTGTAGTTTATTTCGTGGTGTACGGTTCCTATGTGTTCGGCCACCTCGCGGGCTTTCGCGAGGTCGGGCGCGCCTTTTAGACCAACGGCGAAGGAGTGGAGCCTCGGCCACCATGCGTCGGTGTTGCCGTCGTTCTCTATGCGCCGTGGTGCGAATTTCCTTGCGATGGCGGAGATTACCGATGAGTCGAGACCGCCGGAGAGGAGCACCCCGTAGGGTACGTCGCTCATAAGCTGGCGCCTGACGGCGTCCTCGAGTGCGGCGCGGAGTTTTGCGGGCGCCTCGGCGCCCTCCGAAGGGGAAGCCGAAGTGAGGCTGTCGAAGTTCTCCCAGTCGCGGCGGTACCAGCGGCGCAGCTTTCCCTCGCTGCCGAGGTAATAGTGGCCGGGCGGGAATGGTTCGTAGCGCTCGCAGAAGCCTTCGAGAGCCTTGAGTTCACTGGCCACGTAGACTTTTCCGTCGCTGTCGTAGCCTATATATAAAGGTATTACCCCTATGGGGTCGCGGGCAATCAGAAAATCGTCGGTAGCGGAGTCGTAGAGCGCGAAGGCGAATATGCCGCTGAGGTCTTCGAGGAACTCCACCCCTTTTTCGCGGTAGAGGGGGAGGATGACCTCGCAGTCGGAACCGGTGGAGAAGGGATAGCCTGCATACCGGGCGCGGAGTTCGCGATGATTGTAGATTTCGCCGTTAACGGCGAGCACCTGACGGCCGTCGGGCGAGAAGAGGGGCTGTCCGCCCGATTCGGGGTCGACGATGGAAAGACGCTCGTGGGCGATGATGGCGGTGGGGCTTTCGAAGATTCCGCTCCAGTCGGGTCCGCGGTGACGGATACGTTTAGCCATTTTAAGCACTTTCTGCCGCAATTCCGGGGTGTGGCTCTTTATTCTGAATATTCCTGCGATTCCGCACATAATAGTTCTGTGATTTTATTATGAATCATTTGTACGGCTCAAAGGTAGGAATAATATTTTGATAAATTGCTATAATTATCGAAAAATTATTTGCAAAGTGCAATTATAATTTGAAAAATGGTGGAATAATGCTAATTATTCGGGATATTTGCCGACGGCTCGGGCAGAAAGGCGAAGTAAACGGCGCCGATGAGCATCAGAAATGCCACGAGATGGTTCCAGCGCAGGTGGAAACTGTCGAAAGCTATGAGGCTGAAGATGGTGAACACAACGAGGGTTATCACTTCCTGCATGACCTTGAGCTGGATGAGGGAGTAGGGGCCGCCGTTGCCCTCGAAACCCATGCGGTTGGCGGGCACCTGAAAACAATATTCGAGGAGGGCGATTGCCCACGACAGCAGGATGACGGCGTAGAGGGGCCACGAAGTGGAGATGCCCGACGACTGGAGTTTGAGATGACCGTACCATGCGAAAGTCATGAACACGTTGCTTACAATAAGCAACAGCACTGTGAGAACGGAAATATTCATTATAAGGTCGGAATAAACGAGCCACAAAATTACAAAAAAATTTGTGAGTGAGGAGAAAATGCAGTAACTTTGCTGCCGCTTTAGAACGGCCTATGGGGCGTTTTGGGCGAAAGGATTGTCTTATGGTGTAATGGTAGCACTGCAGTTTTTGGTTCTGCCTGTCCTGGTTCGAATCCGGGTAAGACAACTCAACCCGCAGGGACTGCGCCGATTCGGCGCAGTCCCTGCGGGTTATTTATGGGGATGTTATTCGGCGTCGGGGAGCAGGGGCGGTTCGGGAGCGGCGGAGGAGATGCTGTCGGCTTCGGCAAGGGCCTCGGTCTCGAATTCTGCGGCCTGAGCGGGTGTCAGTTCACCCTGGAAGATGCCTAAGTTGTCGTATTTCAGTTCTTTGCCGTTTGAAAGTCCTACGGTGTAGTAAAGCATCGAGCGGCTTATGCGCACGATTTTGCCGTCGGCGTATCTTTTTGCCACACTGTTGCGTATGACTTTGGGTACGAGCGACTCGGGCACACTTTTCTTTTTGCAGTCCACGTGGATCCAGCGGCCTTTATTGCTGAATTCGATTTTGGTACCGTTGGAGAGCTTAACGTCGTAGTCGGTCTTTTTCAGCAGATGCCGGTCGACCTTGATCATGCTGACTTTGGCTTTCGGGAAATGCTCGTCGAGCATCTCGCGGGCCGCTTCGGGCAGGTCTTTGCGGTTGATGCTGTATTTGTCGAGCGGAAGAGCTGCCGAGGCGGAAAGGATTCCGAGAGCTGCGGCAACCATAAATAATAATTTTCTGATCATGGATAAAGATATTATAATTCCCTTTTATAACACCCCGCAGCGCCAAAGGTTGGCGGATTCAGAGAATGGTTTTATCCTATTTCAGCAGACGGCTGCGGATGAGAAGAACGGAGTCGAGCGGGAGGGAGCGCACGGTCACGGCTCCGGCATTGGTGGAAATTTCGAGCGCCACACGCCGGGTAAGAGGGGTGAAAGGGGTTGCTCGGATGCTTATGGATTCAATGTCGGCATACCGGATGTATTCCTTTTCGACGGCAATTTCGCCGCGTCCGATTTCCACGAATGTCCCGGTAAGCCGTATGCCGCTGTGTTTCCACGCCATCGCGGCGAGAACGGCGGCGAAAATCGTATAGGCCGTTGCAACCGAAACTGCGATGACCGGCGAGAGGGAGAAATAGTAAATCGCCACCGCCGCTACAGCTGCAACGAGAAGCCGAGGAAAGAATTTGAAAGCAAACACCCCTGAGCCGGATTTTGCCTCCATAACGGCGGGGGAGTCCGGCTCCCCGCTGTCGCCAAGCCACCATGCGAGCAGATCGCACTCCGATTTCCATCCGTAAAAACGGATTTTCCCTTTCGTTTCGGGGTCGATTACGTTGCTTGCCTGGCGCAGTGTCACGGTGCAGCAACCGGCAATTTTCTCAAAGGGGTTCTGTTTGACGGTCAGCACTGTCACTTTATTGTTTGCGAAGCGGCTCGTAAGACGGGAAATCAGTCCGGATTCCACCGTAAGCCGCGGCCCCGACATTTTTATCTTCATGTTGCCGTACAGAAGAATCACTTTGCCAATCCATAGCACCGCAACAAACAGATATATGGCAATCGCCAATATCGTCCACTGCCAGACTGTCAGGGCGGCGTTGCCCACGCTGTATTCCACATAATCAAGCATGCGGCCGGTGGCATCGCCGGCGAACTGGTTAAGATTGTCGATCAAAGGAAGCACGATGGCCGCAAGCACAGCAAATCCCTTAAGGTGATTCTGGCAAAGAGCACCCTTTATAAGGTCGGAATTGCGGATATTCAGAACGCTAAGATTCTCGGGAACGGGCGGCGGCATCGAGGGATCGGTTGGCTGAATGTTGTTCTCGCCTTCGCCCACGCGGCGCAGAAGCATCTGCCAGTCGTCTTCGTCGAGGATGAGCTCGACCTCCTCCAGTTCGGTTGCGAGAGTGTCGAAGGAAACACCGCGCAGGTCCAGCAGTCTGTAAAACAGACCCCTCTTTGTCCGGAGGGTGTGGACTCTCGAAAGCGGGATGTTCGTGGTTCGTTTCGAGGCGAATCCGCTCGTAAAAATCAGTTTGCCGTCCTGAATATGAAATTTCCTGAAATAATATTTAAAGAAGGCCACTAACAGAGAAATAACCGCAGTGCATCCTAAAATAGCAGCGACAGCAAGCATGGTACCCGACACCGATTTATCGTCGTCATCCCGAAACAGCAACAGCAAAACAGCCATGACCGAAGCTCCGGCAACTTCCTTGAAAGTTTTCAGGAAAATAATGGCGAAAGCGCTCGGACTCATGCGGCGGGGAGTTGAAAAATCAGTCATTTTCCAAGTCGGTATTGTTGATCAGCAATGCTTTCATACGCTCCGCTTTTTCCTGCGGAAGGCCGGGAATGGTTATGCAGTTCGTAATGTCCTGCGAGCCGTTTGTCACGTCGAGATAATAAAGGCCGAACAGGCGGCTCACGGGGTTAACTCTTATGCTCACCTGCTGTATCTTGCAGAACGGTACGGTGGTTACTGTTGTGAAAAACAGGCCGCTGCGGTAGGATATATCCTTGTTTCGCAGAGCATAGCCTTTTGCCCGGCAAAATTTACGGGCGAGAGTCAGATTAACAGCCATCGCCGCTGCGAGCACGCATTCGGCTGCGACCAGCAGAATGACCGCGCAGCTCAGATCCAATAGCAGAATCAGAAAGGCGGCAGCCATAAGAATGAGGTATATGAGAGCCGTACGGAAAAGAATCACCTTGACATAGCGCTCTTCTATCGGTTCGAAACGAAGGGTCTCGACGGGTTGAATATCATCAAACCATATTTGTCTGTTTGTCATCGGAAATGAAGTTTTGCTGAGAAATCAGAATCGGGATCAGGCTTTATGGCGGAGGAGGAAGTCGGAAATGGCGAGGGCGAGGCGGGGGAGGCCTTCGGGCATCTCGCCGTTGAGTATGGTGTAATAGTTGTCGGGGTCTGATTTATAAACGTTCATTGCCCGCAGGTATTGCTCGCGTGTTATCACGGAGGTGAAGTCGGTGAGTTTGTCTTCTTCCACAAGTTTCAGGAGGTGGGAGTAGACGGTGCGCTCTTTTATACCTTTGGCTTCGGCTATCCGGGCAACGTCGTAACCGGCGTTGAGGAGGAGCAGCGTTTCTTCGGCGCTCATTCCCGGCGCAAGCTTTTCGGAAATACCTTTGAATTTGCGTATGGCCATGACGAACGGGCGCCAGTATTTTACGGCGCGCTTTTCGCCGATTCCTTCTATGGCGGCAAACGATTCCATATCGACGGGTTCCAGACGGACGAGCTCAAGCAGCGACTTGTCGGACATCACGATGTAGGGCGGAACCGACTCCTTGCGGGCGAGGCTCAGGCGCACGTCCTTGAGCTTTCCGAGGAGCACTTCTGCGGGCGACATCTGTTTTTCGGTAATTTCGGCGCCTTTTTTGCGGTGGCTCCGCGGGGATGCCTGTTCCGGAATGTAGCGGGCGAGAGTTACGGGCCTGCGGCTGCGGATGGTTTCGAGTCCGTAAGGGGTGATCCGGATGTGGTTGCTGTCGTTGTAGGCAATATCGGCGAGTCCGAGCTGAATTATCTGCGAAAGGTAGTGGTTCCACTCTGCATTGCTCAGGTCGCGTCCCACGCCGAAAGTCTTTATGCGGTCGAATCCGCGGGCTGCCACGTCGGCACGCCGCATGCCCCGGAGTATGTCGATGAGCATTGAGAATCCCGCGCCGCCCCCGGTGCGGACTATAGCACTGAGGGCCATCTGGGCAATAATAGTTCCGTCGAAGCGCTCGGGCGGGTTGAGGCAGACGTCGCAGTTGCCGCAGTCGTGATCCATCACCTCGTTGAAGTAGCTGAGAAGCACCCGCCGGCGGCAGACGGAAGTCTCGGCGAACTCTTTCATGCGGTTCAGTTTCTCGGCGTTGAGCGATTGCTGACCGCTTTCGTCGACGAAGCTTTGGCGGGTAATTACGTCGGCGTAGGAATAGAACATCACCGCCTCGGCCTTGACGCCGTCGCGGCCCGCACGCCCGATCTCCTGATAGTAGCTCTCGATGTTGCCGGGCATGTTGTTGTGGACGATCCAGCGGATGTTGCTCTTGTCGATACCCATTCCGAAGGCCACGGTGGCGCAGATGACCTGGACATCGCCGTTGATGAACAGATCCTGCGCGCGGTTGCGTTCCGTAACGGATAGTCCGGCGTGGTAGACTACCGAACGGTAGCCGCGGGCGCGCAGTTCCTTGTCGACGCTCTCGGCCGTGCGGCGCGATATGCAGTAGACAATTCCGGAGTCGCGGCTGTAGCGGTCGATCATGGAGCATATAAACGAGATCTTGCGCCTGCTGCCGGGGTTGGGAATAACGCGCAAGGATATGTTGGGGCGGTCGAACGAGCCTATGAACATGGCTGGATCCGAGAGGCGGAGCTGGCGAGCGATGTCGTCGCGAGTTATGCGGTCGGCGGTTGCGGTGAGCGCCATCACCGGAACCGAGGGGTATTTCTCCTTGATGCACGCGAGTTGCGTGTAGGTTGGGCGGAAGTCGTGGCCCCATTGCGAGATGCAATGCGCCTCGTCGACGGCTATGAGGCTGATGCGGAGGTCAGACGACCAGCGGTCTATCTCGAGAAGCAGACGTTCGGGCGAGATGTACAGGATTTTTATGCGGCCGCCGTAGAGCTGCTGCAGAATTGAGCGGTTTTCGTCGTCGGTCTGCATGGAGTTGACTGCAGCGGCGGGGATTCCGTTGGCAATAAGAGCCGAGACCTGGTCTTTCATCAGGGCTATGAGCGGTGATACCACGATGGTTATGCCGTCGGAAATCAGCGCGGGAATCTGGTAGCAGATCGACTTGCCGCCTCCGGTGGGCATGAGCACCACGCAGTCGCGGCGCATCATTGCAGCGGTTATTATGTCGAGCTGCATGGGGCGGAAGGAACTGTAGCCGTAGAACCGGCGCAGCAGGGCAGTGGCTTTTGCGGCAATTGTCTGCCGAGGGTCGGAATCGTTCATGATGTGGCGGGGTATGCTGGCAAAACCGCGCCGGGCAATGCAGAGGCACGACCCGGCGCGTTGTTGGAGTATGGACGGTTATTTCAGAATCAGATGGAATCGACTTTGGCGTCGATAACCTTCACTTTCTTCTCGAGGTCGGCGATGTCGTCTTTCAGACGCTGGCTACGGCGCTCCATTTCGCGTAGCATCGAGTCGCCGTTCTTGGAACGGGTGCTGAGGAAACTGAGGTTGTTTTCGAACGTGCGGAGTTCGCTCCGGCGCTGTTCAAGCACACGCATGAGGCGTTCGCGCTCGCGGAAGAGGCGGTTTTCGTCGCCTGCCATTTCGTTGATGTTGTTCTCAAAGGAAGCGAAGCGTCCGCGGTTGCCTGAGATGTCGAGGGCATCGTAGAGACTGTTGGTGACCTTGCGGTAGGCGTCGTAAACGGCATCCTTTTCTCCGAAGGGCACGTGGCCGATGGCCTGCCATTCGGTCTGGAGGGCCTTTACTGTCTTAATGGCTTCGGCGCGGTCGGCAGTTGCGGGATCGATGGCTTCGAGTCGTGCTATGATGTCTTTTTTAGCCTTGAGGTTGGCCTGCTCGCTGCGGCGTGTTCCGGAAGTGTTCTTTTTCTTCTGCTCGAAGAAGTAGTCGCAGGCAGCGAGGAAGCGGTGCCATACCTGATCGCTGTGTTTTTTGGCAACGGCACCTATGGTTTTCCACTGGCGCTGGAGTTCGGCGAGTTCGTCGGCGGTCTTGCGCCAGTCGGTGCTGTCCTTGAGGGCTTCGGCGCGCTCGCAGAGGGCTATCTTCTTCTCGAGGTTTGAGGCGAGGGTGTCTTTCATTTCTTTGAAGAATTCGGCTTTAGCGGCGAAGAACTTGTCGCAGGTCTCGCGGAAGCGGGCGAAGAGCGTATTGTTGGCGCGGCGCGATGCATAGCCGATTTTCTTCCAGTCTTCCTGAGCGGCGATTATCTCGCGGGTCATGGCGTCCCAGGCGGCGTAGGTGGATAGCCCTGAGAAATCGAGGGCCTCGATGCGTTCGCAAAGTGCGGTCTTGGCATCCTCGTTTTCGCGCTCGCGTGCCTTGCGCTCTTCAAAGTGGGCCTGATAGCGCTTGTTGATTTCAGCAGAGAAGTCCTTGAAGCGGTTCCAGATTTCCTCGCGCACGTCTTTTGGAACGGGGCCGATTTCGCGCCATTTGTCGTGGAGTTCCTGAAGGCGGCGGAAAGCCACAATCACGTCGGGCTCCTCAACGAGTTTCTGAGCCTCGCTTATGAGAAGTTCCTTTTCGGCAAGGTTTTTCTTGAAATCGTAGTCGCGGAGCTCTTTGTTGACCTTGAGCTGGTCGTAGAAATGTTCTACGGCGTCCTGATAAGCTTTCCAGAGTTCGGTGGCAACGGTGGGGGGAACCTCACCGATACTCTTGAATTCGGTCTGGAGATCCTTGAGTTCGGGGAAGAGACGGTTTACGTTGTCGGTGTCGGTGCTCATTTCGTTGAGCCGGGCAATAATTTCGCGCTTGCGTTTCTCGTTTTCAGCCTGCCGCGCTTCGGTTTCGGCTCTGAGAGCCGCTTTCTTGTCGCGGATTTCGGTAAGACGGAGCTTGAATTCCTCTTCGGCAGGGTCGGGCTGCGGCACGAAAGCTCCGGGGTCGTTGCCGGCCTGGGCAAATGCCTCGCGTTCGGCGCGCTGCTCGCTGTTGCGGAGCATGTAGAACTGCTGTTTGAGATGCGTCACTTCGTCGTTGGAGATTTCGGCGGCGTCTTTTGCGGCGAGGGCGGCAGCCGCGGCAAGGATTTCTTCCTTTGTTGCGGGAGCTTCTTCGCGGACTTCGGCTGGTTGTTCTACAGAAGATTCAAGTTTTTCATCGGTGTTGATTTCTGCCATTTCAGAGTCGGCTGCAGCGGCCTGTGCAAATGCTTCGGCTGCAGCGGTTTCGCCGACAGCTTCGGGTGCGGGCTGCTGAGAGGGGTCAAGCGGTTCCATATTACAGTATTATATAGGTAATTACTTTTTCAGGTGGTAAATTTAGTGATAATTTTCAATAAAACGACAAATTTCCAAAAAAAATGATGTCAGTCTTTGAAAATGATGTTGTTGACGGCAGTTTTTATGTCGCTGAAAAGAGCCGAGACGGGTGTTAGTATAGGTTTGAATTCGTGTTCCTGTGCGGGTACGAAAATGCGCAGCGATTTAGGGTGACATTCAATGTCGAGACAGTCGCCCATCTCCACGGGGTCGCCGTCGATGTGGGCCGGGCCGGAGTTTTTGCGGCGGATGGTGAGCCGCGAAGTCCGGATTGTTTCGAAAAGTGCGTTTTTGCTGAGGTTGCCGATCATCATGTCGACGCCAACCAGGGCGGTGGCGAATGGGTTGCCATCGTGGAGTATCACTACATCGAGCAGTCCGTCGACAATCGAGGCTCCGGGGGCGATATAGGCGTTGTTGCCGTATTGCGAGGCGTTGCAAACCGCCACGAGAAACGCGCGGTCGGTAAGGTGTTCGCCGTCGGTTTCTATGCGGTATTCTTCGGGAGTGAAGTTCTTGTAGGTCTCGAAGGTGCTTTTCAGATAGGTGAGTTTGCCGCGGTGACGGTGTCGGGCGAAGGTCTCGCTGACGGCTGCGTCGAATCCTACGCCGAAAGTGCAGAAAAAGGGGCGGCCGTTTACGGTAGCATAGTCGATGCTCAGCGAGCGGTTGAGGGCAATCACATCGAGAGCTCCGCGTATGTCCATGGGTATTTCCACGTGGCGGGCGAGTCCGTTGCCGGATCCCAGGGGAATTATGCCGAGGGTAGTGGCGGTACCGCAGAGGCCTGTTGCGGCTTCGTTGACAGTGCCGTCGCCGCCTGCCACTATTACGGCGTCGGCTCCCCGGGCAGCTGCGTCGGCGGCGAAGCGGGCTGCGTCGCCATGTGCGCGGGTGAACATGGCGTCGATTTCCCAGCCCAGAGGAGCGAGCCGCTCGGATATAAACCGGTCGAGGCCCTCTTTTTTTCGAGTGCCGGAGATCGGGTTTATAATCAGCAGGGCTTTCACGGGCATATATAATTATATATAATAATGTGGCGGATGTGCTCGGAGCGAAGGGGCTGAAGCGGAATCAGAGGGTTATGCGGCGGGTTGAGGAGCCGGCTTTCAGGATGTAGATGCCGCGGGAGGCTATGCGCAGGCGGTGGGTGCCGGGCGTGAGATTTTCCTGAGAAATCAGCTGGCCGAGGATGGTGAAAACCTTCACCGTGAGCGGCCGTGAGGTGGAAATATAGATGTAGCCTTCGCGAACCGAGATGTCGATTCCGTCAGAATCGATGCGTTCGGTATCTTCGCGCGAGGGAACGTTGACGGATTCCCAGCGTGGAGCGGCGGCCTCGGCGGCGCCGAACGCTACCGAAAGCATGATGAATAATATGAGCAATAACCGTCGCATAATCCGTCGATGTCGAATCGTAGCGCAAAAGTAATGTTTTTTTTCGAGGTGTCAAAATTACTTTTGCGGAGCGGGGACATCAGCGGCGGCAGAATCCATGAGGTCTGCGGGAATCGACCGGGAGCGGAATGAAAAGAAGAGGGTGATGAGACTCATGACAATGAGAACGATAGCGGTTGAGCGCGGTATGTCGGCCACACCTACGAGGGGGGTGACGATGGCTCCGAACACGTAGCCGCTCACACCGAGAATAGCCGAGGCTGCGCCGGCAAACCGCCGGCCCTCGTTCATGGCGAGAGTGTTTGTTACGGCGAAAATCAGTCCGAGCGAGAAGCACATGGGAATAAGCAGCGCCTCGCAGAGCCAGAAGTCGTGGAAGAACCACAGGGCGATTCCCTCGCTCACGGCGGCAACCACAAGGAGAACCGAACCGACGAAAGCAGCCTTTTTCAGCGGATGGAAGCGCAGCGAGACCACCGAACCCGCAGCCACAAAGAGGGCGTTGAAGCCGATGAACAGTCCGTAGTAGCTCGCCGACCATCCGAAGTGAACCTGAAAGATGAAGGGCGTGGCCGAAATGTAGGCGAACAGCAGCCCGAGGGCTGAGCCTTTGAAGAGACAGTGGGTCATGAACCGGCTGTTGCGCAGCAGTGTGGGGTAGTTGCGGAAGTTGCTCCACAGACTCCCTTTGGGGCGCTCTGACGGCGGCATGGTTTCCTTGAGAGCCGGCGATATGAGAAGGAGGATGAGGCAGAAGGCGGCGAGAGCAACGAATACGCCTTTCCAGGTATAGTATTCCGACACGAAGCCGCCGATAACCGGAGCCGAGGCTGGAGCGATGCCGTTGATGCCGCCCATCACGGCCATGCACTTGGCGAGGGTGCGTCCGCTGTAGATGTCGGCAGGAATGGTGCGCGCGAGGAAGTAGCCTCCGGCGGCGCCCATGCCCTGGAAGAGGCGCGTGGCGATGAAGAAGTGGATGGTCGGGGAGAATATGCTGACCGCGGCTGCAGCCAGGAAAAGCAGCAGCGAGAGCAACAGGGCGGTCTTGCGGCCGTATTTATAGCTGAACGGCCCGAGGAAAATCTGTCCGAGGGCGAGTCCGACCATTCCTGCGGAAAGACCGAGCTGGGCGGTGGAGGCCGTGCATCCGAAAAAGCGCGCCATGGAGGGGAGCGAGGGTGAGTACATGTCGTTGACAAACGAACCGAATGCACTCAGCCCGCTGAGATAGAGCACGACGAATGTAAACGACATTGCGGCCGCAGTTTTGCCGCTTCCGGATGCAGGAGCAGTCATAGATCAGTATCTGGGAGTGAATGGAGCGGATTTCACAAGTTTCGAGGTGGCGTTGCCTATGTAGTCAGTTGATTTATCGTTGTCGATCTTCATTACGGGAGCGCCGGGCCGGAGGTCGCACTTGGCGAGGTCAATGTAGTAAAGTCCGGGATGGGTGACGATGTCGAAGTAATACCTGAGGTCGCGCACGTTGGCAAACGAGCGCCACTGCGTGGACGATACATTCGGTTCGCCCTGGATGAGATAAGTATAGGGTACAGACACATTCATGAGAATCGAGCGGATAATCGAGACTCCGAGATCGGGGTCGGAGGTCTTTTCAACATGGGTGGCGAAGAAATCGCCGCGCACGAACCGGTCGGGGCTCTTTACGGTGCCGGGGAGCATGTTGGTTCCTCCCACACCTTCCCAGTATCTGTTGATAGCGGTCATCGACGGATAGGTAGGGTCGTTGGTCATTGCGAGCATGTCGACACCTTCGTAGATCTTTATGTCGCCGTGGTCGAACTCAAACACGGCGCACCGGCCCTGAGCATCGGTCACTCCCCAGTGGAGAGTGGAAGCGGTGCCACCGTCGAAAGTCGCACCGGATACATTGAAGTCGTGCTTGCGCAGCACGTCGACTACCTCAGGGGTGGTGGCGTTGAGGTCGAGCAGCCATGCTACGAAAACGGCGAGCGACATCGGGGGGCGGCCGGCTGTGGAGTCGTTGTCGTAGACGGTACCTTTGCAGAACAGGCCGTTGATAACCAGTCCCTTCTCGTTCATTCCTTCCGTCACGCCGGCATCATAGCCTACAGCATATACGGAGCCGTATTTCGATGTCCACTCGAAGGCTCCGGGCAAGTCGTGGCTTTTCTTGGTGATTCCGCGCGGGTATACGTAGATATTTGTGGGTATTGGCGTTTTCCAGTCGAGCGAGCGGCCCACGATACGCAGGCTGTCGGTTCCTACATAAAGTATCCTGGAGCACGAGTTGATTTCAACGGCACCGAAGAGAGCGGCGAGCAGCATGAGGGCAAGCAGAAGATGGCGTTTCATATAATTGATAGTTGAGAAGTGAATATTGATATACCTGATTCCATATAAAAACGCGCCGGAACCGCTTTGGGTTCAGGCGCGCTATGGAATTTTTCGCCGGAAAAACAGTATATCAGATCATAAAGCTGGCTATGAGGATTCCGACTATGGTTGCGGCGCAGGTGGCTGTCATGATGTCGGCCACGCATACGGTGGCAGTGCGCAGCGAGATGGTGTCGGTAATCTGGATGCGGACGGGAATGTGGAGCAGCGGGCGGGAAAGGCGGACGGAGAGGTCGGCGTTACGGCGTACGTCGAGCGCGCGAGCCATGCGGTAGACAATCCATCCGAAAGCAGAGCCTATCACGGCGCCCACAAGGAGGTCGCCGGGGTAATGCACGCCGAGGTGGATGCGGGTGAAAGAGTTGAATGCCGCCCAGCCGAAAATGAAGAGGGTGAAGCGGCGCCGGTGCATGAGCAGCGAAGTGAACGCCGCCAGGGCGAATGAGTTGGCGGCATGACACGACGGAAAGCCGTAGGCGCCTCCGCGGTAGTCGTTTACAACTATTGTGAGCGCTGAGAGCGGATTCTCAAGGTTGGAGGGGCGAAGGCGCTCCGCAAGCGGGCGTATGACCGATGAGCATGTCTGGTCGGCGAGTGCTACGGCGAGTGCTATGCCGAGTACATAGATAAGCGCCTGGCGGGGCGAGAAGGAGCGCACAATCAGGTAGAGCAGCGACGCATACATGGGAATCCAGACGAATTTGCCGCTGAAAATCATCATGAAATTGTCGAGCGCCGGAATGCGCACGGTATTGTTGAAAAACAGGAACACCTGGGTGTCTATAGTGTTGAGGAATTCTATCATAAGGCAGAGAGATTGTCGTAAAGTTTCTGAAGATAAGCCTTGGCGGAGCGTTCGGCGGCGGGGGAGGATGGGATGAGGGGTTTGCCGGTGTCGAGGCTGACCACGGCGGTGTCGGACTCGCTGACGAACCCTATCAGATCGGGGCGGGTGAACACTGCGAAATGGGGCGAGGAGGGGTTGAGCATATCCTTGCTGAAGCGGAATTCTCCGTAGGGAATGCCGAGCGAAGCGAGGAGTGTGGCGGCGATGTCGGTCTGACAGCCGGGTGTTCCGACCCGTTCGCCGGGCCGGGCGAGAGCTCCTCCGGTCATGACGAGAGGAATCGTGTGGCGGGCGATGGGGTCGTCTATGTCGGCCGGCCACGCTCCGTAATGGTCAGGGACGATTATGACGAGGGTATTCTTCCACCTGGGCGAGGCTTTGAGCCTGTTGACGAAGGCCGTGAGGCAACTGTCGGTATAGGCAAAGGCGTTGGCGGCAGCTCCGAGCCGGAGTATGGCGGGATTGCTGTAAGGAACCTCGAAAGGCTCATGGCTGCTCGAGGTCTGGATTACATCGAAACGGGGCGCGGCGCCGGCGGGAGCCGACAGTATCGCCGATTCGGCGCGCCGGAATACCAGATGGTCGTGGGCACCCCATTTGCCGGTTTTTTCAGAGATGGGGAAATCCTTGTCGCTCACTATATTTTCGAATCCCGAGTGTACGAGATAGGCGAGCATGTTGGTGAAATTGGCGTCGCCGCCGTAGAAATAGCTCGGGATATAGCCGTTGCGCCGCAGGGTGAGAGACAGTGACGGGAGGTTTTCCATTTTTTCTACGTATTTCATCACACTTGTGGTGGGCTGGGCCGGATATGCGCTCAGAATGGAAGTCAGAGCCCGGTCGGTGCGGAAACTGTTGGCGTAGAAGTTGGTGAACAGCAGTCCGCCGGCGGCGACAGAGTCAAGGCCGACTGCCACCGGTGCTCCTCCGAGCGATGGCATGAGATGCGACGAAAAGCTTTCGAGAATAATCATCACTATGTCGGGGCGGCTGACCGTAAGCAGCGGCGGAACGGAGTCGGGACGGTACGTGGAGGTGTCGGTCAGTTGTTCGATCACGCTGTCGGCCTCGGCGGCATCCATGAATCGGAACTGGTTCGCGAAGTCGCTCTGATGCGTGGCTGAATACATGAGGCTGAACATCGGGTTGATCGCCGCATGGTTCAGTCGCTGGTTCTGGCTGAAATATGCGCGGCTCAGGTTCATTGTCGATACGGTGAAACCGCCGCGGATAGGGATGAACAGCGCCGCGGCAAGGAGTACGGCCACGGCCGTGGCGCCTGCGGAGCGTAGCCGAGCTACGGGTATGCGACCGGGCAGACGTGTGAGGATAAGGTATATGATTAAGGCGAGTGCTGCCATGGCGGCGAATCCGCCGGCTATCAACCCCGCTCCGGCGCTGGCCAATGCTGCGGCGGGCGAGGTGGAGAAATAGAAGAGGGGAGTGGTGTCGAGGCGGAATCCCCAGTAGCCGTAGAGCGCAATGTCGAGGCAGAATACGGCAGATATGAGCAGTGCGGCGAAGGCAGCGTAGATTCTGTCCATGACCGTCAGGGCGCGGGAGGCGGTCCAGAGCCGGGCTATCACAAGCAGAGCCGGTATGATGGTGAAATATCCGGCCATTGCGCAGTCCATCGAGAATCCGTTGGCAATCACCTGCCACAGCGATCCCCATGCCTCAGGGCCGATGAGCGATGCGTAGACCGCGACGAAAACCGGTTTCTGAAGTATGAAAAGAATGACGAAAGTCGAGAAGTATGCGAGTATTTTGAGCGCTGCGTTCCGCATGATGATATAATATTGTGCAAAAGTACGCCAAAATTCTCATTATCGGAAAGTTTTTAGATTAAATTATAGACTCCGGCGGGGATTTGAGCAATATTCACATTTTGCGGAAGTGAAGCGGAAAGGTGTTGATAAATTTGCCGTGGAAATATTTGGTTATTAGAAAATTATGTTGTAATTTTGCATCGCTTTTCGGAGCAATGTGCGCTTATCGCAACGCTAACTGTTTGACAGTGAGCGCGGTGATGGCGTATGAATGTGTATGAAAACAACAAGAACAAACGATTAATAAACAAAAGTTAAACAAAAAGAACTAAGATGCCTACTATTCAGCAATTAGTAAGAAAAGGACGTGTGGCACTGGAGGATAAGAGCAAGTCGCCCGCACTCGACTCATGCCCGCAGCGTCGCGGCGTGTGTGTGCGCGTCTACACCACTACCCCCAAAAAGCCTAACTCGGCAATGCGTAAAGTCGCTCGTGTTCGTCTGACCAACGGAAAGGAAGTCAACAGCTACATCCCCGGCGAAGGTCACAATCTTCAGGAACACTCGATAGTACTCGTTCGCGGCGGCCGTGTCAAGGATCTCCCCGGTGTACGTTACCACATCGTTCGCGGCACGCTTGATACCAGCGGCGTAAAGGATCGCACTCAGCGCCGTTCGAAATACGGAGCCAAGCGTCCGAAGGCCGGCAAGAAGTAATCACCGCCTCCTTTTCCGAAAAAATTAAATCAAACAGAGTAAAAATCTCCGTTTTTGATTTGTTGGGAAGGCTAAATCGAAAGGTTGAGTAAGCCGGCGCCGGAGGGCGCGGGCTGAAGATTAAAGATGCAGCAACCGAGCAACCAAAAACAAAAAACATTTCATTAAACAATGAGAAAGGCTAAGCCGAAGAAACGGGTGATTCTCCCCGATCCCGTTTTCAATGACGTGAGAGTGTCGAAATTCGTCAACCACCTGATGTATGACGGCAAAAAGAACACCTCTTACACAATTTTCTATTCAGCTCTTGATCTGGTGAAGGGCAAACTCCCCAACGAAGAGAGTACTCCTCTCGAAATCTGGAAAAAAGCCCTTGAGAACGTGACTCCCACCGTGGAGGTGAAATCACGCAGAGTGGGCGGCGCAACCTTCCAGGTGCCTACCGAAATCCGCCCCGACCGCAAGGAATCTATCTCGATGAAAAACCTTATCCTTTACGCCCGCAAGCGCGGCGGCAAGACTATGGCTGAGAAACTCGCCGCAGAAATTGTCGACGCATTCAACCTCCAGGGCGGCGCCTACAAGCGCAAGGAAGACATGCACAAGATGGCCGAGGCCAACCGTGCTTTCGCTCACTTCCGTTTCTAATTTTCATCAGCAAACCAAAAGATTCCTACTTTAATGGCTAAAATCGACGAACATTTAAAATATACCCGTAACATCGGTATTATGGCTCACATCGACGCCGGTAAAACCACCACGTCGGAGCGTATACTTTTCTATACCGGTCTTACACACAAGATAGGTGAGGTTCATGACGGCGCCGCCACTATGGACTGGATGGAGCAGGAGCAGGAGCGCGGTATCACAATCACCTCCGCCGCTACCACCACCTTCTGGAAATATGCCGGCGACAAATACAAAATCAACCTCATCGACACTCCCGGACACGTTGACTTCACTGTAGAGGTGGAACGTTCGCTGCGTGTGCTCGACGGAGCCGTGGCAACCTTCTGCGCCGTCGGCGGTGTTGAGCCTCAGTCGGAGACCGTATGGCGCCAGGCTGACAAATACAACGTTCCCCGTATCGGCTACGTAAATAAGATGGACCGCTCGGGCGCCAACTTCTTCGAGGTTGTACGCCAGCTCAAGGACGTGCTCGGAGCAAATCCTTGCCCCATTCAGGTGCCCATCGGTGCCGAGGAGACTTTCAAAGGCGTTGTTGACCTTATTCAGATGAAGGCCATCTTCTGGCACGACGAATCGATGGGAGCCGACTATTCGCTCGAGGAAATCCCCGCCGGTCTCGTTGCAGAATGCGAAGAGTGGCGCGACAAGATGCTTGAGAAAATAGCCGAGTTCGACGACGCTCTCATGGAGAAATACTTCGACGATCCCTCCACCATCACCGAAGACGAAATCCGCCGCGCCCTCCGCGCCGGAACTCTGAAGATGGAGATTGTTCCCATGGTCTGCGGCTCTTCGTTCAAAAACAAAGGTGTGCAGCCCCTCCTCGACGCTGTCTGCGCATATCTTCCCTGCCCGCTCGACGCAGGTGCGGTTGAAGGCCACGCTTTAGGCAACCCCGACGAAATCGAGACCCGCGAGCCTTCGAGCGAAGCACCCATGTGTGCCCTCGCATTCAAGATCGCAACCGACCCCTATGTAGGCCGTCTCACCTTCTTCCGCGTTTATTCAGGCGACGTAGTTGCCGGATCCTATATTCTCAACAGCCGCTCAGGCAAGAAAGAGCGCGTTTCGCGTCTGTTCCAGATGCACTCCAACAAGCAGAACCCGATGGAGAAGATCGGCTGCGGCGATATCGGCGCAGGCGTAGGTTTCAAGGATATCCGCACCGGCGATACCCTCTGCGACGAAAACGCTCCCATCGTGCTCGAGGCTATGGAATTCCCCGATCCCGTGATCGGTATCGCCGTTGAGCCCAAGACCCAGAAGGATCTCGACAAACTCGGCGTAGGACTTCAGAAACTCGCCGAGGAGGATCCTACCTTCCGCGTAGAGACCAACGAGGAGACCGGCCAGACCGTCATCTCCGGTATGGGTGAGCTTCACCTCGACATCATTATCGACCGTCTGCGTCGCGAATTCAAGGTAGAGTGCAACCAGGGCCGTCCGCAGGTAACCTACAAGGAAGCCATCACCAAGCCCGTTGAACTCCGCGAGGTATTCAAGAAGCAGACCGGCGGCCGCGGTAAATTCGCCGATATAATCGTGCGTATTGAACCCACCGACGAAGGCTTCGAGGGCAACCTCCAGTTTATCGACGAGGTGAAGGGCGGTAACATTCCTAAGGAATTCATCCCCTCCATCCAGAAAGGTTTTACCACCGCAATGAAGAACGGCGTGCTCGCCGGCTTCCCGGTAGAACACCTCAAGGTAACCGTGATCGACGGTTCGTTCCACCCGGTCGACTCCGATCAGCTCTCGTTCGAGCTCTGCGCCATCCAGGCCTTCAAGAAAGCTTCTGAGAAAGCCGGCCCCGTGCTTCTGGAGCCTATCATGAAGATCGAAGTCGTAACTCCCGAAGAATCGATGGGCGACGTGATCGGCGACCTCAACAAACGCCGCGGTCAGGTGGAAGGCATGGAAACCAGCCGCAGCGGCGCCCGCGTGGTAAAAGCCAAGGCACCGCTTGCAGAGATGTTCGGCTACGTGACCGCACTCCGTACCATCACTTCCGGCCGCGCAACCTCTACCATGTCGTTCTCCCACTATGCGGAGGTCAGCAGCTCGATTGCCCGCAACGTGCTCACCGAGTGCCAGGGCCGTGTAGACCTTGTCAAGTAAAAAACAACTTTCACATTCAACAATATGGATCAAACAATCAGAATCAAACTTAAATCGTATGATTACAACTTGGTCGACAAGTCGGCCGAGAAGATTGTGAAGACCGTCAAGGCTACCGGTGCAGTAATCTCGGGTCCCATCCCGCTGCCTACCAGCCGCCGCATCTTCACGGTCAACCGCTCGACCTTCGTCAACAAGAAGGCCCGCGAGCAGTTCCAGCTTTCGTCGTACAAGCGCCTCATCGACATCCACAACTCCACCAGCAAGACTGTCGACGCGCTCATGAAGCTCGAACTCCCCAGCGGCGTAGAAGTTGAAATCAAGGTGTAATCAGCAACCTTAAAAAAGGTATTTAAGTAAAACAAAATTAAATTCACAGAGAAATGCCAGGATTATTAGGAAAGAAAATCGGAATGACATCCGTTTTCAGTGCCGACGGCAAAAACGTGCCGTGCACTGTTATCGAAGTAGGTCCCTGCGTAGTTACTCAGATCAAAACCGCTGAAACCGACGGATATTCCGCCCTTCAGCTCGGCTTCATGGAAAAGAAAGAGAAGCACACCACTGCTCCCATGCAGGGTCACTTCAAGAAAGCCGGAGTAGCTCCCCAGCGCCACTTGGCCGAGTTCAAAGGATTTGAAGGCGAATACAAACTCGGTGATACCATCACCGTAGATTTCTTCTCGGAGAACGATTTCGTCGACATTCAGGGTGTGTCGAAAGGTAAAGGCTACCAGGGTGTGGTAAAACGCCACGGCTTCGGCGGCGTAGGCCAGAGCACCCACGGCCAGCACAACCGTCTGCGTGCCCCCGGTTCGGTGGGCGCCTGCTCCTATCCCGCCAAAGTGTTCAAGGGAATGCGTATGGCCGGCCAGATGGGCAACCAGAACGTCACTGTTCAGAACCTCCAGGTGCTGAAGGTGATCGCAGACCACAATCTGCTGTTGATAAAGGGTTCAATCCCCGGAAGTAAAGGTTCAATCGTTTTAATTGAGAAGTAATGGAACTCGCAATATACAATATCAAAGGAGAAGACACCGGCCGCAAAGCAGAGCTCAACGACCAGGTTTTTGCCGTCGATGTAAACGAGCACGCCGTATACCTCGATGTGAAGCAGTTTCTCGCCAACCAGCGTCAGGGCACACACAAGTCGAAAGAACGCAGCGAGATCTCAGGTTCCACCCGCAAGCTCCACAAGCAGAAGGGCGGCGGCGGCAGCCGTATCGGCGATATCAACTCGCCTGTCCTCGTAGGCGGCGGCCGCGTTTTCGGTCCCCGTCCCCGCGACTATCGTTTCAAGTTGAATAAGAAAGTTAAGTCTCTCGCCCGTCGCAGCGCACTCACCTCGAAGGTGCAGAACGACCAGATAATCGTAGTTGAAGACTTCAGCTTCGATGCTCCCAAAACTAAAGATTTCGTAAATTTCACTAAAAATCTTAAAGTAGAGGGCAAAAAGGTGCTCGTTGTTTTCGCAGGTCAGGATAATAACGTATATTTGTCGGCTCGCAACGTGCCCGATGCCTCGATCATGAACGCATCGGACTTAAACACGTATGCAGTGATGAACTCAAACGCTATCATCATTACCGAAAGCAGCCTTGAGATCATCAATAACCTTTAACCGATAGATTCGAGAGAAACTAAAAACAAGCAAGACAATGGAAATCTCAATAACTCCCATCGTTACCGAGAAAGCTACCAAGCTCTCGGACAAGCTCAACCGCTACACGTTCCGTGTATCTCCCGAAGCCGACAAGCTGCAGATCAAAGCGCTTGTGGAGCAGCTCTATGGCGTAAAGGTAGTACGGGTCAACACCATGGTTGTTCGTGCGAAGAACAAAAGCCGCTGGACCAAGAGCGGCCTTCTCCGCGGCAAAACCGCCGTATGGAAAAAGGCTCTCGTAACTCTTGCCGAAGGCGAAACTATCGACTTCTATAGCAATATCTAAATAAAATGGCAGTAAGAAAATTCAAGCCCACCACACCGGGGCAGCGACACAAAATTATCGGTGTATTCAAAGGTACGATCACTGCTACTACACCGGAAAAATCTCTTACAGTCGGTAAAAAATCGTCAGGAGGCCGCAACTCCGAAGGCCATCTCACCAACCGTTACCTGGGTGGTGGCCACAAACGCAAATACCGCTTCATAGACTTTAAGAGAACCAAAGACGGTGTGCCCGCAGTAGTAAAATCAATCGAGTACGATCCGAACCGTTCGGCCCGAATCGCCCTCCTTTACTATGCTGACGGAGCAAAAGCTTATATCATTGCACCCAACGGCTTGCAAGTAGGCGCAACTGTTGTGTCAGGTGCCGATGTGGCTCCCGAGGTGGGCAACGCCCTCCCCATGGCCAACATCCCCGTAGGTACCCTGATCCACAACATCGAGCTGCGTCCCGGTCAGGGAGCCTTCATGGCCCGCTCGGCCGGCACCTTCGCACAGCTCATCTCGCGCGAAGGCGACTACGTGATTGTCAAATTACCTTCGGGAGAAACCCGCAAGATTCTTGCAGCATGCAAGGCTACTGTCGGTGTTGTCGGCAACTCCGAGCACTCGCTCGAGCAGTCAGGCAAAGCCGGCCGCTCTCGCTGGCTCGGACGCCGTCCGCGCAACCGCGGCGTCGTCATGAACCCTGTCGACCACCCCATGGGCGGTGGCGAAGGCCGTGCTTCAGGCGGACATCCCCGTTCGCGCAAGGGTCTCTACTCAAAGGGTCTCAAGACTCGCTCACCGAAGAAGAATTCTTCCAAGTACATCATTGAAAGAAGGAAAAAGTAATCTGATTAAATTGCAACACTTATGAGTCGTTCATTAAAAAAAGGCCCGTTTATCAGCGTGAAGCTGGAAAAGAAAGTGGCAGCAATGGAGGAATCCGGCAAGAAGAGCGTCATCAAAACCTGGAGCCGCGCTTCGATGATTGCCCCCGAATTTGTTGGCCATACTTTTGCAGTCCACAACGGAAACAAGTTCATTCCTGTCTATGTTACCGAAAACATGGTAGGTCACAAGCTGGGCGAATTCGCTCCCACCCGCACCTTCCGTGGCCATGCCGGCAACAAGAAAAAATAACGGGCCCTGAGATATAAATAATTCATTTGTAAAAAAAGAAAAGAATTAAAATACAATGGGTGTAAGAAAAAGAAACTCAGCAGATCTGCGCAAGGCCCAGCAGAAGTCGATAGCCTTCGCAAAGCTGACAAATATCCCCACCTCCCCCCGCAAGATGCGCCTTGTCGCCGACATGGTGCGCGGCGTGGAGGTTAACCGCGCGCTCGGCCTCCTTAAATTCTCTAACAAGGAAGCCGCCGCACGCCTCGAAAAGCTCCTCCGCAGCGCCATTGCAAACTGGGAAGCTAAAAACGAACGCAAGGCCGACGACGGCGAGCTCTGCATCTCAACCATCACGGTGAGCTGCGCTCCCATGCTCAAGCGCCTTCGTCCCGCTCCTCAGGGCCGTGGCTACAGAATCCGTAAACGTGCCAATCACGTAACATTGATTGTTGACACAATTGATAACAAAAACGCTAAAAAGGCTTAACCTATGGGACAGAAAGTAAATCCGATCAGCAACCGCCTCGGAGTAATCCGCGGCTGGGACTCTAACTGGTACGGCGGCAAAAACTACGGCGATACCCTCTTAGAGGACTCCAAACTGCGCAAGTATCTCAACGTCCGCCTGGCAAAGTCGAGCGTTTCGCGCATCGTAATCGAGCGCACCATGAAGCTTATCACCATCACCGTCTGCACCTCGCGTCCCGGTCTCATCATCGGAAAAGGCGGTTCTGAGGTCGACAAGCTCAAGGAAGAACTCAAAAAAATTACCGACAAGGACGTACAGATCAACATATTCGAAGTTAAGCGTCCGGAACTCGACGCCGAAATCGTAGCGAGCACCATCGCCCGCCAGATCGAAGGCAAGATCGCCTACCGCCGTGCCGTGAAGATGGCCATCGCAGCCACCATGCGCAGCGGTGCCGAAGGTATCAAGATTCAGGTTTCCGGCCGTCTCAACGGCGCTGAAATGGCCCGTAGCGAAATGTTCAAGGAAGGCCGCACTCCCCTCCACACCCTCCGTGCCGACATCGACTACGCCCTCGTGGAAGCCCACACCAAAGTCGGTGTCATCGGCGTGAAGGTCTGGATTTGCCGCGGCGAAGTCTACGGCAAGCGCGACCTCGCTCCCAACTTCACCTCCAATCAGAAAGAAGGACGCGGTTCTTCCAACGGCGCACCCCGCCGCGGCGGTTTCCGTAAACCCAAAAACAACCGTTAAACCCTCAATTGATTCAACACAATGTTACAACCAAAGAAAACTAAATTCCGCCGCGCGCAAAAGGGCCGCATGAAAGGCATCGCCCAGCGCGGCAACCAGTTGGCCTTCGGTTCGTTCGGCATAAAGACTCTCGAGTCAAAATGGATTACCGGTCGTCAGATCGAAGCCGCCCGTGTGGCAGTGACCCGCTACATGCAGCGTCAGGGTCAGATCTGGATCCGCATCTTCCCCGACAAACCCATCACCAAGAAGCCTGCTGAAGTCCGAATGGGTAAAGGTAAAGGTGCTCCCGAAGGATTCGTAGCTCCCGTAACCCCGGGTCGCATCCTCATCGAAGTTGAAGGTGTGCCCTTTGAAGTAGCCAAGGAGGCCCTCCGCCTTGCAGCACAGAAGCTGCCGGTTACCACCAAATTTATCGTAAGCCGCACTTATGACCCAACTCAAAATGTGTAACCCGCTATGAAGAAAGAAGAAATCAAAGAACTCAGCCTGCAGGATCTCCGCGACCGCCTCGCAGAGATGGAAAAGGAATATGCCCAGCTCAAGATCAACCACGCTATCTCTCCGCTGGACTCCCCTGCCAAGATTACACATGCCCGCAAAATGATTGCCCGCGTCAAGACCGAGCTGCGTCAGCGCGAACTTAACAAAATTTAATCCCGCTAAAAATGGAAAAAAGAAACTTAAGAAAAGAGCGCATCGGGGTTGTGTCGAGCACAAAGGGTGACAAAACCATCACGGTAACCATCAAGTGGAAAGAAAAGCACCCCATCTATGGCAAATTTGTCAATAAAACAAAGAAATACCACGCCCACGACGAAAACAACGAATGCCAGGTCGGCGACACCGTCCGTCTGATGGAGACCCGCCCCCTCAGCAAGACCAAACGTTGGAGACTGGTAGAAATCATCGAAAAAGTGAAGTAAACTATGATACAGACTGAAAGCCGTTTAACCGTAGCCGACAACAGCGGAGCTAAAGAAGCCCTCTGTATTCACGTCCTGGGTGGTACCGGACGTCGCTATGCATCGGTGGGTGATATCATCGTCGTCTCTGTAAAGAGCGTCATCCCCTCATCCGATGTCAAGAAAGGAACCGTGTCCAAGGCTGTCGTGGTCCGCACCAAAAAGGAAATCCGCCGTCCCGACGGCAGCTACATCCGTTTTGACGACAACGCATGCGTCCTCCTCAATAACGCAGGCGAACTCCGCGGAACACGTATCTTCGGCCCTGTAGCCCGCGAGCTCCGCGCCGCAAACCAGATGAAGATAATTTCTCTCGCCCCCGAAGTCCTCTGATCACCAACAAGAAACATTTAAAGTAATGAGCAAATTACATATTAAGAAAGGCGATATCGTCTATGTTCTTGCCGGCGAAGACCGCGGCAAACAGGGCAGGGTCCTCAAGGTCAACGCCACTTCGCAGCGCGCAGTTGTAGAGGGCATCAACATCGTCACCAAAGCTACCAAACCCAACGCCCAGCATCCCCAGGGCGGTCTCGTAAAGATGGAAGCCCCCATCCATATCTCCAACCTCGCTCTGATCGACCCCAAGAGTGGAAAACCCACCCGCGTAGGCCGCCGCAAGAACGAAAGCGGAGTTTCCGTACGTTACGCTAAAAAATCAGGAGAGGAGATTAAGTAATGAGCACAACAACAGTTAAGAAAGACTATCAGGAACGCATCGTTCCTGCCCTGACCCAGCAGTTCGGCTACACCACCGTCATGCAGGTGCCCCGACTGAAGAAGATTGTAATCAACCAGGGTCTCGGAGCTGCTACTCAGGACAAGAAGATAATCGAGACAGCCATCAACGAGCTTACCGCCATCACCGGCCAGAAAGCCGTTCCCACGCTGTCGCGCAAGGACATCTCCAACTTCAAGCTCCGTAAAAAAATGCCTATCGGCGCCATGGTTACCCTCCGCCGCGAGAAAATGTATGAATTCCTTGAGCGTCTCATCCGCGTGGCTCTTCCCCGTATCCGCGACTTCAAGGGAATCGAAGGCAAGCTCGACGGCCGCGGTAACTACACCCTCGGCGTGACCGAACAGATCATCTTCCCCGAGATCAACATCGACTCCATCAGCAAGCTCATGGGTATGAACATAACCTTCGTCACCAGCGCCAACACCGACGCCGAAGGCTACGCTCTGCTCAAAGAGTTCGGACTTCCTTTTAAAAACGCTAAAAACTAAATCACTCATATGGCAAAAGAATCAATGAAAGCCCGCGAGGTTAAGCGTATGCGTCTTGCTGCTAAATACGCCCAGAAGCGTGCTGAACTCAAGAAGATTGTCAACTCGGGAGTAAACGAAGAAAACCGTGCCGAAGCCTACGAGGCTGCACAGCAGCTTCAGGCCCTTCCCAAGAACAGCAATCCCATCCGCGTTCACAACCGCTGCAAGATCACAGGCCGCCCCAAAGGCTATATGCGCCAGTTCGGCATCTCCAGAATCCAGTTCCGCGAGATGGCTTCACAGGGTCTCATCCCCGGCGTGAAGAAAGCTTCCTGGTAAAACGCCCGGTCCGGCTCCGAGCCAAGTGCTGAATCCCGCTGCCGTCATATCACGTTGATCGCGCCGTCCGGAACCACCGCACACGCACCCGGACGGGAGACCTCGACGCTCCCCGTCGGTCCGCAGCAGGAAAGCACAGCGCTCCCTAAGCCCCGGATTTACAACCACCTCCCTCTCCCTCCCCACTTTATCAGACACAGTGAGTATTAAATATTGTTCGGAACAACCCGGATCAATTTAAACAAATTCAAAAATGACAGATCCTATAGCAGACTATCTGACAAGATTGAGAAACGCAATCAAGGCCAACCACCGCGTGGTCGAGATTCCCGCCTCAAACTTGAAAAAAGAAATCACAAAGATTCTCTTTGAACAAGGCTATATTCTTAACTACAAGTTTATAGAGGGTGAAACCCCCGCCGGAGTCATCAAAATCGCCTTGAAATATGACCCCGTCGACAAGGTGAACGCTATCAAGGCCCTCGAGCGCGTATCGCGCCCCGGTCTTCGCCGTTACACCGGTTACAAAGATATGCCCCGCGTGTTGAACGGACTCGGCATCGCCATCCTTTCGACCTCCAAGGGCGTTATGACCAACAAGAAAGCCCGCGACCTCAAAGTAGGCGGCGAGGTTCTCTGCTATGTTTACTAATCTAAATAGGAGGATACAGAATTATGTCAAGAATAGGTAAAGCTCCCATTGAGATTCCCGCCGGAGTCAACGTAACCGTAGGCCCCGACAACGTAATCACAGTAAAAGGTCCCAAAGGCACACTCACACAGAAAGTAAACTCTGACCTTACAGTCAAGGTAGACGGCAACCACCTCATCGTGGAGCGTCCCAGCGACGACCGCGAACACCGCGCCCAGCACGGCCTCTTCCGCGCCCTGCTCCACAACATGGTCGTAGGCGTCTCCACCGGCTACCGCAAGGAAATGGAATTAGTAGGCGTAGGCTACCGTGCCACAGCTACCGGCCAGGTGCTCGAGCTCGCTCTCGGCTACTCCCACGCCATATATATCAAACTTCCCCCCGAAGTCAAGGTTGAAGCAAAATCCGAGCGTAACAAAAACCCGCTCATCATCCTCGAGAGCGACGACAAGCAGCTCCTCGGCCAGGTGTGCGCCAAAATCCGCTCCCTCCGCAAGCCCGAACCCTATAAGGGCAAAGGTATCAAGTTTGTCGGCGAGGTTATCCGCCGCAAGTCGGGTAAATCGGCAAGTGCTAAATAATTAAACTGATTCAACCATGATTTCCAAGATACAAAGAAGAAACAAAATCAAGACCCGTATCCGCGGTAAAGTCTCCGGCACTGCCGCCCGCCCGCGCATGACGGTGTTCCGCTCTAACAAGCAGATCTACGTACAGCTTATCGACGACCTCGCAGGAAAGACCATCGTATCTACCTCCTCAAAGGGTATCGAAGAAGGAACCAAGTGTGAAATCGCAGCCAAGGTCGGCGAGGCTATCGCTCAGAAAGCCATCGCAGCCGGCATCTCCGAAGTAGTCTTCGACCGCAACGGATACCTCTTCCACGGCAGAGTTAAATCATTGGCAGACGCAGCCCGCAAAGGCGGTCTCAAATTCTAATATCGACTATGGCAACCAAAAACAACAAAGTAAAATCTACCAGCGACCTCGAACTCAAAGACCGTCTGGTCGCTATCAACCGCGTTACCAAGGTGACTAAGGGCGGTCGCACCTTCACCTTCGCCGCAATCGTCGTAGTCGGTAATGAAAACGGCATCGTGGGCTGGGGTCTCGGCAAAGCCAACGAAGTTCAGGCAGCTATCGCCAAAGGCGTCGAGGCTGCAAAGAAAAACCTCATCAAGGTTCCCGTTCACCGCGGTACCATCCCCCACGAGCAGATTGCAAAGTTCGGCGGCTCCCGCGTCATCCTCAAGCCCGCAAGCCACGGTACCGGCGTGAAAGCCGGCGGTGCTATGCGTGCTGTCCTCGAAAGCGTGGGTATCACCGACGTCCTCGCTAAATCCAAGGGCTCTTCCAACCCCCACAACCTCGTGAAAGCCACCATCGCCGCCCTCGGCGAGATGCGTTCACCCGCCCAGGTGGCCCAGAACCGCGGAATCTCTGTTGAACAAGTCTTTAACGGTTAATACCTCTCAAAGAAATGGCTAAGATTAAAATCACCCAGATAAAGAGCCGCATCAACTGCCCCGCCGTTCAGAAACGCACTCTTGATGCCCTCGGTCTCAGAAAAATGCATCACTCGGTTGTCCTCGAAGACACCCCCTCCGTGATGGGAATGGTTAACGCTGTGCGTCACCTGGTAGAAGTGACACCCGCATAAGTTCAACTCTTTTTAGAACATTACAATTATGGATTTAAGCAATTTAAAACCCGCTGTAGGCTCCGTTACCCGCAACACCCGCATTGGTCGCGGTCCCGGTTCAGGAAAGGGTGGAACATCTACCCGCGGTCATAAAGGCGCAAAATCTCGCTCCGGCTACCACGCCAAGATCGGTTTCGAAGGCGGTCAGATGCCCCTCCAGCGCCGTCTCCCCAAATTCGGATTCAAAAACATCAACCGCGTGGCTTACAAGGCTGTGAATCTCGTCGACCTCGAAGCTATCGCCGCTACCGGTGTTGAGAAAATCGGCGTTGCCGAACTCATCGCAGCCGGCGTGGTCAACGGCAAGCAGCCCGTAAAGATTCTCGCCAACGGAACCCTCACCCACAAAATCGCTGTTGAAGCCAACGCTTTCTCCGCAGCTGCAGAAAAAGCTATCGTAGAACTCGGCGGTTCAATCAACAAAATTTAATCCCCCTCCTCTTAGAAATGCGATTTTTTGAAACATTACGTAACATTTGGACCATTGAGGAACTGAGAAAGCGCATCCTCGTGACCCTGTTGCTGGTACTCGTTTACCGCCTCGGTTGCTACGTAGTCCTTCCCGGCATCAGCCCCGAAGACCTCGATGCACTCACCAAGTTCACCAACAAGAGCGGCCTGATGCAACTCCTCGACATGTTCTCGGGCGGCGCCTTCTCTCAGGCCTCGATCTTCGCGCTCGGCATCATGCCTTACATCACGGCTTCAATCGTGATTCAGCTTTTGGGCATGGTACTCCCTTCATTCCAGAAGATGCAGCGCGAAGGCGAGAGCGGCAGGCAGAAACTCAGCCAGTACACCCGTTACCTGACTGTGCTCATCCTGCTCCTCCAGGGCCCCGCTTACCTGGTCAACCTCCAGGTGCAGGTAAGTGCCGCCACCGGCGGCGCCACCATGGGCTTCTGGACCATAGCCTACCTCACTGTGATCCTTGCTGCCGGCTCAATGTTCATCATGTGGCTCGGCGAGCGCATAACCGACCGCGGCATCGGCAATGGTATCTCCTTCATCATCCTCGTAGGTATCATTGCCCGTCTTCCCGGAGCGCTCTTCTATGAATTCACCTCCCGTCTCCCCGGAGCCACCGGCTCACAGGGCGGTCTCGTGATGTTCATAGTAGAGATCATCCTCCTCTTCGCCGTGACCGTCGGCGCCGTACTTCTCGTGCAGGGCACCCGCAAAGTTCCCGTACAGTACGCCAAGCGCATCGTCGGCAACAAACAGTATGGCGGAGCCCGCCAGTACATCCCCCTGAAGGTCAACGCCGCAGGTGTGATGCCCATCATCTTCGCCCAGGCGATCATGTTCATCCCCATCACACTCGCCGGATTCGGCGCATCCGAGAGCTCCTCGGGCTTCTACGCCGCCTTCTCCGACATCAACGGATTCTGGTACAACGCCGTTTACTTCATCCTCATCGTAGCCTTCACCTACTTCTACACCGCCATCACGGTGCGTCCCACCCAGATGGCAGAAGACATGAAGCGCAACAACGGATTCATCCCCGGTGTGAAACCCGGCAAAAAGACAGCCGAATATCTCGACTCGATTATGTCGCGTATCACACTTCCCGGCTCACTCTTCCTCGGAATCGTAGCGATTCTTCCCGCCTTTGCCCGCTTCTTCGGCATCAGCCAGAATTTCGCTCAGTTCTTCGGCGGAACATCTCTGCTCATTCTCGTCGGCGTTGTGCTCGACACCCTGCAGCAGATTGAGTCGCACCTGATGATGCACCACTACGACGGACTGATGAAAGACGGTAAAATCAAGGGTCGCACCACCGGATCAGCCTACTGATTCCGGCCGCCGGCCCCCGACGATGAACCCCCATAGAACCTCCATTACTCTGTTTCTTCAATAAATGATCTACCTCAAGACTCCCGAAGAAATCGAAAAAATGGTGCAGGCATGCACGCTCGTGAGCCGCACACTTGGCGAAGTAGCCAAGTGGGTGGCTCCCGGCGTGACTACCCGTCACCTCGACAATATCGCACGCGAATTCATGCTCGACAACGGCGGAAAACCCGCATGCCTCGGCTACGGCGGATTCCCCGGAACCCTCTGCATTGAAGTCAACGAGACCGTAGTCCACGGATTCCCCTCCGGCTACGAACTCCGCGAAGGCGACATCGTAGGTATCGACACCGTGACGGAACTCGACGGCTTCAACGGCGACATGTGCTACACCTTCCCCGTCGGCGAAATCTCCCCCGAACTCCGCGCACTCTGCACCACCACCAAGGAATCCCTCTATAAAGGCATCGAAGCCGCTCAGGAAGGACGCCGCATCGGCGACATCGCCAACGCCGTCCAGACCTACTGCGAAAAACGCGGCTACACCGTAGTCCGCGAAATGTGCGGCCACGGAATCGGCCGCAAGATGCACGAGGATCCCGAGGTTCCGAACTACGGACGCCGCGGAATCGGACCCCAGCTCCGGCGTGGCATGTGTATATGCATCGAACCGATGATCAACCTCGGCAGCCGCAACATCGTGATTGAGCGCGACGGCTGGACTTGCCGTACCAAAGACCGCAAGGCATCGGCTCACTACGAGCATACTATCACCATAACCCCCGAAGGCCCCCGCGTGCTCACCACCTTCGACTACGTCAGGGAAGCCCTCGGCGACCGGTTCATCTGACATTTCCTCCGGCATCCGCAACCCCTCCCCATACCGAACCCTTACAAAAACCTATATGGCAAAACAGTCAGCAATCGAACAAGACGGAACAATCGTCGAGGCACTTTCCAACGCAATGTTCCGCGTCGAACTTGAGAACGGCCACGAAATCACAGCCCACATCTCAGGCAAGATGCGCATGCACTACATCAAGATTCTGCCCGGCGACAAAGTCCGCGTCGAAATGTCGCCCTACGACCTCTCTAAAGGCCGTATTGCTTTCCGATACAAATAAAAAACTAAATAAACCATACAAAACGATGAAAGTAAGAGCTTCAATCAAAAAACGCACCCCCGACAGCAAAATCGTCCGTCGCAAAGGTCGTCTTTACGTTATCAACAAAAAGAATCCCAAATTCAAAATGCGTCAGGGCTGATCCCCGTCCCCCCTACGCACACTGACTACACACCATTGCTTGAGACAAATGGTTAAAATTTCCCAATGATTTCTAAATTGTATTTCATTGGGGAGTTTTTACGCTGTCTCACTGCAAAATAATTATTAACTTTGCACAAAAATTTTAGTCAAGTATAATATGGCAGTACGTATCGTGGGAGTTGACCTCCCCCAAAACAAAAGAGGTGAAATCGCCTTGACTTACATTTTTGGCATCGGTCGCAGCGCAGCTAAGTCGATTCTCGAGAAAGCCGGCGTGGATGTCAATATCAAAGTAAAAGACTGGACCGACGCTCAGGCAGCTAAAGTCCGCGAAGTTATCGGCTCGGACTACAAGGTGGAGGGCGACCTCCGCAGCGAGATCCAGCTCAACATCAAGCGCCTTATGGACATTGGCTGCTACCGCGGCATCCGTCACCGCAACGGCCTTCCCGTCCGCGGTCAGAGCACCAAAAACAATGCCCGTACCCGCAAAGGTCGCAAGAAAACCGTTGCTAACAAGAAAAAAGCTACTAAATAATCATAACTCAATATGGCAAAAAAGACAGTCGCAGCAAAGAAGAGAAACGTTAAGGTTGATGCCGCCGGCCAGCTTCACGTTCACTCCTCTTTCAACAACATCATCGTGTGCTTAGCCAACTCTGAAGGTCAGGTTATCTCCTGGTCGTCGGCAGGCAAGATGGGTTTCCGCGGTTCTAAAAAGAACACCCCCTACGCTGCCCAGATGGCAGCTCAGGATTGCGCCAAAGTCGCTTACGACCTCGGCCTCCGTAAAGTCAAAGCTTATGTAAAAGGTCCCGGCAACGGCCGTGAATCCGCTATCCGCACCATCCATGGCGCAGGTATCGAGGTTACAGAGATCGTCGACGTTACTCCGCTGCCCCACAACGGTTGCCGTCCTCCCAAGCGCCGCCGCGTTTAATACGGGTCAACCCTCCCGACTACAGTTTTATAAAGAAACTATTATAAGCCTCTTCAGGAAACCATGCGGAAACCGCTGCTCCGCGGTCACTCCACCTTCCCGGTATAACCGGGGCTGAAATTCTCAAGGGCAATCAGACCCGCTTGGAGACATCGAATGTGATTTGACCACATTTTTCAATCACCTCTCTGTGGTCGCGGCTGCACTAAAATGCCCAACCAATGGTCATCTCAGCCCTGACTTCCCGCCGCAGCGACAATTCAACCGGCCCCCATTCGTTACCTGACGGCAAAACGACTTTAATACAAATTCAAAAATGGCAAGATACACAGGTCCCAGAACCAAAATAGCCCGTAAATTCGGCGAACCCATCTTCGGCGAAGACAAAGTGCTCGCCAAGAAAAACTTCCCCCCGGGCCAGCATGGTCAGAACAAACGCAGCAAGACCTCTGAGTACGGAACTCAGCTCCGCGAGAAACAGAAAGCCAAATACACCTACGGCGTTCTCGAAAAACAGTTCCACAACCTCTTTGAGAAAGCTTCGCGCGCCAAAGGCATCACCGGCGAAATCCTCCTTCAGCTTCTTGAAGGCCGCCTCGACAACGTGGTTTACCGCCTTGGCATCGCTCCCACTCGCGCCGCTGCCCGCCAGCTCGTACTCCACCGCCACATCGTGGTAAACGGTAAGGTCGTAAACATCGCCTCCTACGCCGTTAAACCCGGCGACGTTGTCGGTGTCCGCGAAAAATCAAAGTCTCTCGAAGTTATTGCCGACGCTCTCGCCGGATTCAACCACAGCAAATATCCCTGGCTCGAATGGGATGAAAACCAGAAAGCCGGTAAATTCCTCCACGTTCCCGCCCGCGAGGATATCCCTGAGAACATCAAAGAGCAACTTATCGTCGAGTTGTATTCTAAATAATAATTAAACCAAAGATCCATGGCTATTTTAGATTTCCAGAAACCCGATAAAGTCCTGATGTTGGAAGCCGACAACACCTTCGGTAAGTTTGAGTTCAAGCCATTGGAACCGGGTTATGGCATTACGATCGGCAACGCACTCCGCCGCATCCTCCTCTCCTCGCTCGAAGGCTTCGCCATCTCGAGCATCCGAATCGACGGCGTTCGCCACGAGTTCGATACCATTCCCGGTGTTAAGGAAGACGTCACCAACATCATCCTTAACCTCAAGAAAGTCAACCTCAAAAAGCTGGTTGAAGACACCGATTCTGAAAAGGCGACCATCACCGTGTCGGGTCAGGAAGAGTTCAAGGCCGGCGACATCAGCAAAGCCCTTTCTGGATTTGAAGTCCTCAATCCCGACCTCGTGATTTGTCATTTGGATCCCGGAGCAAGTTTCTCGATCGACATTACCATCAAGAAAGGACGCGGCTGGACTCCCGCCGAGGAAAACCGCACCCCCAACGATGCTATCGACGTCCTCGCTATCGACTCTATTTTCACCCCTATCAAAAACGTGAAATACACCGTCGAAAACTTCCGCGTCGACCAGAAGACCGACTACGACAAGCTTACAATTGAGATTACAACCGACGGCTCTATCCTCCCCAAGGAAGCCCTCAAGGAAGCCGCCAAAATCCTCATCCACCACTTCATGCTCTTCTCCGACGAGAAGATAACTCTCGAAAACGACGAGACCGACGGCGAAGAGGAATTTGACGAAGAAATCCTCCACATGCGACAGCTCCTCAAATCGAAGCTCGTCGACATGGATCTCTCGGTTCGCGCTCTCAACTGCCTCAAGAGCGCCGAAGTCGAAACTCTCGGAGAACTCGTTGTCTTCAACAAGACCGACCTCCTCAAGTTCCGCAACTTCGGTAAGAAATCGCTCACCGAGCTTGACGAGCTCCTCGCCAACCTGAACCTCTCGTTCGGTATGGATATTTCAAAATATAAACTTGACAAAGAGTAATAATAACGATGAGACATAATAAAAAATTCAACCACCTCAGCCGCAAGAAAGCTCACCGCGACGCTCTTCTCGCCAACATGACGATTGCTCTGATCATGCGCAAGCGCATCTTCACGACCCTCGCCAAGGCAAAGGCTCTCCGCGTCTACGCCGAGCCGCTGATCAACCGTGCTAAAGACGATTCCATGACAAACCGTCGTGTCGTTTTCAGCTACCTCCAGAACAAAGAAGCCGTCAACGAGCTCTTCCGCGAAATCTCCCAGAAGATCGCCGAGCGTCCCGGTGGCTACACCCGCATACTTAAAACCGGCAACCGCCTCGGCGACAACGCCACCACCTGCTTCATCGAACTCGTTGACTACAACGAAAACATGATCAAGGAAAAAGGCGCCAAGAAAGCCGGCCGCACACGCCGTTCGCGTCGCGGTTCCAAGCCTGCAGCAGCAGAAGCACCCGCAACCGAGACCCCCGCTGCAGAAACTCCCGCAGCAGAGGCTCCCGCAGCAGAATAAACCAATAGCGCAGACCCGCGTCTGCAACCCCATACAATATCAGCGCCGCATCTTCCCGACTGTTCGGGCAGATGCGGCGCCGGTGTTGTTATTCCCTTATTCGCAATGGCTTGCAGCCTGTCACTCATTAATCGAGCCGGCTGCCCAATATCCATCTTACCCAGAAAGGCAGTTTCCTTATCCGGGCCTGAAGTTGCTCCCGCTCGTTCTTTTTTCCGGTCTCCAGTCCGCGCCGGTAGGAGCCCATCTTCTCCCGCCCGAGAGAATCCATGTAAGCTTTCCGGTGAGATTCTGTAAGCTCATCATTGTACCTTTCGATGTCCTTCCTTGTCTCCTCCACGTCGATGCGGCTGCAGTCCACGTAAATGCGGTGCTTGCACTTCGGGCACTTTATGAGCGCCGTCTTATCGCGGAACTTGTCGGATTTGTATGTCTCGCCGCAAAACGGGCAGCGGAACTGCGCCGGCACGAGCGGATGCTCTTCCTTTAAGCCGAGCATATCCGATATCCTGGTTATCAGATGAGCCGTATGCCGGTTTATGCTGCCGCAGTCCAGCTTATTGTCTTCCTTCTCATAATCCATTGCGATGCTCTGATAGATTGAGTTGAAAACCGAAAACCGTCTCTTAAGGCGCATTTCCCCGCCCTCCGTAAACCATTCTTCACTGTAAAGCTGCGACTCTGCTTTCTCCAGTGCAGGCTGCTGTTGCTGCCTGACCAGAGAAAACAGTTGCTGCAGCAAGCTGATATTCTTCGTCAGTTCGGCCGCCTCTTTTTCGCTGTCAATCAGAGTATCGCGTGCCAGTTGCTTTTTGTCGCGTTCGCCTGTCCATCGCCTGAAAGCGTCCTGAAGCAGCGGATCGTCTTCCTCCTCAAGCACTTCCTTGCCGTTTTCGCCCCAGAGCACGAGGCGGATTATATTGAGGGTTCTTTTATAGATAGGGAAATTCAGATAGCCTAAATAACTGGTGTTGACTATGGTATGCATCGAGGTGCCTGCCATGCTGTAGGATTTCTGTTCTGTTATGTAGCCGTTCAGTATGAGTCGGCCGAACCCTGCATACATGGTGCATAAATCGGTATATGTCTCGTTGACTACCTCGATGGTGCTATAGATACCGTGAACGTAGAGATACTTATGGCAGACCTCATGGGCCAGTACCGCCAGAACGGCCTCCAGGTTGTTCTGGTATTTCGACGATATGTTGATCTCAACCTCCGGATTCGGGTTGCAGCAGTTGGTGTTGCCTCCGGTTCCATCTCCGAGATCGCGAAAAGAACATTTCGGCACGTAGGAGTTAAGCCCGAGAAACCTCATCATTCTGCCGGCCTCGTCGTTGAGATCATGAACCGTAATCGGCGTCTTGCCGAGCCCCGGAGTATAGAAATCCTTGCGCGGCTCTGGCAGCTTCTTTTCGAAGTCCATGAGATAGGATAGGATCTGTCTTGGCGATATATAGATGTCCTGCGCTTTCATGACTGTATGATTTACTGATTAGGAGGTTGTTTTTAAACAACCTCTAAGTGGTTCATCTTGTGTAACTGCAAAAATATACTTTTTCCCTGAATAAAAAAAGCCGCCTGAGTTCTTTCAGGCAGCTTTTTGCATCCGTCTTCGGATCTATTCGATGACCCTGCCGTCGGGATATGTGATGGCTCCGGTCGATATGTCGTAGGTGAGCACCGTGTCGTCGAGCGTCACCTTGTAGTAATTCTCGTCGCGCGACACTCTGAACACGTTGTCCTCGTCGTTGCCCTCCTGAAGGTACTGCAGCAGGGGAGGGGGAAGCTGATCCTGCACGAACACCGCCGGCAGCGTGCCTCCGTTGCCGTCCACGACCGTCCAGTCGTAGTTGCTGTTGAAAGTAAGCGATGCGCTGTTGTTGATCCTCACCTCGTAGGTCTGCGATTTGGTAGCGTTGAAGCTCTTCACTCCGCTGCCGGGAAAATATTCGGCTATGAATCTGGCAATCGGGGTGGGGAGTTCGTCCCATACATTGTTAGAGCATGCTCCGGTTATCATCAGTCCGAAGAGTATCGCTATGAGAAGCGGGGTGTAGAGCGGATTTTTCATGACTCGGTCGTATATTATTGGGTTGCAGGATGGCATTCCGTTCGGGAAAAGGCTAAATATCAGCCCCCGTTATGATTTTTAAACAAATTTAGGGCATCTTAAGTTTTGCCGCGAAGAGTTAAATCGCGCCTCTGTCCGGAGTGAAGAGTGAGAAAGAGTGAGAAAGCGGTGAAAAGTGCGAAAAAGTGGCCGCGCGGGGTTGGAAAATTGAGAAAATATTGTTACTTTTGTGAAAATTTGGAAAAGAATGGCGGTTGCTCTTCAGGAACGCATAGATAAAATCATGGTCAAGGCCGGTTTGCTCACCGAGCGCTACGACCTGATGAAGCAGGAAAAACTTGCCGCCGATCAGCGTATTGAGGAGCTTTCAGCCGAACTCGACAAGGCCCGTCGTGAAATCGACGGTCTTCAGCGTCAGATTGAATACCTGAAGGTAGCTTCAATCGCTGTCCCTGACCACAGGGAGGTAGAGAAGGCAAGGTCATTCATTTCCGGTTTAGTGCGGGAAATCGATGACTGCATCAGCCAGCTGAGTCAATGATGCAATGAAAGATAAACTGAATATAACTATACGGATCGCCGATCAGCCGCGCATCTACCTTACGATTCCTCCCGAAGAGGAAGAAGCGGCGAGGCGCGCGGAAGCCAATATAAACGAGCTCTTCCGGAGCTGGTCGGATCGATTCAAGGACAAGACTCCGGGCGAGATCCTGTCTATGGTCACATTTCGCTTCGCTCACCTTTATTTCCAGGCCGAGGCGCGTGCCGAATCCGTAGATGCCACTCTCGCCTCTCTTGAAAAGGGTCTTGACGACGCTCTCTTAAGCATGAACCCCGGTCAGGAATAGAGATTCCGCCGAACTTCATGAGGTTATCTTGACATATCAGGTTTCCGTGGCGCCGGCTTCCCGGCGGCAATGCGGAATTTACCGTTTTCTGCACTTCATTCCGGTTCTTCACCGGTCTGCGGCCGCGCTTGATCCCAGGACTTATGGTTTCCGGATCACGATGTCTGCTTGCCGGTGGTTCTGAAGATGATGTGCGGCTTTTTTATTTTTAAGAAACTTGTTTCACAAACTATATACAAAAAATAAAATATGATAGAGATACTTTTTTATGTATGTGCCGCACTGATCGGGGCTGCGATCGGTATCGCCATAATTCTCTGGACCCAGAAGATTTCCGCCCGCTCGCAGGCAAAGACAATAATAGAAGATGCACAGCGGGAGGCTGACGTGATAGCCAAAAACAAACTCGTGGAAGCCCGCGAGGAAGAACTCCGGATCAAAACCGAGGCTGAAAAGCAGGCGAATCAGAGGCTGCAGCGGGTGCAGAGCGAGGAAGCGAAAATCAAGCAGCGTCAGAGCCAGCTCAACCAGCAGCAGAGCGATAACGCCCGCCAGCGCAACGAAAACGAACAGTTCCGCCAGAATCTCGAGAACCAGCAGGCCGTGCTCGAAAGCCGCAAGGATGAGCTCGACCGGCTCCGCCGCAAGGCCCAGGACACTCTCGAGCACATCTCCGGCCTCTCCAGCGAGGAGGCAAAAGAAAAGCTCATCGACTCCCTGCGCGAAGAGGCCAAGACTGCTGCCGCTTCCTATATCAACGATATTATGGACGAGGCAAAGATGACCGCCAACAAGGAAGCCAAACGAATCGTGGTTCAGTCTATTCAGCGTCTCGCCACCGAGACCGCCATCGAGAATTCCGTGACGGTTTTCCACATTGACTCCGACGAAATCAAAGGCCGCATAATTGGCCGCGAGGGCCGCAACATCCGTGCGCTCGAAGCCGCCACCGGCATTGAGATTATCGTCGACGATACTCCCGAGGCGATTGTTCTTTCCGGCTTCGACCCCGTGCGCCGCGAAATAGCACGTCTGGCACTCCACCAGCTCGTGGCCGACGGCCGAATCCACCCCGCACGCATAGAAGAGGTGGTTGCCAAAGTGCGCAAGCAGATCGAGGAGGAAATAATCGAAACCGGAAAGCGCACTGCCATCGATCTCGGCATACACGGACTCCACCCCGACCTTATCCGTCTCGTCGGCAAAATGAAATACCGTTCGAGCTACGGCCAGAACCTTCTTCAGCACTCGCGTGAAACCGCCAACCTCTGCGCCATCATGGCTTCGGAACTCGGTCTGAATCCGAAGAAAGCGCGTCGTGCCGGACTCCTCCACGACATCGGCAAGGTGCCCGACGAAGAACCCGAACTGCCCCACGCACTTCTCGGCATGAAACTCGCCGAAAAATATAAGGAAAAACCCGAAATCTGTAACGCCATCGGCGCGCACCACGACGAAATCGAGCAGACAACCCTCCTCGCCCCCATAGTGCAGGTATGCGACGCCATCTCCGGCGCACGTCCCGGCGCCCGCAGGGAAATAGTTGAGGCTTACATCAAGCGTCTCAACGACCTCGAGCAACTCGCGCTGTCTTATCCGGGCGTCATCAAGACCTACGCCATTCAGGCAGGCCGTGAACTCCGCGTGATTGTGGGAGCTGACAAGATCGACGATGTTGAAACCGAAAAACTCTCGGGTGAAATCGCAAAACGCATTCAGGACGAGATGACCTATCCCGGTCAGGTCAAGATTACCGTTATACGCGAAACCCGCTCCGTAAGCATCGCGAAATAATATCCTCTGCCTATGGATATGGAAAAAAACGGTGATGCCGCTTCCCTCAGGGAGGAGGCTCAGACTAATCCGGAGACGCAGGAGAACCGTCGCGCCGGCAGCTCCCCGTGTTGCGGCCGCTGCGGTCTTGACGTGCCCCGCGGAAAACTCCAGTGCTACGACTGGCTCGCCGACATTCCCGGCGGAATGGCCGACTGCGACATTGTCGAGGTGCAGTTCAAGAACACCCGCAAGGGCTTTTACCGCAACTCCGCCAACCTTGAGCTGTCCATCGGCGATATTGTGGCTGTGGAGGCTTCTCCCGGACACGACATCGGAACCGTGACGCTTACCGGACAGCTCGTGAAAATTCAGATGCGCCGCGCCAACGTGCGCTCTGAGGCCGACCTCAAGCGGGTGTTCCGTCTGGCAAAACCGGCCGATATCGAGAAATACCACGAGGCTAAGGCCCGCGAGAACGACACGATGATCCGCTCCCGCAAGATTGCCGAAAGTCTTCATCTCAACATGAAGATTGGCGACGTGGAGTATCAGGGCGACGGCAACAAAGCCATTTTCTATTATATCGCCGACGAGCGCGTGGATTTCCGTCAGCTCATCAAGGTGCTCGCCGAGACCTTCAAAGTGCGCATTGAAATGAAACAGATCGGCGCACGTCAGGAGGCCGGACGTATCGGCGGCATAGGTTCGTGCGGACGCCCTCTCTGCTGCGCGAGCTGGATGACCAGTTTCGTGTCGGTAGGCACGAGCGCAGCCCGATATCAGGACATCTCGCTCAACCCGCAGAAACTCGCCGGACAGTGTGCAAAACTCAAATGCTGCCTTAATTTTGAGGTCGACACCTACGTGGAAAGCAACAGATGCCTACCCTCGCGCGACGTCCGCCTTGAGACAGCCGATGCCACCTGGTATCATTTCAAGACCGATATTTTCAAGAAAGAGATTACCTACTCTTCCGACAAGTCTGTAGCCGCCAACCTCGTTACGATCGACGCCCGCCGCGCCTTTGAAATCATTGAGATGAACAAACGCGGCGAGAAACCTGCTCAACTCCGCCGTGAAGGCGACGAGGACTCGAACCCGCGCAAGCCTAACGACCTTCTGGAGCAGGACAGTCTCACCCGGTTCGACAAGGCTAAGAAGAAAAAACGTAAGAAAAACCCGCAGCAGGGCGCTCCCGCGTCAAAAGAGGGCCAGCAGCCTAAACCGCAGGGCGCCGACAGGCCTCAGAGACAGAACCCCGACAACCGCAAAGGAGGTAATGACCAGCAGCGGCCGCCGCGCGACCGTCAGCCTCGCGCCGAGGGTCAGTCGCAGAATCCCCGTGAGCCGCGTCAGAAACGCGACCGCGGCCCCCGTCCCGGTAAACCGCAGCAGCCGCAATGAAAAAACTGTCAGTATCGGCGGCTCTGGCAATCACTCTGCTCCTTGCCGCCTGTTCTCCCGACCACTCCGAATACAGCCGCTTTGAAAACGTCGGGGAAGGCGGCTGGATGTATCGCGACACCCTTACGTTTGCTGTCGACAGCTTACTCCGCGACCCGGTGCTCTACGGCGGCATGAAGATTGCCGTGCGCCACGAAAACGACTATCCTTACGCAAACCTGTGGATGGAAGTGTCGTATGTCGACGGGGCAGGTTCGCAGCGCCGCGATACCGTGAACATGAATCTCGCCGACATCTACGGCCGCTGGCTCGGCAAGGGGTTCGGAAGCGGATACCAGATGGAAGCCCGGCTGCCGCAGCCTGCGGGCGTTGATATGCGCCGTCCGGTTACAGTGCGCCACATAATGCGGCTCGACACCGTAAGAGGCATCAATTGTGTGGGAATTACAGTTACCCCTGCGGAAGTTAATAAGCGTTAAATTATCGGTGGATTCTTTGCCGATAACGCGAAAAGCTGTAACTTTGCAATCGCAAAAGCAGAAATGCAAGGCTCATTAGCTCAACTGAATAGAGCATCTGACTACGGATCAGAAGGTTACAGGTTTGAATC
>ERZ779889.524-NODE-524-length-47875-cov-10.258908_pt1 | contig 47875 bp, 45 predicted proteins | sample MGYA00511030_ERZ779889 | MGnify/ENA primary metagenome ERZ779889 (study PRJEB29588, sample SAMEA2160616) | human gut metagenome | biome: human gut; feature: human-associated habitat; material: faeces | place: Denmark | collected 2008/2010 ... | reverse complement strand
TCATCGGCACGCCGCAGATGAACTTCTTCGACGTAACCCTGAAACGCGACGGGGAGCATCTCGTCGTTACGTTCGAGGACGGAAGCGAAATCCGTTTTCTCCGATCTTCGTTCCTGAAACTCGACGTTTCCTATCTGGACGGCATTCAAAAAGCGGTGCTGGGCGTTCGTCCCGACCGTCTCCGGATTGCGGAAAGCGGTCTTGCCGCGACGATCGTCAATATCGAACGGCTGGGAAACGAAACGCTTCTCTATCTGAACGCCGCTTCTTCCGGCTCGTCTTCCGTCGCGGTGAAAGTACCGGCGGATTTCTCCGGTTCGGTCGGAGACCGCGTACATCTTGTCTTCGACGCGGATTCGGTTCACTTGTTCGATCGGGAAAGCGAGCGGTCGTTACTCAACGAAATTCCGCTTTTCTCCCGGATAACCGGCGAAATCAAAGGAAGCCGGCTGTTGCTTTTCGGAAACGAAACGCCGTTGCCGCCGCGATATCGGGGACTTTCCGGACCGATCCGCCTTTCGATCCCGCCGGAAAGTTACCGGAAAGGCGACGATTACCGATTGAAAGTGCTGGCTGAGGAAGCAATCGGAAAGGACAAAGTCCTTTTGACTTTGGACAACGACGGCGACCCGTTTTTTCTCCGCGTCGAAAAAGATCCGGAAATCGGGCCTTCTTTTGCGTTCAGTCTCCGTTACGATCGGATCGCACTCGAAGACGAGAAGGGATCCTTCGGAATCGAACCGATGCCGGAAAAGCAATCGTTGCAGGGAAAAATCGAAGAAAAAAAAGTTGTGGAAGGCGGACGAAAGTATCGGACATATTTCTACGCATTCGGCGCGGAACAAATACCGGCTTCGTTGAATAAGGTGATCAAAATCCACCAGATAATGGAAAAAAAATTCAAAAAAGAAAAATTCCGCTTTGAAATTCCGACTTCGGCGATCGCACTGAGCGAAGAAGGAATTCCGGCAACGGTGAAAGAGGTCTTCGATTACGGCGACAGGAACTATCTGAAAGTAAGCCTGAACGGAATTGACCTTTTCGTCATCGGCGAAGCGACGGTCGGGGAGACCGTGCGGCTATGTTTCGACAGTCAGGCGATCGATATTTACAATCAGGAGGAAGTTCGTTTATGCTGAAATCGACCAAAATTCCGCTTCTTTTAGGCGGATTCCTTCTTTCCGCCTTTTCCGGCTGTTCGTTGGGTTCGTCCGGTTCGGGTCAGCCGGTTTCTTCGGAAAACGGTCTTTCCGAAAGTCCGTCAAGTTCTTCTGAAAAAAAGGATGATTCTTCCGTTCGATCGGAAGAATCGTCGGAAACGCATTCTTCTTTCGCTTCTTCGGAAGAGGGCAATCCGGAAGAAGTCGATCTTCTAGCCGATATTCCGATGTCTTCGTGGGAATGTTGGAGTCAGGAAACCGAAGGCGACGGGTGGTATACGATTTCGGATCGTTCGATCATCGCGACTTTTGCCAATTCGGCCGATTCTATCGCATATTGGTCTACGCAGATTAAATATTCTGCCTTGAAACTGGTCGCGGGAGAAACGTATACGTTTCATCTTTCGATCGTTTCGAGCCTTTCGCGGAAAGTCGAAATCCTGTTGCAGGATTTTACCAACGGGAATTACGGCGAAGCCTACATCACCGACGTGATCGCATTGACCGCCGGGGAAACTTACGACTATACGGTGAAATTCACGCCGAAAACCTCTGTGACCTGTTTGTTCGGTCTGATGCTGGGGGCAGTCGACGGGAATGTGTATCCGGAAACGCACACGGTGGAGATGAAGAACGCGGAAGTCTGGGGGATTTCCTCCGCACGGCCGGAACCGGTGCTTCCCGATGAGGTAGACGACGAAGTTCCTCCTTCGATCACGATCGGCGAACGGACGTACGATCTGTATTGGTCGGACGAATTTTCGGGCGACGCTTTAAATTCGTCTTACTGGACGTATGACGTCGGAACCGGATCGAACGGGTGGGGGAATAACGAGAAACAGTACTATACGCAAGGAGAAAACCTCGACGTTTCCAACGGGGTTTTGAAAATCACCGCGCGCAAGGAGAATCGGAACGGGTGTGCCTATACCTCTTCGCGGATCAAGACGCTCGACAAAGTGCATTTCACGTACGGATATGTGGAAGCGCGGATCAAGGCGCCGCTTTTTTCTGGCGCGTGGCCGGCGTTCTGGATGTTAGGAAACAACATCGAAACGCGAAGTTGGCCTTTCTGCGGGGAAATCGACATTTACGAATCGGTCAATCTGGAAAACATCGCCTATGCGACCTGTCATTGGAACAGCGCCGGATCAGGCGGAAATTATTCGCCAACCAGTTACGGCCTTTTCGTGTCTACTTCTTCGCGCGAAGAATGGCACCGCTACTCGATCCTCTGGACCGAACAATCGATCATCGCTTATCTCGACGGATCGGCGTTCTACGAAATCGACATCACGCCGGAGAATCTGGATTGCTTTCATCAGGACTTTTTCATTCTGTTCGATCTCGCGGTCGGCGGTAACTGGCCGGGATTCGATATCGCTTTGGACGACGAAGCGACGATGTCGGTTGATTACGTCCGCGTTTATCGTTAAAATAGAAATATGAAAAGAATTTTTGTCGACGCGAAACGGGTAACGGTCTATCGGAAAAAGAGGCGCAATGCGTATCTTTTTTCAGGCTTCCTGTCGGTTTTGTATGTCGGTTTACTGGGAATATCGCTTGGCTTTGCTTCGCTAAAAAACCGGACGGTTCTCTGGCTTTCCATGGCGCTTTTCAGCACGGTCGTGCTTGCGCTCGTGCTGTATTCGATCACCATGATCGGAAAGCCGCTATCCGGTTTGATCCGCCGCTATTCCGATGCGCTGGCATACCCGCCCATCAAGGTGAAAGGCACGATTCTTTCCGTGCGGACGGTCATCGAGCGGAACGTCGAATTGGACGAAATCACGCTTTCGGGAGAGGGGGAAATGCCGATTCTGTTTGTCGAAAGCGGCGAGTTTCCTGCTGATGTCGTGGGAAAAACGGGCGTATTCGAGGTTTACGATCGTCTGATTCTTTCCTTTTCGGAGGAAAACGGAGATGAATAAGATCGTCGACCGGCGGAAAGCGCGGCATTTTCTGATCGATTACGGATCCGTTCTTCTCATCGGCGCGGTGATCCTTTTTCTTCTGCTCTGGGAGGCTTTTCACTTCGTCACACGCGCGGTCAGAGAAGAAAAACTCCGCTTCTTTCTCGGTGTCTACGATACGTCTGAGATCGGATTGGATCGGGATCTCTTAATGGAATTCGCGGATTCCGGACTGCGGGAAGTGGAGTTTCATGCGTATGCGCCGGATTCGAGCCGATACTCGACCTATTTTTATTCGATCAGCGCAAATTGCGATTTTATCGTTCTCAAAGAAAAAGATCTGATGCTCCTGGACGAAGATGTCGGCTTCTATTTTCGCGCGCTGAACGCGAATCTTCTGGCTTCGCTGTGTCCTCCGGAGGTCGATCCGGATTTGTACGTTTACGGGGAAAATCCGTTCGGAATCAAGATTTACGATGATCGGAATCCGGATTATAACCGACGGTTGGATTTTTCTTCGTGGCTGACTTTTACGAAATCGGGAAACGAGGCGTACGACGATTGCTTTTATCTTCTGATCGGCGAGAAAAGCCCGTATTTCGTTTCGGATTCGGATTTGGGCGTTCAGGCGGGACAATACCTGATCGAACGGTTTTATCGGGAGGAAAAAGCATGAAAAAGACCTATCGGCTGCCGTCGAATCGGAAAGAGTTGTTCTTCGATCTGATGAAAAACCGTTTTTTCACATTGGTTTCACTCGACATCATGACTTTCTTCTTTCTTCTTCCTGCCGTCCTTTTCATCTTCTATGCCGACAATATCGTTCTGTCCGACGAAAACGCGACCAGCGTCGTGCTGACATCGATCGTCTGGGGGATCATGGTTCCGTTGATCGGCGTGGCCGGACTCGGATTTTCCGGGCTTTTCTACACCGTCAAAAAACTGGTCTGGAACGAGGGAACGCTGGCATTCGGCGATTTTCTGGAAGGCGTCAGAAAAAACGGGAAACGCTTTTTCATGTATTTTCTGCTTTTGGGTATCAGTTTTTTCCTGCTCAACGTCTCTTCCGCGGCTCTGTCTTCGCTGAACGACCTGCACTGGGCAATCAAGGGCGTCTGTCTGGGGTTCATGATCCTGCAACTTCTCTTTCTCCTCATGCTTTTGATGTACGTGCTTCCGGGGGAAATTCTGTATACCAATCGGCTCCGGACCCATTTTTCCAACGCGGCGAAGTTTCTGACCGGCACGTTCTTCCGCTCGACGGGTATCTTTCTTCTCAGCGTTTTTCTCTACGTTCCGCTGTTCTTCGATTTCGTTCCGATCGTTCAATATGTTTTTCTTGCGACAGCCGCGCTGTTTTCTTTCAGTTACACCGCCTTGCTTTGGACGCTGAACGCGCACGGAATCTTCGATCGGACGGTCAACCGGAATTATCCGGAAATCGTCGGAAAAGGACTGTATCCGACCGATAAAAGCAGATAAATCGCTTGAAGGATTGAATTTCTTTCTTTTTCCGTTTAAAATAGAAACATTGTCGGAGGAAGCGTATGATCACCATTTATGACATTGCCAAATACTGCAACGTCGCCCCGGGAACGGTCTCCAAAGTTATCAACAATTACCCGAATGTATCCGAGAAAACCAAAGAAAAGGTACTGAAAGCCCTCGACGAACTGCACTATCTTCCCAATACGCTGGCAAAGAGTCTCGGCAGCGGAAAATCGTACAACGTCGGCGTTCTGATGTATACGGGGGAGGGTACTCCGTTTTTTAAGCAGAATCTGTTCATCGATATTTTGGAAAGCATCCGTCATTATCTGGAAAGCCAGAATTACGATCTGTTACTCGTCAGCAAGAACGTGGCCGGAAAGTCGGAGACGTATCTCGATCATTGTTATGCGCGGCATATCGACGGTCTGGTTCTTTTTGGGGATTTTACCAGTCCGGCGATGCAGGATCTGATCCGATCGGACATTCCGACCGTCGGGTTCGATTACGTCGGTAACGCGATTTCGGGCGTCTTTTCCGACAATTACGAAAAGATGACCTTGCTCATCGAACACCTCATCGAACTGGGACACCGCGACATCATCTTCATTCACGGCGAGGATAACGAAATCACCAAAGCCCGGATCAAGGCCTTTCAGGATACCTTAGTCCGTCATCGGATCGGTTTTGACCCGGCAATGCTCGTACAGGGGCAGTATTGCGACATCAACGGCATGCACGATAAAACGCTGGAAATTCTTTCGCGTCCGCATCGACCGACGGCAATCATGTACCCGGACGATTACGCGGCGATCGGAGGAAAGAACGCGGCGTACGAACTGAATCTGTCCGTCCCCGTCGATCTCTCGATCACCGGATTCGACGGAATCACGATCGGACAGGTCGAACGCCCGAAACTGACGACGATCCGACAGGATACGCAGAAAATCGGGGAAGCGCTGGCGAAAAAACTGCTCGGAATCATCACCAAAGAGAACGCCGGACAGGAACTCATCTGCGTGGAAGGCGAATTCATCGTCGGGGAAACGACCTGGTTTCCGACGACCCGTCGCGAGGGATAGAGGCGAATCGGACAGCGTCCGATTTTTTTTCGCCGAAAATTCATCTCGTATATAGGAAAAACGCGAAAAAAAGCCCTCTTTGAAGAGAGGGCAAAAGGATCGTTCAATGCTACAAGCCCCGATAGAGAAGCGAGGCGTTGTCGTAAAGAACGCTTCCGTTTTCGCTGGTCAGATAGATGCGGAGTTCGTAACTGTTTTTCGGCATCGTCAAGGCTCTCGTATAGGTTGCATAGGTCGTGGATTCGACGGGAATTCTTTCGCTTGAAATCAATCTTCCGTTGGACTGATAGTAGAAGATTTCGATGTTTCCGCGGGATTCGTCGTCGAGAAGGCGGGCATCGACGGAAAGTTCGTAACCGAAGTTTTCGTACGCGTCGGTGATCCGCTGAAAGACGTATTCGCCGTATTCCGCATCGGCGGTTTCCTCCCCTGCGGTCAGTTTCAGCGCAAACGCGCCTTCTTTGGCGAGGGAATCGAAAGAAAGCGTTCCTTTCGAAGACGAATCCTCTTTCCAGCCGAAATAGGAGTGATCGCGCCGGTTCGTCGCGGTTTTTTCAAAAGATCCGTTGGACAGTTTGTTGACGACAGGCGTTTCCGTCAAGGTCGGAATGTCCAGATCGTCCGGATTGTTTTTCGTATACGGCGCGTTGTAGTTCTTGTTGGTGTAATACTGGCTCGCAATGTCGAAAGCCGTATAGGATACGGAGTCGACGATCATATAGTCTTCTTCAAAAGCAGGATCTCCGGGCCACGCCGGCGGAAACCAGACGCCGATCCAAAGCGGCATATTGGTCGTCGGGATCACGGCGGCGTCTTCTTCGTAGACGGAGCAGAGATAATGTCCGTCGACGAACCAGTCGATCCGTCCGAATCCGGTATTCAGGAAATTGGTGTACCAGTCGAACGTATAGGTATGGAATTCTCCGTCGTTGAAGTAAAAATAGGACGAATTGTCGATCTTTTGGGAGAGCGTGTTGGAATGGGTCGTCCACGACGTGTACATGCCGTGTTTGTAGTGGGTTCCGTCGTCGGCCGTCGCGCCGATTTCGATGTCGATCTCATTCTGGGAAGTGGCTTCGTTGCCCGTCGCCGTCGCGTAAGTCCACATCGTGGAAACGGCTCCTTCGCGGGGAAGTACCTTCATCCGGATTTCGTATCGGCCCGTGCCGAGATTGTTTCTGGAAAGAATGCACGCGCCTTCCGGCGTCGCGTTTTCATCGAAGTACATGCCTTTTCCTTTCAAGGCGAGGTAGGTTTCATCTCCATTCCGGATATAGGAAAGATTGCGGGACTGAACGCCGCCATGCTCATAACCGCTGACGGTATTGTGCCAGGCGCCGTCCAGCGCATACCAGAGCGAAGCGTCCAGACCTCCGGAAAAATCTTCGTCGATATTGAGCGAAGTGTCCGAATCGTAAGCGACTCTCTCGGTGATTTTGGAGTAGTAGGTATCATCGAAAACAAGATCGTCGATCGTCAGTTTCTTTTCCTGACTTTTGCAGCCGACCAGAGGAAGTAAGAGAAGAAGTGCCGGGAGAACAGATAATTTTTTCATAGTCAATTCCTTTTCGGAAAGCGGTTTCCGTTTCTGATTCGATTATACCATTTGAACATTTTCGTGTCAAATAAAATGAAAACGGGCGTTCAAATCGAAAGGATTGCGTTCTCGCGGCTTTGGTGTATAATAAAGATTATCCTGATTCGGACGGAGGTATTTATGAAATTATTCGGAAAAATTATGAAAGGAATCGGCCTTTCTCTGGTCGGTCTTCTGGCTCTGTTTGTCGTCGTTTGCTTTACTTTGTCTTCCCTGAAACCGGTGATTTTCAAAGAATTTTTCTCCGGAAGTCAGGAGATGATCGCCATACCGGGCTTGCAGGAAAAATATGTGCCGCAGGGACTGGCTTACAGCGATCAGGAGAAAACGTATCTTTTCTGCGGTTATATGACCGATAAAAAGAATTCCCGGATTTATATCACAAGCGACGGGGAAGAGGTCAAAACCCTTCTTCTTCAAAAAGAAAACGGGGATCCGTACACCGGCCACGCCGGCGGCATTTCCGTCTCGGGAAAGCGGGTGTTCATCTCCAACGCCGGAAAGATCTTTTATCTTTCTCTGGATACGCTGATGAATGCAGAGGATCGCGCGTCCGTTTCGTTTGAAGGGGAATTTTCCGTCAACAACCGGGCTTCGTTCACTTACGCCGATGAAACGTATCTTCTCGTCGGCGAATACTACGATCCTTCTTCCAAGAGTTATGCGACGGACGAATCGCATCATTTTGAAGTGGCGGGCGGAAAAAAGCAGCGCGCGATCTGCTCGGCGTACAAAATCGATCTTTCGGAAGAAAGCGGAATCAAGGAGAATACGCCTGCCTTTATTCTTTCATTGCCGGATTATACGCAAGGGATCGCCCTGACCTCATCGGGAAAAGTCGTCGTTTCCTGCTCGCACGGGATTTCCTTTTCCGCGCTGAACATCTATTCGGCGCCGGATTTCACGAAACCCGATGCGACCTTAAACGGCGTGCCGGTCTTCTATCTCGACGATGAATCGAAAGAGAAAAAGGTCGCTATGCCGCCGATGAGCGAAGATATCGACTATGCCGGAGGGCAAGTTCTCGTCAACTTCGAGTCGGCCTCGAAAAAGTACAAAGAGTTCAATCTCTGGCAATCGAAATCGGTCAGGGGATACGCCGTCGACTGAGAAAGAGCGTAGACCGTCAATTGGAAGAAACCTGGTCGGAAAAAGGGAAAAAATTCGATATAATTTTATTGATAAGCGCAAAAGATAGTGCTATCATTATCGTGTCAAATTTATGGAGGTAGACATTTATTTTATGAAAAAAACAAAGTTATTGTTGCTTTCTTCTCTGTTAGTTGCGGGATCGTTGGTATCCTGCGGCGGTAACAGCAACAAGGAAGAAGAAATTACTTTCGGCTTCGGCTATTCGACTTCGTTCGCCGAATCGCACGGAACCTGGCAGTTGGACGCGACGGTCGTCGCCGCGGCGTTTGACAAAGACGGAAAAGTGATCGACGCCCGTGCCGATGTCACGCAGGTCAAGTTTGCCGTTGCCGCAGGCGAAACGGAAGGAAGTTACGTCGTCAGCGCGACTTCGGGCGATAAGTCCAAACTCGAACTGGGAACCGACTACAACATGCTGGGTTCTTCGGAAATCGGCAAAGAAGTGTACGAACAGATCGAAAGTTGGGCCGATTGGACGGTCGGAAAAACGGCTTCTGAAATCAAAGATGCAGACGGCACTAACGGAGAATGCGGTTCCGGCGTTTCCATTTCCACGAATGCGTTCGGCGCGGCTCTCGACAATGCGTATTCCAAAAAATACTCGCTTAAAGTTTCCTCGACCAAAGACCTCAAAGTCGGCGTCGGCATGGTAAACGGCGGTGTCTGGGAAGGCGAAGGTTCGCTTTACGTCGCCGGTGCGTTGACCGACGGATCGAAAGTGCTGACGAGTTACGTCGACAGTCTGACCTATCTTCCGAGTTCGACCGACGGAACGACCGTTACGCTGAAAACCGAAAGTTACGGAAGCGAAAACAAATACACGGTGAATGCCGATGAAGGACAGGCGATCAAATCCAAGAGAGATCTGGGCGCTCTGTACGGAATGGCTGGTTCCAGCCCGATCGGCGCTGAATACGACGCGCAATGCCTGAGTCTGGACACCTACTTCACCGGAAAGACGCTGTCCGAAGCGGCGGCCGTGGCGAGCGATGCCGAGATCAGCGGCGTCACCATCACGCAAGACGGAATCGTCAATGCTTCCAAAGAAGCCATTGCGTATTCGGTCAAAGACGTGATCACCGACAAACCGGTTTCCAAATAAGCACAGAAAAAGGAAAACTGCGGAATTTCCGCAGTTTTTTTGTGCCGTTAATGGAAGAACCGGGTTTTGAAGAATCAACTTGACGAAAAGTTCGCGAAACAGAATGCCGGAAATGCCATCATTCTTGGACGATAAAACCGATGTGCTTATCGAATTTCGTCAGAACCAGAGAAGTCACCGAGGCGGTCAACGCACCCGTGACGACGCCGGAAAGCATCAGAATCGGAAGATAGAGCAACAAACCGACGGAAGAGTAAATGAAGATCACGGCGATGATCTGACCGATGCCGTGAAAGACCGCGCAGGCGCAGGAGAGACCGAAAATGGAAAACCGTTTGAAGAGGTAAAGTAGTAGCGCGATCAGAGAAGAGGCCAGCCAGCCGGAAAGCGAGAGCATGAAACTGACCGAGAAGAGACCGGTTCGCAATAAACCGACGATCAGAACGCGGAGAAACCCGATGGCGAGGTATTCTTTCGGCGAATAGTAATAGAGAAGAACGAGGCCGATCGTGTTGGCCAATCCGAGACGGATTCCGGGAACCACGCCCGGAAGCGGAATCAGCGATTCGACGAAGTTGAGAATGATGCCCATTGCCAGAAAGACGCTTAACTGGGTCAGTTTCCGGATTTTTTCCGATGAATTAAACTTCTTTCTTTTCATAAAACACCGCTCCTATGATTTCGTTGCCGTCGCCTTTTTCCGATTCGATGACCACGCGAACGTCGTTGGGAATGCAGACGATCGGCAGATTGGCGATATTGACCCAGCCTTGTTTTTCGCAATCGTGATTCGGACAGGTGATGCCTTCGACCCGGATGCCCTTATCGGGATCGACGTAAATCGTAAAATCGCCCAGCAGGCGAGGATAATCTTCTTTTCGGAGAACGATTTCGATCGTTCCGCTTAAATCGCTCAGCGCGTATCGGTACTCTTCCAGCAGGACGTTCTGATGATAGACGGAAACGTATTTTTTTGAAGAAAACGGATTGTTCGTCAGCAAGACGGCGACCATCAGACCGATCGCGGCGATCAGACTTCCGGCGATTATGAAAATATCGGCGATCCGGAATCGCAAACTGAAATTTCTACGCATAGGCTACGTTGAACTCTTTTTTCGCGATCGTGACGGCGTCTTTGAATTCTTCGTTGATCGTAATCGAAAGGTTGTCCGCATCGTCGATGTCGATGAAGATGATATTCAGATCGCAGTCATATTCTTCGATCAATTCGCGACGGAATTTCAGTCCGTCCTCCAATGGGAGATTGACGAACGCGGTGGAAAGCGCATCCAGTTCCGCATTGGATAAATCCTTGGAGACGAGGCTCACGCTGGCGTGTTCCTGACTGCATTCTCCGGTAAACGGATCGATGATGTGATGACGGTAGATTTTTTTCGATGTTTCAGGATCGGTGAAGATGTACGAACGGCCGTTGGTATAATTTCCCGACGTGGAAAGGGCGTAATCGAAATCGAGAGTGATCGAAACGGCGACCTCTTGCGAATAGAGTTTGCTTCGCGGATCGACGATGCTGATCTTCTGATAGCCCTTGTCGATATAATCCGGCGCGGATAGCGAAGTGATGCTGCTCGAACCGGAATTCAGATAACCGTGCGTATAGCCGTTTTCGATCAGTTCGGCTTTCAGTAAATCGGTAGCGAATCCTTTGGCGATTCCTCCCGAAGTGATGACCGGGCGGTAAGGATCGTCCGTATTCTCACGGGGCAGGAGCGTGCCGTCCGAAGCGATCGTATCCCCGATCGAATGAAAGACGACCGTTTTCCGTTCATCGTCGAATTCCAGCATCGTTCCGATCTCTTCGATCGTCGGCACGGCGTCTCTGAGGCGAAGCATTTCCTCTTTCTGGGATTCGCTGAAATACGGGTCGAGTTCGTTGACCGGATCCAGATCGTTGACCCGATCGAGAATTTCGTCCCAGAAGGAAGTCAGATTGCCTATGAAAAAGTTAAAATAGCCGTGCGTTTTGATCGTCATGTCGTATCCGCTTTTTAAAAGAGCGTACAGTTCGTCGCCGCAAGGGACGGCTTCGCCGGTGCCGTAAGCGTCGTTGATCGTTTTGACATTGGTGATCAGATTCTTTTCGTCGTCGAAATACGAATAATGCCGGTCGAAAATCCGGTGCAGGCGAATGACGGACTGGCGGTAAAGGGAAGAAAGGCGATTTTCGAAGTCGTCGTCCGCATCGTCGTTTGTATAGTAATTCAGTTTCATCTGCGTATTGAACGGAATGACATACTGATTGTTGCTGGTCGGAATGAAATCGTTGACGGTAAAGGAAATCCACTGACCGCGCGATCCGCCCGAGCAGGAAAAAAGAAACGGAATACAGAGAAACAGACCGAGTCTCGCCGATTTTTTCATTGCCGTCATCCTTTCTGTCATTCCTATTTTAATGAAAGATCGGGGAAAATACAATACAAATCAAAAAGAGCGGCATTTTGCGAGAAAATACCGCCCGAAATCGGCGTAAAGATTATTTGACGTCCAGCGTCGAACCGTCCGGACCCGGCGTCTCTTTCAGGTACTGCCGGATTTTTTCCTTGGTCTCCGCTTTCGAAACGCGGCAAGGGGTCAGACTCGCCGACTCGCCTTTGACGATCGCCGAAGCGAATCCGGAACAGCCCGGATAACCGCATCCGCCGCAATTGGCGCCCGGAAGCAGTTTCGTCACCTCTTCGATGCGCGGATCTTCCTGAACGCGAAGGAATTTATCGCCGAGAGCGAGACCGAATCCGAGTACGGCGCTGATGGCGAGGCTGATTCCCATCGCAATTAAAATTTCAATCATTTTTTTCCTCTCCTTCTTTTTGTTCTTGTTTTTTGTCCGGATGGCGGGAGCATTCGATCAGTTGGCAACCTTCGCAATCCGGCGTTTCGCATCCGTCGGGCTTTTTGGTTCGTTTGTTCAGAAGATACGTTCCGACGAACAGGGCAATGCACAGAAGCACCACCCCGACGGAAACGAGAACCTGCCCGATATCGCTCAGGAGCATCATCAGAAACTGAATCCGCTGAAAGCCATAAAGGCCATTGCCATTAAGCCGGCTGTAATCAGGGCGATCGCGTTGCCCTTGAAGGCTTTCGGCATATTCTGCGAATTGTCAAGGCGCGTCCGGATATGCGAGAAGATGACGATGACGAGCATATAACCGATCGAAATGCTCAAAGCGTACACGAGCGTTTCCAGAAGGTTGTATTCTCTGGATACCAGATCGAGACAGACTTGGAGAACGACGCAGTTGGTAGTAATGAGCGGGAGATAGACGCCCAGCGACTTGTAAAGACCCGGCACGTATTTTTTCAGGAAAAATTCCAGCAACTGGACAAACGAGGCGATGACCAGAATGAAGACGACCAGTTCGAGATAGTCGGCTAATCCCAGAAGAACGAGCAGTTTATCCAATCCGTAGCAGAGTAACGAAGACAGCACGACGACGGCGGTCAGGGCGAGACCCATTCCGATCGCGTTCGACGGCTTCTTGGACACGCCCAGAAACGGACAGATGCCCAGAAAACGGGATAAGATGATATTGCTGCCGAACAGAGCAGCGAAGGCGATTCCGAATAATTCCATCAGTCAGTTCCTCCTATTTACTTTCTGCGGCAACTTTTTTTGCAGCAGATTTTTTATTTTTGATCGCATTCATCACACAGGTGTAGAGGGCGACGACCAGTCCCAGCGCGATAAACGCGCCGGAATTCGATGCGAACAGGGAAATCGTATAGGCTTTCGGAATGATCGTTACGCTGGAACCGCCCCAGGAGAGGGCGCCGGTGCCGATCAGTTCGCGGAAGAGCGCGACGACGATGATCGCCGCGGCAAAGCCGCAGGCATAGCCGAGCGCGTCGAAGATCGAATCGACCACGCCGTTTTTACTGGCAAAGGATTCGGCGCGTCCGAGAATGATGCAGTTGACGACGATCAGCGAGATGAACGATCCCAGAGCCTGATAAACGTCGTACGGCAGATAAGCGTGGAAGATCATGTCGACGATCGAAACCAGCGTCGCGATGATGATGATGTACACCGGAATGCGGACTTCGTTCGGGACGATCTTCCGGATCAGAGAAATGATCACGTTGGAAAGAAGCAGAACCGCCAGAACGCAAAGCGACATGTAGATGGCGTGTTCGATCGTGTCGGTCGTTCCTAACGCCGGACACATTCCCAAGAAGATGACGAGGGTCGGATTTTCGTAAATCAGACCGTTCAGAAAGATTTTCAACTTTTTCACGATATCGTCCTCCTAGCCTTGATAATCGGGAATACTCTGGTATTCCGAGAGATAGTCGACCGAGCAGGCGGATACGGCCTTGCTCACGGCCGCGTAAGTGATCGACGATCCGGTTGTCGCTTTACCGGCTTCCAGATCGGAAAGACGGTCTCCGCCGTTGTCGCCTTTCAGCCAGTTCATGAAACTGCTGCCCGCCGCGCTTTCGCCGTGTCCGATTTCCTCGTAGTGGTGCGGCGCGCCGTCGCTGAACGAAACGGTGAATTTGATCGGATTGCTCTTTCCGGCGTATCCGACCGCTTCGCAGGTGTAAATCGTGCCGATGTACGCATTGCTTGAATCGTATGCGTACGCTTTCGCGGTGATGCCCGCGGCGGTGAGTTCGCTACTCAGGGTATCGACGTCGGTGCGGTGAGCCAGATTTTCAAAATGGGCGATAAACGCCGCATTGGCTCTTTTTTCTTCGTCTGCGGCGATCTTGTCGGACGTGAAGTAATGGGTCAAAGACAGAACGCCGCCGCAAAGACAGCCGACGATGCCGAGAAACAGAGGAAGTTTAATTAGTTTGTTCATTGTTCGCTGACCTCCTAAGCGCCATACTGACTGATGAATAAGTCATTGGCGATTTTGATGATATTCTGAATGCCGGTCGCCGAATAGGTCGCGCCGGAAACGATATCCGAAGGGTTCATCGTCAGAATGTCGTTTGAAGCGTAATCGAAATCCTCGATGCCTTCCTTGACTTTGGTTTCGTACGATGCGCCGACGTTCGGCGTTTCCAGAAGCGAAATTCCCAGAATGCTCTTGTCCTCTACGGAGAAAGCGATGTAGAAGGAGCAGGATTTTTTCTGCGAATACGGCGGTTCGGTAACGATCTCGACTTTGTCGCCGGTTACGCAATAGACGACGCCGATTTCATTCAGATCTGCGTCGAGAATCGCATATTGCGACTTGACGCGTCCGTTTTCTTTCAGATTGTCGGAAGAAATTTCTTTGGAATAGGTTCCGAACGTATAGCCGTTCTCGTCCATGAACGAAAAGTGCGTCGCCGCGACTAAGTCGTCGTATTCCGCGCGGGCAATGCCGTTGACGGAATTGACTTCTCTGCCGCCGTTGGTAAACCACGAGACGGTGATGATCGTCGCGATCGACAGGGCGGAAAGGCCGAAGGTAACGCCGGATTTGACGCCGGTCCGTTCGCTCGTCTTTCCCGTGATGAACAGATCGATCGACGGCGAGATCAGGTTGACGATGGCGATCGAATAGACGACGCCTTCAACGCCGTTGGTGCCGACGCGGATCAGCATCGTTAGTAGCGCGGCGACAATGCCCACGAGACAGTTGCCAAATGGCGAAGTCGGCGTGGTGACCGGATCGGTGATCATGAAGACGGCGCCGAACATCAGACCGCCCAGACCGAGTTGATAGACCAGATAGAGCAACGGATTGTCGAATCCGAGAATCAGACCGATCAGAAGAGAACTGATCGCGACGGTACCGACGTAAAATACCGGTGCGCGCCAGTTGATGACGCCGCGGATCGCCAGAACGATGCCGAGAACCAGAAGCAGAATCGTAAACGGTTCGCCCATCGTTCCGAAATAATTTCCGAGCAGGACGTCGATGACGGAGTATCCTTCGATCGGCTGGCTGCCCAACCACTGTTGCGTCGAATTGAAGATGCCGGTGATCGTCGCGCCGGTCGTCGCGTCGACGCCGGAGACAAGACCGCTCGGGGCGGACAGATCGAAGCAAAGTTGAATGAAGATCCGCCCGAACGCCGCCGGGTTGAAGATGTTGCTTCCGAAACCGCCGAAGAGATTCTTGACGATCAGCGTCGAGAAGATCGATCCGACGATCACGACGTAATAGTCGGTCCAGACCGGGCAGAGCAACGTGAAGATCATCGCGGTGATCCAGGAATAGTTGTGAACCAGATCGTAGACGATTTTCTTCCCTAAGGTATTGTCCTTTTTGTTTTTCAGCACCGTCGTCAGCACATCGCAAAGCGCTGTCGAAACGAGGGCTACCACCATGAGCAGGATCGAACGGAGACCATAATTCGCGCCGAGTTTGACGAAAGTGGTTACGATCGCGGCGATCCATACGATCGCCAAGGCGATGCCGAGTTCGATCATGATCTGCAACGTGGATTTCTTTGTCCTCTGATAAGGGGCCGAATTTGTTTTGTATGCCATTTCTTTCCCTCCTTATTTCTTTTTCTGCGCCATTTTGAAGCGGGTAACCGTTTTCGCGTTCTTCATCGCTTCGGTCAGTTCGATCCGCGACGGGCAGCAATACGAACACATTCCGCATTCGACGCAGGAGAGAACGTTCAGTTTGATCAGACGTTCATAATCTTTGGCTTTCAGCGCGCGGCGGATTTCCACCGGCTGCAAGCCGGCCGGACAGTGATGCGTGCAACTTCCGCAGCGCAGGCAAGGTTCTTCCGAATAGGTGCGGCTCTTCAAAATCGTCAGTGCGCCCATCGGCATATAGATCGGGAATTGATCGGTAGAGACCGCTTTGCCGCACATCGGACCGCCCGGAATCAGATTCACGTCTTCCGCGGTGAGTCCGCCGCAGGCGTCGATCAGGTTTTTGGCGATCGTGCCGATTTTGCAGACGACGTTGGTCGGCTGAGCAATCGCGTCGCCGGAAAGGGTAATCGTCCTCGTATCGATCGGACGGCCGGTAAGCAGAACTTTCGCTAACGAAATCACCGTCTGCGCGTTGTTGATGACGACGCCGACTTCTGCCGGAAGCCGATTGTATTCCTTTTTGAAAACCTGACGGATCAGCGTCCGCTCCCAGCCCATCGGGTAAACGTCCGGAACTTCGACGAGGCGGATATCCGTCCGCGCGCCGATCACGGCGTTGACCGCGTTTTTGACTTCGTCTTTATGCACCTTGATCGCGACGATCGCCTTGGACGCGCCGCTGGCCTTCATCAGAAGTTCGCACCCTTTGACTAAGTCTTCGGCTTCCTCTTTCATCACGACGAAATCCGTCGTCAGGAACGGTTCGCATTCCACGCCGTTGACCAATAAGGTGTGAATGTCTTTCGGGTGATCGTATTTGACGTAGGTCGGGAAACCCGCGCCGCCTAAACCGACGAGACCCGCTTCCTTGATGGCTTCAAAAATTTCCTCTTGGGAATTCTCCGAACTCACCGTCTTTAACGGATCGGCCGGCGTTTCAAGCCCATCGCTTTCGATCGTGATGTGCTTCATTGGTCGATTGGCATTCGTGTTGAAAACCATTTCCTGTTCCAGAACCGTCCCCGATACCGATGAGTAGATCGGGACGTAAAAATCGGTTCTTTCGGCTATCTTCTGTCCGACTTTGACCTTATCGCCGACGCTGACCAATACTTTGATCGGCGTGTTGTTCGGCGCGGTTGTCGGGAAATAGACTTTGGAACCTTTTTCCGAAACAAGGTGGATGATTTCATTGTGCTTGGACAGTTCCTTGTAGCCGTCCAGATGTCTTCGACCGACAGATCTGAATAAAATCATTTTTCCTCTCCTCTTTTTAACAAAGGTATTATAGCATTTTTGTTTTGCAATTAAATAAAAATCGTCTTCTCAATAAATCTTTTTTATTTAAAGCGCGCGCTTTACTTTTCGATTTGGTGTGCTAAAATAGTAGCCGTTGAAAGAAGGAGGATGGGGAAAAGTGTTTTTGCTTTTGTTTTTGATCTGGTTGCTGTTCAACAATTATTACGCGTTGGACGTGCAGTTTCTGGAAATCGTCCTCTTCGGTCTGGCTGTATGCGGACTGATCTATCTCTTTATCATCAAGTGTACGCCTTTTACATTCAAAAAGGATCTGAAAATCTGCCGGAAGTTGCCCTGGCTCGCCCTCTACCTGATCGTTCTGCTCAAAGAAGTGATGGTCTCCAACGTCAAGGTTCTCGCCGTGATCCTCAATCCGAAGGATCAGCCGAATCCGGAAATCGTCTCGATCGACGTCGACGTGCATTCGCCTTTTCTCCGCAACCTGATCGCCAATTCGATCACGCTGACGCCGGGAACGATCACGATCTCGTTGCAGGACGACAAAATTATCGTCCACTGTTTGAAGAAAAAATACATCGAAGGGTTTGAAAATTCGCTTTTGGTGCGGATTGCCCGAAGAATCGAGGGGTAAAAATGAGTCTGGAACTTGCTTACGAAATTTTATTCACGACCGCGTTAGTCGTGCTGAGCCTCTGCATCGTCGCCGTCATCGTCAAATCCATCTACGGACCGCGTTTAACCGACCGGATCGTTTCCGTGAATATGATTTCCACGTCGGTCACCTCGTGCATCGTCCTTCTGTCGGTTTTCCTGAACGAATCGTTTTTGCTTGATGTCAGTCTGATCTACGTGCTGATTTCCTTTCTGTCCGTCGTCGTGCTGACCAACGTCTTCGTCAATAAATACGAGGAGAATAAAAAAGAAAAAAAGCCGGATGAAAAATCCGACGGGGAGGGCGACTGAGATGGAATGGGTCCGATTCGCCTTTTCGGCGTTCTGCATCGTACTGGGATTGATCGTCTTCGTCTTCGGCGTCTTCGGCGCGTACCGTTTCAAGTTCGTTCTGAACCGGATGCACTCGGCGGCGATGCTCGACACGATGGGGCTGTTCTTCCTGTGTTTAGGCGCGGCCATCGCCCGGGGATTCGATTCGACTTCGGTCAAAATCCTGTCGGTCTGCTTTTTCCTGTGGATCACCAGTCCGATCTGTTCGCATCTGATCGCCAAACTGGAATACATTACCGATCAGAATCTGAACGACGAGATCGAAAACGATTTAAGCGAAACGAAGGAGGGCGAAGACGATGATCGTATTTAAGGTGCTTTTGCTTCTGATCCTGGTGATCTGCGCGATCGCCGTCTGCTTCGTCAAGGACAATCTGGCCGCGGTCGTGGTTTACATGTCGAGTTCGTCGGTCATGGCGATCGTTTGGATCGTTCTCGAATCGCCGGATCTGGCGATTACCGAGGCCGCCGTGGGCGCAGGCGTTACCAGCGTTCTCTTTTTCCTCACGCTGAAAAAGATTCACCGGATCGACACGACGCTCAACAGCGTTGATCCGAAGCGCAAAAAGGAGGGGGATTCCGATGAAAAATAAGTTTTTTGAAGAAGAAGTCGAACTGATCCTTCCTGCGGACGAAAGCGAAGAAGTCTCCGGGAACGACGCGACGGAGAAAGTCGTGCTGATTCCGCCGAAAACGCGGAGAAAAATCCGTTCGGGCGAAGAAAAAGGATTGCGGATTTTCTACGATATCATCGCTTTTCTCTGCTTTGTATCCATCATTGCCGTTCTGCTCGTCTGCGTGGTCTATCTTCCGATCTTCGGCTCGGGAAGCGATAACGCCACGTTGAACGAAATCGTGAAGGAATACATCGAAAACGGCATCGCGCAGACCGGCGCGGTCAATTTCGTAACCGGCATGATTCTGGATTATCGTGCTTTCGATACGTTGGGCGAATCGTTCGTTCTGTTCACCGCGGTAACCTGCGTGATGATTCTGTTGGAAAATTTTCACGACGAAGAAGAGTTGAATCTGGAACGGATTCACCTGTACAACGATAAGATTCTCCGGTACAGCGCGGCGGTGCTGGTGCCGATCATTCTTTTATTCGGTGCCTATGTGATCCTGAACGGGTCGATTTCTCCGGGAGGCGGATTCTCCGGCGGCGCGATCATGGGCGCCGGATTTATCCTCTATTCGCTGGCATTCGGATTCGACGCGACGAGTAAATTCTTCAATATCCGCGTGTTCAAAACGATCACGTCGGCTTCGCTTCTGACGTATTGCCTGACCAAAGCGGTCTCCTTTTACACCTCTTACAATGGTCCGGTCATTCACGCTTTCGGAATTCCGGGCGCGATTTTTTCGGGAGGATTCATCTTTATCCTCAACTTCTGCGTCGGTCTGATCGTCGCCTGCACGATGTTCGGCTTCTATCTGCTGTTCAGGAAGGGAGAAATTTAATATGGAAAATCTTTTCTCCAATTACATGGAAACCGTCGCGATCATTCTCTTCGCCATCGGCTTTTCCATTCTGCTTTTCAACAAGAACCTGATCAAGAAGATCATGGGACTGAACATCATGGATTCGGGAATGTACTTGCTTCTGGCTTCGTTAGGCTACATCGAAGGGAAACTCGCGCCGATCGGAGGAGCGAATCAGACCGCAAGCGCGGAAAATTACGTCAATCCGATTCCGGCCGGACTGGTTCTGACGGGAATCGTCGTTTCGGTTTCGGTAACGGCGATCATGCTGGCTCTGACGGTGCGCCTCTATTCGCGTTATCACACGCTGAATCTCGATGAAATTTTCAAAAAGATTCACAAAAACGAGGACGAGGGGGAATAGCATATGGATTTTATCGTCAATTTACCGTTGTTTACGATCATCATCGGCTTCATCGGCGTCGTGCTGACCTCTTTTTTGAACCGGAAAGTTTCCAAGATCATCGCGCTGATCGTCGAGGCGACGGCGATCGTCTTCGGAATCCTCGTTACCGTCTATACCTTTCAGAACGGCTACGTCGAATATCAGTTGGGACATCTGAAAGCGCCGTTCTGCAATCAGATCCGTTTCGGGCCGTACGAAGGCCTTCTGGCGACCCTCGTGCCGACGGTGATGCTCCTCTCCGTACTGGCGGGTTCGAACCACGCGCGCCGCGATATCGCCGAAAACAAGGAGCATTCGCTGTACACGTTGCTCAATCTGATTCTGGTCGCCATCGTCGCCATCATCTACACCGACGATGTGTTCACGGGTTACGTTTTTCTGGAAATTTCCACGCTTTCGAGCGTCGGACTGACGATGATCAAGAATCACGGCCGTCAGATTGCCGCGGCCTTGCGCTATATGCTGTTCAATCTTCTGGGCTCCGGTCTCTTTCTTCTCGGGTGCATCTTCCTTTACGGAGAAACCGGCTATCTTTCGATGACTTCAATCCAGCAAGTCGTTACGACGATGTTCGCTGAGGGGAAAAACGTCCTTGCGTTAACGATCAGTTTCACGCTGATTTCGGTCGGATTAGGCATCAAATCCGGTCTCTTTCCGTTCTACTATTGGATGGGCGATACCTACGGAGTCAACACCACGACGGCCAGCAGCGTGCTTTCGGGATTGATTTCCAAAGGCTACATCATTCTTTTGATCAAGATGATCTACCGCACGTTCGGCATCGAGAACGTCATGCAGACTTCTCTGCTTCACATTCTGTTCGTTCTGGGGGCATGCGGAATGATTTTCGGATCGATCACCGCGATTCGTCAGCGCGTCATCAACAAAATGGTGTCGTATTCTTCTGCCGCGCAGATCGGCTACATCTATCTCGGCATCGGCCTCGGGCCGGCCGGATTGGTCGCCGCGACTTTTCACCTTTTCACGCACGCGTTATGCAAGCCGTTGCTCTTTTCCACCTCGAATCGTCTGATCGATGCCAGCGGCAAAAAGCGGAAATTCGAGAATCTGAAAGGGACGGGATACGCCGACCGCCTCGCCGGAATCGGCTTTACGATCGGCGCGTTGTCGATGGTCGGCTGTCCGTTTTTCGCCGGTTTCATCTCCAAGTATCTGTTCGTCGTGGATTCGATCGGAAACGTAGACGGGAATACGGCTTTGTTCAAGGCGGTCGTCACCATTTTCGCATTGGTCGTATCGACGCTTCTGAATACGATTTATTATCTTCGGACGGTCATTACCATCTATTCGCCGGCGGACAATCCTGCGGAATATCATCGAAACCGGTACGACCTTCCGTTTGTGATTTCCAGCGCGATCTTCGCGATTCTGATCGTCGCTTTGGGCGTATTTCCCGCCGAAATCATCGAGATTATCGAAAAGGGAATCGCTTTGTTGGGGTAGGAGGAGTTTATGCAGGCACTGTTTTTGATTCCGATCGTCTTCTGTATCTTGTCCGGTCTCTTTTTCGGCTTTTATAAACGGAAAAGTCTTTTCGGAAATCTGTTTTTCCTGAGCGTTCCGGCTGTCGCGCTCTTCTTTTCGTTCGCTCTCTTTTTCACGGAAAACGATCTTTCGGTCGAACTTCTGGCGCTCAGCAACGATCTGATTCTTTTGCTGAAAGCCGACCTTCTGGGGAAAATCTTCGGCTTCCTTTTTTCGCTGATCTGGCTGATCGTGGCCGTTTATGCGGTCTTTTTCCTGAAAGAGAAGGAAGACGCCAACCGTTTCTATGCGTTCGATTTACTCACTTTGGGGGCAATGCTGGCGCTGTCGTATTCGGGGAATGCCCTGACGATGTACGCGGCTTTTGAAAGCGTGACGCTGGCGTCGATGCCTCTGGTGCTGTTCGATAAGACGCCCGAAGCGAAAAAAGCGGCGTTAAAATACCTCTTCTACTCTTTGGGAGGCGCTTTTCTCGGTTTGACCGGCGTCGTCGCGGGCATCGTTTTTTCTTCCAACGGAGGGGAATTCGTCTTCGGAGGAACGCTGAACATCGAAGAGGGAAGTCGGATTTTCGTTCAGACCGCTCTGCTGTTGTCGCTAATCGGTTTCGGCGCGAAATGCGGCGTATTTCCTCTGCAAGCGTGGCTTCCGAGCGCACACCCGGTTGCTCCGGCTCCGGCTTCGGCGCTTCTTTCCGGCGTCATCACGAAAGCCGGCGTCATTGCGATCATCCGGCTGATCTTCTACGTTTACGGCGCGGATCTGATGCGGGGGAGTTTCGTTCAATATGTCTGGGAAAGCCTCTTGCTCGTGACCATTCTGTTGGGATCCTCGCTCGCCGTTTTCCAGCAATCGTTCAAAAGAAGACTGGCGTATTCTTCGATTTCCCAGTTGTCCTATGTGCTTTTAGGCGTCTGCGCGCTGAACGAAGACGGTTTCGTCGGCAGTTTGCTGCACATCGGCTCGCATGCGTTCATCAAGGTCGGACTCTTCCTGATCGCGGGCATCCTGATTTCCCGTTATTCGATTCACCGCGTGGACGAAATGGAGGGGATCGGAAAAAGGGCGCCGGCGACGATGGCGTGCTTTACGCTCCTGTCGCTCGCTTTGATCGGAATTCCTCCAAGCGGCGCGTTCTTCTCGAAATGGTTTCTGGCTCTGGGGTCGATTGAAAACGGAATGCCGTTTTTCAATTACTTCGGCGCGGTCGTCTTACTGATTTCGGCGATCCTGACGGCTTGCTATCTTCTGCCGATCTCGATTTCGGCTTTCTTTCCGAAAACGAAAGGCGAATTTCATCGGGAAAAGGAGCCGTTGGGTTATCTGATTCCGGTTGTGATTCTGACGCTTGGCGTCTTCGCGCTCGGATTTGCTTCCGGGAGCGTTTCCGATTTCATCAGAGAGTCCGTTCTGGGCCTGGCTTTTGCGAAAGGAGGAATCTGATATGTCGACTTTGTTCTTGCTGGTGGCAGTTCTTTTGCCTCTGATCGGCGGGTTCCTGCTCGGCGTGCTGCCTCTTTCCGAGCGGGGAAGCAAAATCGTTTCTTACGCGGTGGTGCTTCTGACCAGCGTTCTGACCTGGATTTTCATCTTTACCGTCCGCGATCAGACTTTCACCCTTCTGGAAATATTGCCGCATTACCGGATCAGCCTTCGCTTCGATGCGTTGGGAAAGATCTTCGCGGGCATGGTTTCCCTGCTCTGGCCTTTTGCGTTGATGTACGCCTTCGGCTACATGAAGCACGATGAAAGGCGTCGGAATTACCATTCGTTCTACATCATGACGTACGGCGTCGTTCTGGGACTGGCGTTCAGCGAAAACCTGCTGACGATGTTCGTCTTTTACGAAGTGCTGACGTTCATTACGCTTCCTTTGATCGTCCACCCGAATACTTCGGAAGCGCGTCGGGCGGGAAGGTATTACCTCTATTTTTCCCTGTCGGGATCGAGTCTGTCGCTCGTCGGAATGATCATGCTGACGCAATATCTGGGGACGAACAGTTTTCATCTGGCGTTAGAAGCCGCATCGGCGGTCAACGACAGTTTCTATCAGATCGGATTTCTGCTTTGTTTTTTCGGATTCGGCGTCAAAAGCGCGCTTTTTCCCCTGCATTTCTGGCTTCCGATGGCTTCGGCCGCGCCGACGCCGACGACAGCGCTTTTACACGCCGTCGCGATCGTCAAGGCCGGGGTATTCGCGTTGATCCGGATCACCTATTACAACGGCGGCGTCGCTCTGTCGGGAACGTGGGTGCAAAAAGTGATGATCGTCTTCGCCTGCGTGACGATCGTATACGGCTCGGCGATGGCTTTGAAAGAGCAGCATTTGAAGCGCCGTTTCGCGTATTCGACCGTTTCCAATCTCTCGTATATCATTCTGGCGTTGAGTTTCATGAATCAGGCGGGTCTCGTCGCGGCGATCCTGCACATGATCATGCACTCGATCACGAAAATCTGCCTCTTCTTCTGTTGCGGGGCGATCATCGAAAACAGCGGTGCGACGTATGTCTATCAGTTGAACGGCTTTTTCAAAAAGATGCCTTTCACGATTGTTTCTTTCCTTCTGGCGGCCTGTTCGATCACGGGGATACCGCTTTTCGCGGGCTTCATTTCCAAATACTACATTCTCTCGGCTTCCATTCTGACGAATACGGCTTTCTCGTATCTGGGAATGGGGTGCATCCTCTTTTCCGCCGTGCTGACCGCGATCTATTCGCTGTCGGTCCCTTTCCGCGCGATCGTCTGTTCGGGAAAGGAAAGCGACGCGGCGCTTCTATCCCGCGCGAACGAAAAAAACCGGGAAATGCTTGTTCCGATCGTCGTCTTCGCGATCCTGACCGTGGTTTTCGGACTCGGATCGGGCTGGCTGGTCGATCTGTTGATGAATCTGTTTGCATGAGAGGAGGGAAATTATGCTGAATATAACGCTCATCGTTTTCTTGATTCTGTTTCCTCTGATCGGGGGAATCGGCGCCTATTTCCTTTCAAAGCGGTTTCCGAAGTGCCGGGAGATCGTTTCGATCGGTTTGAATGCCGTCGAACTCGCAGTCATGATCCTGCTTCTTGCCACCTATTCGGACGGCGAAACGTATTTTCGATTCGGACAGTGGGGGATCGGACTTTCGTTCAGTCTCAACGGATTCAGCCTGATTTACGGATTCGTTTCGGTGTTCCTCTGGCTGATGACGACCGCTTTTTCCAGAGAATATCTGGCGCATTACGAGAACAAAGACCGCTACTACCTGTTTAATTCCATTACGTTAAGCGGCGTGATGGGCGTCTTCCTGTCGGGCGATCTTCTGACGACGTTCCTCTTTTTTGAACTGATGTCGTTCAGTTCCTATCCTTTGATCGTCCACGACGAAAAGGAAGAGTCGAAAAAGGCCGGTCTGACGTATCTTTCGATCGCCGTCGTTTCCGGTATGATCCTTTTAATGGGGCTGTTCCTGATCGAAAACCAACTCGGAACGCTGGATTTCGCTTCGATGCGTGAAGCGGTTTCGGGAAAAGAACTTTCGCCCGTGCTTTTTGCCGGCGGCGTTCTCGCCCTGATCGGATTCGGGGCGAAAGCGGGCATGTATCCGTTGCACATCTGGCTTCCGAAAGCGCATGCGGTGGCTCCGGCTCCGGCAAGCGCATTGCTCTCGGGAATCATGACGAAAACCGGCGTGTTCGGCATCATCGTCCTTTGTGCGAACCTGTTCTACGAAAGTTCCGCGTTCGGCATTCTTCTATTGGTTTTCGCGGTGATCACGATGGTGTTAGGCGCGGTTCTTGCCCTTTTCAGCGTCAATCTCAAACGAACGCTGGCCTGTTCGTCGATGTCGCAGATCGGCTTCATTCTGACCGGTCTGGCTTTCGCGGTTCTTCTGAAAGGAGAAGGGGCGCTTTCCGCATCGGGCGCTTTCCTTCACATGATCAACCACTCGTTCATCAAACTGGTGCTGTTCCTGTGCGCGGGTACGGTCGTCATGAACCTGCACGCGCTGAACCTGAACGAGATTCGCGGATTCGGAAGAAAAAAGCCTTTTCTGATGATCCTGTTTGCCATCGGCGCATTGGGAATCATGGGAATTCCGCTTTTCAACGGATACGCTTCCAAAACGCTGATTCACGAGGGAATTCTCGAATTCATCGAAGTCAACGCGCTGAGCGGAGGCGCTTACTGGGGATACAAGATCGTCGAATACCTTTTCCTTTTTTCGGGCGGTCTCACGATCGCATACATGAGTAAACTGTTCGTCTGCCTCTTCGTCGAAAAGCACCCGACGCGTCAGGCGGAATTCGACGGAATGAAACACTACCTGTCTTGGGGAAACAAGATCGTTTTCGTCCTTTCCGCGGCGATGATCCTGTTGATCGGCGTCGTTCCGGAAAGAATCGGGCTTCCTCTTGTCAACTCGGCCGGCGGATTCTTTCACGTTGAAAAATTGGAGGCGTTCGCGTTTTTCAGCCTGAACAATTTAAGCGGCGCGGCAATCTCGCTTCTGATCGGCGTTCTGGTCTACGTTTTTATCGTCCGCCTGCTTCTTCAAGACCGGAAGAAAGGCTATCTCGACCTGTGGCCGCGCGTGCTGGATTTAGAAAGATACGTCTACATTCCTGTGCTGAAAGGTCTCTTTTACGGCTTCGCATTCCTGCTACGCGGACTCGATCTGCTCTTCGACGGGTGTGTGCTTCTTTTGAATAAAACCGTTCTTAGAAAGCACGTGTACCGCTACGAGAAAAAGACGCTGGCGTACAATTTCGGTCATCTTTTCGATTCAAAGAAGAGCAAAGATCCGCATTTCTACGCCAAGAAGAGCCAGCAACTGTTCGACGCCGCTTTCTCGATTCAAAGGGAAGTCAGTTCGTCTTTCACCTTCGCTCTGGCGATGATCTGTCTGGGGATCGTCATTATTGTAACTTTCCTTTTAATCGTGTAGAGTAAGAATGTCCCGACTAAAAACAGGGAAAGAAGAATAAAGTAGTTAGTAGATTACGGGAGGGAAAATGAATTTTATCGATATCTTGATCGCCATTCTCTACGGCATCGTCGAAGGCATCAGCGAATGGCTTCCGATCAGCAGCACCGGGCATCTGATCATTCTGGAACGTTTTCTCGGCTTTCACGACATCAGCCCCGAATTCTGGGAACTGTTTCTGGTCGTGATTCAGTTGGGGGCGATTTTCGCGGTCGTTCTGAATTTCTTCGCCAAACTGTTTCCGTTCGGCAAGAAGAAAAGCGCCGAAGAAAAGAAATCGATCTGGAAGACCTGGGGGCTGATTCTGATCGCCTGTCTTCCCGCGGCAGTGGTCGGATTGCTCTTCGACGATCTGCTGAATACCTATCTTTACAACGAAATCACCGTCTCGATCACCCTGATCGTCTACGGCATCGCGTTCATCGTTCTGGAATATTTCAACGCAAAGAAAGAATTTAAGATCACCGACGTCCGTGATTTTACGTGGAAGACCGCATTGATCATCGGAGCCGCGCAGATGCTGAGCCTGATTCCGGGAACTTCCCGAAGCGGCATCACGATCCTCGCGGCGCTTTTGATCGGCTGCAACCGTTCTTCCGCGTGCGAGTTTTCGTTCTATCTCTCCATTCCGGTCATGGTCGGCGCGTCGCTTCTGAAACTGGTCAAATACCTGCTGAGCGGGGCGAGCCTGTCCTTGAACGAGGGAATGATCCTTCTCAGCGGTTGCGTCGTCGCATTCGCCGTCAGTCTTCTCGTCGTCAATTTTCTGATGAAGTACATTCAGAAGCACGATTTCAAGATTTTCGGCGTGTACCGCATCGCTTTGGGCATCCTTCTGATCATCCTCTTCCTCTGCATTTGACATTCATGCGAATGCAGGGATGATTTTCCTTTTTTCTCGTGGTATAATGAAACAAGAGGAACAGGATTATGGCATTGACATTCAAAGAAATCAGAAAAAATCAGGATATCCGGAATTATATCACCGAAGCGGACAATACGCTGGGAGCGATGGGCTTCACGGAGCATTCGTTCGCTCACGTCATCCGTTGCGTCGTCATCGTCAGGGAATTGCTGACGAAGTTGAATTACAGTCAGCGTGAAATCGAACTCGGCGAAATCGCCGCCTATATGCACGATATCGGCAACGTCGTCAACCGCATCGATCACGCGCAAAGCGGCGCGATCATGACTTTCCGCATTCTCGACAAACTCGGCATGGATTCATCGGAAATCGCCCGGATCGTCACGGCGATCGGCAATCACGACGAATCAACTGCGGTTCCGGTTTCTCCGTTAAGCGCCGCGCTGATCCTCGCCGACAAGAGCGATGTCAGAAGGTCGCGCGTCCGGAACAAGAACAAGGCGAATTTCAATATCCACGATCGCGTCAACTACGCCGTGACCAAAAAGAAGGTCCAGATCGACGAAGAGAAGCGAATCTACTCGCTGATCCTTCATATCGACACTTCGATCTGCACGGTGATGGAATACTTTGAAATCTTCATGAACCGGATGATGCTCTGTCAGAAAGCGGCGGATTTTCTCCACATCACGTTCAATCTCAATATCAACGGAATGAATATTATTTAGGCGGATTCAGCGCGAATCCGCTTTTTGAATGGAGAAAAACAGAAACCGGCAATCGGAATAAAGACGGACGCGCATTTTTGGACAAGACGTTTGCGCTTGAACTGCATGAAGCGTTTTCTGATTTTTCAAACAAAAGCATATTCCTCTACCAACGTTTTTGCACAGAATAGTTGGCGAAGGGGGCAATTTTATGAAACTTATAAAGATAATAAAATCTCTCACCATTGGTGAGAGAAACTTTTTGAAGTAATATGTACAGATTATTTCCGAGTGCAAATTCGACGAAAATTACTTTCGGATAGATGCAAATCATCAATTCTAAAATCCTCTTTTTGTTACTAATCGGATTTTAGTTTAAGAGTTCACGTAATACAATTTCAGGATGATTTGATGTTTGCCTTTTTGCCTATTTTAGATTATAATTATAAACAAGGTGCAGTGTTATGAAATATTTGTCTGTAATCAAAATGGTATGATGATATTCTGATGAAAAAATGAACAATTCTATTGTTGCACTTAAAAAGAAGCGAAATGCGAGTGCGAATACTAACGCGATTACATGCAAGGGCAACAAGTCAAGTTCAAATTTTACCTTGATTATTTCAAGGAACAATACGAATTATAGGAGTTTACAAATGGCTAATGCAATGAAAGAACAAGAACGGGAAGAACTACATAAAACAATTTGGAATATCGCGAACGATTTGCGCGGAAGCGTGGACGGTTGGGACTTCAAACAGTATGTATTGGGGTTTATGTTTTATCGTTACATTTCCGAGAATATTACAAACTACATCAACGCCGGTGAACACGCGGCGGGAAATCTATCTTTTGATTACGCATTGCTCTCCGATGTAGAGGCAGAACAAGCACGTGCCGATATGGTAAAAACAAAAGGCTTTTTCATTTTACCGAGTCAACTTTTTGTGAATGTCCGTAAAATGGCAAAGACAAATCCTGATTTGAATGAAATGCTTGAAAAAAGCTTTAAGGCGATCGAAAGCTCTGCGCAAGGTTCGGACAGTGAGATGAATTTTAAAGGTCTATTTGACGATATAGACGTTAATTCCAATAAGCTTGGTGCGACGGTTGCTAAAAGGAACGAAAGGCTCGTTAAAATTCTGGATAGTATCGGTGATATGAAACTCGGTGATTACCAAGATAATAAGATAGATGCTTTTGGCGACGCTTACGAGTATTTAATGGGAATGTATGCAAGTAAAGCAGGAAAGAGTGGCGGCGAGTATTTTACACCGCAAGAAGTATCGGAACTGCTTACAAGGCTTACGATCGTCGGCAAAACAGAAGTAAACAAAGTGTATGACCCTGCTTGCGGTTCGGGTTCGCTTTTGTTGAAGTTCGCCAAAATTCTCGGTAAAGAAAATGTAAGGCAAGGATTTTTCGGACAGGAAATTAACCTGACGACATATAACCTTTGCCGTATCAATATGTTTTTGCACGACATTGATTACGATAAATTCAATATCGCCAATGAAGATACGCTTATAAAGCCTCAACATTGGGATGATGAACCGTTTGAGGCGATTGTATCGAATCCTCCTTATTCTACAAAGTGGGAAGGCAGCGACAACCCTCTTTTGATAAACGATAGCCGTTTCAGTCCAGCGGGAATTCTTGCACCGAAAAGTTATGCCGATATGGCATTTATCATGCACAGTCTTTCGTGGCTTGCAACCAATGGTGTAGCGGCAATCGTCTGTTTCCCCGGCATCTTTTATCGTGGCGGCGCGGAACAAAAAATTCGGAAATATTTGGTAGAGAACAATTACATCGATTGCATTATACAGTTGCCGAGTAATCTCTTTTTTGGAACGAGTATTGCAACTTGCATCATGGTACTCAAAAAGTCGAAATTCAGCGATGATGTGCTTTTTATCGATGCAAGCGCGCAGTGTGTAAAGGTTACAAATAACAATAAACTTACACGGGACAATATTGAAAACATCGTGCGTGTTTTTACCGAACGTAAGGATGTTGACCATATGGCAAAAGTCGTTAAGAAGTCCGTAATTGAGGCGAACGATTTTAATCTATCCGTAAGTACCTATGTTGAAAAGCAAGACAGACGCGAAAAAATTGATATAGATGAACTCAATAAACAAATTGATGAAATCGTCGCTCGCGAGCAGGTTTTAAGAGAAGAGATTGATAAAATTATAGAGGAAATTGAGAGGTAAAAATGCGCGGAGATAAAGAGATTGATTGCCTTAATTTTATTATTCAATCTATTTTTTATAACAAAAATGGAGAAGTTAGGCGTGACTTCAATGGTAAATCATATTTAGATGTTGATGACGAAACATTTAAAAAATGGTGTTTTTGTTATGTGAGTGTTTTTCATGAAGTTATGTTTGGTCTTACCAAAGAGGACGAGACAGAAGTTTTATGTATACTCCGTAAAGTAAAAGCAAATGAAAAATTAAGTGAATTTCCTGATTTTATTTTTAATAATGGTTTTATAGAGCATTTTCAGATTACTTCGTCAAAAGTTACACGTAAAGGAGCAAGGCAAATTATAAAAGAGAAAGAGTTTAATCGAGAAGTAAATTTAAAACAGGAAAAATTTATAAAAATGTGTAACGCAACTCCAAGTTATGATAAGGTGCGTTCATCTATATCAACAATGAATTATCCAGAACATTGCTACAACTATTTACTTCAATCTTTTAAGCATAGCTGTGAACATCATCTTGAAAGCATGCGAAAATATAATGGCGCAAGGGATATAGGCATTTTCTTAATTGAAAATTCAGAAAGCGCTTTAACTATGTTAGAAAATATTTTTGTCGATTGGAAAGAGGGTATGTCGCACGGTGATTTGCGCGAACAGCAGTCATTTAGTTGTTATAGGTTAAGTCGTGATAAGAAGTTGCTGAATTATCTTTATAAATTAAGGAATGAGTTAAAATATGTTATTTATGTATATACTGACATAGTTCGTAAGGGCGGAACAGGTCTTGTTACATTTGATTGCGATGCAGTAAGAAAATTTGAAATAATTAAGATTGAAAATATTCCGTATTTGTTAAAACTACTTCCCTGGGACTTTTATATTGGCTCTAATCAGGGTACAGTAATTTCCTCTATGTACAATATAAGTGTTAAAAGTAATCAAGGTATGGGTGGTAATAATAATGAGTAAACTTGAAAATTTGATAAATACCCTATGTCCTAACGGGGTGGAATATAAAACTCTTAAACAAATCACAACTATGTCTCGGGGCGTTCGTCTTATCAGAAATCAGTTGGAGATGAGCGGAAAATATTCGGTATATCAGAATAGTATGACGCCATTGGGTTATTACTGGCGCAGTAATTGTTTAGGTGATACTTGTTTTATCATTAGTGCAGGAGCCGCCGGAGAAATAGGTTATAGTTTAAGTCCGTTTTGGGCAGCTGACGATTGTTGGTTCTTTATATGTTCTAATGATTTGAAAAGCAAATTTCTCTATTATGCCTTGCTATGCCAGCAAAAGTACATTTTTTCAAGGATAAGGCGTGCAAGCGTCCCACGTTTAGCTCGAACTGTTATCGATAATATAAAAATACCTGTGCCGCCGATTGAAGTACAGGAAGAGATCGTGCGGATTCTGGATAAGTTTACAGAACTTACCGCAGAACTTACCGCAGAACTTACCGCAAGAAAGAAACAGTATGAATATTATAGGAATGAGATCATTCAAGAGCAAAAAAATGTTGTTTATAAGAATCTAGAAGATTGTTGCGAAATTTTAGATAATAGGCGGAAACCTATTACTAAGACGGCGAGAATAGCTGGCGAACATCCATATTATGGAGCAAATGGTATTCAAGATTATGTTGCTGATTACATATTCGACGGACAATTCGTTCTAGTTGGTGAAGATGGAAGTGTATTGACAAAAGCAGGTAATCCAGTTGTTACATGGGCTGAGGGTAAAATATGGGTTAATAACCATGCGCATATAATAAAAAGTAATGGAAAAGTATCATTAAGATTTTTATTTCACTTTCTTCAAACGCTCAATATAGAACCCCTAATACATGGTAATATACCTAAATTGACAGGAAAGGATTTCCGAGCATTGCAAATTCCTGTTCCACCACTTGCAGGGCAAAATCGAATCGTTGCAATTCTTGACCGTTTTGATAAACTGTGCAACGATATTTCCGAAGGTTTACCTGCCGAAATTGAAGCGCGTAAAAAACAATACGAGTATTATCGAAATAAACTTTTAACTTTTAAGGAGAAAATAATCGGTGGCTAAAATGAAGAAAAAAAGGAAAAATACAGTTAAAAAAGCAGATAATTTACCTAAAACTGAATTGAATGAAGAAGCTCTTACAAGAATTATCACAAATGCCCTAATAGCATACGACAAACATAAAGAAAGGGAAGCAGAAGAAAAATTAGAACAGAAAGAAGATCATTATATTGAAGTAGTTGGGTATAAAGACTATTCTGATGAAAAACAACCAAAGCGGGCAATTAAAACGTTTTTTAATAATATAAAAGTAATTTTTCGTAGCTTATTTATACGCACAAGAGACATTAAAGACGTTCGAATAACTTTATCACTTATAAAATTGTTTTCTTATTTGTTTTTTGCTTTTATAAGCCTATGTTTGCATGTGGCATGTTTGCTTCTTATAGTTTATATCCCATTGCAATATACCATTACAAATATAACCCCGTTGCCGTGGTATGAAAGTATTATGTTGGCTTTTTTTGCCTTGACTATATTTCTTTTGGCAAGAGTGTTTAGAATAGCTAAAATAGAAGTAGACAACCTGAGCGATTCTAATTTGATTTTTGGTTTTTTTACAGCTATTGTTTCAATTATTTCGATCGTAATAGCGATTATAGCTATCGTAAAGTAAGAGGTTAAATATGAGTACATACAACATTGTAACACAATCAGGCGAAAGCACCGTCGTTGCGGAGTATATCCCCGAGAGACGGAACACCGAAGCCTATCAAAGCGAAGCGGATTTAGAAAAGGAGTTCATTGAACTGCTTAAAACGCAGGGATATGAATATTTGCCTATTCATACCGAAGCCGATTTGATTGCAAATCTTCGCACAAGACTCGAAGAACTGAACGATATACGATTTACCAATTCCGAATGGGAGCGGTTCTTTTCCGTACATATCGCTAACGCAAACGAGGGCATTGTAGAAAAGACGAGAAAGTTACAGGAAGGCGACAGCCGAATTTCATTCAAGCGCGACGACGGCTTAACGAAAAACATTGCGCTTATCGAAAAAGCGAATATTCACGCAAACAAGTTGCAGGTTATCAATCAGTACGAGAACAATGCGGGAGCGTTTAAAAACCGTTACGACGTTACGATACTCGTAAACGGATTGCCGCTTGTACATATCGAATTGAAACGGCGCGGCGTGCAAATACGGGAAGCGTTTAATCAAATCAACCGCTATCAGCGCGACAGTTTTTGGGCGGCAAGCGGGCTTTTTCAGTACGTACAGATTTTCGTAATCAGTAACGGCACAAACACCAAATATTATAGCAATACCACGCGAGAAAACCATATTCGCGATGCGCAAAAAGCGCAACATGCTAAAAGAGAACGGACAAGCAACAGCTTCGAGTTTACTTCATACTGGGCAGACGAAAGCAATAAAATCATTCCCGACCTTATCGACTTTACAAAGACATTCTTTTCAAAGCATACAATTTTGAATATTCTTACCAGGTATTGTGTATTTTCTTCGGAAAACATATTGCTTGTCATGCGCCCTTATCAGATTGCGGCAACTGAAAAGATATTAAATAAAATCGAAGTTTCCAACAATTACAAGCAATACGGTAAACTGAACGGTGGCGGATATGTCTGGCATACGACGGGAAGCGGAAAAACGCTTACTTCCTTTAAGACGGCGCAACTTGCTACTTCGTTACCTTATATTGAGAAAGTATTATTCGTTGTGGATAGGAAAGACCTCGACTATCAAACGATGAAAGAGTACGATCGTTTTGAGAAAGGTGCGGCAAACAGCAATACAAGCACAGCGGTTTTAAAAAAACAACTGGAAAATCCAAGTGCAAGGATCATTATTACGACCATTCAGAAACTGGACGTATTTATCAAGAAATACAAAGGACATCCTATCTTTGAAAAGCATGTCGTTATCATCTTCGACGAATGCCACCGTTCGCAATTCGGAGATATGCACATTGCTATTACGCGAGCGTTTAAGAGGTACCATTTATTCGGCTTTACGGGAACGCCTATTTTCGCCGTGAACGCAAATTCGGGAACGAAGAACGCCAACTTAAAGACCACTGAGCAGGTGTTCGGAGCAAAGTTACATACGTACACGATTGTAAATGCAATAAACGATAAAAACGTTTTGCCTTTCCGCGTTGATTATATCAAGACAATGGACAAAGAGCCGGATATTGACGACAAACAGGTTGCCGATATTGACCGCGAAAGAGCCTTTAACGCACCCAAACGCATTACGAAAATCGTCGATTATATTTTAGCGAATTTCAATCGCAAAACGTATCGTAATGAAAAGAGTTACGCTTTTAACGCGCTTACTAATATATCGGCGGTAGCTTCGGCGAGCGGTAAAAAGGAAATAGAAGAAATTAAGCAAAAGTTACGTTTATCGGGTTTTAACTCTATTTTCTGCGTGTCCTCGATTGAATCGGCAAAGCTCTATTATAACGAGTTCAAACGTCAAATGAACGAAAATCCGAGTCGAAGATTGAAGATTGCCACGATATTCAGTTACGGTGCGAACGAAGAAGAAGCGGACGGTCTTTTGGGGGAAGAAAACTCGGAGAATACGATTGATCTTGATGCATCATCTCGCGAATTTTTGGAAAGAGCGATAAGCGACTATAACGAGACATTCCAAACCAATTACGACACTTCGAGCGATAAATTTCAAAACTATTACAAAGATATTTCTTTACGGATGAAAAACCGCGAAATTGACTTGCTTATCGTTGTCAACATGTTTTTAACGGGATTTGACGCGACTACCCTCAACACACTTTGGGTAGATAAGAACTTAAAGCAACACGGGCTTTTACAGGCATTTTCAAGAACGAACCGAATACTTAATTCGATAAAGACTTTCGGTAATATTGTTTGTTTCCGTAATCTGCAAAAGCGAACAGACGACGCAGTTGCCTTATTCGGAGATAAGGATGCGGGCGGCATCTGCGTATTAAAGGGTTATAACGATTATTATTACGGTTACGAAGATAAACAGGGTTATGTCGGGCTGATCGAAGAACTTACGCAAAAATATCCTTTGACCGAGCCGCAAATTGTAGGCGAAAAGGCGCAAAAGGATTTTATCGCTTTATTTGGCGCAATCTTGCGAATGAGGAATATTTTATCTTCGTTTGATGAATTTGGCAGAAACGAAATTCTTTCTGAACGCGATATGCAAGATTATCAAGGGAGATATAACGATCTGTACGACGAATGGCGCGCTCGCAGAGAAGAACATACAAAAGAAGATATTACTGACGACATCGTTTTTGAAATCGAGCTTATCAAGCAAGTGGAAATCAATATCGATTATATCTTGTTGCTAGTTAAAAAGTATCATGACGGACATTGTGAAGACAAAGAGATTCTTATTTCGATTAAAAAGGCGATTGATTCGAGCTTGGAATTGCGTAGTAAAAAAGCTCTTATCGAAACCTTCATTGCGGGTATCAACGACGTGGATGACGTTTTGCTTGAATGGAAAGAATTTGTTGCGAAGAAGAAAGAAGAGGAGCTTGCGACTATTATTTCCGAAGAAAATCTGAAAGATGCCGAAACGCGGAAATTCGTTGATTATTCTTTCCGCGACGGCGCAATGAAAACGACGGGAACAGATCTTGACAAAATCATGCCGCCTATGTCGAGATTCAGCGGAGAACGCGAAAAGAGAAAGGCAATTATAACAGAACGGCTTTTGCAATTCTTTGAACGTTTTTTTGGAATAGGATAACAATTTTCCTGCCATTTGCCGCAAATTCGCCTTCGTAACCGAAAATGTAAAATGAGGATCGGTGCGAGGAAAACGGCTTTTACCGATCAAACATTTCGTATAAAAGACTTTCAGATATCTTTCTTTTTGCTCGTTTTTTCGCCAAATCGGATTGCGCGTTTCAGGAAAAACGAATATAATGCAGGTATCATTTGTCGAAAGGTTTATTTTGCGCCTGATCGAAAGAATTTCCATCGGGCATTTATTCTCCGCAAGAGGGAGAAGACAAAGAGGAATATCGTAAAAAAAAGAGGTGAACCGATGATCAAGAGAGAACCATATCCGATTTTAGAGTTCGACGAGTGTCAGGAAGCGATCATCAATCCGAGCGAAGTCGAAAAAAGGCACGGCCGATTGCCGAATGACAAGTTGGTCATTACCTTTTTCAAAGACGCGATTCAGTTGCTGATCCGCGAGGGGAAAATCGAAGAAGATCGGACGATCGTCGGAGAAAACGATCTGGTTTTATATCGATTCACGGACGACGGCACCTATCTCATGCACGGCATGATCGGCTGTCCGGCCTGCGCGGGATATCTGGACGAACTGATTGGCATGGGCATCTCGAAAGTCCTCTTCTGCGGCGGAGGAGGCGTCCTGGACGCAAGCATCCGGGTCGGCGAATTGCTGGTCGTCGAGGGAGCGATCCGGGACGAAGGCTTCTCCTATCACTATGTGAAGCCGTCGCGGATCCTCTATGCGCAGGAAGAAGTCCGAAAGACGATCGGTTCCTATCTGTCGGAAAAGCATATCCCTTATGCGGAGGGACTGACGTGGACGACGGACGCTTTTTACCGTGAAACGAAGGATCGCGTGCTTCTTCGGAAAGAAGAAGGCGCGAAAATCGTCGAAATGGAGCAGTCGGGATGCATCGCGGTGGCTCAGTTCCGAAAGATCAAATACGGTGCGATTCTCTACGCCGGCGACGATGTATCTCAGGAAGTCTGGGATCCGCGCAGTTGGCGGGACAGAAAGGGCATCCGGTACGCATTGATCGAAATCTGCAAGGATTTGGTCAGAAGAATTTGACAGGACGAGACGTTTTTTCCGGAGAAAAGCAGAAAGGACGGATTTCAACCTGTTGAATTGGGAAAGAATCGACGATGTTCGGATACAGGAGATTCCTTGTCTGTAATTTAGGAAGCGGAAAGGGATTTATTTGAAAAATATCGGAAGCGGGGATAAGGCAAGGAGGCGCAAGCAAAGCCATCTTCGCGGAAAGGATTGTAAAAGTTTTCGGATTCAAGTAAGATATATCCGAAGAAAGAGTGAATGAGATGTTACAGTTGATCGGCATAAAAAAGGACTATATTTCCGGCGAACAGGTCGTCAACGCGTTAAAAGGCGTCAACATCAGTTTTCGCGATGCCGAGTTCGTCTCGATTCTGGGACAGTCCGGCTGCGGAAAAACCACTTTGCTGAACCTGATCGGCGGTCTTGACGCTTACACCGACGGGGATTTAATCATCGACGGCGTGTCGACGCGCCACTTTAAAAATCGGGAATGGGACCATTACCGGAATCATCAGATCGGTTTCGTCTTTCAGAATTACAATCTGATCCCGCATCAAAGCGTCATCGGCAACGTCGAACTCGCGTTGGCCCTGTCCGGCGTGAGCAAAGAGGAGCGACGGGCCCGGGCGATCGAAGCCTTGAATCTGGTCGGTCTGGGCGATGTCATCTTTAAACTGCCGAATCAACTTTCAGGCGGTCAGGTACAGCGCGTGGCGATCGCCAGGGCGATCGTCAACAATCCGAAGATCATTCTCGCCGACGAACCGACGGGGGCGTTAGACAGCGAAACTTCGGTGCAGGTCATGGAGATTCTGAAATCGCTCTCCAAAGACCGTCTGATCATCATGGTGACGCACAATAGCGATCTGGCCGACGCCTATTCGACCCGCATCGTCCGCCTTCGGGACGGACTTGTCGCTTCGGATAGCGATCCGTACGAACCCGACGCGGAAAAGATTGCCCAGTTAGAAGCGGTTCATCAGGAAAAAGTCCGCGAATTCAAAGACTTGAAAAAGCGGAGAATGCTCTTTTTTTCGGAAAGAAAACTCAAAATGTCGTTTAAAACCGCCTTTCTGCTTTCGATCCGGAATCTGATGTCGAAAAAGACGCGGACGATCCTCACGGCGGTGGCCGGATCGATCGGCATCATCGGCATCGCCCTGATCAGTTCGATCTCCAACGGCGCGAACGGCTACATTCATCAGGTGGAACAGGATACGCTTTCGCAATATCCGTTGCAAATCGAGACCAGTTCGATCGACTATACGCAGTTTCTCAACGTTCTGCTCAACCGCGACGCTTCTTCTTCTGCGGTGGAAGAGAACAAGGTGCTGATTCATCGCTCGCTCAGCGAACTGCTGAACAATTATGCGCAATCGAGTTACACCAATGACCTGAAAGCGTTCAAAAAGTACCTCGAAAGCGGCGAAAAAAGCGCGGAAGAACTTCTTTCTTGCGTGAATGCGGTCGAGTATCTGTACCGCTATCCGCTGAACATTTACTATCAGAGGGGTAACGAAATTCTTCAAGTCAGCCCGGAAGAGATCGTGGACAGCGTGCTGGACAATATCGAAGGCGGGGAGATCGACAAGACGATTGTCCGCATTCTGGGCAATCAGATTCACGCTTTCGACGCGCTTCTGCCCGATCAAAACGGCGCGTCCTACAACGCCTCGCTGATTCAGGGACAGTACGATCTGATCGGGAAGGAATACGGATCGCGGTGGCCGGAAAACAGAAACGAATGCCTGCTCGTCGTCGACGAGAACAACCGGATCAACGATTACGCCTATTTTGCGTTAGGACTCGGCGATCCCGCCGATCTCCTGAAAATGATTTCCGGACAGGAAGTCGATCTGCCCGAAGAATTGGATTTCCGCGAACTTCTGAATTTGAAATACAAGGTGATTCTTCCGACGGACGCGTACGTCCGATCCGGAACGATCACGTTGGAAGATTCCCGGACGATGAATCTCTATGAAAATCTTCTTGCGGATCCGGATCGGAGCGGCGAAACGCTGAAAAACCTGTACGAGCAGTCGGAAATCGACCTCGAAGTGGTCGGAATTTTGCGCCCGAAAAAACAGATTTCGTCTCCCTGCATTCAGTCGACGATCGCCTATCTTCCCGAACTGACGACGTACTGCAATGAGCGGATCATGAATAGCGCGGTATATCTGGAACAGGCGGCGAATCCGGAGTATTCCGTCCTGACGGGAAGACCGTTAAAAGATTCTTCCGCGTCGAAGGAAGAGATGATCGCAGAGTATCTTCTGACTCTGGACGAGGAAACACGGCTTTCCTATCGGGAGGAATACGAAACCTACGCGATGACGTACATGAAGGAGAGTTTTCAGAGCATCTTCGCCATGGTCGAGAAACTTCATGCGACGCTGACGATCCGTCTTCTTTCTTCCGGTTCGGAACGGACGGTCGCTCAGGAAGAATTCCTCGCTTATTTCGATGTCGGATTCGATGAGTTTCATCGCCGTTTCGTGACGGAAAACGAAATCGAAAGCATCGCGTTTTCTGCGCAAAAGGACGACGAAACGATTTACGAACAGGTTCTTCCGGCGAAGGATACGATCGAAGATTACGAAAAGAAGACCTACGAAATCTTTTACGAAAAAAAGATGGGGAATTATTTTTCGACTTACGAAGACGTAATGGAAACGTTGAACGTCAACGACAACGACGTGCCGTTTCGAATCTATCTCTACGCTTCGGATTTCAAGAGCAAGGATCAGATCGTTTCGCTGATTGCGACGTACAATCAACTCAATCCGTCGAAAGCGATCAGTTATACGGATTACGTGGGCATGATGATGAATTCGGTGAATCGGATCGTCGATGCGGTAACCTATATTCTTCTGGGGTGCATTTCGGTCTCTTTGGTCGTTTCGTCGATCATGATCGGCATCATCACCTATATTTCGGTGCTGGAACGGACGAAAGAAATCGGCATTCTCCGCAGTCTCGGCGCGTCGAACAAAGACGTATTCACGTTGTTTAACGCCGAAACGATCACGCTGGGACTCTGTTCCGGACTGATCGGCATACTGGCCACCGCGTTAATCAACATTCCGGTCAATATGATTCTGAACACGGTTACCGGCGTCGGGACGATGATTTCGATGACGCCGTTTACCGCGGTGATACTGATTCTGATATCCGCGTTACTGAGTTTCATATCCGGATTGATTCCGTCGCAGATGGCATCGAAGAAAAATCCGGTGATCGCGTTGAGGAGTGAGGGATAATGGAAGACGAGTTTAAAAGAATGGAAGCGCTGATTCCGCTTCAAAACGACGGGGAATTCGAGTTTTTCGTCGCCGGACATCCGGATTTGCTTCGGGCGGATCCGGTGCGTTTCATTTCCTGTCACGTCCGGTATTATGCTTATTCCGAACGGGTCGACAAGGTGCTGGAAGTCATCGCCCGGTACAAGAACGGGCCGTACATTTCGATGACGGTGGAAGATTTGCTCGATGAACTCAAAACGGAAGTGGAAAGGCTGAAAGAACCGCCGAAAGTCCTTTCCGACGAGGGGATAAAGGTCTATCTTCTCAGCGGAGACGTCGAAAAGATCGCCGTATCTTTAAAGCGGCTTTCGGGGAAAAACATCCGCGAATATCTTCCTTCGGTCCGGAAGTTTCTGATGCAGAAAATCCCCTATAAATACAAGACGCTCGCGCTGTTTATCCTGATCGAACAGAAAGTCGAAGGCGAGTTCGAGGTCGAAAAGGACGGAATGATCTACACGCTTCAACCGACTCTTCTCGATCTCCCGTTCGACACGTTCGAGTATGCGGAATGCAAGAACGAAATCGAGAATGCGGACGCTTCGCCGCAAGTCAGGGCGTACGCGGTCGAACTGTTGAACGCCTGTCAGATCAAGCGTTTTCCGGACAGTTTTCTCTCGGACGGCGACGTCGCCCTGATGAAAACGATCTTCCTTTCGCTTGCCCGCGAGATGCTTCATGCGGAAGAAGTTCCGCTCGATCCGCTCAGGGAGTTCGGCATTCCGGAAGAGAAATTCGACGAACTGGTTTCGGAAATCGAAAAAGCGATCCGGGAATAGCCTTCATGGGGCGTAGAGGCGTTTCAGAAAGCGCGGATTTCATCGGGATTTGTTGAGGAATAATATAAAATATTATTGTAAAGAAAAAAATCATCATTTATAATTTTAATGTTTATGCTTTCAGTATGGAGGAATTTATGGAAACAAAAGTAGAAAGAAAAGAAAATTTGGAAGTCGTCGTCACCATTCGCGGCGAGGGCGAGGAATGGGCCAGATATACGCGAAAAGAATACAATAAGCAGGCGAAAAAAGTGACGGTGAAGGGTTTCCGTCCGGGACATGTCCCTGCGGATATGATCAAAGCCCGCGTCAATATGGGACTGGTTCTCAACGACGCGCTGTTCAACGCCGTCAACGACGCGTTCGGAAAAGCGGTCGGCGAAGAGAAATTGCAGGTCTACACCCGTCCGAATCTGAACGTGAGCAAGATCTCCGAGAAAGAATTTGAAGCGACCGTCACCTTTGCGCAAGCCCCGAGCGTCACACTGGGACAGTACAAGCAGATGGGCATCAAGGCCAAGGCGGTCAAAGTCTACGAAAAAGACATCAAGGCCTATATCGACGATCTCCGCAACCAGCACGCCGTCATGCAGGTGAAAAAAGGCAAGGCGAAGAAAGGCGATACCGTCATCATCGACTTCATCGGCTATGTCGACGATACGCCGTTTGAAGGCGGCGACGCGAAGGGATACGAACTGGAATTGGGCTCCAATTCTTTCATTCCGGGATTTGAGGACGCTTTGATCGGCATCAAGGCGGACGAAAAACGGACGATTCAACTGACCTTCCCTGAAAACTATGTCGAAAAACTGAAAGGGAAACCGGCGACGTTCGACGTAACCTGCTCGGATGTAAAGGAAAAGGTCGTACCGGAACTCAACGAAGAGTTCATTCAGGAACTGGGATTGGAAGGCGTCAAGGACGAAGCGACGCTGAAAGAACACTGCAAGAAAGAAATCGCCGCGCGGAAAGAAAAAGAAAACCGCGACGCGCAGTTGGAAGAAATCATCAACAAGGCGATCGACAACGCCACCGTCGTTCTTCCGGACGCCGTCGTTCAGGAAGAAGCCGACGCGATGCTGGATCAGGTCAGAGAGCAATTGAAGAATTCGGGTCTGAGTTACGAAGACTATCTCTCGATCAACGGCAAGGACGAAAAGGCGCTGGAAGAGGACCGGAAGAAAGAAGCGGTCAAAAATCTGAAATCGGCTCTCGTCGTGAATCAGATCATGAACGCCGAAGGTCTCAGCGTAACCGAAGAAGTTCTCAATCAGCAGTATCAGAACATCGCCGATCAGTACAAGATGAACGTCGACGAGGTCAGAAAAACGCTGGAACCGAACAAAAATCAGTTGATCAATCAGTTGAAAAACAAAATTTTCGCCGAATTTATGATGGCGAATAACTAGACCGAAACCGGAGAATAGTAAGAGTATTCTGCCGGATAAAAAGGAGGTAGAATGATATGAGCGATCAAAACAACGAAAAAATGCCGTTATTGGTGACGCGGGGAATCATCGTGTTTCCCGATTGCAGCGAGCAACTCGACGTGGGCAGAGTCTTTTCTCTCAACGCGGTCACGCGTTCGCTGAGCGATTTCGACGGGAAGATCGTCATCTGCTCGCAAATCGATCCCGACAGCGAGGAAATCAAGGAAGAAACGATTTACGGTTTCGGGACGCTTTGCAACATTTCCACGGTGCGCGAACAGAAAGGCTTCTACAAAATTCGGGTAACCGGCATCGCCCGGGTGCGCTTAAAAGACGCCGACCTGTCCTTAACCGGCGCGGACGACTATCTGAAAACCGATTTCGACGTGATCGAATCGATCGACGGTTCGGACGAAAAAAACGAATCGGCCCTGATGGATCAGATCGTCAATCTGCTGTCGCACTTCGGCGGAACGAATCTTCCGCCGTCTCTTATCAACCGGTTGCAAAAGGGAATTTCCGCGGAAGATCTTTCCAATCAGTTGTGTCATTATCTCCTCGTATCGCCTTCCGATAAGGAAAGAATGCTGGAAGAGGCGAATATCACGCGCCGCCTCGAATTTCTCGTCGGTCTTCTCGAACAGATGAAGAATGCGACGGAAATCGAAAAGTCGATCAACCGCCGCGTCCGCGATAAAACCGATAAGCAGCAGAAAGAGTACATTCTTCGCGAAAAACTGAAAGCGACGCAGGACGAACTCAACGAAGTCATCGGCGAAAACGAAGACGACGAAGAAAACGAAATCCTGCAAAAACTGGATTCGCAGGATTATCCGGAAGAGGTCCGGAAAAAAATCAAAAAGGAATTGCAACGGTACAAGGTGCTTCCGGCGGCTTCTCTGGAAGCGAGCATGGCCAAGACCTATATCGACTGGCTGGTCGATCTCCCGTGGAGCATCCGCACCGAGGACAACGACTCTTTGGAGAACGTCGTCAAGGTGCTGGACGAGGACCATTACGGTCTGGAAAAGGTCAAGGAGAGAATCGTCGAATACATCGCCGTGAAGCAGATGACGAATTCGCTGAAAGCGCCGATCATCTGCCTGTACGGACCTCCGGGCGTCGGCAAAACTTCGCTCGCCAAGTCGGTCGCCCGCGCGTTGGGAAGAAAGTTCGTCAAGGCGAGTTTAGGCGGTCTTTACGACGAAGCCGAACTTCGCGGACACCGGAGAACTTATGTCGGCGCGATGCCGGGAAAGATCATCAAGGGCATCAAGAATGCCGGCGTATGCAATCCGGTCTTCTTACTCGACGAGATCGACAAGATGGCTTCTTCCAATAAGGGAGACCCTTCCAGCGCGTTGCTGGAAATTCTCGATCCGGAGCAGAACATCTATTTTCAGGACAACTACATCGAAGAGAATTACGATCTCAGCAACGTGATGTTCATCTGCACGGCCAATTACCTGCAAAACATTCCCGCGCCTTTGCGCGACCGTCTGGAACTGATCGAACTCAATTCGTACACCGACATCGAAAAGTTGAATATCGCCAAATCGCATCTGATCGGGAAGCAGGAAAAGGCCAACGGCCTGAAAGAAGGAAAACTCTCTTTCGACGACGAAGCGATCCAATACATCATCGACTATTACACGCGCGAAGCCGGCGTGCGGGAACTGGAAAGACAGATTTCCTCGATCTGCCGGAAAGCAGTCGTGGAATTCATCAAAAATCCGAAACTCGAACGGATACAGGTTACCGTCGATCAGGTCCGAAAGTATCTGGGAACGAATAAATACGAGTATTCCAAGAAGGAGAAATCCAGTCAGGTCGGCGTCGTTACCGGTCTGGCCTACACGGAATTCGGCGGCGACATTCTTCCGATCGAAGTGACCTACTTCGAGGGAAAAGGCGAATTGGTGATCACCGGAAATCTCGGCAACGTGATGAAGGAAAGCGCGACGATCGCGATCGATTACGTCCGCGCGAACGCGGTCAAATACGGCATCGATCCGAAATTCTTCGAATCGCACGGCATTCACATTCACGTTCCCGAAGGCGCCGTGCCGAAAGACGGTCCGAGCGCCGGCATCGCGCTGACGACTGCGGTCGTTTCCTGCCTGACCAACACGAAAGTCAAGTCGACGGTGGCGATGACCGGAGAAGTCAATCTGCGCGGACAGGCTCTTCCGATCGGCGGACTGAAAGAGAAATCGCTCGCGGCGCTTCGCTCGGGCTTGAAGACGATCCTCATTCCGCGCGACAATTCCAAGGACATCAGCGATCTGCCGCATGAAGTCAAATCCAAACTGGAAATCATTCTGATGGACAACGTCGACGACGCTTTGGCCGTCGCTTTCGAGAAAAGCGATGATTAACTTCCGAAACATCCGGTTCGTCCGTTCCGCGGTCGACAGGGAAGAGGAACTTGACGACAAGCCGAACGTCGTCTTCGTCGGACGGAGCAACGTCGGGAAATCGACCCTGATCAATCTGATCGCGGACAATAAGGGGCTGGCTTTCGTTTCGCGCCGTCCCGGAATGACGCGGCTTCTCAACTACTTCGACGTTGACGGAAAGTTTTATCTGGTCGATGCGCCGGGATACGGTTACCGGAGTCTGGGAAAGAAAGACGCGTTCGACGACATGATGGACGCCTATTTTACCGGAAATCCGAGTTTGAAACTGGTCGTCTGGCTTCTCGATCCGCGAAGGGAACTCTCGGAGGAAGACCGCGCCTTTTATCGCTTTTTAAAGGAAAGAGGGCTTCCCGCGATCGTCGTCTTCACCAAGGCCGACAAACTGAATCAGTCGGAGAAAGCGAAGGTGAAAAAGACGGCCGGCGAGAGTCTGAGCGAGTTTGAATATCTCCTGACCTCCTCTTCGGACAAACGCAACGTCGAGGCGCTTCGCAATCGGATTGCCGCCTCTTTATTTCCGAATGTATGATCGCGTATCATACATTTTTTTTTGATGATAATTTTCGGGCTTTTATCATACTTTATACTAGGTGATGATATGAAAAGAGAGTTTTATCAGGATTTTTTGTTGGATTCGGGAGCCTATCAGGTCGACATACTGTCCTCGAAAATCTCCGGCGGAATGAACCGGGACGGGGAATGCAGTTGCACGGTGTCGAGCCGAATCAAAATTTTCTATCCAGAACGCGAAGAAGAGAAGACGTTGGAAATCGTGATGAAGGAATTTCCGTTTGAATGCACGGCCGGGTCGTTGAAGATGGACGTTCTCGACATTCATTCTCTTTTGACCTGTTCGCGGCTCACCTTGTACGGCGAGATCGAAATCAACGCGATCGAGAAAGGCGTCGATGAATTTAAAATCGATCCGACCAAAGAGAGTCTGATCCAGTCGTACCTATCCTTTCAGCGGAGCAAGAGGGAGAACAGGGAAATCGACGTCGTTTCGACGCTTCCCGAAGACGAAATCGCCCGGAAAATTCTCGAAGAGGAGATCGTGCCGATTTCCTGCGAAGATCTGGAAAAAAGCGACGAAGACGAACACGTGATTCTCGCCAAGTCCGATGAGGAAAAAGAATGCCCCGATGTAGCGGAAGAAACGAAAAAACCGGAAGAAGAAAGTCCGGAGAAAGACGAAGCCCCGATCGAGATCAAAGAGGCGGAAAAGGCGATCAAGCAGGAATTGCTGAAAGAGAATTTCGTTTCGCCGTATTTTTATTACCGGCTCGGCAAGGACGAAACCCTGAATGACGCTTTGCGGAAATGGAACGTCGGAATGGACGAATTTCTGAAATGCAATTCGTCCCGCGAATACCGTGAAAACAGCCTGATCAGAATCCGGAAGAAATGAAGAAAATCCTGCAATACCTCTATCGGATTCAAATCGTCAATATCATCGAAATCACGGAGAACACCCGGAAGATCGTCACCGACAAGAGCCACTATATCCTGAAAAAAGTGGATTCGCTCAACAAGGAGAACATCTATATCCGGCTCAGCCTTTCCAAAGTGCCGTACTTCAATCTTCCTCTCAAAAGCGTCCGCGACCGTTACGTCGAAGAGATCGATCGCGAATACTATATTCTTTCCTATTATTATAAAGACGAGAGCATGGCTCTGGAAGAGTTGCGGATGTCGTTTTACCTCAAAGCCATTGCAATGCTGCATCAGAATACGCTGTACCCGTTGAAAGTGAACGACGGCTATTTCGCCGAATCGCTTCATTACATCGAAACCCGGATTTTAAGCGTGCGCGAAGAAATCGACGCGCGGATGTTCAACGTCGAGCGGAGCGAATACCACAGTCCCAGCGATTGGTACTATCTTTCGTGTTACCGGATTTTCAACAACGCGCTGAACGAGGCGCAGAAATATCTGGATTCGCTGAACGAAGAATTCGAGAAACTGCACAGCGTCGAATTGTCTCTGACGTATCAGAACTATCAGTTGGATCATATCCTCCTGAAAGAAGAAAAGATCGTTTCGTTAGAAAAAGTCGCTTTTTCGCCGCCTGTGTACGATTTGGTCGACTTCGTCGAGAAGAATTACCACAGCAGCGTCGACATCAGCCGGATTCTTTCCGCCTACACGGATATTCACCCGCTGTATCCGTATCAGAAGTACTGGCTTCTGGCTCTGCTGTTTATTCCGAAAATCAATAAAGAAACAGAGGATATCCGCGATATCGAATCTCTGTTTCTTTCGCTCAATTATCTGGAAGTTACCGAAAAAATCCGGGCTAATCTTTTGAACCAAACTGAGTCAGCGTGAAGGCGACCACCAGAACGACCAGCATCACCTGATTGATTTTCGTCGGAGAGAGCACGAAGAGCAATGCCTGATAGATCAGAATGAAGGGAATCGCTTCAAACAACTTCTTCTGGTAGTACGGAAATTTGTTTTTCAACATCAGCCAATATTTTTTCATAAATTCACCTACTTAACTATATTCTGAAAATTCCGTTTTAGAAGAGGGGAAGTCAGGTGTTTTTCGTTTGGAGACGCCCGAAAGCGAAAAAAAGAAAAAATGCGGATTTTAATAAAAAAAGGTTGAAAAAATACGCCTTTTGTACTATAATAATAGCAGATGTGCCGTGCAGACAGACGCCCTCTTGTATCATTG